>Ga0208537_1000034_pt1 | contig 20620 bp, 21 predicted proteins | sample MayberrySE_TuleA_FD_185672 | JGI IMG/M metagenome (GOLD analysis project Ga0208537, IMG submission 185672) | Natural and restored wetland microbial communities from the San Francisco Bay, California, USA, that impact long-term carbon... | ecosystem: Environmental > Terrestrial > Soil > Wetlands ...
GCTCCAGCCGCGCTCGACGAGGAGCTCCACGGTGGCCTCGAGCAGGCGCTGGCGCATGACCCGCGTGCGCTCCTCCTGGGGCACTCGAGCCGGTGCGGCGGCGGGCGACGACATGCGGCACATCCTCCACCCGCGCCCAACAAACAGTCAAGCCTGACTGTTTGTTTCTGGTCGATCGGTGCGCCTTTCGTGACGGGGCGGCCACGGGAACAATGGGCACATGTTCCGCGAGGCAACCGAGGACGACCTGCTGGCGCTGGCGGAGCTCGAGCGCGACGCGAACCTCGCCGCGCTCGGTCACGTGTTCCGGCCCGAGTCGCACCCGTTCCCCTTCGACGACGTGCTCGCCCGGTGGCGGCTGGTGCTCGACGACACGGCGGCCGTCGTGCTGGTCTGCGACGATCCCGAGGAGCGCGGCCTGACGGCATACGCGGCCTACGACGACGACACGCTGCGCCACGTCGCGGTGCATCCGCGCCACTGGGGTGAGGGGCTGGCCACCGCCGCGATCGAGGTGGCGACCCACGCCATGGAGCAGCGGGGCACGACCGCCGCCTCGCTGTGGGTGCTGCGGGAGAACCACCGGGCCCGGCGGCTGTACTCCTACCTCGGCTGGAGGGAGACCGACGAGGTGCAGAGCGCGCCGTGGCCCCCGCACCCGGTGGAGGTCAGGTACACCCGCCTGCTCGTGCAGTCCGAGCGCTGAGCGGGTGCCGCCTCAGCGGCGGAGGGTGCGCGCCGCCTCCGCCAGGCCGCGGACGCCCTGGCGCAGCTGCTCGCCCCGCGACGTGGGGCGGCCCTGGGCGCGCGCCCGCGAGGCACGGCGCTCGCGCTCGATCTCGGCGAGGTACTTGTGGAAGTCCACCTGGATCGTGTGCCTCTTGGACGCCACGTAGCGCCTGCGGAGCTCCTCGTCGTACTCCGTGATCTGGGCGCGCATCTCGTCGTACGACGGCAGCTCCCCCTCACCGCTGACGAGGTCACCGACCCACTCGGACTGCGCTTCGGCGAGCGGCATGATCGCGCCGATCGGCTGGATCAGCCCGACGAAGTAGAGGCCCGGGTGCTCGGGGTCGACCACCCGGCGGTACAGGTCGATGTGGTTGTCCCCGGCGCTGACCACGCGCTCGTCGAGGAACGGGAAGCTCACCTTGTAGCCGGTGCAGTAGACGACGACGTCCACCTCGGCCGCCGAGCCGTCCTGGAAGAAGACCTTCGAGCCCTCGAACCGGTCGATGTTCGGCTTCACCGTGATGTCGCCGTGCCCGAGGCGGGTGAGCAGGTCGTCGCTCACGGTCGGGTGCGCGTGGAGCACGGCGTGGTCGGGCTCGGGGAGGCCGTAGTCGGTGACCTTCCCCTGCGCCAGCCGCAGCATCGCGGCCATCGACAGCTGCTGGACCTTCAGTGGCATGCGCGCGACGACGGAGTCGGTCAGGTGGTCGGTGGGGACGCCGAGGAGGTACTTCGGCACGATGTGGGCACCTCGCCGCATCGCGAGGTAGGTCTCCGAGGCGATCCGCGAGGACTCGACGGCGATGTCGGTGGCCGAGTTGCCGATGCCGAGGACCAGCACCCGCCTTCCCTCGAAGATCTCGGGGGTCTTGTAGTAGTGCGCGTGGATCTGCTGCCCCGGGAAGGTCTCCGACCCCGGGAAGGAGGGCTCCGGCCAGCGGGGGTCCCAGTGGTGGCCGTTCGCGACGACCACGTGCTCGTAGTGCCGGACCTCCGGCTCCCCCGGGTCACCGTGCTCGTTGCGGCCCCGGAGCGTCACGGCGTACCTGCCGTGCGCCGCGGCGGCTGATCCGATGGAGATCGGCTCGACCTTCACCACCTCGGTGCGGAAGCGGATCTTGTCGCGGAAGCCGAAGTGGTCGACGTAGTCGTCGAAGTACTTCGCGATCTGCCAGTGGTTCGGGTAGTCCGGAAGGCTCTCGGGCATCGGGTAGGCGCGGTACTCCATCAGCTGCCGTGAGGTGTTGATGTGCAGCGACCGGTACGCCGACGACATGCCGTTGTCGTTCTGGTAGCGCCAGTTGCCGCCGACCTCGGTCCCGAGCTCGAAGCAGTCGAAGTCGATCCCGCGTGCCTGGAGCACCTGTGCCGCGGCGATCCCCGACGAGCCGGCACCGACGATGCATACACGCGCGCTCATGTGAACGACCTTCCGAAGGGAGGTGTAACAGAGTGCCATACCCGAGCACGGACGAGGTCTATGGTTCTCGGGTGCCGTTTCCCTCGCCGCCCTGGTCGATGCAGGGCCACATGTGGCTTTCGATCTTCACCGTCCGCAGGGGTACGCCGGAGCGTCCCGCCGGCTTGTACGGCGCCGCGTTCGTCGACTACGTCGAGGGAAGCGACCTGACCTACCGCGAGCTGCTCGTCGCGCGGCTGGTCCGCGACGGCGCGGTCCCGCGGGTGCACATCACCGACATCTGGGTGGACTCCGAGGCCTCCCGGGACGGCGGCCGCTCGTTGTGGGCGATCCCCAAGGACCTCGCCGAGCTGCACGTGCTCCAGCGCGGCGTCGGTCCCGCGGCCCGGGTCTCGGGCGACGCGAACATCAACGGCTCCGCCCTCGCGGCCGCCCGGTTCACCGCCCCCCGTGTGCCCTCCCTGCGCACGCCGTTCGCCTTCACGGTCGACCAGGAGCGGGAGGACGGGTCGCGCGCCGTCACGTCCGTGTCGGGGAGCTCGCGCAACATGCTCGTGCACGGGCGCTGGGACTTCGGGGCCGACGGGCCCCTCGCGTGGCTGCACGGCCGCCGTCCGGTCGGGTCGTTCCGCCTCGGCGACTTCCGGATGACCTTCGGCGGCTGACGTCCGTCGTACCCGCCCGGAGCGCGTCGCCGGGGCCGCATCGTTCGGCTGGATCAGTTCAGAACCGAGGTTCCTCGCGCCGAAAACCTCGGATTCGAACTGATCCGAGTGGCCGGACCTGCGTCGGCGGACAAGGAGCCGTGCAAGTTGTACGGCGGTGTGGCCCAACCGGAGGGGCTACTCCCGCGGGGGCTGCTCGCCCGGGGGCTGCTCGGAGGGCTCGGCGTCCTCGGCGGCACGGCGGGCGGACTCACGGATCTCGAAGACCTCGGTGGCGAACCCGCCGACGGCTCGTGCGATGTCGCGGACCGCGGTGGTCACGATCGTGGTGACCGTGCCCACCGCGGTCGCAGTGGCCTCGACGGCGTCCTGCAGGGCGTCCTTGCGGATCTCGGCCTTGCTGATGTGGTCCTTCGGGCTCATGGGTCCAGTGTCAGGCAGCGGCCCGGTCCGGCGAGACGCGGGATGCATCCTGAGACCGGCTGACGAACGGCAGGCGGCCGAGCCCCGGCGGGGTGGGCAGGCGACGGCCGAGCCGGTCGGGCAGTGCGAGGCGCACGATCTTGCGGGCCACGCTGCCGAGCTGCCTGTGCAGGGGCCCGGTGTTGTAGTCGAGGCCGTACCGCTCGCAGATCTCGCGCACCTCCGCCGCGATCTGGGGGTAGCGCCGCGCCGGGAGGTCGGGGAACAGGTGGTGCTCGATCTGGTGGGAGAGGTTCCCGGTCATCACGTGGAAGAGCTTGCCGCCGGTGATGTTCGCCGAGCCGAGCAGCTGGCGGAAGTACCAGTGACCGCGGCTCTCGTCCTCGGCCTCCTCCTCGGAGAAGGTCGCCACACCTGTCGGGAAGTGGCCGCAGAAGATGATGTTGAAGGCCCAGATGTTGCGGACCAGGTTCGCGGTCGCGTTGCCGACCAGGGTCGGCACGAAGAAGGGACCGGTCAGCGCCGGGAAGAGCAGGTAGTCCTTGAGGGTCTGGTTGCGGATCTTGCGGATCATCCCCTTGTGCAGGTGCTTGGTGTCGGCCCAGGTGCGCTCACCCGCGACGATGCGCTCGACCTCGAGGTCGTGCATCATCACGCCCCACTCGAAGAAGATCATCAGCAGCGTCGCGTAGACCGGGTTCCCGAGGTAGTACGGCCGCCACTTCTGGTCCTCGTCCATGCGGAGGACGCCGTACCCGATGTCGCGGTCCTTGCCGAGGATGTTCGTGTAGGTGTGGTGGATGTAGTTGTGGGAGTACTTCCACTGCTCGCTCGGGCAGACGTTGTCCCACTCGTACATCTTGGAGTTCAGGCCGGGGTCGCCCATCCAGTCGTACTGGCCGTGCATGACGTTGTGGCCGATCTCCATGTTGTCGAGGATCTTCGACACGCTCAGCGCGGCGACCGCGAGCGGCCACGCCGGCGGCACGTAGAACAGCGCGCGGCCGGCGACCTCGAGCGTGCGCTGGGCCTTGACGACGTTGCGGATGTAGGTGGCGTCCTCCTCCCCGAGCTCGTCGACGAGGCGCTGGCGGATGGCGTCCATCTCGGCGCCGAACGCCTCGAGCTGCTCGGGAGTGAGGGTCTTGTTCTCGGACATGTGGATGTCCCTTCGGATCAGAGGTCGACGACGCAGTCGCCGACGGGTTGGCTGACGCAGATCTGGATGTCCTCGTCGGGCAGCGCCGAGGTGGCGCCGGTGACGACGTTGCGGACGGCTCCTTCGGTCTTGCGTGAGGTGCAGGAGAAGCAGATGCCCATCCGGCATCCGTACTCCGGGGTGAGCCCGAGGGCCTCGGCCTGCTCGAGCAGGGTGGCGCCGGTGTTCGCGGCGCTCGCGCCGGCTCGCGTGAAGCTCACCGACCCTTCCGCGGCGTCCGGGTCGGCCGGCTGGAGGGTGGAGGTCTTGAAGTACTCCACCCGCAGCAGGTCGCTGTCGCCGTACACCTCCCGGACGCTCTCGATCATGCCGGCCGGCCCACACGCGTACGTCGCCGTCGCGAGGTGGTCGGGCGCGAGCTCGGCGAGGGCCTGGGGCGTGAAGCGCGAGCCGCCGTGCCGGGTGTGCACGACGACCACGTCGACGTTCTCGCGCCGGGCGAGGACCCGAAGCTCGTCGCGGAAGATCGCGGTCTCGGGCCCCTGGGTGTAGTGCAGGAAGGTGATGCGGCCGTCGTACCCCCGGTCGACGAGGGTCCGCAGCATCGACATCAGCGGGGTGATCCCGGAGCCGCCCGAGATCATCAGCAACCGGTCGGGGAGCTGCTCGGGGAGCGTGAAACCGCCCTGCGCCTGGGACAGGTGAAGCACCAGGCCGGGCTCGGCGCGTGTCGCAAGGTACTTCGACACCAGGCCTTCCTCGTGGGCCCGCACCGTGATCGTGAGCGCCTCGTGGCCGTCGGCCTCGGAGGAGCTGATGGAGAAGCAGCGGGTACGGCGGGCGCCGTCGATCTCCACGCCGACCTGGACGAACTGGCCTGCGCGGAAGCCCTGCCACGTGCTGGTGGGCTCGAGGGCGAGGGTGGTGACGGGCTCGGGCCCCTCGGTCTCGCGCTGGACGCGGACGACCCGGGCCCGGACCTCGTCGACGGCCCACATCGGGTGGACGAGCTCGAGGTACCGGTCGACGGGATGGGGGGAGGCCAGCGCCGCGACCGCGCGGGAGCGGAGCAGGCGTCTGGCGAGGGCGCCGCCGGGGACCTCGGAGCGGGTCACTCTCGGCGCGCGGGTGGAGATGCTCAGGGAGAGGCTCATGCTCTCACCGCCTTTCAGTGAACATCCGTACACCGAAAAGCCTGACGGAGATCCCCGGCCTTCGTCAACTTCCACGAGGCGTGACCTGGCGCACGCCACCCAAGGCGCATGATCGAGTGACCATCTGTTCACTGGAGCGAAATACGTCGTTAGCATGGCCTGGTGGAGAGCACGACGGCCGAGACCCGGCAGGAGCGCAAGGAGCGCACCCGCCAGGCGATCCTCGACGCGGCTCTCGACCTGGTGGCCGAGGAGGGTCTCGCCGCGCTGTCCCTGCGCCGGCTGACCCGGGCCGTGGGCATCGTGCCGACCGCGTTCTACCGCCACTTCGCCTCGGTCGACGAGCTCGGCCTGGCCCTGGTGGACCGGTCCTTCGCGAGCCTGCGTCAGATGATCCGGGAGACCCGCCGAGGCAACCCCGAGCTCAGCGGCGTCATCCGCAGCTCGGTGTCGATCCTCGTCCAGCACGTCCACGCGGAGCGGACGTACTTCCGTTTCATCGCGCGGGAGCGGTTCGGCGGCGTTCCCGTCGTGCGTCAGGCCATCAGGCGCGAGCTGGAGCTCTTCGAGCGCGAGCTGGCCACCGACCTCGCCCGGCTGCCGGACCTCGACACGTGGACCGCCGACGACCTCCGGGTGATGGCGAACCTGATCGTGAACGCCATGGTCTCCACTGCCGAGGACATCCTGGACGCTCCTCCCGAGCGCCCCGAGGTCGAGCGCGAGATCGTGCGGACCGCGGAGAAGCAGCTGCGGCTGATCGTTGTCGGCGCCGCCAACTGGCGCTCGACCTGAGCCCGCGCGCGTGCCCGGAGCGGCCCGCCATGCAAGAGGAGGCGGACCCCGCTCGCGGGATCCGCCTCCGTCTTGGCTACTCGATACGGCCTAGCAGCTGACCGTCACATCGTCTCTTCCTCGTGGTCGTGGTCGGCGTGCAGACCGCCACCGGAGTCGTCCATCTCGCCGCCCGGCGCGCCGTCGACCGACTGTCCGGGCGGGGACGCCGGCTTGCCGAATCCGCCGCCGGTGACAGGGCTGGTGTCGAAGGCGTAGGTGATGACCGCGTGTGCGACGGCGTCGGACATCTCCTCGACCGCCTCGAGGTTGACGTTGCCCTCGAGCTTGTAGACGGACGCGAGGTCCTCGTAGAGCGAGGCCTTCGCCGTGTCGCTGCCGAAGTTCTGGTCGAGGGAGTCACACGCCTGGTGGTAGCAGGGGTCGTAGGCCGCGCCCGCGAGCCCGCCGAAGGCCTCGGCCTGCGCGTCGGTCTTCACGCCCTCCGCGCCGGTGAAGAGGCCACCGGAGGGAATGTCGACACCGTTGGCGATGAACGGCCCGTAGTCACTGCGCCCGGAGAAGGGAGTCTCCGCCGAGACAAGACCGACCGACTCGAAGTAGTCGTGGAACATGTCCTCGATCTCGCCCGAACCCGCCGGACCGGCAGCCGAACCCGTGCCGACCGGGAACGCGGAGTTGTCGCCGTCGTACACGAAGCGGGCGTAGTTGGGCGAGCCGATCATGTCGAAGTTGAGGTACAGCGAAATGCGCTCGAGCTCCTCCGAGTCGTTCGCCAGGAGGTCGTCGACATAGTGGTGCGAACCGACCAGACCGGACTCCTCTGCGCCCCAGAGAGCGAAGCGGACCTTGTTGGTCGGCTCGACCTTCTTCATCTGCTCGGCGACCTCGAGGATCGTCGCGGAGCCGCTGCCGTTGTCGTTGATGCCCGGTCCTGCCGACACCGAGTCGAGGTGGGCGCCGGCCATGACCACGTTGTCAGGGTCGCCGAACCTGGACTCCGCAAGGACGTTGCTGGTGGTGGCCTCACCGCGGAACGTGCTCGTCTTGACGCGGAGCTGGAGCCCGTCGGTCGAAGCCAGCTGCTGGCCGAGCTCCTGGGTCACCGAGACGACGGGAAGCTCACCCGTGAAGTCGTTGCCGAGCGTCCCGTTGAGCTCGCCCGGGGCGTTGTTGTAGATCACCACTGCCTTGGCTCCGGCAGCCTCCGCGTTGACCGCCTTCAGCCCGAAGGCGCACGCTCCACGGGAGATCAGCGCGACGTCCCCGGCGGGGAACCCGGCGAAGTCGGCGCTGTCACAGCCATAGTTGGCAGCCACGGTCACCGGCGCGGTGACGTCACCGCTGCCCGAGTAGCTCATGATCGTCGTGGGCAGGTCTGCCGCAGGCTCGGGCGCCACCTGTCGCAGCAGGGTGCCCGGGTGCTCGATGAACGTCTGGAAGGTGAACTCCTGCTTCCGGACGTCGTAGCCGGCCTTCTCGAAGACCTCCATCGCGTAGTCCACCGAGTCGTCGTAGCCGTCGCTGCCCGAGACGCGGGTGGTTCCGTTGGCGTCGCCGATCTCCTGCAACATCCGGGAGTGCTCCATGATCCCCTCGGCAGTGACTGCCTCACGGAGCTTCTTGGACGTGTTGTTGTTGCGGTCGGGGCCTGCTTCCGCGGGCAGGGCGGCGAGTGCGACGAGAGCGGTGGTGCCCAGCACGGCACCTGCGCGCAGCCAGCGACGCTTCGGGGTTCTGGAGGTGGGACTCATGAGGCTCCTCTGGGTTTTTCGCAGGGCGGTTCGTGGCCGCCACACCGCGTCCGGGTTCGGACGCAGACGCCGCACCGTACGATTGTGACCCTCATCACGACAATGCTTGATATGCCGGATGTGTCTGCAGTTTTATGCAATGCACAAACGTGCAGGTTTGCCTTCGGGTCTGGCGGTCAGGATCGTACGGATGCGCGCATGAGGGCGGGGAGCGGCCATCGCAGGGAGCTGCCGCTCGACACGCCGGACCTTGGAACCTGTCCGACCTGCGCGTCAGGTCGCACTCTGGTGGCATGAGACACCTTTGTGGGGAGCACGAGGTGACGCGCGTGCGTCCAGCGGCGCCCGTCCTCCTTCTCGCGCTCGTCCTGCTCACGACGGGCGGCCTCGCCGCGTCCCCCATGCCCAGCGGCTCGGAGGGGACGAGGGTGTCGATGTCGTCGACATCGATGTCGAGCAGCCGACCGGCACTCCAGGTCGGCGGCGACGCGTGGGTGTCTGTCGCGGTGGCGACACTGTGGCGCGGACCGGACTCGCCGCGGGACGTCGACGCTCCGGCTCTCGAGCGGCCCGTGCGCATCGAGCGTTGGCTCTCCGACCTGAGCGCCGCCGAGCGTCGTGCGCTCAACGGACGGGCCGACACCCAGGCTCTTCTCGGGGACCGGGTCCAGGTGGTCCGCCTCAGGCCGGGGTGGGCCAAGGTGGTCGTCCCCTCCCAGCCCAGCCAGCTCGACAGGCGCGGCTACCCGGGCTGGGTTCCCCGCCGCCAGCTGACCGCGAAGCGGCCCGTCCGGTCGGCGCGGTTCGCGACGGTGCTCAGACGCACCGCGTGGTTGCGGACGGACCAGGCACCGGGCAGCAGGCTGTTCCGGGTCAGCTTCGGCACGCGCCTGCCGGTGCTCGGCCAGACGCCGCGCTTCGTCCGTGTTGCCACTCCCACCGGTGTCGTACGACGGCTCGCCAAGGACGCGGTGACCGTGCACGACAAGGGCGACCCGGCGGTCGCACCGACCCGCATCAGCCTGGTGCGCACCGCGAAGGCGTTCGTCGACCTGCCCTACCTGTGGGCCGGCGTCTCCGGCTTCGGGCTCGACTGCTCGGGGCTGACCTGGCTCACCCACCGCGTGCACGGCCTGAGGATCCCCCGGGACGCGCTGCCGCAGTCACGGCGCGGCAAGCACGTGAGGGCACTGCGACGCGGGGACTTGATGTTCTACGCCTCCGACGGTCGCGTGGACCACGTGTCGATGTACGCCGGGAAGGGCCACATGGTGCACGCTCCCGGCGGCCAGCAGGTGCAGGTCATCGCCACGTCGACACCGGCCTACCGGTCCGAGTACGTCGGAGCCCGTCGCTACCTCCGGTGATGGCTCACGCGTTCTGGAAGAGGCCCATGAGGTTGCCCTCCGGGTCGTTGAAGTAGGCCGCCCAGCCCATGTCGCCGACCGGCTGCTTCGCCTGCACCGTCGTGCCTCCGAGGCGCTCCACCGTGGCCAGCGAGGCATCGATGTCGTCGACCGCGATGACGATGACCGGCGAGCCGTAGGGTGCCTCCCGCTTCATCATGCCGCCGTTGATGAACCCCGGCTCCGTGGATCCGGACTCGCCCGTGGGTCCGGTCGTGACCAGGGTGTACTCGCCCTCCGGCCATGACTGGAGGTCCCACCCGAACGCCTCGCCGTAGAACGCGCGGGCCCGGTCCCCGTCGTCGTACGGGATCTCGAAGTGCACCACTCTGTCGCTCATCACGAACTCCTTCGCGCCGGTCGACCGAGCCGCCCCGTGCGTCTCGCTCTTGCAGCATGCTTGCAGGGAGAGGGCGCCGGGACCAGCCCCGAGCCGACCGCACGAGAGGTGGTGGCCATGCCCGACACACCGGCAGTCGACCGGCTGCTCGCCAATGCGCGCGAGGGGCTCGACCGCGTGGACCCGGCCGACCTCCCGGCCGAGGTCGCGGCCGGAGCGCTCGTCGTCGACATCAGACCGGTCGAGCAGCGCAGCCGCGACGGCGAGCTCCCGGGCGCGCTCGTCATCGACCGCAACATCCTCGAGTGGCGGCTCGACCCGACCTCGCCCCACTGCATCCCGGAGACGGCGCCGGACCGCCGGATCGTGGTGGTGTGCAACGAGGGCTACAGCTCGAGCCTCGCCGCCCGCGTCCTGCGCGACCTGGGGCTGTCCCGGGCGACCGACCTCGTCGGCGGGTTCCAGCGCTGGAAGCAGGCAGGCGGCTGACCGCTTTCAGCCCATCATCTTGCGCACCAGCGAGAGGGGGAGGTTCCGGATCGCGTAGCCGAGCGGGACCCACGGCCATGCCGGCACCTCCGCGTGGGCCTTCCCCTTCTCGATGGCCTCGACCATGGCGTGCACGCCCTTCTCCGTGGACACCATGAACGGGGCGTTCCTCACCTTCTCGTTCATCTCGGAGCGGATATAGCCGGGATAGATCACCGAGACCTCGATCGGCTTGCCGAGCAGCTCCATGCGCAGACCCTCGGCGAGCGTGGCGACACCGGCCTTCGTCGCGGCGTACACGGTCCCGGCCTTGGGCATGCCCCGCATCGCGGACATGGACGAGATGAGCACCAGGTGGCCGGCGCCCTGCTCGCGGAAGATCTCCATCGCGGCCTCGGACTGGGCGAGCGCCGCGACGAAGTTCGTCATCGCGGTCTGCTTGTTGGCGTCGTAGCGCCCGGAGCCGAGCGGGGCGCCCTTGCCGAGGCCTGCGTTGACGACGACCCGGTGGATGGTCCCGAAGTCCGCCTTGAACGCCCGGAACACCTCGAACACCGCGTCGTCGTCGTTCACGTCGAGCGTGCGGACCTCGAAACGTCCGCCGGGGTGCTTGCCCTCGAGCTCCTTCTTGAGTGCTTCCAGCCGGTCGGTACGGCGTGCACACAGCGCCAGGTCGTGCCCACGGTCGGCGAACTGACGCGCCATCTCCTCGCCGAGGCCCGAGCTCGCACCGGTGATGAGGATCGTCTTCTTCGTCGTCATCGTGTTCCTTACCTGTCCTTACCTGTAGGTGATGAAGCCGTCGCCCGCGGCCTCGAGATGGCTGTGCTCGTTGAAGGAGACCATGGTCGCGCCGCGCCGGCCGACCACGACCTTGCTCACCGAGGAATTGACGGTGACCGGGTTCAGCTGGGTCCAGACGTCGGTCGAGCCGCCGAGGAGCGAGGTGGCGACCCACGAGATCGGTCCGCCGGAGGTGAACACGACCGCGGTCCCGTCCGGCCCGAGCCGTTCGACGGTACGCCGGAGGGCGGCGTCGACCCGCTCGCCGAAGGCGCCGAACGACTCGTCGTAGTCCTCGTCGTAGTCACCCCCGACCCAGCGGAGCATGGCTTCGTCGAACCACTTCTGGAACTCCGCGCGCGACAGCTCCTCGCCCTCGCCGTACGCGGTCGGGTGCATGGACAGCATCTGCACGTGGTCGAACTCGTTCCACCCGGGGTCCTCGACGACCCCGACGTCCCAGCCGCCTCCGGCCGCGGCGTGCTCGGCGGTCTGGCGGTGCCGCTTCATCGCGCCGCGGACGACCAGGTCCGGCCGGACCCCGCGGGCGGCCAGGGCCGACCCGAGCACGTGGGACTGCTTCTCGCCGAGCGGTGAGAGCACGTCGTAGTCGTCGCTGCCCCAGGACGCCTGTCCGTGGCGCACCAGCAGGATCTGGCTCATCGGATCCGCTCCTTGCAGCGCTGCTCGAGGTACCGGACCGCGTGAAGGAAGATCGCGAAGGCCTCGTTGGTGGTCTGGCCGTGGTGGTAGCGGTAGTAGATCTGCTGGGCGATCACCGCGAGCCGGAAGAGACCGAACACCTCGTAGAACGTCCACTGCGCCGGCGTGACGGAGATGCCCATACGGTCGGTGTAGTAGGCGACGACCTCTGCCCTGGTCAGCATCCCGGGCAGGTGGGTCGGCTGGCGCCGGAACTGCGCGAAGACCTCGTCGTCGTCGGCCTGGACCCAGTAGGCGAGTGCGCCACCGAGGTCCATCAGCGGGTCGCCGAGCGTCGCCATCTCCCAGTCGAGGACGCCGACCACCTCGAGGTCGTCGTCGAGGACCACGTTGTCGAAGCGGTAGTCGTTGTGGATCACGCAGGAGGCGACGTCCTCGGGCTGGTGGGCGTCGAGCCAGGCGACGACCTCCTCGAAGTCCCCGACGTCGTCGGTCCTGGCCCGGCGGAACCTCTCGGACCAGCCGGCGACCTGGCGTCCGACGTACCCCAGCCCCTTGCCGAGGTCGCCGAGCCCTGCGCTCTCCGCGTCGACGGAGTGCAGCTCGACGAGCCGGTCGAGCACACCCGTGCAGAGGCGGCGGACCTGCTCCGCGGAGAGGACCGTGCCCGGGGGCAGGTCGCGGCCGAGGATCGTGCCCTCGAGGCGCTCCATGACGTAGAACTCCGACCCGACCACGCTCTCGTCGTCGCAGAGGGCGACCATGCGGGGGACGTAGGGGAAGACCGGCCGGAGACGGGACTGGATCGTGAGCTCACGCCGCATGTCGTGTGCGCCGCGGGCCTTCTGTCCGGCCGGGGGTCGCCGCAGGATCAGGTCACGGCCGGGAAAGCGCAGCAGGTAGGTCAGGTTCGAGGCCCCGCCGGAGAACTGCTGCACGACCGGGTCGTCCCGGAGGTCCGCGGCCAGAGCCGGCCCGAGGTCCTGCTTGCGCAGCCAGGCGGCGACCGCGGGAACGTCGAAGGCGTCCTCCTGGCGCACCTCGCCGGCGCCCGGGACGGGGTTCGGGTCCATGGACGTGACCCTAGCCGCGGCTTGGACCGGAAGACGCCGGTGCCCACCCCGCGGAAAGGGCGGTCGATATGCTCGCAACGATCTGACCGCCACCCCTGGGAGTCCCCTCATGAAGCGCTCGATCCTGGCTGCCGCCCTGGCCTCCGCCCTGGTCCTCAGCGGCTGCGGAGCCGACGAGGACGAGGAGGCGAAGACGGCGATCTCCGACTACCTCATGAAGCAGCAGGACAACGCCCAGATGATCAGCCTCGAGCAGGGGGAGGCGGACTGCATCTCCGACGGCATGGTGGACGGCATCGGCGTGGACCAGCTCAAGGAGTACGGCTTCTTGAAGGAGGACGGCTCGGTCAACGAGAGCATCGAGACGCCTGAGATGTCCGAGGCGGACGCGAAGACGATGGTCGACTCCATGTTCGACTGCACGGACGTCATGACGACCATGCGCGAGGAGCTCTCCAAGTCCATGGGCGAGCAGCCTGCCGAGGTCCAGGAGTGCTTCGACGAGGCACTGACCGAGGAGGCGGTCCGGACCATGCTCGCCGCAAACCTCTCGGGCGACCAGGAGAAGGCCCAGCAGGAGCTGCTCGGGCCCCTCATGAAGTGCGCGACGGGCGGGGCCACCGCACCGCAGTCGGAGTGACCCGGCACGGGGCGGTGGCGGCGTACTGGGACCCGAACCGGGTAGAACCTTGCCATGACCACCACCACTGACGCCGTCGTCATCGGGAGTGGCCCCAACGGGCTGGTCGCCGCGAGCCTTCTCGCCGACGCCGGGTGGGACGTGGTCGTCCTGGAGGCCCAGGACGGCGTCGGCGGGGCGGTCCGCAGCGACCGCGCGGTGCGCGACGGGTTCGTGCACGACACGTTCAGCTCCTTCTACCCACTGGCCGCGGTGTCCCCGACGATCCGGGCGCTGGAGCTCGAGCGCTTCGGCCTCGAGTGGGCACATGCGCCGTCCGTGGCGGGGACTCCGTTCCACGACGGGACCTGGGCGGTGCTGCACCGGACGCCGGAGGAGACCGCCGCGGCGCTGGACGAGCTGACGCCAGGAGACGGCCAGGCCTGGCTCGACATGTGCGAGGGCTGGCAGCGGATCGGCGACCAGGTCGTGGGAGCGCTGCTCTCCCCGTTTCCGCCGGTGCGCAACGGGCTCGGGGCGCTGACCAAGCTGCCGGGGGTGGGCGGCCTGTCGTTCGTGCAGATGATGCTCTCCCCCGCCCGCTCCCTCGCCGACCGGCACTTCCGCGGGGTCGCGGCGAAGATGCTGATCGCCGGCAACGCCGCCCACTCCGACATCCCCATGGATGCTCCCGGATCCGGGGTCATGGGCTGGCTGCTCGCCATGGTCGGTCAGCATCTCGGCTACCCGGTCCCCCGAGGGGGCGCAGGCATGTTCTCGGCGGCGATGGCCCGGCGGTTCGAGTCCCTCGGCGGAACGGTCCGCACCAGCACGCGCGCGACGGAGGTCGTGGTGCGCGACGGTCGGGCCGTGGCCGTGCGCACCGAGCACGGTGACGTGGTCGAGGCCCGTCACGCCGTGGTCGCGGACGTCTCCGCCCCCAGCCTCTACGGCGGGCTCGTCTCCTGGGACCACCTGCCGGCCCGGCTGCGCCGCAAGATGGGCCGCTTCGAGTGGGACCCCGGCACGATCAAGGTCGACTGGGCGCTCGACGGCCCGGTGCCGTGGAAGGCCACGCCGGACAAGGCGCCGGGGACCGTGCACATCGCCGACGACGTCGATGACCTGGCCCGCGCCGGGGCACGGATCGCCTCGCACACCGTGCCCGACCGGCCGTTCATCCTCATGGGCCAGATGGCGGCGGCCGACCCGAGCCGCGCACCCGCGGGCATGGAGTCGGCGTGGGCCTACACGCATGTCCCGCAGGAGACCCGCCGCGACGCGGGGCCCGACGGCATCCGCGGCGTCTGGGACCGCGACGACGCGGAGCGGATGGCCGACCGGATGCAGGCGCGGGTGGAGGAGCACGCACCTGGGTTCGCCGACCGGATCGTGGCCCGCCGTGTCCTGGGCCCGCGCGAGATGGAGACGCTCGACGAGAACCTCGTCAACGGCGCCCTCAACGGTGGTACCTCCAGCCTCCACCAGCAGCTCGTGTTCCGGCCGGTGCCGGGCTTCGGACGCGCGGAGACCCCCGTGAAGGGCCTCTACCTCGGGTCCGCGTCCGCGCATCCCGGCGGGGGCGTCCACGGCGCCTGCGGCTCGAACGCCGCGCGCGCCGCGCTCGCCCACCACCGGGTACGACGGCTGTGGCCGCTCTCCCAGCGGAGCGCCCTCACGTGACACCACGCTCGCCTGTGGTCTTCCTGCACATCGGGGCGATGAAGACCGGGACGACCTACCTGCAGCAGGTGCTGATCCAGAACAAGGACGCGCTCGCCGAGCACGGGTACCTCTTCCCGGGGGCGACCTGGACCGCGCAGGTCCGGGCGGCGCACGACGCGGTGGGCCACCACCGCGAACGGCAGGTGAAGGCCGGGGCGGCCGGGGCGTGGCAGGCCCTCGCGGAGCAGATGCTCGGCCATGACGGAGGCGCGTCGATCTTCTCGGTCGAGTTCCTCGGCTTCGCGGGGCGCGCTGCCGCCGAACGAATCGTGCGGGACCTCGCGCCGGCCGAGGTGCACGTCGTGCTGACCGTGCGCGACACCTGCGCGGTGCTTCCCGCGCTGTGGCAGACCCACTGCGCGAACGGGGGCACGGCGTCCTGGGCGTCCTTCGCCAGGAGTGCACGCCTCGGTGCCGCCGCCGGACGGGCGGCGCCGCTCCTCGGGCAGGGGGCGCGGCTGTTCCGGCGCGCCCTCGACGTCCCCCGCATGCTCGACATCTGGGGTGCCCTGGTGCCACCGGACCGCCTGCACGTGGTCACCGTGCCCCCGCCCGGTGCGCCGCGCGACCTGCTGTGGCGACGCTTCGCCGGCGTGGTCGGTCTCGATCCGGAGGTCGCGACCAACCCCGCGCAGGGGCACAACCCCTCGCTCGGCTACCCCTCCGCCGATCTGATGCGACGCGTCAACGCCGAGCTGGGCCGGCTCCCGCGAGGGGAGTACAACCCCACCCTCAAGCACCACCTGGCCGAGAAGGTCCTCGCCCCCCGGGCCGCGGTCGAGAGCCGCGCCGGGCTCGACGCGCGGACCCACGAGTTCGGCGTCCGCTGGAACCGGCGCACGCGCGCGGCCCTCGAGGCCTCCGGCGCACACCTCGTGGGCGAGCTCGACGACCTGCCGGTCACCGCGGCCCGGACCGACCTCCCGAAGCGCATCGAGCCACCCGACCGCGGCGATCTGCTCGCAGCCGCGGCGACGGCGCTCCAGGGCATGGAGCACCTCGTCAGCCGCCGGGCCAGGAGGCTCGGCGCCCTCGGCGGGGAGGCCGCCTCGCAGGGCCGCCCGGAGAAGGCCGAGGTGGCGCGCGCCGTCTGGGCGGAGGCACCCGACCCGCTGCGAGCGGCGGTCGAGGACGTGGCCGACGCCTGCCGGGTGGCGATCGCCGAGCACGAACGGATCCGGCGCCTCCGCAGCTGAGCGCGCCCGCGCATGACCTGGGTGAGGCGAGCGGCGGTCTCCTGCGGAGCTACAGCTCCTTGCGGAGGTGCACGTCGGCGGAGTCCGGTGTGGGCACGCCCTCCCACCTGAGGATCTCGCGGTAGTCGTGCCTCTCGTAGAAGCCGGGCGCCTGGAACGTGAACGAGGTGACGAACACATGGGTGCACCCCCGCGCACGCGCCTCATCCTCGAACTGCGTCAGCAGGATCGCGCCGAGGCCATCGCCTCGGGACTCCTCGCGCACCCACGTCATCCCTATGCCTGCAGCCACACCCCACGTCCAGCCACTCACGCCGGCGGCCAGCTCCCCCGAGTCGTCGAGGACCTGCACGGTCAGCTCACGCGACGGCGCCACACCCTCGGTCGCGGCAGCGTTGACCTTGTCGAGCTCGTCGGACAACCGCTGGTCCAGCTCGGGCAGCCCTTCTGCCACGACAGTGCGGAACGACGTCGGGTGTCCGGCATCTGGTCCGTCTGCTTGGGTCACGGGGCCGCATCGTGCCAGACCGCGCGGTGGCGCAGCCAGCCGACTGTCTCGGCCGGGTGGTGAGAGGGCGGCGCCCGCGCATGACGTCGGGAACAAGCGGGTAGCACCGAGCCATGAGCCGGACGACGAGAGTGATGGAGTGTGCGCCCGAGGACGTCTTCGCGGTCCTCGAGGACGGCTGGAGCTACGGCATGTGGGTCGTGGGCGCCGCGCGCATCCGCGACGTCGACGCCGGGTGGCCCGCACCGGGGACCAAGATCCACCACTCCGTCGGAGCCTGGCCGGTGCTCCTCAGCGACGAGACCGAGGTCGAGCAGGTCGACGCACCCCGCATGCTGCAGCTGCGCGTCAAGGCCTGGCCGACCGGCGAGGGGCGGGTGGTCCTCACCTGCGCCCCCACCGGGGACGGCAAGACCGAGGTGGTCATGGAGGAGCGGGCGGTGTCCGGCCCGGCGACCTTCATGCCGAAGGCCGCCCAGGACCTGATGCTGCAGCCCCGAAACGTCGAGGCGCTCCGGCGGCTGGCCTACCTCGCCGAGCACCACGCCCGCTCCCACGGCTGACCCGTTGGTCAGCGGGCGCCGAGCCGGCCCCGCACGCCGCGGCCGACCCGTGCACCACCGAGGTCAGCGCGCTGCCCGGCAAGGTACCCGGATCGTCCGCCGCTCCCCGAGAGAGAGCGTGCCTGCGCCTTGCGGAGGTGGGGGTAGGCGTCCTCCATCGCGCTGCTGACCGCCACCGACCGGTCGGCGAGCACCAGGGACACCGAGCGTCCGCCCGGTGCCGGACCGCTCGTCCGGGCCGTCTGCGCGGCGCGGTCCTCGGACTCCCGGAGGCGGCCGACCACGGCCCTCGTGAATCCCGCGAGCCACGACCGGCGATAGGCCGCGACGTTCTCCCCCGGCGGCGCGAAGGAGCGCCGCACCTGTGAGGAAGCCTGGAGCAGGAGGCTCGTGTAGAGGACCTCGGCCCGCGCCAGGTCGGAGCCGTAGCCGAAGAGGTGCATCGAGAGCTCCTTGACGCCCCCGTCGTACCTCGTCCGCTGCACCGCTCGGCACCGGAGTGCGGTCGCCACCCCGCTGAGCAGGTCTGCCTTGTCGAGCGCGTAGGGCGCGTCGAGGACCACCACGCGGTCACCGACGACGTCCGTCTCGGGAGCGCTCTCCGCGAGCAGTGCCCGGTCGATCCCGTAGGCCGCGATCAGCTCGGCTGCCTTCGCCGTGTAGGTCTCCGCCTCCTCCGGCGTCGTCGCCGGGTCCTCGGCCTTCGCGAGGATCTTGCGGACCTTGGCGAGCAGGGCGTCGCTCGGTGGGGCGCCGGCGGACGGGCGCTGGTGGTGGTTCATGGGCATTCCTTCCGGGTGGGGTCCTCGTCGTACGGACCCTGGCACCGGGCACGGACAGACCGCGGCCAGGAGACCGGGTCGTCCACAGGCATCCGACCGCCAGGGTCAGCTGGCGACGGCGGTCACCACGCGCGAGCGAACCTCCGGCCGCTCCCACTCGTGCGCGGTCCGGACCAGACGCCACAGCGAGAACAGCAGGAAGGGTACGGCCACGAGGACGGGCCACTGCCACGACGGCGCCCGAGCGGTGACGACGAAGAGCATCCCCGTGAACGTCGTGGCCAGCGCGAGACGGGTGGAGTAGCCGACCATGGTCAGCGGCGGGGCGGGGGTCGCCCGGGGGCTGCGCATGTCGACCGCAAACGGGCGGCGAACCGACCACCGCATCGAGCCGCTGACCACCTGCAAGGTGACCACCAGCGTCGCGCACAGCACAGAGACCACCTGGACGAGGGTCGGGGCCCCGGCGCGCAGGGTCGCGAGGAGGAGGGTGATCGCGGTCGCGACGAGCAGCACCTCGACGAGGACGACCACCCGGGACACGAACGCGACGCGGGGTTCCACGGGCAGACTGTCGCGCCACAGCGCACCGCGCCCGTCGAGGCACCAGGCGTTCACGCCGAAGAGCAGGGCACCGCCCGAGGCCACCAGGCCGGGCAGGACGTTCAGCATGTACCAATCGAGCGCGCCGGCCAGCGCGACCAGGCCCGGGAGCAGAGCGAGGACGGTGAAGCCGCGGCGCAGCCCCACCGAGCGCCACACGCCCGCGCGGTCCACGCGAACCAATGCGACGAAGTCCGACACCGGGTTGGGCCGCGGCGAGTGCGTCGAGCCCTCCGCGCGCATCTCGTCCCGGGCCGGCGTCCGCGTCAGGTCGTGCGCGACGAAGGCGCCGGTGACACCCGCCAGCGCCGCGAGGCACAGCAGCAGGAGCACACCGCCCAGCCAGGGAAGCCAGTTCCCCTCGGAGCCGTGGAGCGCCGCGAAGAGCACCTGGATCGTGGGCGAGCCATCGAGCACGTCGATCAGCTCGCCCGTGGCGATCAGCGAGGCGAGGAGCGTCACCAGCGCGACGACCACCCCGCGCATCACCCAGATCCCGTGCCGACCACGGCGTACCCACTCCACGACCCAGGCGACGAGCTGCGCCATGGTCGTCGCTACGAGCAGCCACACCAGGACGGGCACCTGTGCCGCGAGGAGGTTGCCCGGCCCCATCACGAACGCCGTGGCGCCGAGCACCACCCAGCTCTGCATCAGCCAGGCGATGTTGAGCGGCGCCATCACCAGCGCCCCGAGATGGTCGGTCGTCGGGCTGACGGGGTAGGCGACACCCTGGTCCCTCGCCAGCAGCTCGCGCCCCCCGCCGGCCGAGGCGGCGGAGACGATCGCGATGACGAGCACGCCCAGGTAGGCGGACGGCAGGAGCAGGATCGCCTCGGAGGAGTCGAACCCCGACTGTCCCGACGGGCTGCCGGCGGCCCCGGGCAGGTAGGCGGGGGCCCAGGCGAAGAAGACGCTGAGTACGACGATCAGGGCGAGCGCCGAAGCGGCGACCGCACGTCCACGGCCCCGGACTGCCGCGACGCGGAACGCGAGGAGCGGCCCGACGTCGGCCACCGCGCGCAGTGCGTCGTCACGGCGCCGTCTCAGGCAGCTGCGCCACCTGACCGGCGTCTCAGTCGAGGAGAGCGCGGTAGGCACCGGCCCCCTCCTCACCCTCCATCTCGTGGGCGGGGACCGCCGCCACCGCGGACCCGCCGCGCAGCACGACCGCGTGCTCACAGGTCTGGACCGCCAGCTCCCGCAGGTGCGTGGAGACCAGAACCGCGGCACCTCTGGCACGCGCGTCGGCGATGACCTCCATGGTGGCCTCCACTCCGAGCGGGTCCACCCCGTCGAACGGCTCGTCCAGCAGCAGCACCTCGGGCTCGTGGAAGGCCGCCAGGACCACCGACATGCGCCGGCCCATGCCATGGCTGAACGCGGCCGTGACCCTGTGCGCCGCGGCGCCGAGCTCGAACCGCTCGAGCATCTCCCGCGCCCGCTCCTCCCAGCCCGGCTGCATGCGGCGCAGCCTTGCAGCGAGCTGGAGGTGCTCCCACGGTGTGGCTCGAGGGACGAGGCCGCCTACGTCCGGGCAGTACCCGGTGACCTGCTTGGCCCGCAGCGGCTTCGCGCGGATGTCGTGCCCGGCCACCTCGACGATGCCGGCGGTCGGCGGCACCACGCCCGCGAGGACACGCATCGTGGTGGACTTGCCGGCGCCGTTACGGCCGAGGAGGGCGGTCGCGCCCCCGGCGGCGACCCGGAGGTCGATCCCGCGCACGGCGTCGACCGAACCGAACCGCACCCAGAGGGCCGACACGTC
>Ga0208537_1000035_pt1 | contig 20303 bp, 27 predicted proteins | sample MayberrySE_TuleA_FD_185672 | JGI IMG/M metagenome (GOLD analysis project Ga0208537, IMG submission 185672) | Natural and restored wetland microbial communities from the San Francisco Bay, California, USA, that impact long-term carbon... | ecosystem: Environmental > Terrestrial > Soil > Wetlands ...
GGCCTCTGGGCCACGATGGAGAAGGCGGATTCATGAGCAGCTCTCGGCGGTGCTCGCCGTGCTCGGACCGGCGCGGAGACGCCGGATGAGCGGTTTCATGCCGCGCGGCCAGGGAGCGATGGCGACGTTCTCGGGCTTCGAGGCCGACCTGCTGCGCTCGCTCGCGTCGCAGCTGGTCGAGCTGCTGCGCAACGAGGCCGCGGTGCCGTCGAGCGCGACCGACCCGCTCGAGGCGTTGCTCGACTTCACCGGCCCCACCACCGAGCCCGACGACCCGGTCCTGGCGCGCCTGTTCCCGAATGCCTACCCCGACGACGAAGAGGCCGCGGGGGAGTTCCGCCGCTTCACGGAGGGCGCCCTGCGCGACGGGAAGGCGAGGAACGCCGCGGCGATCATCGACCAGCTCGAGGAGTCCGGCCTACCGCCCGAGCTGGACGAGGACGGGCTCTGGATCGACGTCGAGCTCGACGCCGCGCAGGTCAACGCGTGGATGCGGTCGTTCACCGACATCCGGCTCGCGCTCGCGACCCGGCTCGGGGTCGAGGAGGGCGACGAGGACTACTGGCGCAGCCTCCCCGACGACGACCCGCGCACCCACGTGCACGACATCTACGAGTGGGTGGGGTACCTCCAGGAGACGCTCGTCGCCTCCATCTCCCGCGACGCCTGAACCGACAGGTCTCACGATCCGGACGTACGACGAGCGGGGTGGGTGGCTCAGGCGCCCCGGATACCCTCGTGACGTGCTGAAGATCGACCGCGCGACCCGCGACGCCATCATCACCCACGCCAAGAAGGACCATCCCGACGAGGCGTGCGGGATCGTGGCCGGGCCAGAGGGGTCCGACACGCCCACCCGGTTCGTCCCGATGGTCAACGCCGCGGGATCGCCGACCTTCTACGAGTTCGACTCGCAGGAGCTGCTCGCGCTCTACAAGGAGATGGACAAGCGCGACGAGGAGCCGGTGGTGGTCTACCACTCCCACACCGCCACCGAGGCGTACCCCTCGCGCACCGACATCCGCCTGGCGTCCGAGCCCAACGCGCACTATGTGCTCGTCTCCACACGCGAGCACGGGAATAGCGAGGGGCCGGTGGAGTTTAGGTCATTCAGGATCGTTGACGGCGAGGTCACCGAGGAAGAAGTCTCGGTGGTGGAGTCCTACGACGGCTGAGGGCCGCCCCGGACACCAGACGTCCCCGCCCGACGCACCAGACCAAGACAGCCGACAGAGCAAGGAGCCAGACCAGATGGCCATCGACGTACGCATCCCCACCATCCTCCGCACCTACACCGGCGGCGAGAAGGCCGTGGCGGGCCAGGGGAACACGCTCGCCGAGCTGATCGACGACCTGGAGTCGAACCACCCGGGGATCAAGGAGCGTCTGATCGACGGCTCCGAGCTGCGCCGGTTCGTCAACGTCTACGTCAACGACGAGGACGTACGGTTCACGGGGAGCCTTGAGACCAAGCTCGACGACGGCGACGAGGTCGTCGTGCTGCCCGCGGTCGCCGGCGGCTCGGTGGCGACAGTGCCGGTGGCGCGCGGCTAGATGCTGTTCGACTCCCTCCTCGACTCGGTGGGAGGCACACCGCTGGTGGGCCTGCCCCGGCTCTCGCCGACCCCTGAGGTACGGCTGTGGGCGAAGCTCGAGGACCGCAACCCGACCGGTTCGATCAAGGACCGCGCCGCTCTGAAGATGTTCGAGCAGGCGGAGAAGGACGGCCTGCTGACGCCAGGCTGCACGATCCTCGAGCCCACGTCGGGCAACACCGGCATCTCGCTCGCGATGGTCGCCAAGCTGCGCGGCTACCGCATGGTGTGCGTGATGCCGGAGAACACCTCGGAGGAGCGCCGCCAGCTCCTGCGCATGTGGGGTGCCGAGATCGTCTCGTCACCGGGAGCCGGAGGATCCAACGAGGCCGTGCGGGTCGCGAAGATCCTTGCCGAGGAGAACCCCGACTGGGTGATGCTCTACCAGTACGGCAACCCCGCGAACGCGCTCGCGCACTACGAGGGCACCGCCCCCGAGATCCTCGCCGACCTGCCCACGGTGACTCACTTCGTCGCGGGCCTCGGCACCACCGGCACGCTGATGGGCACCGGCCGTTTCTTCAAGGAGCACGCCCCTCAGGTGCGGATCGTCGCGGCCGAGCCCCGCTACGGCGAGCTCGTCTACGGCCTGCGCAACATGGACGAGGGTTTCGTGCCCGAGCTCTACGACCCCTCGCTGATCGACGCGCGGTTCTCGGTGGGTCCCCGCGACGCGGTACGTCGGGTGCGGGAGCTGCTCGAGCAGGAAGGTATCTTCGCGGGCATCTCCACCGGTGCGATTCTGCACGCCGCGATGGCCCAGGCGCGCAAGTCGGTGAAGACCGGCGACCGTGCCGACATCGTCTTCGTGGTGGCCGACGGCGGCTGGAAGTACATGTCCACCGGTGCCTACGAGGGCACGCTCGAGGAGGCCGAGGAGCGTCTCGACGGCCAGCTGTGGGCTTGAGGGGCGACACAGGGGGTCGCATGGTCTACAAGCTGCTCAAGGTCGTGCTGGCCTCCCTCTTCCGGCTGGTGTACCGGCCCACGGTCACCGGCCTCGGGAACATCCCGCGCCGGGGGCCGGTCATCCTCGCCAGCAACCACCTGTCCTTCGTCGACAGCATGGTGATCCCGATGATCGTCCCGCGGCGGGTGGCCTTCCTCGCCAAGAGCGACTACTTCACCGGCACCGGCGTCAAGGGGACGCTGAGCCGCTGGTGGTTCGGCGGCCTCGGGATGATCCCGGTCGACCGGGACGACACCCGGGCGGCGCAGGCCTCCCTGGACGCCGCGCTCTCGGTGCTCTCCTCCGGAGGAGCGTTCGGCATCTACCCCGAGGGGACCCGTTCCCGCGACGGTCTCCTCTACCGCGGACGCACAGGGGTGGCCTGGCTCGCCATGACGTCGGGAGCGCCCGTCGTACCGGTGGCGCTGACCGGCACCGACAAGCTGCAGCCGGTGGGGACCCGCGTGCCGAGGCCGGCGAAGGTCTCGGTGCGCTTCGGGAGGCCGATCGACCCGGCCGGGCGGTTCGACGGGATCCCGGCCGGGCGCGCCCGTCGCGAGCTGACAGACGAGATCATGGAGGCGATCCGGACGATGTCCGGCCAGGAGCCGGCCGGACGCTACAACGAACGACCGGCCTCGGACGACTGAGCCCCAGGTGGCTCGAGGTCACTCGTGATGCGGGTGCGCCGGCTCGCAGGGGACGAACACCTCGGTGCGCGGCTCCGGGACCTCGGGCCCGTCGAGGTAGCACTCCCAAGGGGCAGCCGTCACGACGTAGCCCTCATCGGTGAGCCAGGCGATCGCGGCTTCGTACGCCGCCCCCACGTCGTCGTAGGAGCCGACGTGCATCGTGCGCGCCACCCGGCCACCCGGCAGCTCGGAGGCTTCCACCCGGCCGGTCGGCTCGGCGACGCCGGAGCACGGGAAGCCGACCTCGACGTCGAAGGCGCCGTCGGTCGGCCGGTAGCGGCCGAAGGGTGCCCCGGTCGGGACGAGGCCCTGCTTGTCGAGCACGGTGATCACCTCGCCGAAGGCTGATCCCAGGAACTCCGGTAGCTGGTCGGTCGTCACGTGCCCGCAGACGACGGCTGTGTGCTGCGCCTGAAGATCCACGAACTGCGTCTCGTACCTCATGGGTCAAGTCTCTGCGCGCCCTCGCCCCCGTGCGAGAGTCTTAGGTCCCGCCCGGCCGCCCGGCGCGCCGTCGGTCCGTCGCGGCTCGGAGGTGCGAGGAGAGCGGCCGAGGCCACCGTACCGCCGGGTAACGTGACCACCGTCGCAGGTGACGTGGGTCGCTCCAGCGGGCGAGCGCCGCCTCGCCCCACTAGCCTTGGGCGCGTGGCGGACGCACCTATCGGCATCTTCGACTCGGGCTTCGGTGGACTCACCGTGGCCCGTGCGGTGATCGACCAGCTTCCCCACGAGCCGATCCTCTATCTCGGCGACACCGCCCGGCAGCCGTACGGCCCCAAGCCGATCGGGGAGGTCCGCGAGTACGCCCTCGAGTGCCTCGACCACCTCGTCGACGAGGGGGTCAAGGCCCTCGTCATCGCTTGCAACTCCGCGAGCGCGGCGGTGCTGCGGGACGCCCGCGAGAGGTACCCGGTGCCGGTGGTCGAGGTGATCTTCCCGGCCACTCGCCGTGCGGTGGCCGCGAGCCGCACCGGTCAGATCGGCGTGATCTGCACCCGTGCGACGGCCGAGTCGATGGCCTACGACGACGCTTTCGCTGCGGCGCCCCACGTCTCCCTGCACACGCAGGCCTGTCCCCGTTTCGTGGAGTTCGTCGAGGCGGGGGTCACCAGCGGCCCGGAGCTGCTGGCGGTCGCCCACGAGTACCTCGACCCGCTCATCTCGCAGGGCATCGACACGCTCGTGCTCGGCTGCACCCACTACCCGCTGCTCACCGGCGTGGTCTCCTACGTGATGGGAGACCAGGTCACGCTCGTGTCGAGCGCCGAGGAGACGGCGAAGGACGTCTACAAGCTGCTCGTGCGCCACGGCCTCGAGCGCGATCCGTCCCTCGGTCAGCCGGAGCATCGGTTCCTCACGACCGGGAGCCCTGAGGAGTTCGCGCGCACCGGCGGCCGGTTCCTCGGCCCCGAGCTCCAGTCGGCCAGCCAGCTCGCCCAGCAGACCACGTGGGCTCCTCCCGCGGCCCAGCCCGGGGGTGTGGCATGAGGCTCACCGTCGTCGGTTGCTCCGGCTCCTACCCCGGGCCGGACTCGCCCGCAAGCAGCTACCTCGTCGAGGCGGAGAAGGGGGACCGTGTCTGGCGGATCCTTCTCGACCTCGGCAGTGGGGCGCTCGGCCGTCTGCACGAGCACGTCGACCCGTTGTCCATCGACGCGGTCTTCATCAGCCACCTGCACCCGGACCACTGGTTCGACATGAGCGGCTACTACGTGATGCGCAAGTATCACCCGGCAGGCACACCGCCCCGCATCCCCGTCTACGGACCCCCGGGTGTGGCGAAGCAGATGGCGAGCGCCTACGGCCTCTCCGAGAAGCCGGGGATGACCGGCGAGTTCGACTTCCACGAGTACGACGACCACGGCGTCGTCACGGTCGGCCCCTTCACCGTCGAGGTGGCCAAGGTGGCGCACCCGGTCGCGACCTTCGCGATGAAGGTGAGCCACGAGGGGAGGTCGTTCGTCTACAGCGCGGACACCGCCCCCTGCGACGCCCTGGTCGACCTCGCGCGTGGCACCGACCTGCTGCTCGCCGAGGCCAGCTTCCGTGAGGGCGAGCAGAACCCCGAGGGCCTGCACATGACCGGCAGGGAGGCCGCCGAGATGGCGGTCCGCGCCGACGCCGAACGGCTGGTGCTCACGCACATCCCGCCCTGGTACGACGCCAAGGTCGCTCTCGACGAGGCGCGGCCCGTGTTCCGCGGGCCCCTCGAGCTCGCCCACTGCGGAGCGAAGTACGACGTCTGAGCCGACCTCGGTAGGGTCTCGCACATGACGACCCGACCTGACGGACGCGAGAACGACGAGCTCCGGCCCATCAAGATCACCCGCAACTGGCTCGACCACCCGGCCGGCTCGGTGCTGGTGGAGTTCGGCCGGACCCGGGTGCTCTGCGCGGCGTCCGCCACCCTCGGCGTACCCCGCTGGCGAAAGGACTCAGGACTCGGCTGGGTCACCGCGGAGTACGCCATGCTCCCGTCCGCCACCCACACGCGCTCGGACCGCGAGTCGGTCAAGGGGCGCATCGGCGGCCGCACCCACGAGATCTCGCGGCTCATCGGCCGGTCGCTGCGCGCGGTCGTCGACTACAAGGCGCTCGGCGAGAACACGATCGTCCTCGACTGCGACGTGCTCCAGGCCGACGGCGGCACCCGGACCGCCGCAATCACCGGCGCCTACGTCGCACTCGCCGACGCCTGCGCCCACCTGCGTGAGCAGGGCGCGTTGAAGGGCGAGCCGCTGACCGGGTCGGTCTCCGCGGTCTCCGTCGGGATCGTCGACGGGGAGGTCCGCCTTGATCTTCCCTACGAGGAGGACGTCCGGGCCGAGACCGACATGAACGTCGTCATGACCGGGGACGGCCTCTACGTCGAGGTGCAGGGCACCGCCGAGGGGGAGCCCTTCGACCGTCGCCACCTCGACGGGCTGCTCTCGATGGCGGAGAAGGGCTGCGCCGACCTCACCCGGATACAGCAGGAGGCGCTCCGTGGCTGAGCCCCGCTCGGAGCCGGGCGAGCCTCGCACTTCCGCGAGCGAGCCTGTCGAGACCCGCCCCCGGGTCTTCCTGGCCTCGCGCAACGCCAAGAAGCTCGCCGAGATGCAGCGGATCCTCGAGGGGTTCGTCCCTCACGTCGAGGTGCTCGGCCTCGACGACGTGGAGCACTACGACGAGCCGGCCGAGACCGAGCCGACGTTCGAGGGCAACGCGCTGATCAAGGCCCGCGCCGCGGTCGAGGCGACGGGGCTGCCGTCCCTCGCCGACGACAGCGGCCTGTGCGTCGACGCGCTCAACGGCATGCCGGGCGTCCTGTCGGCGCGGTGGAGCGGTCTGACCAAGGACGGCTCCACCGACGTCGACCTGGCGAACAACGAGCTCGTGCTCGCGCAGACAGCCGACGTCCCGGACGATCGCCGCGGGGCGCGCTTCCGCTGCGCGGTGGCCTTCGTGCACCCCGACGGCCGCGGCGGCACGGTCGAGCACGTCGAGCACGGGGAGATGCCTGGCCGGATCATCCGCGAGATGCGGGGCAGTGGCGGCTTCGGCTACGACGTGCTCTTCGTCGCCGACGGCCACGACGTGACCTCCGCGGAGCTTCCTCCGGACGAGAAGGACGCGATCTCCCACCGCGGCCAAGCCCTTCGCCGGGTCGCGCCGGTCGTGGCCGAGGCCCTGCGGGAGTCCGTCGACGCGCGATGAGTTCGCGGGGGCGCCGAGGTCCACAATGAGAACGGACCGAAGGAGCCGCCATGCACGAGCAGTTCACGACGACCCTCCAGAAGAGCCCGAGCAAGGGCGGGTGGACCTACGTGGTCTGGCCCGACTCCGTCGCCTTCTTCGGCACACGCGGCCTGGTCAAGGTGCGAGGGACGATCGACGGGCACCCGTTCCGCAGCTCGTTCATGGCCATGGGGGACGGGACGCACAAGCTGCCGGTGAAGGCGGAGGTCCGCAAGGCGATCGGCAAGGAGGCGGGTGACCTGGTGACCGTCCGGCTGCTCGAGCGGGTCGAAGGCTAGTCCACACCCTGGGAGAGGATCTCCTGGAACCGCTCGTGGACGATCTCCTCGCCCGTGCGGTGCAGGGCCCCGATCGTCGGTCGGCCCCAGAGCCAGCAGTCCAGGTCGGCTGCCGCGCCCTCGACCGTCGCGGCGACGTCGTCCCCGGGGTCCTCGTCCGCGACGATGATGTCGGCCTCACCGGTGAAGGTCCTGCCGTCGGGGTCGGTGCCGCTGAAGGTGCAGAGGGTCACGTGCCAGGAGCGAACGGTGTCCGACGTCCGGATCCGCATTGTCAGGCCGGGCTCCGGGTCGATCCGACCCCACGGCGGGCACCCGCCGTACATGATGCGCAGCGCCTCGTCGATGCCGTCGGAGGCGAGCTCCGGGTCCACGGGGGCGCGCTGGACGTCTGCGGTCAGCTCTGCGTCCACGCGGTGGACGAGCGCCTCGTGGGCCTGCCGACGGCGGATGAACCCGGCCGTCTGCTCCCGCGACCACGTCCATCGGTGCTCCGTGGGGTCCGTGTCGGCCAGCGCGGTCTGCAGCTCCTTCGTCGCCGCCTCGAAGAACGCGAGCAACCCCTCCCGGTCGGCGGGCCGCTCGGGGTGCTCGAGGCTCTGCGGGTCGGTGACGGCGTCGCGCACGATCGTGCCCCAGAACCACTGCACCTCCCCGAGGTGCCACAGCAGGTCGTCCGCCTGCCAGTCGGGGCAGCTCGGCACCGCTCCGTCGGGAGGGGCGTCGCGCAGAACGGCGGCGAACCGGGCGGAGTCCTCGCGCAGGTGGGCCAGGTAGTCGAGCGTCATGGCAGCAGCCAACCACGCGGACCCGACGCAGTCACGAACTTTCGCCTCCGCCTGCTGCCCTCGACAGGTCAGACGGTGACGACGATCTTGCCGCGCGCGTGGCCGGTCTCGGAGAGCAGGTGCGCGTCGGTGACCCGCTCGAGCGGGAGCACCTCGGAGACGTCGACGCGCAGCTTGCCCTCGTCGGCCAACGTGCCGAGGGCCTGAAGGTGCTCGCGCTCGGGTCGCACGAAGACGTACCGTCCGCCGAGGTCTCTGACCGTCTGAGCATCGACGATCGACACGATGCGACCGGGTTCCCGGGTCTGCTTCGGAGCGTCCTCCAGCGCCGAACCGCCGACCAGGTCGAGCACCGCGTCGACCGGTGCGGAGAGCTGCTCGCTCACCGGCCCCTGGCGGTAGTCGATGACCTCCGAGACTCCGAGTCCCTGGAGCGCGGAGTGGTTCTGCGGGCTCGCGGTCCCGACGACCTCGCAGCCCAGGGCGGCGGCGATCTGCACGGCGAACTGACCGACCCCGCCGGCCGCCGCGTGCACGAGCACCCGTTCCCCGGCCTGGACGTCGAGGGCCTCGACGAGCGCCTGATAGGCGGTGAGGCCGGCCAAGGGCACCGCCGCTGCCTCCTCGAACGACAGGCTCGCCGGCTTGCGCGCGACGGTCCGCTGGGGCGCGGGCACGAGCTCGGCCGTCGTACCCCACTTCACGTCGTCACGTCGCACGTAGCCCCACACCTCGTCGCCGACCTCGACCCCGGTGACGACGGCCGGGCCGACGGCCTCGACGACACCGGAGACGTCCCAGCCGGGGATGATCGGGAGATGGTGCGGGTAGGCAGCCTGGAGGTAGCCGAGCCGGATCTTCCAGTCGACGGGGTTGACGCTGGTCGCTTTCGCCCGGACCAGGACGGTGTCAGGTCCTACAGGCGGGTCGTCGTGCTCGCGCACGGAGATGACGTCCGCGTCGCCGTAGGTGTCGTAGACGGCTGCTCTCACCAGGAAGCTCCTTTGCGATCGGGTACCTGTGGATGGTCACCCGATGGCGACCGTTCGAAACGGGCGGAGCGAGCCGGTTCACACACCCGGGTAGATCCGGTACCCCGACATCGCCTTGTGCTCGAACTTCTCGTAGAACTCCTCGGCGTCGTCGGTGATCAGGTCCATCCGCTTCGTGCCCGTCGCCTGGAACGTCGCCACGGTCAGCAGCCGGGCGATGCCCCGACGGCGATGTTCGGGATGGACGGCTAGGAAGCTCAGGTGAGACTGGAGCACACCGTCGCCGAGTGCCTGCGCGAAGCCCACCACCTCACCGTCGACGAGCGCCGTGTAGGCAGAGGAACCCGGTGCGGTGCAGATCCGGAGCACGACGTCGGGGTCGGTGAGGGAGGGCCACTGAACCGTCGTGCACAGCCGGGCGATGCCACTGGCGTGGCCGGGCTCGAACGGCACGATCTCCACAGAGCTCATGCAGCCCGACCATAGACGCCGACGTCTCTGCCGAGGGAAGGCCGGGCGAGTGCGCCCGGAGAGAGTCGAACTCTCACTGGATCGGACCTAAACCGATTGCCTCTACCGTTGGGCTACGGGCGCGCGCGCCGCACAGTCTAGGGGCTCGGTGCCCTCAGCTCGCCAGGCCGAGGTCGCGGCGCAGCTTGGCGACGTGGCCGGTGGCCTTGACGTTGTACTGCGCGACCTCGACCTTGCCGTCCTCGTCGACGACGAGCGTCGAGCGGATCACACCCTGGACGACCTTGCCGTACATCTTCTTCTCGCCGAAGGCGCCCCACTCGGTCATCACGGACCTGTCCTGGTCCGAGAGCAGGGCGATCGTCAGCCGGTCGCGCTCGCGGAACTTCGCAAGCTTCTCCGGCTTGTCGGGGGAGATGCCCAGCACCTCGTAGCCGGCGGCCTTGAGGGAGTCGAGCGAGTCGGTGAAGTCGCAGGCCTGCTTGGTGCAGCCCGCCGTCATCGCCGCCGGGTAGAAGTACACGATCACCTTGCGGCCGCGCAGGTCCGACAGGGTCACGGTCGAGCCGTCGTCGGTCGGCAGGGTGAAATCGGGGGCGGCGTCGCCCGGGGCCAGGCGGTTCTCGCTCATGCAGCTCTCCTCGGTAGTTCCTCCGGCCGCCGGAGCGGCTGGAATAGGACCTTATTGCAAGTGGTTCGCAATAACGTACAGTCATCATGTAGCCCTCGCCGGCCGCCCCGCAAGCGGCCCGACAGACGCGCCAACGGAGGATCCAGCCATGCACGTGCCCGACGGCTTTCTCGACGCACCGACGTCGGTGGCGACCGGTGTGGTCGCGGCGGCCGCCGTCGGCGTCGCCCTCCGCAAGGCGCGCCACGAGCTCGACGACCGCACTGCCCCCATGGCGGGGCTGGTCGCCACCTTCGTCTTCGCGGCGCAGATGGTGAACTTTCCGGTCGGTCTCGGCACCAGCGGCCACCTGCTCGGTGGTGCGCTCGCGGCCGTCCTCGTGGGGCCGTGGACGGGCGTCCTCGCGGTCAGCGTCGTGCTGGTCGTCCAGGCGCTCCTGCTCGCCGACGGCGGGATCACCGCGCTCGGCACGAACGTCACCCTGCTCGCGGTGGTCGGGGTCGTCGTAGGCTGGCTCGTCTTCAGGGGCCTCCAGGTGCTGCTCCCGAAGAAGCTGGCGCTCGTGCCGGTGCTGGCCGCGATCGGCGCGCTCGTCTCCGTGCCCGCGGCGGCTCTCGCCTTCGTCGGCCTGTACGCCCTCGGTGGCACCGCCCCGGTCCCGCTCGACGGGCTCACCGCGGCGATGCTCGGCTGGCACACGCTCATCGGCATGGGCGAGGCGGTGATCACCGGACTGGTGGTCGCCAGCGTGATCGCCCTCCGCCCCGACCTCGTGTACGGCGCGCGCCCCGCTCTGCGCACCCGGGAGCTCGAGATCCGCTCCGCCCAGCCGGAGGTCGCGGCATGAGGACCCGTACCTTCGCCGTGATCGCCCTCCTCGCGGCACTACTGGTCGCCGGCGGCGCGAGCTACTACGCCTCGAGCCACCCCGACGGCCTCGAGTACGTCGCCGAGAAGGTCGGCTTCGCTGACCGGGCGGCGGACTCGCCCACCGCCGACTCGCCGCTCTCGGACTACCAGGTCAAGGGTGTCGAGAACGACGCGCTCGCCGGAGGCCTGGCCGGCGTGATCGGCGCGCTCGTCGTGCTGGTGCTCGCCGGCGGTCTGGCCTTCGCCGTACGCCGGAAGGGGTCGGTGCGCCCGGACGGGGGCGAGGAGTCGGCAGGCGAGCCGGAGCAGCGGGACGCGATGGATCTCGACGGGCTCGACCACCCGGGCGAGAAGCTCGATCACAGGGGCGGCTGACATGGGCGCCGGGCACGGCCACAAGCTGCACTACCACGGTCACTCACGAATCCATCGCGCTCCGGCGCACCTGAAGATCGCGACCCTCGTCGTCTTCATGCTCACCGTCGTGGCGACCCCCCGCGAGTGGTACCCGGTCTTCGCGGGCTACTTCGCGCTCGTCGTCGGCGTCATAGCGCTCTCGCGGGTTCCCTTCGGCTACATCGCGAAGCGGATGGTCGTCGAGGTCCCGTTCGTGGTCTTCGCCCTGCTCATGCCGTTCGTGGCGACCGGCCCTCAGGTCGACGTGCTCGGGCTGAGCGTCTCGGAGGCCGGGCTCCTCGCCGCCTGGGGCCTGCTCGCCAAGGGCACGCTCGGTGTGATGGCGAGCCTGACCCTGGCCGCCACGACAGAGCCCCGCGACGTGCTCGTCGGTCTGGAGCGGCTCCGCGTGCCCAGCCAGCTCGTGCAGATCGTCGGGTTCATGGTGCGCTACCTCGACGTGGTCACCGACGAGATGCGGCGGATGCGGATCGCCCGGGAGTCGCGCGGGTTCAGCGGCCGGGGCCTCCGAGCCTGGCCGGTCTACGCACGGACCGCGGGCGCCTTGTTCGTCCGCTCCTACGAGCGCGGGGAGCGGGTGCACCTCGCGATGCTCTCCCGTGGGTACGATGGGAGGGCCCGATGAGCACTCCGGTCCTCGACGTCCGCGGGCTCGCGTACGCCTACCCGGACGGCCACCAGGCGCTGTACGGGGTGGATCTGCACGTCCACCGTGGCGAGCGCGTGGCCCTGCTCGGACCCAACGGCGCCGGCAAGACCACGCTCGTGCTGCACCTCAACGGCATCCTGACCGCCGGCGCGGGCTCCGTCTCCGTCTCGGGGCTCCCGGTCACGAAGGAGAACGTCCAGGAGATCCGGCGCCGGGTCGGCGTGGTGTTCCAGGACCCCGACGACCAGCTCTTCATGCCCTCCGTGCGCGACGACGTGGCGTTCGGCCCGGCGAACCTGGGGCTCAAGGGCGCGGCTCTGGACCACCGCGTGATGGAGGCCTTGGACAAGGTGGGCATGGCCGACTTCGCGGACCGCCCCCCGCACCACCTGAGCTTCGGCCAGCGGCGCAGGGTCGCGGTCGCCACCGTGCTGGCGATGGAGCCCGAGATCCTCGTGCTCGACGAGCCGTCCTCGAACCTCGACCCCGCCTCGCGCCGCGAGCTCGCCGAGATCCTGCGGGGTCTGGACGTGACGGTGCTGATGGTCACCCACGACCTGCCGTACGCGTTCGAGCTCTGTCCGCGCTCCGTCGTGCTCTCCGACGGGGTGATCGTGGCGGACGGGTCCACGTTCGACGTACTCACCGACGACGCGCTGATGGCCTCGCACCGGCTCGAGCTGCCCTACGGCTTCGATCCCCGGACGATTGCCGATCGGGCGGCCGGGTAATGCCGGTAGTGTTCGACTGAACCTGCCCGCCGCGCGCGGGTGCAGTGCCCGACCCCGACGAGGAGACTGACGTGAGCCACGCCGAGAAGCCGGCTGACACTCGTGCACCTGACACGATCGAGAAGGAGATCGAGGCCACGCGAGACCGGCTCGCCGTCACGATCGACCAGCTCCTCTACCGCTCGAGCCCGAAGACCATCGCCAAGCGCGAGGTCGCGAGCTTCAAGGGCTTCTTCGTCGACCCTCAGACCGGCCCCCGCACCGACAACATCATCAAGGTCGCGGCCGGTGTCGGTGGGTTCGTCGCAGTCATGCTGATCATCCGGAAGGTAGCGAAGTAGCACTGTGCCGCAGGACAAGCTCCCGATCCGGATGCTCCACGACCGGGTCCTGGTAGAGCTCGACAAGGAAGCGGGGGAGCGCCGCTCGAGCGGCGGCATCGTGATCCCGGCGACCGCTGCGCTCGGCGGCCGACGCCTGGCCTGGTGCCGCGTCGTGGCTGTCGGCGCTCACGTCCGCACCGTCGAGGTGGGCGACCGGGTGCTCTTCGACCCCGAGGACAAGGCCGAGGTCGAGGTCCAGGGGGAGTCCTACGTCGTCATGCGCGAGCGCGACATCCACGCGGTCGCCGCGGAGCGCCTCGGGGACACTCAGACCGGCCTCTACCTGTGACTGCGTGACCGCCCGAACGGGCCTCGGACTCGGCTAAGAGCTCGACCCGGCGTGCACAACGACGACGGCCGGACCGAACAGGTCCGGAGACCTGTCCGACCCGGCCCTCGCTGGGTGCGAACCCCTGATCTGTGTCGGGACCTCAGGCGCGGTGGTTGCCGCCCGTGGTCTCGTCCGTCTCGATGGTGCGCGTCGGCTCCCCGGCGTGCGTGCCGTCGGGGGAGGTGCGCCCCTCGCTCGACGCCACGCTGTGGCCGTCGTTCGACGCGGTGTGCCCTGGCGTCGTGTCCGAGGTGTGCTCACCCTCCGGGGCGGTCGTCGGCGCGGAGTGCTTCACGTCCGGGTCGAGCTCGTCGGCCCGGCGCAGGCGCTCCTGGTGCTCGTCGCGATGCTGCGACGCGACACCCTCACGCTCCCGCGACTCGGCCTCGAGCCTCTCGGCCTCGGCAGCCTTGCGGTCCGCCTCGGCGCGCGCGGCGGCAGCCTTGGCCTCGGTCTCCTTGGCCAACGCCTCCTTGCGCTGGACGTCGGTCGCCGTCTGGGCGGCCTTCTCGCGCAGCTCGGCGGCCTGGGAGCGGTTGCGCTCCTTCTTCTTCTTGTTCGCCATCACCGCGACGACCGCGAGCAACGCGATCACGGCGATGGCGACAACGATCCACACCACGGTCGAGGTGTTCATCGTCCCTCCTGTCTCTAGACGGCGCGGTGGTACCCGTGACCGCCGGCCGCAAACACCGGGCCGGGCGCCCTGCCCCGGTGGTCGGAGGAGGGGCGCGAACCATAACTTGTTCCACCGTTGCCCGTTGAGGTAGTCGTCTGCCCCTCGGAACGGGAGAGCTCATGGGATTCTCACGCCGCGCCACCGCGGTCCTCGCCTCGTTGGCCCTACTACCCGCGGTCGCCACGGTCCAGGCCGTGACCGCACCGGAGGAGGCGGCCGCGGCGGAGTCCCTGCTGCGGCCCTCGAACGGGGTGTACAAGGCGTCGATCAGGCGCACGAAGCACGGCATCCCGCACGTCGTCGCTAAGGACTACGGGTCGCTCGGTTTCGGCCACGGCTACGCCACCGCCGAGACGTCGATCTGCTCGCTGGCCGACACGCTGCTGACCGCGCGCGGTCAGCGCTCCCGCTACCTCGGCCCGAACCGTCGCTACGACGACCAGGTCACCTTGGACGCGACGAACCGGCAGACCGACGCGCTCTTCACCGACATCCGCAACCGCAAGGTCGTCGAGAAGCTCCTGCGTGACCGCAGGCGTGGACCGAGCGCCGAGTCGAAGGCGATCGTCCGCGGGTACGTCGCCGGCATCAACGACTACCTCCGGTCGGTCGGCGGTTCGAAGGGCATCAAGGACCCCTCCTGCCGGGGCGCGAGGTGGATCAGGCCGACCGCCACGGCGCTCGACCTCTGGTACGGCGTCTACGCGGCGAACATGCTGGCCTCGACCGGCGTGTTCGTGCCGCAGATCGTCGACGCCGCGCCGCCGAGCCCCGACAACCCGAACCTCCCCTCCGCGCCGTCGAGCCCTGCCTTCGCCGAGGTCCCGGACCGGCTGCCGGCCAAGGAGGCGCTGCTGAAGGGTCTCGGCAAGGACCCGGACGCGCCGTTCGGCTCGAACGCCACGGCCGTGGGCTCGGCGTCGACGAGCACGGGACGCGGCATGATCCTCGGGAACCCGCACTTCCCGTGGCGGGGCCGCTACCGGTTCGCGCAGGCCCACCTGACCATCCCGGGGGAGTACGACGTCGCCGGCGCGAGCCTGATCGGGTCGCCGGTGGTGAACATCGGCTTCAACCGCAACGTCGCGTGGAGCCACACCGTGTCCACGGCCTACCGCTTCACCCCGTACGAGTACCCGACCGTCCCCGGCACCGGGACCACCTACCTGACCACCGAAGGTCCGAGGGAGCTCGAGCGGCGCACGGTCACGTTCAAGGCGCGCACCAGGAGCGGCTCGCTGAGGACGGTCACCGAGGACTTGTACCGGACCGACGAGGGCTACGTCCTGCACGCTCCCGAGGTCCTCATGAACTGGTCGCCGGTGAGCTTCTTCGCGCTCCGCGACGCGAACGCCGAGCACCTGCGCACGATCGACACGTTCCACAACATGGCGAAGGCCCGGAACGTCCGCCAGCTCCTGGCCGCTCAGGACCGCGGCTCCGGGATGCCGTGGGTGAACACCATCGCCGCGGACCGCGCGGGCAACGTGCTCTACGCAGACCACTCGGTGGTCCCCAACGTCCCGGACGACCTGGCCGAGCAGTGCATGACGCCGATCGGCCGGGCGCTGCACCAGGTCGCTGGGCTCCCCGGTCTCGACGGCAGCCGGGCGGGTGGCGACTGCGCCTGGCGCACCGACGCGGACGCGTCACGTCCTGGGGTGTTCGGCCCGAAGAACCTCCCGCACACCTTCCGCAAGGACTGGGTGGTCAACGCGAACGACAGCTACTGGCTGCCGAACCCCGAGCAGCGCATCGAGGGCTTCGCACGGATCATCGGCTGCGAGTCCTGTGAGCGCACCCTGCGGACCCGCATGGTCTACCGCTACGTCATGGACCGCCTGGCGGGGACGGACGGGCTCGCTCGCAACAGGCGCGTGTCACACCGGACCCTGAAGCTCTTCGAGCACGAGAACCGGGTGTTCGGGGCGGAGGTGGCGCGCGAGGGCGACGACCTGCAGGACGTCTGCGCGGCGGCGAACGGGGGAGCGGCGTGCGACGTGCTGGCGGAGTGGGACGGCCGGTCGGACATCGACAGCGTCGGCACCCACATCTTCCAGGAGTTCTGGAAGCGCGCCCAGGCCGCACCCGGCCTGTGGCAGGTGCCGTTCGACGCCTCTGACCCCGTCGGTACGCCGAGGGACCTGAACGAGGCGAACCCGCTGGTCGTGAAGGCGATGCAGGACGCGCTCGCCCACCTTGAGGAGAAGGGCGTGGCCCACGACGCGGCGTGGGGGACGCTGCAGGTGGCCGGTGACGACGGGGCGCCTCCGATCCCGGTCGGTGGCGGCGAGGGGTACGCCGGGAACGCGAACGCAGTGGCCAGCCGCGACCCCGGGGCCAACAAGGGGAGGTTCTCGCCGGTCAGCTACGGCTCCTCGCACATCCAGGCCGTCGCGTTCACCGACCGGGGCGTCGCCGCCAGCACGATCCTGACCTACGGGCAGTCGTTGAACCGCCGCTCGCCGTGGTCGTCGGACCAGACCCGGCTGTTCAGCAAGGAGCGCTGGGTGAGGTTCGCGTTCACGCCCAAGCAGATCCGCCGGGCCCTGGTGCGCAGCTACCGGGTCAGCGGAAGGGCCTGACGCGCGAGGTCGGGTCGGCCGCCTCGGTGGGGGCGGCCGGCCCCGCCGTCGTACCGCCGGCTTCCTCCGACGTACGTCGAGCCTGCTCCTCGTCCCAGCGCGCCCAGCGCCGGAGGAGCTCCTCGCGCAGGTCGGGGTCGGACATCACGAGGTAGACCAGGCCGCAGCTCTGAGGGTCGGACGCGCCCGGGTGGCACAGCGAGCACGGGTCGCCGATCCGGATCGGGCACCTGGCCTCCACGTCGTCCGCCATCGCCGACACCCTCCCCTCAGATCGTTCCTCGCGGGGTGTCGCGGGGGTCTCACACCTGCATTCAACCGCGCGAGCGGGTCGGTGTGACCGCGCGGAGGTCCCGACCTCGAGGCCGTTGGGCCCCGGACTCCGTGGCGCATCCGTGTCAGAGGGAGACGGCCGCCGTACGACGGGCATCCTCCTGCTGGTGGCGCCGCACCCGGTCGAGCTCCTCACGGAGGTCGGGGTCGTTCATCACGAGGTAGACGAGCCCGCAGTCCTGAGGTCCGGTCGCTCCCTGCTGGCACAGCGAGCACGCGTCTCCGGGCCGGATCGGGCACCTGGCCTCCGGGAGAGTCCGCCTGCTCGTCATCGCATCCTCACTTTCGTGCAGCTTCGGGTGGTCGTCCACCTGGTGCAACCGTGAGGGCGATCCGCGGCTTCCGACCGGACGTCCCGACCTCGCGGGCCGTTGGTCCCGGCCGCCGCTTCGCGCACCTGCGCCACGAGGCGGAGGTGAACGTCTGGGCGCTCGAGAGATTCGGCATGGCAGGGTGAGTGCATGGAGCTTCGCATCTTCACCGAACCACAGCAGGGTGCCACCTACGACGACCTCCTCGCCGTGGCACGGACCGCGGAGGACCTCGGCTACGGGGCGTTCTTCCGCTCCGACCACTACCTCGGCATGGGCACCGACGGCCTCCCCGGACCGACGGACGCGTGGGTGACGCTGGCAGGTCTGGCTCGCGACACGAACACCATTCGGCTGGGCACGCTGATGACCTCGGCGACCTTCCGCTACCCGGGTCCGCTGGCGATCTCGGTCGCGCAGGTCGACCAGATGAGCGGCGGCCGGGTCGAGCTCGGCATAGGGGCCGGCTGGTTCGAGGCCGAGCACACCGCCTACGGCATCCCGTTCCCGGAGGTCCGCGAGCGTTTCGATCGGCTCGAGGAGTCCCTCGGGATCGTCACCGGGATGTGGACGACCCCAGCCGGGAAGCGGTTCGACTACCTCGGGTCGCACTACCGGGTCGAGGACTCGCCGGCCCTGCCGAAGCCGGTGCAGTCGCCGCGGCCTCCGGTGCTCGTCGGCGGGAGCGGCAAGAGGCGCACTCCGGCGCTCGCGGCGCGGTACGCCGACGAGTTCAACGTCCCCTTCCACAGCGTCTCGAAGAGCGCGGAGCTGTTCGGACGGGTGCGTGAGGCGTGCGCCGCGGAGGGGCGCGACCCGTCCTCGCTGCACTGCTCGAACGCGCTTGTGCTGTGCTGCGGCGACGACGAGGCCGAGGTCGCGCGACGGGCCGGGGCCATCGGACGTGAGGTCGACGAGCTGAGGGAGAACGGTCTTGCCGGCACCCCCGACGAGGTGGTCGACAAGATCGGCCGGTACGCCGAAGCAGGGTCGGAGCGGATCTACCTCCAGGTCCTCGACCTGGGCGACCTCGACCATCTCGAGCTGGTCGCCGAGAAGGTCATTCCCCAGCTCTGACCGGTCCCGCGATGTTGCTCTCATGTGACTGGTGTGACGATTTGGCGAAATCGCGTACGGCTGCCCCTCGGCGTACCTAGGCTTCTCCCATCAGCATGACCTGAGGGGAGCCGCCATGACTCTGGGGGCAGTTCGGGAGCCCCGACGCGATGCGCGTCACAGCGATCTCACGGGCGGGCGGCGGCAGCGGGAGCTCCGCGACGTCCGGCACTCCCAGCGGCCCGACCTCAGGGTCGAGCGGGTCCTGGTCAGCCCGAGCGGCATCCACGTGGTCACCTCCCTTCACGTCGCGCCCGGTGCGGCGGACGGACCGGCTGTGGCCCCGGGAGACCTCGAGTCGGCCCACGCGGCGGCCGGTGTCGTCGCCTCCCTGCTCCCGCAGCGCTACCGCGCACGGGTCCACGCCGTGCTCTGCCGCGTGGACGACGTCGCGATGGCCGAGCTCGTCGACGACGTCCTCGTGACCTCGCCCGCGACCCTCGAGCACATCGTGGCCTTCTCGCCCGTGGTGCTCTCCACCTCCGAGGTCAACGACGTGGGCCTCCGGCTCGAGGCACGTCTCGAGCCCTTCCCGGTCGCCCGTACGCAGCGTCGTCGGCGGTGGGGCCGCCGGCACAGCGTGGTCGCGGGACTCCTCGCCGTCGCCTCGGGCACGGCTGCGTTCGTGCTCACGAAGGAGATCGGAGCCGTCCCGCTGCCTTGGTGAGTGGCAGGGTTCTCCCATGACCACTCGATTCGAGGCGATCCCGGACGCCCGCCCGCACGACGAGCCGTGGCCGGCGATGGTCTGGCCGCTCGATCCCGAGGTCCGGCTCCGCGGGGAGCTCGTCGAGCTCTCCCTGGTCGATCTCGCCCGCGACGGCGCCGACCTCTTCGCGGCGCTCGACGACGAACGCGTGTGGATCCACATGGCTCGGCGTCCCGAGGGCGTCGAGGAGTACGTCGAACAGCTCGGACGAGCACTCGCCTTGGGGGTGCTGCCGTGGGTGGTCCGGCTACGCAGGCCGTTGAGGGGTCTCGAGTCCGGGAGCGTCGTGGGGACGACGTCCTACCTCGACGTGTCGGTTCACGACGCCCGTCTCGAGGTCGGCTCGACGGCGTACACGCCCGCGGTCTGGGCGAGCCGCGTGAACCCGGAGACCAAGCTCCTGCTGCTCGAGCACGCGTTCGAGGTCCTGGGCACGGGCCGGGTGCAGCTGAAGACCGATGTGCGCAACGTGCGCTCGCAGCAGGCGATCGCGCGGCTCGGCGCCACGTACGAGGGGACGTTGCGGCGCTACCAGCGACGCCCCGACGACTCGGTACGTGACACCGTGATGTTCTCGGTGACGGCGGAGGAGTGGCCCACGGTGCGCGAGGGCCTGTGCGCGAGGCTCGGCGCCCCGTAGTGACGTGGGAGGGCGCGGCCGACCGGGTCAGCGCACGCAGCCCTCCACCCATCCCTCCCCGAGGGCGAGCTTGCCGGTGAACGGGCCGCGATAGGACACGACGGCGTTCCGGACGCGGGCCACCTCGTCACCGGGGTCCTGACGGGCGCGCTCCTCGTAGGCGTCGAGGAGATCGGCGTCGGCGTAGACCGCGATCCCCACCGTCGCCGTACGCACCGGCGACTGCGTGAGATCCATCATCACCACGCCGACGAAGTTGTCCGAGGACCTCCTGGTGGTCCGGAACACCAGGCCGCTGTCGTCCCGCGGAAGCCTGTCGAGGCAGGCGCGCACCGCGTTCGCCGTCATGTCACCGCCGGGGTCCCGGGGGATGTCCGCTGCGCTGCGGCTCACGGCGCACGAGGTCGTGAGG
>Ga0208537_1000036_pt1 | contig 20282 bp, 18 predicted proteins | sample MayberrySE_TuleA_FD_185672 | JGI IMG/M metagenome (GOLD analysis project Ga0208537, IMG submission 185672) | Natural and restored wetland microbial communities from the San Francisco Bay, California, USA, that impact long-term carbon... | ecosystem: Environmental > Terrestrial > Soil > Wetlands ...
TGAGCGCGAGCACGATGCCGATCATGAGCGCGGTCTGCTGGTACTGCCGCGGCACCGAGAACTTGCTCATGATGATCAGGAAGATGAACAGGTTGTCGACCGAGAGGGAGTACTCCGTCAGCCAGCCGGCGAAGAACTCGGGGCCGGGCGCCTTGCTGAGCTCGTGGGGCTCGGCGAAGATCCACAGGGCCACGCCGAACAGCACCGCCATGCCGATGAAGAAGGCCAGGTGGGTGGAGACCTCCTTCATGGAGGGCTCGTGCGGGCGCCGCCCGATGATCAGCAGGTCGACCAGCAGGACACCGATCGTCACGACCAGGGTGACGGCCCAGACGGTCGGGCTGGCGACGGAGTCGCCGAGCAGTCTTTCCACGGGATCTTCTCTCCTCCGGAGGGTCAGTCAAACGTGCCCACGCGTCGCGAACACGAAACGCGAGGGCAGGGATTGGCTCCGGAGGTCTCTTCCGCCCGGGGCCACCTCACGGCGGCGACCGGACCAGCGGCGCCGGGGCTCGACTCACCGATGAGCCGAGGACCGTGATGACGACACCGCTGCGAAGGAATACTCCCCTCCACGCGGGGGACAGTCTCCCAGACCCCGGGGTCGCCTCCAAAACCGACCGCCCTCGGTCTCTCGACGGCGCAGGCCCTTCAGTCGAGGCAGAACTCGTTGCCCTCGGGGTCCTGCATGACGATGAAGCCCGCCTCACCGGCCCTCGGCTCCGGCTCGAACCGGCGGACGCGGCTCGCGCCGAGCGCCACCAAACGCCCCGCCTCGGCCTCGAGAGCGGCCATCCGCTCCTCCCCTCGCAGGTCGGGGGCGGCCCGCACGTCGAGGTGGACGCGGTTCTTCACGGTCTTGCCCTCCGGCACCTGCTGGAAGAACAGCCGAGGACCGACCCCGCGCGGGTCGATGCAGGCCGACCGGGAGTTCCACAGCTCGCGCGGGACGCCCAGCGCCTCGAGCGCCTGCTCCCACGAGGCGTGTCCCGCGGGTGGCGGCTGCACGACGTAGCCGAGCACCTGCTGCCAGAACACCGCGAGGGCACCTGGGTCCGCGCAGTCGAAGGTCACCTGGACCGTGCGCACGTCGGTCATGCTCGCTCCTCCCAGGCTGCCGGCTCGACCGTGCAGTAGCCGACGGGCTGCTCGCGGGTCATGGCCTCAGCGCGCTCCGGCCTCGACCATCTGGCGAAGCTCCTTCTTCAGCTCCGAGATCTCGTCGCGTAGGCGGGCGGCGAGCTCGAACTGGAGCTCGGCTGCCGCGGCGTGCATCTGCTCGGTGAGCTGCTGGACGAGGTCGGCGAGGTCCTGCGACGGCAGCCCCGCGAGCTCGGCGGCGTGCTTGCCCGCCTCCCGTGACAGACCGGGCACAGGTGCCTTCTTGCCCTTCTCGCCGCCGGCCTTCTGCCAGGTCTTGAGCAGCTCCTCGGTGCTCTCGTCCTCACGCGCGAGCATCTCGGTGATGTCGGCGATCTTCTTGCGCAGCGGCTGCGGGTCGACGCCGTTGGCCTTGTTGTAGGCGATCTGCTTGTCGCGGCGTCGGTTGGTCTCCTCGATCGCCTTGTCCATCGACGGCGTCACCTTGTCGGCGTACATGATCACCTGGCCCGACACGTTTCGAGCGGCACGTCCGATGGTCTGGATCAGCGACTTGTCCGAGCGGAGGAAGCCCTCCTTGTCGGCATCGAGGATCGCCACGAGCGAGACTTCGGGCAGGTCGAGACCCTCGCGCAGGAGGTTGATGCCGACCAGAACGTCGTACTCCCCCATCCGCAGCTCGCGCAGCAGCTCGATGCGGCGGAGCGTGTCCACCTCGCTGTGGAGGTAGCGGGTGCGGAGGCCGGCCTCGAGGAGGTAGTCGGTGAGGTCCTCCGACATCTTCTTGGTCAGCGTCGTGACCAGGACGCGCTCGTTCTTGGCGACCCGCTCGTTGATCTGGTGGATCAGGTCGTCGATCTGCCCCTTGGTGCCCTTCACGATCACCTCGGGGTCGACCAGACCGGTGGGGCGGATGATCTGCTCGACCACGTTGCCGGGGCCGCCGACCTTCGACATCTCGTAGTTGCCCGGCGTGGCCGAGAGGTAGATCGTCTGGCCGATCCGGTCGAGGAACTCCTCCCACTTCAGCGGCCGGTTGTCCATCGCGCTCGGCAGGCGGAAGCCGTGGTCGACGAGGTTCCGCTTGCGCGACATGTCGCCTTCGTACATGCCACCGACCTGCGGGACGGTCACGTGCGACTCGTCGATGACGAGCATGAAGTCCTCGGGGAAGTAGTCGAGCAGACAGTTCGGCGCCGACCCGCGCTGGCGGCCGTCGATGTGCATCGAGTAGTTCTCGATGCCCGAGCAGGAGCCGACCTGGCGCATCATCTCGACGTCGTAGGTGGTGCGCATCCGCAGACGCTGGGCCTCGAGCAGCTTGCCCTGCTTCTCGAACGTCGCGAGCTGGTCCTCGAGCTCAAGCTCGATGCCCTTGATCGCACGCTCCATGCGCTCCGGTCCCGCAACGTAGTGCGTGGCCGGGAAGATGTAGAGCTCCTCGTCCTCGGTGACGACCTCGCCGGTCACCGGGTGCAGCGTCATCAGCCGCTCGACCTCGTCGCCGAAGAACTCCACCCGCACGGCGAGCTCCTCGTAGACCGGGAAGATCTCGAGCGTGTCGCCGCGGACCCGGAACGTCCCGCGCGTGAAGGCCGTGTCGTTGCGGGAGTACTGGATCCCGACGAGCTGGCGCAGGATCGAGTCCCGGTCGTGCTCGTCACCGACCTTCAGCCGGATCATCCGGTCGACGTACTCCTGCGGCGTGCCGAGGCCGTAGATGCAGGAGACGGTCGAGACCACGATCACGTCGCGGCGGGTGAGCAGGGAGTTCGTCGCGGAGTGCCGCAGCCGCTCGACCTCCTCGTTGATCGAGGAGTCCTTCTCGATGTAGGTGTCGGTCTGCGGGACGTAGGCCTCTGGCTGGTAGTAGTCGTAGTAGGAGACGAAGTACTCGACCGCGTTGTCCGGGAACAGCTGGCGCAGCTCGTTGGCGAACTGTGCGGCGAGCGTCTTATTGGGCTGGAGCACGAGGGTCGGCCGCTGGAGCCGCTCGACAGCCCAGGCCACGGTCGCGGTCTTGCCGGTGCCGGTCGCGCCCAGGAGGACGACGTCCTTCTCCCCCATCGTGATCCGGCTCTCGATGTCGTCGATCGCCGTCGGCTGGTCACCGGAGGGCTGGTACTCGGAGACGACTTTGAACGGAGCGACGCGGCGCTCGAGATCGGTCACGGGCCTCATGGGTTCGAGCCTACGGCGTGCCACCGACAGTTCCAGTGCGCCTGTGTCTCGTGGCACACGGCCGCTGCGCGGAACCGCAGCAGGCCCCGACGCGTCCCATCATCGGGTGCTGAGAGGCGCTCCGTGGACCGTCGCCGTGGAAGGGTGAGCGCATGAGCGTGAGGTTCCTCCGCCGTACGGCGATGACGGCGCTCGTGGCCGGACTCCTCCTCTCCGCCTGCGGTGAGGACGTCAGTGGGGCGGCCGACGGTGGCGTCGACCTCACCGGCAGCTGGCACCTCGTCTCGGGCCGGGACGCCGACGGCTCGTTCGACCTGACCGGGCGCTCGGTGACCCTCGTCGTCGAGGGCGACGCCGCCTCTGGCACCTCGGCCTGCAACCACTACAGCGGCGACCTCGGAATCGAGGGTGACTCCGTGCGGCTCAGCGGGATGAGTGGCACCGAGATGGCCTGCGAGCCCGCCGTGATGGACCTCGAGCGGCGCTACCTCGACGCACTCGTCGTCGTCGAGCGAGCCGAGCGCTCCGGGGACGCGCTCTCCCTCTCCGGCCGCGGCCGGCAGCTCGACTTCGAGCTGGACCCACCGGTGGAGGACGCGCCGCTGATCGACACACCGTGGCTGCTCGAGTCGATCGTCGACGGAGAGGCCGTCTCGAGCGCGCTTCCCGGCAGCGAGCTGCGTCTGGGCGGCGACGGCACCCTCGAGGCGGTGACCGGCTGCGGAACCATGACCGGCCGTTTCGAGGTCGCGGCCGATGCGGTCGCGGTGACCGGCCTTACGACCGGGCCCGGCCGAGCCGGCCGCTGCCCCGCCGCCGAGCAGGAGCAGCACGACCAGATGCTCGCCGTGCTCCGCGACGGCTTCACAGCGCAGGTCGAGGGTGACCGGTTGAGGCTCAGGTCCGGCCAGGGCTCGGGGCTCGATCTCCATGCAGGGTGAGCCATTGCCGGGTAACACCTTGTTCGGGTGACTAGATTGAGCCCGTGAGCAGACGACGTCCCGCGCCCCAGAGGGTCAGCCTCTGGTCGCTCGACGGCATGAGCACGCTGGCCAAGCGCGCACTGCTCACCTTCTTCGGCATCCCGTTCGCGGTGGCGGTCGTGATGACCCTCGTCGACTCCTACCGGCGACGCGGCAAGAAGCCCAAGCCGTTCCCCACCGACCCGCCCAGCGACGTGCAGATCGGTGACGGAAGCGTCCGCACCTACACCTACGGGCAGCACCTGTACGACGACATGCTCGACGCTATCGCCTCGGCGAAGGAGCAGATCCTCTTCGAGTCCTACATCTGGAAGGGCGACGAGGTCGGCGAGCGGTTCAAGCGCGCGCTGACCGAGGCAGCCGGCCGGGGCGTCGAGGTGTACGCCATCTACGACGGCTTCGCGAACCTCGTGGTCGCGCCACGGTTCAAGCGGTTCGGACCGAGGCTGCGCGTCCTCGAGTATCCGGTCTACAGCGCGGGCTGGCGCTTCTTCGACATCCGGCGCTACGGCCGGGACCACCGCAAGATCCTCGTCGTCGACGACCGGGTCGGCTTCGTGGGCGGCTACAACATCGGCACGGCCTACGCCACGGAATGGCGTGACACGCACGTCCGCATCACCGGCCCCGGTGTCTGGGACCTCAAGCGCGCCTTCGCCGACTTCTGGAACCTCAACCGCGGCTCGCGCAACGGCGGCCGGCCGCTGCTGCTCGAGACCGCGTCGGACTGGGAGCCGCGGATCCGGATGCACCGCAACATCCCGCGACTCTGGATCTTCCCGATCCGGGCGATGTACCTGGAGGCGATCAACCGCGCCTACAAGCACGTCTTGATGACACAGGCCTACTTCGTCCCGGACTCCGACTTCGTCGAGGCGCTGATGGCCGCGGCCCAGCGCGGCGTCGACGTGCGGCTGCTGGTCCCCGAGACGTCCAACCACGTCGTCGCCGACTGGCTCTCCCGGGGCTACTACGGCGAGCTGCTCGCCTCGGGCGTGCGCATCTTCCGTTACCAGGGCGCCATGGTGCACGCGAAGACCGCCACGATCGACGGTCGCTGGTCCACCGTCGGCACCGCGAACATCGACCGGCTCAGCATGACGGGCAACTACGAGATCAACGTCGAGTTCATCGACCCCGAGATGGCGGCCCAGATGGAGCGCGTCTTCGCGACGGACCTGAGCAACGCGCGCGAGCTGACGCGCGAGGAATGGGAGAACCGCGGCGTGCACCGCAAGTTCACCGAGCTCGTCCTCGCTCCCCTGCGTCCGTTCCTGTAGCCGTGGCGGCCCGGCTCAGGGCTTCTTGCCGCGCGGCACGATTTCGATGTGCTGGTTCTTGGCCTCAGCCTTCGCGTGCTTCTCGGCCCGCTTCTGCTTGAGAGTCTTGCCGGTCTTCTTGGCCGCGTGCTGGGGCCGTGACTTCTCGTGCATGGTCGCTCCTCGTCGAAGCCGACGTGGCTTCACGCCTCGACGTTACGCCCGTGGTGCGCTCTTGGACACGTGCCTTTCGTCCCGTGCTGCACGACCCGGACGTAAAGGAGGCGCTCAGGCGCTCGGGATGTCCATCAGCCCGCTGAACGTGAGCGCGGCCTTCACGTCGCCACGGACCTTGAGCTGCCCTCGCACCACACCGGTGACGGGGTTGAGGTGGCCGGTGACGAGCTTGAGGAACTGCGCACCGTTGAGCGCGATCGTGGCGTCGCGCCTCCCCGTCTCGGCCTCGTCATCGAGACGCTCCACGGTCGCACGCCCTTCGCGGAGGGTGACCACGTAGCGGTCCGAGCCTCCGTCCGGTCGGCCACCGATCTTGAACCCGATGACCAGGTCGTGTCGCTCGGCCTTCCTCTCGTGCACGTAGTCGGGCATCCGTCTGAAGACCTCGGTCAGGATCACGTCGCGCAGGCCGCCCGCCATCACCGCGTTGAGGTGGGCGTCCTTGACCTTCGCAATGGCCACTGCGACGTCGGCGGGGTCGAGTGCCGTCGGGTCGACCGCTACGTCCTCGGTGCCCGGCACGCGGAACACCCCGCCCACCTCCAGGGCGAGGCGCTCGTCGCCCTCGATCGCCAGGCGGTCGCCGAGGTGGAGCAGCGCCGCGTTGACACCTCCGGTCACCAGCCTGACGAAGTCCATCATCCCGCAGGAGACGGTGACGTCCGGCTCGTTCCCCGTCCGGTTCGCGGTCGGGGGAGGTACGACGTCCACGCCACCCTCCTGGAACTCGAGGAGGTAGGTCTCCTGGCCCCCCTTCGGCACTGCGAGACGGAAGGCCACCGTGCCCTTCACCGCGGCGAGCCGCTCCGGGACGGCGTACTCGTCGAGCCGCGCCAGGACGCTGCCCACCGCGGCGGCGCGCACGGTCTCGTCGCCGAGGAGCTTCTCGATGTCACGGTCCGAGGTGTCCCCGACGAGCCCCACGACGACCTCGGCGTCGGTCTCGTAGAAGAAGCGGTCGAGCTCCTCCTCGGACATGCCGGCCAAGGTCGAGGCCAGGTCGGTCACGCGTCTCTCCCGGGGGCAGGTGGCAGTGGCCTGACTCTCCCTGCGCGCCCCGGGAAGGTCAAGCACCCGACGTGGTGCGCGTCAGCCGGTCGGGAAGCGAGGACGCTCCACCGAGGCAGGCAGGTGACGGCGGGGTGCCATGCGGGGGCCGCGGCGCGGGCGCGCGAGCCCGGACAGCTCGACGAGCCGCTGGACCCGGTGCCGGTGCGGCCGGTACGGCTCGAGGAGCTCGGCCATGCCGTCGTCGTCGACCTCCTCACCGGTCAGAGCCCAGCCGACGTTCTTCGCGATGTGGTAGTCGCCGAAGCTCACCGCGTCGGCGTCCCCGTGCGCCCTGAAGCGCACCTCCGCCGAGGTCCACACCCCGATGCCCGGCAGAGAGCGCAGCCGCCGGTCGACCTCGTCCGGGTCGAGCCCGATCGTGCGCTCGAGCGAGGCGGCCACGCACGCCGCCTGCAGGACCGTGCGGGAGCGCGCCGGGTCGATGTGCAGCCGGAGCCACTCCCAGGAGGGGATCAGGCGGAGCTGCTCGGGCGAGGGCTGGACCCACAGTCCGCGGTCGGCGCCCGGTCCTGGAGCGCGCTCCCCGAACCGGTGCACGAGCATCCGGAACCCCGCGAAGGCCTCTTGGCCGGTCACCTTCTGCTCGATGATCGCCGGAACCAGTGACTCCATCACCAGCCCACTGCGTGCCACCCGCCAGTGCGGGTGACGACGATGGGCCTCGGCGATCACGGAGTGCCGTGGTTCGAAGCCTGCCGGGTCGTCCTCGGCGCCGAGCATCGCCGGGAGCCGGTCCAGGGCCCAGTCCGCTCCCGGTCCCCAGCCCGAGGCGTGCACCTGTCCGTCGTACGCCCGGCTCTCCACGCGAAGCGTCACCACCCCCTCCGGGGTGCGCAGACCTCGCCAGATCGTGCCGTCGGGGTCGGTGCGGAAGGTCGGGTCTCCCGCGCCGCGACGACCGGGCCGGAGGACGACGGCCACCGGGCACGGCCAGGAAGGACGCCAGACCCGTTCGACCGGGGCTGGGAGGTTTGTGGGCATCCCGGCAAGGCTAACCCGGTCGCGGGTTCACCAGACGCAGCGTCCTCGTGCGCTCCCTCCGGTTCGCACGAGGCCGCGATGTCGGTGCGCCCCGACACAATGGGTCCATGCAGCTCGCTGACCTCGTCGCCACCTCCAGCGCCCTGGCCGCGACCCGGTCGCGCAAGGCGAAGATCGGGGCGCTCGCCGATGCTCTCCGAAAGGCCGAGCCCCACGAGGTGGAGACGGCCACGTCATACCTCTCCGGCGTCCTCCGCCAGCGTCGCACCGGGCTGGGCTGGCGCAGCTTCAGCGAGCTGCCGCCGGCCGCCTCCGAGAGCAGCCTGACGCTGTCGGAGGTCCACGAGACCTTCGAGGAGATCAGCCTTGTCGCCGGTGCCGGCTCGAGGCAGGCGCGGACCGCGCTGGTCGAGCGCCTGTTCGGAGCGGCCACCCCGGACGAGCAGGACTACCTTCGCCGTCTGGCCGTCGGAGAGCTCCGCCAGGGCGCGCTGGACGGCCTGATGCTCGAGGCGATCGCGGCGGCGGCCGAGGTCCCCGCGACCAGTGTCCGCCGGGCCTCGATGCTGTGCGGGGCCACCCTTCCCGTCGCCGTGGCAGCGCTCACCGGAGGCGAGGACGCCCTTGCCGGTTTCGGGCTGGAGGTGGGACGGCCCGTACGCCCGATGCTGGCCTCGAGTGCCGCCGACCTGTCCTCGGCCCTCGACAAGCTGGGGCCGGGTGCGGGCCTCGCGGTCGACTGCAAGCTCGACGGCATCCGGGTCCAGGTGCACAAGTACGACGGGGAGGTGCGCGTCTTCACCCGCACCCTCGACGACATCACCGACCGCCTGCCCGAGGTGGTCGAGGCCGTCTCCACGATCCCCGCCGCCACGCTGGTGCTCGACGGCGAGGCGATCGCCCTCGAGGCTTCCGGCCGGCCCCGCCCGTTCCAGGAGACCGCCGCGAGGACGGCGAGCAAGCTCGACGTGGCGACGCTGCGAGAGCAGGTCCCGCTGACGTCGTACTTCTTCGACGTCCTGCACGTCGACGGCACCGACCTGCTCGACCTCCCCGCGCATCAGCGCTTCGACGCACTCGCGGACGCGCTCCCGACCGGCCTCGTCGTGCCCCGGCTGGTGACCGGCGACCCTGCCGAGGCAGCTGCCTTCTTCGACGAGATGGTCGCGCTGGGCCACGAAGGTGTCGTGGTCAAGAGCCTCGAGGCGGGCTACGAGGCGGGGCGCCGCGGCTCGTCGTGGGTGAAGGTGAAGCCCCGGCACACCCTGGACCTGGTCGTGCTGGCCGTGGAGTGGGGCAGCGGCCGCCGCGCCGGCAAGCTCTCGAACATCCACCTCGGCGCCCGCGACGGCGAGGGCGGGTTCGTGATGCTGGGCAAGACGTTCAAGGGGATGACCGACGAGATGCTCGAGTGGCAGACCCAGCGGTTCCTCGAGCTCGAGACGTCGCGGTCGTCGTACGTCGTGAACCTTCGCCCCGAGCAGGTCGTCGAGGTGGCCTTCGACGGGATCCAGACGTCCACCCGCTACCCGGGCGGCATGGCCCTGCGCTTCGCGAGAGTCCTGCGCTACCGCGACGACAAGAGCGCCGACGAGGCCGACACGATCGACACCGTCAGGGCTCTTCACGGCGTCAGCTCCGTGTAACCGTTCGTGCCACTCGCGGTTGCAGTGCACGTAGCATGGCTCCATGAGCACCGAGCCCCTCATGCACCCCAAGTCCGACGGTCGGCGCTCGGCCGCTGCCGTTCGCAGGCGGGCCCGCGAGAAGGAGATCCTCGACGCCACCCGCGCCCTGTTCGACGCACGAGGAGTGCGTGACGCGCAGATCGAGGACATCGCCCGGGCGGTCGGGATCAACCGCGCCATCATCTACCGGCACTTCTCCGGCAAGGAGGAGCTCTTCGCGCTCACCCTGGTCGGGTACCTCGACGAGCTCGACGGACGGCTGGACGCGGCCGACTCGACCGGTGCCGACCCCCGCACCCGGCTCCGGCTCATCACCGAGGCTTTCATGGACTTCGGGATCGAGTTCCCCGCGTTCGTCGACTGTGCGCAGACCCTCATGCGCCGGCCCGGTCCGGAGCTTCTCGAGGAGGTCAGCGAGGGGGCGGTCTACCGACTCGGCCGCGGCATCGCCACCTGCCTGGCAAGGGTGGCCGCAGTCTTGGAGGCAGGGATCGCCGACGGCAGCTTCCAGGACCAGGACGTGCACCTGGTCGCGAACACGCTGTACGCCACCGGCCTCGGCGGCATGCAGCTCGCCCGGGTCGGCATGATCGTTAAGGAGGCGGCCCCCGGCGTTCCCACCGTTGCGCCGCTCTCGCCGGACCAGGTCAAGGAGCACATGGTCGCGACCGCCCTTGCCATGGCGGCGGGCAGCCCTACGGCCTGACGGACGCGAGCCGTCGCCTCCACCGGGCTTCTCCGGTGGAGGCGACGGCTCCGACGAGCTACTTCTCGAGGATCGCCGTGACGCCCTGGCCCCCGGCGGCGCAGATCGATATCACGCCCCGGCCCGAGCCCTTCTCGTCCAGCAGCTTGGCCAGCGTCGCCACGATCCGTCCACCGGTCGCCGCGAACGGGTGTCCCGCCGCGAGCGAGGAGCCCACCACGTTGAGCTTGTCGCGGTCGATGGACCCCAGCGGCGCGTCGAGGCCGAGGCGCTCCTTGCAGAAGATCGGGTCCTCCCAGGCCTTGAGCGTCGCGAGCACCTGCGAGGCGAAGGCCTCGTGGATCTCGTAGAAGTCGAAGTCCTGCAGGCTCAGACCGGCGCGCTCCAGCATGCGCGGCATCGCGTACGCCGGGGCCATCAGCAGCCCCTCGCCGCCGTGGACGTAGTCGACCGCGGCGGTCTCGGCAAAGGTGACGTACGCCAGCACCGGCAGACCCTTGGCCTCGGCGTACTCCTCCGATGCCAGCAGCAGGGCCGACGCGCCGTCGGTCAGCGGCGTGGAGTTGGCCGCGGTCATCGTGGCGGCCTCGCCCTTGCCGAACACCGGCTTGAGCTTGCCGAGCTTCTCGACCGAGGAGTCCGGGCGCAGGTTCTGGTCCCGCTCCAGGCCGTTGAACGGCGTGACCAGATCGTCGAGGAAGCCACGGTCGTACGCTGCTGCGAGGTTCTTGTGGGAGCGGACCGCGAGCTCGTCCTGCTCCTCCCGGCCGATGTTCCACTCGAGCGCGGTCAGCGCGGCCGACTCCCCCATCGAGAGGCCGGTGCGCGGCTCCTTGTTCGCCGGGATGGCAGGTGCGAGGTGGCCGGGGCGGACCTTGGCCAGCGCGGCCAGCCTGCCCTGAAGGGTCTTGGCGCGGTTCGCCTCGAGGAGGATCTTGCGCAGCTTCTCGTTCACCGCGATCGGCGCGTCCGAGGTCGTGTCGGTGCCGCCGGCGATTCCGACCTCGATCTGCCCGAGGGCGATCTTGTTCGCGACCGCGACCGTCGCCTGGATGCCCGTGTCGCAGGCCTGCTGGATGTCGTACGCCGGGGTGTGCGGGTCGAGCTTGGACCCGAGCACTGACTCACGAGTGAGGTTGAAGTCGCGGGAGTGCTTGAGGACCGCACCGGCGACCACCTCGCCGAGGCGCTCGCCTTCGAGGCCGTAGCGCGCGACCAGCCCGTCGATGGCGGCGGTCAGCATGTCCTGGTTGGAGGCGTTCGCGTAGACGGTGTTCGACCGGGCGAACGGAATGCGGTTTCCCCCGATGACGGCAACCCTGCGGACGGGCTGGGTGTTGGCCTGCATGTGTCAGCTCCTGATCGTGCCGGGTGGTCGGGCCTTTGGGACGGTCGGTGGCCTGGGCCACTGTGGAAGTCTTGCACCGTCCATCTTGCGTGCTCGGGAGGCCGGTAGGGAACGTAGTGAGTGCCACATCACGAAAAGTGGACTCAGAGTTACACCCATAGTTACATAACGGGAGAGCCGTCGTCCCCCGCCCGCACCGGGCGTCCGGGCACACCCAACTGGAGGAGAGACGTCCGCATGACCACCCGCTACCAGTCCCTGATCAGCACGCCCGTCGGGCAGGTGCTCGCGAAGAACCTCGGGCTGCCCAACCCGGTGAAGCTCGAGCGCTACGAGGAGGGCGCCCCTCTCGTGAGCGGCACCGTGGCGGTCGGCGGCGAGGGCCGCCTCTCCTCGACGGTCGTAGGCATGCTCGACGACCTCGGCATCGCCAACGTCACCAGCGCGACCCCCGACGAGCGCTACAAGGGCCTGGTCTTCGACGCCACCGGCATCGAGACCTCCGCGGACCTCGTGGAGCTCCAGAAGTTCTTCACCCCCCTCATGCGCAGCCTCGAGACGAACCCGCGCGTCGTCGTGCTCGGCACCCCGCCGGAGATGACGAACACGACCGAGGAACGAGTCGCCCAGCGAGCTCTCGAGGGCTTCACACGCTCGCTCGGCAAGGAGATCGGACGCGGCGGGACGGTGCAGCTCGTGTACGTCGCGCCGGCAGCCGACGCCGCCGTCGAGTCCACCCTCGCCTTCCTGCTCTCCCCGAAGTCGGCCTACGTCTCCGGCCAGGTCATCCGGATCGGCACCGCCGGCTCCACCGCAGCCGAGCCCGTGACCGACTGGACCAGGCCGCTCGAGGGGAAGGTCGCCATCGTCACCGGCGCCGGCCGCGGCATCGGCGAGGAGATCGCCCGTGTGCTCCACCGCGACGGCGCGACCGTCCTCGGCATCGACGTCCCGCAGGCCGCGAGCGAGCTCCAGGCGGTCATGAAGGACATCGACGGCGACCAGCTGATGCTCGACATCACCGCCAAGGACGCGCCGCAGCGGATCGCCAAGCACGTCAAGGACAAGCACGGCGGCATCGACGTCGTCGTCCACAACGCCGGCATCACGCGGGACAAGAAGCTGGCCAACATGAAGCAGGACGGCTGGTCCTCGGCGATCGCGGTGAACCTCACCGCCCCCGAGCGGATCACCGCCGAGCTCCTCGACCAGGGCCTCATCCGCCCCAACGGCCGGATCGTCGGCGTCTCCTCGATCGCCGGGATCGCCGGCAACGTCGGCCAGACCAACTACGCCGCGTCGAAGGCCGGCGTCATCGGTCTGGTCCAGTCCCTCGCGGACACCCTGGAGGACGGGATCACGATCAACGCCGTCGCGCCCGGCTTCATCCACACCAAGATGACCGCGGCCGTGCCCTTCATGACGCGCGAGGTCGGCAGCATGCTCAACGCGATGTCGCAGGGCGGTCTGCCGGTCGACGTCGCGGAGGCGATCGCGTGGTACGCCAACCCCGCCTCGACCGCGGTGAACGGCAACGTCGTGCGGGTCTGCGGCCAGATGATGCTGGGGGCATGAGGACGATGAGCGAGGCAACGACCAGGGAGGTCACCGGCCGGCCGGGCACCCTCCCCCTCCTGCTGAAGGCGGCTCTGCCGGTGATCCCCGGCATCTCGATGCTCCCGGGCGTGCGCAAGTCGGGGTCGACCCTGCCGCAGCTGACCCTCACCCGTCACGACGTCCCGATCGACCGCGACCACGTGGCTGCGTACTCCGAGGTGTGCGGGTTCGGGCTCAAGGACACGGTGCCGCTGACCTACCCGCACATGCTTGCCTTCCCGCTGCACATGGCGATCATGACCGACGGCGACTTCCCGTTCCCGGCCATCGGCACGGTGCACCTGGAGAACTCCATCACCCAGCACCGCCCGGTCGCCGCCGACGAGAGCCTCCAGGTGACGGCCCGGCCCGAGGGGCTGCGCGACCACCCCAAGGGCAAGACGTTCGACATCGTCACCGAGGTGCACTCGGCCGGCGAGCTCGTGTGGGAGGAGACCTCCACCTTCCTGCGCCGCGGCAGGTCGGAGGGGGAGGTGAAGGACTCGGGGCTGCGCCTCGAGGAGGTGCGGGGCTCCGGCATCGAGTGGCGACTCGGCGCCGACCTCGGTCGCCGCTACGCGGCCGTCTCCGGAGACCACAACCCGATCCATCTGTACGCCGTGACGGCGAAGGCCTTCGGGTTCCCGCGCCAGATCGCCCACGGGATGTGGAGCAAGGCCCGGTGCGTCGCGATGCTCGAGTCCCGGCTGCCGGACACGGTCCGCGTGGACGTGGCGTTCAAGAAGCCGATCCTGCTCCCGGGCACGGTCGCGTTCGGCTCGCGGCAGCTGCCGGGTGGCGCCGATCGCCGCAGCCGGGACTGGGCCTTCGCGCTGACCGACCCGAAGAAGGGCGCTCCGCACCTGCTCGGACGCACCACCGCGCTGTGAGGGTCAGGCGTCGTCCGCGGCGCCGTCCTTGTCCTCGCGGTACCTCCGCCGCTGCTCCTCGGCTCGCTCACGGCAGCGGCGGAGGAACTCCTCGTCGGACTCGGAGTCGAGGGCGGCGGCGCGCCCCGGCCGGTCGTACTCCGGGAACGAAGGCGCCTGCCGCTCGTGGGGCCGGACCCGGTTCGCGGCGCGACGAGGCCGGCCGACGGCCAGCCAGGCGATGGAGCCTACGAGCGGGAAGAGCAGCACGAGGACCAGCCATCCCCACTTGGGGAGGTGCCGCACCTCGTCGTCCCGCGAGATGACCACGTCGATCACGCAGAAGATCCAGAGCACCAGGATCACCGGACCCACGAACATGCCGAGCCTTGCCATCGCGCAACCCCTCGCTCTGCCGCCGACCTCCGGCGTGGGCCGCAGCCTACGCCCTATCTGACCGTTGTTGAACCGGATTGCGAGGTCAGCGAGGGCGGCCGAAGGTCACGGCGCGCAGCTCCGGTGTCGCGCCTCGGCGGGCTGCCCTCGGAGACGGCGCCACGCGCAGGGTGAAGGTCGCTGTCCACGGCGACCACACGCCCACGTCGGTCACGCCGTCGCCGTTCCAGTCACCCGTGACCGGGAGGTCGGTGCCGCTGCCGAGCAGGACCGAGGCGAGCGTCACCTGGCCGTCCGCCGAGACCGTCCGCAGCGTGAAGGTCGCCGTCGCGGCGTCGAACACCCCGAGGTCCGTCGTGCCGTTGCCGTCCCAGTCACCGGTCAGCGGCTGCGCGCTGCGGGTGCCGAGCCGGACGACCTCGAACGTGCCGTCCGCCCGGAGCAGCCGGAACCGCGTGTCCGCCGGACGCCAGAGTCCGATGTCCGTCGTGCCGTTGCCGTCCCAGTCGCCCGTCACGGGCAGGTCCCTGAGGCGACCGATCCGCTTGCGCGCCACCAGCCCGTCCGCGGTGCGGAGGAGGAACAGGCGCGCGGCCTGCCGACGTACGCCGTGGTCGGTGACCCCGTCGCCGTCCCAGTCACCCGTCACCGGCAGGTCGCTGGCACGCCCCAGCCGCACGGAAGGCCGTCCCTGCTCCGGTGAGTACATCTCGAACGTGCCGGCCCCGACGTCCCGGCGGAAGACCGCCACATCGTCGGCGCCGTCGCCGTCCCAGTCACCGCCGAGAGGCACGTCGGGGCAGTTCTGCGACGTCGTCCTGAGCCCGTAGGTGATCGCGGCCTGGTGGAAGAGCGGGCGTTCGACGAGGCTGCCCCGGCGTTGCTCGTAGTGCAGGTGGGCGCCGGTCACCCCACCGGTCGCGCCGACCCTGCCGACAGGGACGCCCTGGTCGACGAACTGGCCGGGGACCACCCACTGGACCCGCAGATGGGCGTAGACGGTGGAGTAGCCGCCCGGGTGGTCGATCCGGACCCACTTGCCGTAGCCCTTGTCACCCGTGTCCTCGACGCGCGAGACGACCCCGCCGGTGGAGGCCACCACCAGCCGGCCGAGGTCACGGTCGCGGTTGAAGTCGACCGCATGGCTGCTGGGCCGGTGCTGGGCACGGGTCGTGCCGGTCCACTGCTCGGCACAGCTGAACGGCAGCTCGTGGTCGGGCGCGGCCGACGCTGCGGCGGGAGCGCCGAGCAGGCCGGTCGTCAGCGCGAGCGCAGCCAGCGCGGGGGTCGATCGACGCAGGAGCATGCCGTACGTCCTCTCGGCTCAACGGAGAGAGTCGAGTTCACACCCGTCGCAACAGGCAGCAAATGCCTCAAGTGATGAACTGCGCCTCAGAAACGCTCAACCGTAACGCCGCACGGCGTGTCTGTTGCCCCTTTCACACCATTTTGTGTTAGCGCCTCAGCCGCGGTAGCGGATCAAGCCCTCCTGAGCCACGGAGGCGACGAGCACGCCGTCCTCGCTGAAGAGCAGGCCGAACGCGAGCCCCCGGCCACCCGAGGCGGAGGGTGATGCCTGGTCGTAGAGCAACCACTCGTCGGCCCGGAAGGGCCGGTGGAACCAGATCGTGTGGTCCAGCGACGCGGACTGCATCTTCGGGTGCGAGACGTGCATCCCGTGCGGCACCAGCGTCGAGCCGAGCAGGGTCATGTCGCTTGCGTAGGTGAACGCCGCCCGGTGGAGCAGCGGGTCGTCGCCGAGCTCGCCGTTGACCCTGATCCACAGTCGCGACTGGGAGGGTCGCTCGTCGTTCGGGATCGAGCCGCCGGGCCGCGAGTCGCCTACGTAGCGCAGCTCGAGCGCGGCCCACTCGCGCAGCCACTCCTCAGCGTTCTCGGGCGACCGCCTGCGGAACAGCTCGCCCATGTCGACCGAGTCGGCCGGCGAAGGCACCTCGGGCATGACGTCCTGGTGCTCGAAGCCCTCCTCGGGCACCTGGAAGCTCGCGGTCATGTAGTAGATCGCACGGCCGTGCTGACGAGCGACGATCCGACGCGTCGAGAACGAGCCCCCGTCGCGGATCCGCTCGACGTCGTACACGATCGGCACCGCGGTGTCGCCCGGGCGCAGGAAGTAGCTGTGGAGCGAGTGCACCTCGCGCTCCGGCGCGACCGTCCGGGCGCCGGCGACCAGCGCCTGCGCGGCGACCTGGCCACCGAACACGCGCTGGAGCAGCGTGTCGGGCTGGATCCCACGGAACAGGTTGAGGTCGATGGTCTCGAGGTCGAGGAGCTCGGTGAGCTCGTCGGCAGAACTGGGCAACGGGTTCCTCTAGTCGTCGGGTCGGTCGCGCCGGTCGAGCCCGGCGAGGAAGCGTTCGAACTCTGCACCGAGCTCCTCCCCCGTCGGCAGCTCCTGCTCCTCCGCCAGGGGAAGGGCCGAGCCGTCGCCGGGATCGGGCCCGTGGAAGGCGTCGTACTGCTGCTCGAGCCCCGCCACCACGTCGCGGACCTCGGCGGAGTCCTCGATCTGCGAGGCGATCTCGAGCATCTTGGCCTCTCCCGCGGCGCGGAGCGTGTCGAGGCCCCACTCCAGACCGGTCACGTCCTCGACCGACTCGAGCAGTGCGACGGCGGCGAGCGGGTAGTCGAACTGTGCGACGTAGTGCGGGATGTGTGCGACGAAGCCGGTGGCGGGATGGCCCCACTCCCCCAGCCTGAACTCGAGGAGCGCCTGTGCGCTTGCGGGCACCCGGATCCGGCCGCGCCACACGTTCTTCTGCACCAGCAGGTCCGGCGTGGTCGCATGGTTGGTCAGCATCACCGGCCGCGTGTGCGGGACGGCCATCGGGACCGCGCCCATGGCTACGGTCAGCCGGACTCCGAAGTGCTCGAGCACAGTGCGCACCGCGAGGGCGAACGCCTCCCAGTGCATGTCCGGCTCGGGGCCATGGAGGAGCAGGTACGGGACGCCGTTGCGGTCGTGCTGCAGGCGCACGACCAGGCGGGGCGCCTCGTAGGCCTCGTAGTGATGCTCGACGAACGACATGGGTGGCCGACGTGCGCGGTAGTCGTAGAAGTCGTCGATCGAGAAGCTCGCCACCACACGACCGGGAGACTCCGAGAGCAGGTGCTTCGCGGCGAGGTTCGCGGCGTTCCCGGCGTCGAGGAAACCGTCGAGGGCGTGGATCAGGACCGGACCGTCCTTTCGACCCTCGAGCTCGGGCACGTCGTCGACGATGTGCACGAAGCGGGATGCCTCAGACATCACAGAACCTTTCGGGGTAAGTCGTGGTTGAGAGATACCAGCGTATGCGGGCGGCCTCTGGACTAGCGTCCCCGCTATGCCGCCACGAGCCGAGGAACGCATCACATTGTCGCAGGCGGCGGCCGTCGCCGGGCTCGTCGACGACCTGCGTGCGCGCATCGCCGAGGCGGCCGACCCGGAGCGCGCACCACAGATGCAGGCTTACATGAAGTCGGCCATGCCGTTCCGCGGCGTCAGCGCCGTGCCGCTGCGCAGGCTCTGCCGTGCGGTGCTCGACGCCCACCGCCTCGCCGACAGCACGTCGTGGGAGCGAGCCGTGCGGACGCTCTGGGACGAGGCCGCCTTCCGCGAGGAGAGGTACGCCGCGATTGCGCTCTGCGGCCACCGGTACTACCGGGAGCTCCAGGACGCCGGGGCGCTCGAGCTCTACCACCACCTCGTGGTCACCGGGGCGTGGTGGGACCTCGTGGACGACGTCGCGATCCACCGCGTCGGCCCGATCTTGCGCGCCGACCCGGCGCGGGTCGGCCCGGTGATCCGGGCATGGGCCCGCGACGGGGACCTGTGGGTACGTCGTACCGCCATCCTCTGCCAGCGAGCCGCCAAGGTGGCCACCGACACCGACCTGCTCGCCGACGTGCTCACCGCCAACCTCGAGGGCACCCTTCACGGCCACGAGTTCTTCATCCGCAAGGCGGTCGGGTGGGCGCTGCGCGAGTACGCCAGGACCGACCCGGACTGGGTGCTGGCCTACGTCGACGTGCACGCCGGAGGGCTGTCCGCGCTCTCGCGTCGCGAGGCGCTCAGGCACCTGGGCCCGGTCTAGCCGGGTGACCACCGGCACACCCCGGGCACCTTCCTGGCTTTGTTACTTGCGGGTAGCATCGCGGGGACAATCCCCTACGACGCATGAAGGAGCCCTTCGTGGCCCGACAGTTGCGAGAGGTCGTCTTCGTCGACGGTGTGCGGACGCCGTTCGGCAAGGCCAAGGGCCAGTACGCCGAGACGCGTGCGGACGACCTGGTGATCAAGTGCATCCGCGAGCTCATGCGGCGCAACCCCAACCTGCCGCCTGAGCGGGTCGACGAGGTAGCCATCGCCGCGACCACCCAGATCGGCGACCAGGGCCTGACCATCGGCCGCACCGCCGCGCTCCTCGCCGGGCTGCCGCGGAGCACGCCCGGCTACTCGATCGACCGGATGTGCGCCGGCGCGATGACCGCCGTGACGACCACCGCCGGCGGGATCGCCTTCGGCGCCTACGACATCGCCATCGCCGGCGGTGTCGAGCACATGGGCCGCCACCCGATGGGCGAAGGCGTCGACCCGAACCCCAGGATCATCTCCGAGAAGATCGTCGACCCCGAGGCGCTCTCGATGGGCAACACCGCCGAGAACCTGCACGACCGCTACCCGAGCATCACCAAGGAGCGGGCCGACGCCTACGCCGTGCGGTCGCAGGAGAAGACCGCCAAGGCCTACGCCGACAACAAGATCCAGCCCGACCTCGTCCCGGTCGCGACCCGCTCGGCCGAGGAGGGTTGGGGCCTGGCCACCGTCGACGAGCCGCCGCGTCCGGACACCTCGATGGAGAGCCTCGCGGGCCTCAAGACGCCCTTCCGCGCGCACGGACGGGTGACCGCCGGCAACGCAGCCGGGCTCAACGACGGCGCGACCATGGCCCTGCTCGCCGACGAGGAGACCGCCCGGGAGCTGAACCTGCCGGTGAAGATGCGCCTGGTCGCCTACTCCTTCATGGGTGTCGAGCCCGAGGTGATGGGAGCCGGGCCGATCCCGGCGACCGAGAAGGCCCTCGAGCAGGCCGGCCTCACGATCGACGACATCGACGCCTTCGAGATCAACGAGGCGTTCGCGGTCCAGGTGCTCGCGTTCCTCGAGCACTTCGGCATCGCCGACGACGACGCCCGCGTCAACCCCTATGGCGGGGCGATCGCCATGGGACACCCCCTGGCCTCCTCCGGAGTACGCCTGATGACCCAGCTCGCGCGCCAGCTCGAGGAGCGCCCCGAGGTCCGGTACGGCATGACCACGATGTGCATCGGCCTCGGCATGGGCGGCACCGTGATCTGGGAGAACCCGAACTGGAACCGGGCGAGCAAGACCGAGGAAGGTGCAGCCTGATGACCACGACCCCTGAGCTCCAGGCCCTCCTCGACCGCGGCGTCGCGATGTCCGGCGACGAGGTGGTGACCGAGGCGAAGCTCCGCTTCCTCGACCTGCCCCTCGGCGCGGGCACCATGGCGCTGATCACGCTCGACAACGGCCTCGACCACAACCGCCCCAACACCTTCGGGCCCAAGGGCCTCGCGGCTCTCAACACCGCGATCGACGCGGCGCTCTCCCGTGACGACGTCGCGGCGCTCGGGGTGACCGGGAAACCGTTCATCCTGGCCGCGGGTGCGGACCTCTCCGGCCTGTCCGGCCTCTCGGGCCGCGACGACGCCAAGCTCATCGCGCAGCTCGGGCACGGTGTCTTCCGCAAGCTCGTCGACGGCGGCAAGCCGTCGTTCGGGTTCATCAACGGCCTCGCCCTCGGCGGTGGCCTCGAGGTCGCCCTGAACTGCACCTACCGCACCG
>Ga0208537_1000037_pt1 | contig 20225 bp, 12 predicted proteins | sample MayberrySE_TuleA_FD_185672 | JGI IMG/M metagenome (GOLD analysis project Ga0208537, IMG submission 185672) | Natural and restored wetland microbial communities from the San Francisco Bay, California, USA, that impact long-term carbon... | ecosystem: Environmental > Terrestrial > Soil > Wetlands ...
GATCGTCACCGCGATCATCACCACGGCCGCGAGGCTGAGCAGCCCGGAGACGAAGCCGAGGAAGGGGATCGCTCCGAGGACCCCGATCGCGGTGAAGGCGTTGCGTCTGAGCGCCTGCTCCATCGTGGGCCGTGCGCCGTCCGGACCACGGGTCTCGAGCTTCATGATCATCTTGCCGAGGGTCTGCCCGCGCTTGGACTCCATCAGCGCGAAGTAAGCCAGGGCGATCGCCGCGGAGACGACCGAGGAGACCGCGTTGGCCGCGAACCCGGCACCGGAGTCCATGCCCCAGCCGGTCACGGCTCCGGAGTTCACGCCCATGAAGATGCCGACCACGACCACGCTCACCAGGAGGCCGCTGACGAAGCCGAGCAGGACGAAGTCGATGAGCCTGGCCACGAACCGCGGCAGAAGGTCGGCGGGCTGGCCGACCCCTCCGGTCTGACCCTGCACGGGAGGCGGCATCGCACCCGGCTGCTGCCATCCGCCCGGGGGCGGGGAAGGCGGCGGAGTAGTGCCGTAGCTCCCTTGTCCGGCCGGCGGAGGCTGACCTTGTGTGGACCCGGTCGGAGGAGGCGGCTGGCTCCCGCTGTCGTCAGGCGGTGGGTTCTGCGTCGGGTCGCTCATGGTGTACCTCTCTCACAGGCGTCTACGGCTGACGTTAGTGAATGGGAGAGGCGATGTCGCGTACCACGCGGCGTCTTCCCACGCGATGTGGACGGTTCCCGCGCGGTATGCCGCTTGTGGACGGTCCGTAACCCCGCGTTACAGGGGGGTGGCGCATCATGGGGGGATGACCGCAACCGACCTCGAGGCCATCAAGGCCCGGCGCGACCGCCTCCGTGAAGCCCATCTCGCGCCGGCGGGAGATCGTCCGGCCTCGAGCGCGAGGGGCCTGCACCACACCGCCCTGATCAGCAGCGACGTCGAGCGGACCATCGAGTTCTACCAGGGTCTGCTCGGGTTTCCGCTGACCGAGCTGATCTCGAACCGCGACTACCCGGGCTCCTCGCACTTCTTCTTCGACATCGGCAACCAGAACCTCCTCGCCTTCTTCGACTTCCCCGGGCTCGACCTCGGGCCGTACGCCGAGGTGCTCGGCGGCCTCCACCACGTCGCGATCTCGATGGAGCCCGCGCGCTGGCGCCAGGTCGTCGACCGCTTGGACCGGGCGGGGGTGGACCACGTCATCCACAGCGAGGTCTCGGTCTACTTCACCGACCCCGACGGCGCGCGCATCGAGCTGATCGCCGATCCCCTCGGGGAGATGTACGGCGACCAGGTGCTCTGACGGGCGGCCTCGGCGGGGCGGGCGACGAGGTCCGAGCGGTCAGACGTTGAGCTCGTGGACGATCTCCAGCCCGTCGTCCTCGTCCCACTGCTCACCTGTCCGCTCGAAGCCGAAGGTGCGGATCGTCGCGAGCGAGGCCTCGTTGTCGGGGCTGATCGAGGCCCTCACGGTTCGGACGCCCCCTTCGCTCCGGGCCCACGCCAGCAGCGCCCGGACCATCGCGCGGCCGTACCCGCGGCGCTGGAAGGCGGGGTCGACGGTGTAGCCGACCTCGACCGTCCCGCCCTCGTCCGGCGGTCCGTGGAAGCCGGCATGTCCGACCACCTGACCGCCCGGCTCGGCGACCGCCGCACGCGCCACCCAGTGCGCCGCCGACGGGTCCTCGTCGGCCTGGGCCAGCCGGACCCGCCACAGCCAAGTGCACTCCTCGGAGGCGAGGAACGGGCTGAGCCGGGTCCCGGTGAGGGACGAGGCACGCTCGAGGTCACCGGTGACGAGGGCGCGCATGGCGGCCGGAGGGACCGGGACCAGTCGGACGGCCACCTCCGCCGTACCCGTGGAGCTCTGGTGGCTGCGCACCCGCGCACCATGGCACAGCGGCGGCCTAGAAGTCGCGGGAGTTCTCGAGCCAGCGCATGACGGGGGTCGCCGAGACCCCGTGGACCAGGACCGACAACGCGATCGTGAAGGCGACCGTCGACCAGAGCAGCTGGTGCTCGGCGAAGTCCGCCTGCCCGGTCGCGTAGGCCAGGTAGTAGAGGGAGCCCACGCCGCGGACGCCGAAGAAGGAGACGGTGAGCCGCTCCGACCTGGTGAGGACGTGGTCGCCGATGTGGGTCCGCCACCTCGACGGGCCGCACGCGGCCAGGCCGGTGACGGGGCGGATCACAAAGATCAGGAGCACCGCGAGAAGCACCGCCTCCCAGGACAGGCCGCGCAGGAGACCGTTGGTCATCGAGATCCCGAGCAGGAGGAGTACGACGAGGGTCAGCAGCCGTTCGAGCCGCTCGACGATCTCGTGCATGTGCGCGTGGTAGCGGTGCCCGCGCTCGGCCGACCGCAGGGTCATGGCGCAGGTGAACACGGCGAGGAAGCCGTACCCGCCGAGGAGCTCCGCGGTCCCGTAGGACAACAGCACCGCCGCGAGAGCGAGCAGGGGCTCGCCGGTCTCCGCGAGGCGGAGCGAGGGAGCCGGGGACCGGAACGCCACCTTGGCGAGCAGCCACCCGACGGCGAGACCGAGCAGCACGCCGAGCAGGACCTTCCCGACGAGCTCCCAGCCGAGCCAGCGCAGCCCCCACTCGGACACCGGGCCGACCGAGGCCAGGAAGATCGCGGCGTAGACGAACGGGAAGGCGAGCCCGTCGTTGAGCCCGGCCTCGGAGGTGAGCGCGAAGCGGACCTCGTCGCTCTCGTCGATCTCGTCCGGGGAGCCCTCGTCCGCCGGGGTGGGTCCCTCCACCTGGACGTCCGAGGCCAGGACCGGGTCGGTCGGCGCCAGTACCGCCCCGAGCAGCAGGGCGGCAGCGGGTGCGAGGCCCACGACCCACCAGCCGACGAGGGCGACCGCCACGATGCTCAGGGGCATTGTGATGCCCAGCAGCCGCCAGGCCGCGCTCCACTTCCTCCAGCTCGAGAAGCTCCGGAGGTCGAGCGGGCGGTCCAGCGCGAGCCCGACGCCCATCAAGGCGATGATGACCGTGAACTCGGTGAGGTGCTCGATGAAGGCACGGTTGCCCATCGGAGTGACGTCGGTGTCCTCGAAGGGAAGCAGCCCCATCAGAGCGCCCACGACGAGGAGGACGATCGGTGCCGAGATCGCGGCGCGGCGCAGCAGCGTCGGGAGGATCACTGCGAGCAGCAGGGCAGCGCCTGCGAGCAGGTAGACGGTGTCCGCGCTCACGGCGCCTCTGGTCCCTGCAACGTCGCTCCTCGAGGCTCGGAGGATGGGTCGCCACGGCGGGAGTGCCTCGGGGCGGTTCGCGCCGTAGCTCGCAGACTAGCGACCGTCGTACCCGCTCCGGGACTCCGCAAGCCCGCCGGCGCCACACCGGCCCCGCTGTTACCGAAGTGTGGAGCGGCTGTGGATCCGGCGTTGCCTTGACGTTGTGGGAGCGGTCGTAGCGTTCTACGCACAAGCTCAGGGGGATGGAAGTCCAGCAGGGCCGTCACAGGGCGGGAGGCGGCCCTGCTGGGAAACACTTGTCTCGTAGGTGCCTGACATGAACTCGACCGGACGCAGCGTGCTCACCTCCCAGGAGCACGTCCGGAGCCCGCGGTGACCACCACCGGGCTCGTGTCAGGCACCCGCGACCAGACCGCCCCGAGCCACTTCTCGCGCGTCGCGGCGCTCTCCTCTCTCCTTCTCGGGCTCGTCCTCGTCGCGCTGCTGCCGGCCGTCACCACCGCGGTGTTCTACGTCGGGGTTCTCACCGCCGCCTCCGCGGTGGTCGCGCTCGCCTCCGGCTACATCCTGTGGTCCAGGGCGACGCTGGTCGCCCGCGCCGTGGTCGCGCTCGCGGCCGGAGGAACCCTCGCAGTCGAGCTGCTCCACGTGCTCAAAGGTCTTCCGGGTGCGAGTGGTCTCGGCGGCGCGATGCCCTGGGAGAGCGCCGCGGTCGGAGGGCTGGCGGGAGTGGTCCTCGTTTTCCTCCTCGTCGACGCGCTGCGTCGTAGCCCGGACCGGGCGCCGGACCACCCCTATGCTCTGTGACCATGGCCACGGTGCTCATCGTCGAGGACGACGAAGGAATCGCGATGCCGCTCGTGCGCACACTCGGCCGTGAGGGCTACGAGGTCGAGCGGGTCTGCGAGGGCTCGAGCGCAGTGGCCAAGGCACTCGCCGGGCGGGTGGACCTGATGATCCTCGACCTCGGCCTCCCGGACATCGACGGTCTCGAGGTGTGCCGCCAGGTGCGCGCCGGCGGGTACGACGGCGGCGTCCTCATCCTGACCGCCCGCGGCGGAGAGCTCGACCGGGTGGTCGGCCTCGACGTCGGGGCCGACGACTACATGTCCAAGCCGTTCGGTCTTGCCGAGCTGCTGGCCCGGACCCGGGCACTGCTGCGACGCAGCGGCGGCGCCCAGCAGCCCGCGGAGGCCACGCCCCCGACGATGCCCGCTCTCCGTATCGACACCCACGCCCGGCGGGTCTGGTCCGGCCCCACCGAGGTCCCGCTCACCACGAAGGAGTTCGACGTGCTCGCGCTGCTGAGCGAGGACCGCGGTGCGGTCGTGACCCGTGAGCGGCTGATGGACGAGGTGTGGGACAGCAACTGGTACGGCTCGACGAAGACGCTCGACGTCACCGTCGGCCGCCTGCGGCAGAAGCTGGAGGAGTGCGAAACGCCTGCGAGGGTGGTGACCGTCCGAGGTGTTGGGTTCCGCCTCGAGGACGGCGCCCCCGATGCGTGACCGCCTGCTCCTGGCCTTCGTCTCCCTGACCGTCGTCGTCATCGGGGTGTTCCTGGTGGTGCGCGGGTACGCCGTGGCCGACCTGGTCCACGCGCAGGAGCACCGCAAGGTCGAGCGGTCGGCAGAGACCATCGCCGCGCTCCTCGGTGACACGCGCGGGCAGGTCTCCGAAGAGCGGCTCGAGAGCCTGCTGTACGACGGGGAGCACGCCGTCTACGTCGATGCGGACGGCAACCGGGTCGAGGCGTCCCACCACGCCGCCGAGGGCGGGGACCACCGGCCCCACGACGTCGACGTCACGCGTCCGGTCGAGGGTGGCGGGAGACTCATGCTGACCCGGGACGCCGAGGTCGTGGACGGGATGCTCGCCGACGCGCTCCTGCCGCTGGTGCTCGTCGGCCTGGTCCTCGCCGTGGTCGCCGCCGCCGCGGCCGTGTGGTTCTCGCGCCGGCTGTCCCGGCCGTTCCAGGAGCTCGCAGTGGTGGCCGAGCGGATCGGTCGCGGCGACTACGACGTGCGAGTCCCGCGCTACAGGGTGCCCGAGGCAGACACGGTCGCCTGCGCGCTGCGGGCGAGTGCGGCGGACCTGCGCGCCCTGGTGGGGCGCGAGCGCGACTTCGCGGCCCACGCCTCGCACGAGCTGCGGACGCCCCTCACTGCGACCCGCCTCGAGCTCGAGGACCTCGCGCTGTCCCCTCAGACAACGCCCGAGCTCGCTGCCCGGCTCTCCGACGCCCTGGAGCAGCTGGACCGGCTCAGCGCGAAGGTCGCGGGGCTGCTCGACGCGTCGCGGGAGAGCCGGCGCGAGGCCAGCGTCGACATCGACCTCGCGGCGCTGGTCCGCGACGAGGCGGCGCGCTGGCAGGCCCGGGCCCGCGACCGCAGCATCGTCGACGAGTGCGACGCCGTCGTGGCCGTGCGGCTGCCGGTCGGCCCGCTCCTGCAGGTGATGGAGGTGCTGCTCGGCAACGCGGTGGTCCACGGCGAGGGCACGGTCACCGTCACGGTCACGCAGACACCGGCGTACGCCGAGGTCAGGGTGGCCGACGAGGGGCCCCACGAGCGTGCCGTCGAGGGCTCGAAGAGGCGCGTCGAGGGTGGTGCGGGAAGCCTGTCCACCGCGGCCGAGATCGTCGAGTCCCTGGGCGGCCATCTGCGCCTCACGGACGAGCCTTGCACGACGTTCAGCATGGCTCTGCCCGGGGCGAGGCGTGAGACGGTGGCTCCATGAACGACGAGCCGCAGCAGCCGGAGACCGGGCAGCCCGAGGAGCCGGTGGAGGTCGAGCTCAACGTCCTCGGTGGCCCCCTCGAGCCGTGTGGCACCGACCCGGTCACGGGGTTCTACCGCGACGGCCGTTGCAGCACCGGCCCCGAGGACATCGGGAGCCACACGGTGTGCGCGGTGGTGACGCGCGAGTTCCTCGAGCACCAGGCCGCCGTCGGGAACGACCTGGTGACGCCCCGTCCGGAGTGGCGCTTCCCCGGTCTCACGCCCGGCGACCGGTGGTGCGTGGTGGCGGCACGGTGGCTCCAGGCCTACGAGGACGGGGTCGCCGCCCCCGTGGTGCTCGCCTCGACGCACGAGCGCACCCTCGACGTGGTGCCGTTCGCGCACCTGCGCGAGCACGCGGTCGACGTACCGCCGGACCCCGGCACGCTCACCTGACGCAACGGGCGCGGTCCGTCCCCTGGTGAGTAGGAGTGAGGCACAAAGACCCTTACGTCGGGCGATGCCCGACGAGACGATCTCAGTGGAGGCCGAGCGCGTGCTCACTCGGCGGTTCGGAGGTTGTGATGACCACATCGACGACACCACCCAGGAGGGCCCACGACAAGAGGGTCCTGCCGTTGGTCTCGGCCCTGGAGGGGCATGGGCTGGTCGACCCGTCGAGGCATGACGAGGCGGTCGCGGTGGTGGATCAGGCGCTCGGCGGGCAGGTCGTCGAAGCCACGACCCTTCGCCGCCGAATCGCCGAGCTGGCAGGCTACGTCGGTGGTGCGCTGGTCGCGGCGGCCGGCGCGCTGTTCGTCGCCGACCAGTGGATGAACCTGTCGGTCCTCCAGCAGGTCCTCCTGCTCGCCGGCATCGCCGTACTGCTCTTCGGCGCCGGTGTGGCGGTAGGGGTTACCGGCGGAGGGTTCGCCGCGCTTCGCGCAGGCACGCAACCGGTACGTCAGCGGCTGGCGAGCGTGTTGTTCACCGCCGGCGCCGTCGCAGCCGCCGCGGCCGTCGTGGTCTGGCTGATAGAGGTCGTCGAGCAGCGCGGGACGGAGATGGAGGAGGGCTCCCTGATCGGCGTGGGCGGTGCCCTCACCCTCATCGTCGTGTCGGCCGGCGGCTACCTGTTGGCACCCACACTGCTCGGCCAGGCAGCGGTTGCCGTAGGTGCGGGGTATGCGATCCCGTTCACCCTCGACAGCGTCGGGGACATGGATCCGCTCCCGCTCGGCATGATGTTCCTCGCCCTGGGGCTGGGGTGGCTCACCCTGGCCGAGAAGGGCCTGTGGCAGGAGCTCCTCGCCGGCCGGATCATCGGTGCCGTGTTCGTCGTGGTCGGAGCGCAGATCCCGGTGGCCTCCGACCACGCCTGGATCGGTTACCTGCTCACCCTCCTGGTCGCGGCCGCCGGCTTCGCGATGTACGTCTCCCGCCGCGCGTGGCCCTACCTCGCAGCCGGCGTGGTGGGCGTGACCCTCGCCGTCCCGGAGGCCCTGCTCGACTGGACCGAGGGTTCCCTCGGCACCGCAGGCGTGCTGCTGGTTGCCGGCGTCACCCTGCTCGGCGCGTCGCTTCTCGGGCTGCGGCTGCGCAAGGAGGTCGAGGAGCAGTCGGCGCCCTGACACCGGTCGGAGGCCCCTCCCGTCGTCGAGGTCGGCGAGTGTCCTGCAAAGGAAAGGAGGGGTGGCCCCGGAGAACCGGGACCACCCCTCCTCAGGGCAGTGGTCGTGACCTGGTCGCGACCGGAGGTACTACCTGGTCGCCTTGACGGTGATCTTCCTGGTCACCTTCTCGACCGGCCTGCTCCCGAGGTAGTTCACGCGGAGCGTCTTCTTGCCGGCGACCTTGAAGGGGGCCAGCCTCAGCGTGACCTTGCCGTCGACCAGCGTGCCGCGGGCAAGCACGTTGCCGTTGCGCATCACCGCGACCTTGCCGCGGACCGTGTGACCCGGGGCGGTCAGGACAGTCACGAGCCTGGTAGCGGTCCGCTTGGCGACGACCTTGCCCGGCTTGACCTCGACCCGCATCCTGGGCGTCGCCCTGACGACGCTGATCGATGTGGTGGTCGAGCTCGCCTCGACCTTGTCGCTGCCGAGGTAGCGGACGTCGATCCTCTTGGTGCCGATCGTCTCGAACGGTCCGACGACCAGCTCGGCCGTCCCATCGGAGAGGGCGGCCGTGTCGAGCCGCCTGCCACCGAGGTAGGCCTCCACGGTCCCCGTGGCGTCCACGCCCTGCGCGGACACCGACACCGTCAGCGTCGACGTCCCCTTCTTGAACTTCACCTTCTCCGGGGAGGCTGTGGCGGTCGTGGCGGAGTCCGCTTTCTCGACCGTCAGGGACAGGCTCCCGGACGACGGCTGGTGCGCCGCGTCCCCGGAGTACCGGACGGTGAGGGTGTAGCTGCCCGGCTCCAGGGCGGTGCCCGGGATGCTGACCGCCGCGGAACCGTCGGAGAGCGTCGCGCTCCCCACCGTGGACAGGCCGTTCGAGACCGTGACGGTCCCGGTCGCCGTGGACGGGGTGACGGTGACGTCCACCGTGCCGTCGGTGCCGTAGGTCAGCGACCCCGCGGCGGACTCGACGCTGGTCGGCGTGAGGCCTCCGGTCGGGTCGGCAACCGTCACGGTCACCGGAACCGAGGTCCCGGTCGTCACACCGGTGACGGTCAGGACCGCCTCGCCCTCAGGCGTGCCCTCCGGGAGCTCCACCGTCACGTCGGCCTTGCCGTACTCGTCGGACGCGTCGGTGCCGATGGTGTTGTCCACCGGGAAGGTGCCGAGGTCCTGGTCACCGAGAGCCACCTTGACCTGGGCGTCCTTCACGTCCGCGGTCGTGGAGTAGGCCAGCGACGACAGCGCGAAGGCGACCTCGCTACCGGGCAGGTACGCCGCCGGGGCGTCCGCCGGGAACGAGACGCCGACCGCACGCTGCTTCGGGTCGGCAGCAACGGGAGTGCTCGAGGCGAACTCGGCCATGTAGTCGACCATGGCCTGCAGGTCGATCTTGCCGGTGTCCTTCCGCTGCGTGCCCTGAGCGAACACCCCGAAGTTGTCGCCACCCGCGGCCAGGAACGAGTTGGCCGTCACCGAGTAGCTGGTAGCGGGGTCGATCGCCTCGCCATCGAGCCACATGCCCGTGATCCGCGAGCCGGCATCGGCCGTCGGGTCATAGGTGTAGGTGAAGCCCTTCGACGTACCCAGCTTCAGGAACGGCCTGGACGCACCGGTGGGCTGCCACTGCTGCTCCAGGACGTCCTTGATCTGGGCGCCCGTGAGCCTCATGTTGACCAGCGTGTTCGCGAAAGGCTGCACCTCCGCGGCCTGCTTGTAGGTCAGCGTCCGCGGGTAGTCGGTGCCGGATCCCACCATGTCCGCGCGGAGGCCGCCCGGGTTCATGAAGGCGATCTGTGCCGAGCCGGTGGTCTCCGACTCAGTGGCCCAACGCTGGACCTCGGCGACCAGGTTCCCGGCGGTGGACTCGCCGCCGCGGTTCTCGGTGGTCCCGTTGGCCAGCTTCGCCCGGCTGAACGGACCGGCGATCTCGCCGAGCGGCTCGGCTCCGAGGACATCCGCCTCGGCCACCGCGGCGTCGACGATCTTCTTGGTGGCCTCGTCGACCGGGTAGTTCGCCGTCTGGCCGGTCTTGAGGGCCAGGATCTTCTGCTCGACACCGGTGAGCTCACCGGTCTCCGAGTCGACCGAGAACAACAGCTGGTTCAGGTTGCTGCCGTACTGGCCGGCGGACACGACCGGACGCGTGGTCACGTCCCGGCCCTCGTCGACCCACTCCTGCATCGGGACCGCGTGGTTGTAGGCGAGGTGGGTGTGGCCGGAGACGATGGCGTCGACGTCACCGTCGACCCCGTTCACGATCTTCCCGAAGTCCGACTCCGGGTCGGTCGCGGACTCGATCCCGGTCGTGGCTGCTCCCTCGTGGACGAGCAGGACCACGACCTCGACACCGGCTGCCGTCAGAGCGTCGGCCTCCCGGTTCGTCGCCGTGACGATGTCCTCGATCTCCACGCCCTCGATGCCGGCCGGGGAGACCAGCTCGTCGAGGTGCTCGGTGACCGCACCGATGAAGCCGACCTGCACGTCACCGAAGTCCTTGACGTAGGTCGGGTCCAGCAGCTGCGACTCGGGCGCACCCGGCTTGTGGACGTTCGCACCGATGTACTTCCACTCGGCGCCGCCGTAGGGGTTGGTGGTCTCGTCGTACGGGGCCATGACGCGGTTCAGCAGGTCGTCGTAGCCCTGGTCGAACTCGTGGTTGCCCACTGCGGAGACTTCGAGGCCGGCCTCGTTGAGAGCGTCGATCGTCGGCTTGTCCTTCGCGATGAAGGACTCGAAGGTCGAGGCGCCGATCAGGTCACCGGCGGCAGCGAACACGGTGTTCGGGTTCGCGTCACGCAGCTGCTTGACCGCACCCGCCATCGTCGCGGCACCTGCCTCGGTGCCGAAGGCGTTGTTGGTCAGGCGGCCGTGGAAGTCGTTCGTGCCGAGGACCTGGATCTGCTCGACGCCCAGCTGGGTCGTGTCGAGGCCGATGATCTCCGGGTCGTGGTCGGACGCCCTGAAGGGGTTGGGCTCGTAGAGGTCGGTCAAGTTGTTGTTGTACCGGCTGTACTCGAAGCCCACCGACTCACCGGAGTTGATGCTCCAGATGTCGGCCCCGCTCACCATGGCGAACGCGGCGTCGTTGGCGAGCACGTGGTCCAGCGAGCCGGAGAGACCGCTGAAGCTGTAGGTCTCCTCGCCCTCGGTGTCGGACTCGACCTGGGTGTAGCCGTCGTCGTAGAGGACCTGCATCGGGTCCTCCATCGAGTAGGAGTTGAAGTCTCCGGTCAGGAAGACCGCCTCGAGGTCCCGCTCGGTCGCGAAGGAGTCCGCGAAGGTCGAGAGCGCCTCGGCCTGATCGATGCGGTCCGGGTTGGCGTTGCCCTGGCCCGTGCCGTCGTCGAAGCCGGAGCCCTTGGACTTGAAGTGGTTCACGATGACCGCGAACGCCTTGCTGTCCGAGGCGCCTGCGGGCTTGAAGGCCTGAGCCAGCGGCTCACGGGCGTTGTCGAAGTTGTCCTCGTCGATGAGCACCTTCGAGCCACCGACCAGCTCCACGTCGGCGGGCTTGTAGATGAACGCCGTGCGGATGACGTCCTCCTGAGCCGGCGTCGGCAGGTCCACGACGGCCGGGGAGGGCGCGAAGGCCCAGGTCCCGTCACCGGCCGCGGCGTTCAGCGCGTCGACCAGCTTGGAGACGGCATAGTCACGGTCCTTGCCGAACTGGACGGAGTTCTCGATCTCCTCGAGGGAGACGACGCTGGCGTCGAGCCTGTTGATCGCGGCGACGATCTTGGCCTGCTGGCGCTCGAGGTTCACGACGTTCGCCGCACCGCGAGGGCCGTTGTTGGTGCAGGAGTTCACCGTGGTCGGGTCGCCGTCGCGGTCCGTGTAGTAGGTGCACGTGCCAAGGCCGCTGGAGACGTACTCCTCACCGGTGGTCGGGAAGTAGTTCAGCACGTTGAACGTCGCGAGACGGACGTCGCCACCGACGCTCTCGGGGGCGTCGGTGCGGGTGTTCTCGAAGGTCGCCGTGGAGCTGCCGTCACCGGTGATCTGGCTGGTCGGCTGGAACTTCCACAGGTTGTGGCGGTACTCCAGGATGACCGGACCGGTGAAGGTGACCGGCGCGCCCACCCGGATCGGGTTGGTCTTCGAGAGCCACGGCAGCGCTTCGTTCTTGGCGTTGCCGGTGTAGTTCGCGCTGGCGCCGTCGTCCAGGGTGATCGCACGCGCCGCGTTCTGCGCCGCGACCCCGGCGACGTCGCCGTTCTGAGCGTCCTCGACCTCGGTCGGCGCGATCAGCGGCGTCGTGCCCGCAGCGAGTCCGATCTCGGCGTAGGTGTTGGTGGTGTAGGTGTTGGTCACCGTGAACGGGCCGGCCGGAGCGAGCAGCTCGCCCTCGTGTGCCTCGCGCGCGGCCTCCGTGGCCGGAAGCTCGGTGTCCAGAGCCTTGGGAGCCGTCACAGGCTCGGTGAGCGCGGTGACGTCGCTTGCGGAGTCCGTCTCGATCTCGGTCGTTCCCGCGAACTCCTTCACCAGGCCCGTCACCTCGACGTAGTCGCCGATCTCGACGACTGAGGTCGCCGCGGAGCCGTAGACGAAGATGGCGTCGGAGGCGCCGGGAGTCTCGTCCGTCGCGCCACCGGTGTCCGGCGTCTGGATGTAGAAGCCGTTGTAGCCACCGGTCGGGTAGGCCGCGGTCACGACGCCCCTCGTGGTGGCGATGTCACCCTCGTGCGGGGAGGTCGCGGTGTCCGTGCCCTGGATCTCGGCGATAGAACCCGAGAACTCCACCGGCGGAGGCGGCGTCGTGCCACCGGCGGCGGCCTGCGGTGACGGGGTTCCCGTCGTGAAGTCGGCGGAGTTGTCGTCCGTGTCCGCGCCCGCAGAGGAGCGAGCTGCCGAGGTGGTGTTGTTGAGCGCCGTGCCGGTCCTCGCCGTCTCGAAGGACGTGGGCGTCGATCCGTAGCCGACCATGTCGAGGAGGGCTGCGTTGCCGGCCAGGTCACCCGTGACGGTGAACGGCGTGGTGCTCTTGGCCAGCAGCACCTGCCCGGCGCCGGCAGCCATGTTCAGTGCCGAGGAGGTGACGAGATCCGGCTCCGGGAGGGCCGCGCCGACCGACCCGGTGCTCACCTGCACCAGGAAGTGGTCGTTGGCCGGGACCACCTGGTCGCCCAGGGCGGCCACGGATGGGTTGCTGGTGGACGCGAACCCCGCTGAGCGGTACTGGAGGCTCAGCCCGCTGAGTGAGATCGGCGCATCGGTCGGGTTGTAGAGCTCGACGAAGTCGGCGGCGTAGGACGGGCTGCCGGTGGTTGCGCCACCGCCGCCGTACACCTCGCTGATGACGAGGTTCGAGCCGTCAGGCGCGGCGTTGGCTGCGGGGATCATCGCGAGCGGGCTCACGACCAGGCCGAAGCCCGCTGCCGCGATCACCGCCCTCGCGCTCCGCCTTGTGAATGGGCTGGACAAACGGATCTCCTGTGGTGCTGGCAGCCGGGCTCAGCGCGCAGGCAGGAACCGGCCACGGTGGGTGGGCTCTGCAGGAGGAGGTGCTCCCAGGCGTTCACGAGCTACGGCGAGAGCCGAGTCATCTGCTGCGTGAGATCCCCCGAGACAGAGATTTCCTGGACCCTAACCTCGCAATCCGCAAGAAGACCGGCGAATGGGGTAAATAGTCGACGAATCGTTAGCGACCTAGCCGGGGCCCGCGGCGCAGGCGGCGTCCGGGCGGTCGAGCAGTCCGTCCTAGGGTGGGAGCCATGCCTGTTCCCGCCCTCGGCTCCCTCCGGTGCGTCCCGGCGCTCGAACGGCCGGACCTGCTCGCCGACCCCGTGGCCGTCGCGCTTCGGACGTGGCCGAACGCCGACGAGGTCGCGGTCACCGAGATCGACCCCGACCTCGCCGACACCGCGGCGTTGACAGAGGCCTACGACCTCCCGCTCTCCGCGAGCGCGAACTGCGTCGTCGTCTCCGGTCGTCGCGGCGGCGAGGAGCGCATCGCGGCCTGCGTGGTGCGCGCCGACACCCGCGCGGACGTCAACAACCTCGTGAAGCGCACCCTCGACGTCCGAAAGGCGTCCTTCCTGCCGACCGAGCGTGCGGTCGAGGAGACCGGGATGGAGTACGGCGGGATCACGCCGGTGGGCCTTCCCGCCGGCTGGAGGGTGCTCGTCGACGCCTCGGTGCTCGACATCGACGTGGCTGTCATCGGCAGCGGGGTGCGCCGCTCCAAGCTCCTCCTGGCCGGCCGGGACCTCGCCGGGCTGCCCGGGGTGGAGGTCCTCGAGGGTCTCGGCCTCTGACACCCCCCGGGCCGAGTTTGGCCCCGGCCATCGCGGTTACCACCTCCGACGTACCCGAGTCTTGGAGGTAGGACGCATGAAGGCAGTCACCTGGCACGGCAAGCGCGACGTCCGCGTGGAGGAAGTGCCCGACCCGGTCATCTCGGAGCCGACCGACGCGATTGTGCGGATCACCTCGAGCGGCCTCTGCGGCTCCGACCTGCACCTGTACGAGACGCTCGGCCCGTTCATGGGAGAGGGCGACGTGCTCGGGCACGAGCCGATGGGCATCGTCGAGGAGGTCGGCCCGGACACGGGTGACCTGAAGGTGGGCGACCGGGTCGTGATGCCGTTCCAGATCTGCTGCGGCAGCTGCTGGATGTGCGACCAGGGCCTCTACACCCAGTGCGAGACCACCCAGGTCCGCGAGCAGGGCATGGGGGCCGCTCTCTTCGGCTTCAGCAAGCTCTACGGCGAGGTGCCGGGAGCCCAGGCGGAGTACCTCCGCGTGCCCCAGGCGCAGTTCATGCCGATCAAGGTGCCCGAGGGCCCGGCCGACGAGCGCTTCCTCTACCTCTCCGACGTGCTTCCCACGGCGTGGCAGTCGGTCGTGTACGCCGACGTTCCCAAGGGCGGGACACTGCTCGTCCTGGGCCTCGGCCCGATCGGTGACATGGCCACCCGGATCGCGTTGCACCAGGGCTTCCGCGTGATCGCGGTCGACCTGGTCCCCGAGCGCCTCGAGCGCGCCCGGGCGCGGGGCGCCGACGTGATCGACCTCGGCGGCGTGGACGACGTGGCCGAGGAGGTGCGCTCACGGACCAACGGACGCGGCGCCGACTCGGTGATCGACGCGGTGGGCATGGAGGCGCACGGGTCGCCGGTGGCGGAGCTGGGGCAGAAGGTCTTCAACGCGCTGCCGAAGAAGCTGACCGCGCCGCTGATGAGCAGAGCCGGCGTGGACCGGATGTCGGCGATCTACACGGCCATCGACGCCGTTCGCCGGGGCGGCACGGTCTCGCTCATCGGCGTGTACGGCGGACAGACCGACCCGATGCCCATCATGACCATGTTCGACAAGCAGCTCCAGCTGCGGATGGGACAGGCGAACGTGAAGCGGTGGGTGGACGACATCATGCCGCTGCTCCTCGACGACTCGGACCCGCTCGGTGTCGAGCAGTTCGCGACCCACAAGGTCCCGCTCAGCGAGGCGCCGACGGCGTACGAGAACTTCCAGAAGAAGGCGGACGGCACGGTGAAGGTGGTCTTCAAGCCCTGACCCGGACCTGACCGCGTTCCCGTCGTAGGCCGGGGGTCACTTCCCGAAGCAGACCGTCACTTCCCGTCGTGTGTTCACGGCGGGAAGTGCCGTCTTCCCAAGCATCCTTGGGAAGCGCGCGCACTCGAAGAGCAGTGGGGGACAACGTCCGAGGCTTTCAGGACCTTCGACCCACGCGCGTCGGGGCATGGTCAAGGGAGGGTACGTGCGATAGACAAGAGGCAAGCCCGACGGCTTGTCGCCGAACCCCTGGGAGAACTGCATGAGCAGCACCGGAGCGAGCCCCGCCGTGGAGGCGCCGGAGAAGCGGAACCCGAACCTGATGCTCGCCATGGCCACGCTCGGGTTCGCGCTGAACTTCTGGGCCTGGGCCCTCATAAGCCCCCTCGGTCCGCTCTTCCGCGAGCAGGGCACGCTCGGTGAGCTCTCCGAGTCCGACGTAGCGCTGATGGTCGCGGTGCCGGTCATCGTCGGGTCCCTGGGCCGCATCATCGTCGGGGCGCTGACCGACAAGTTCGGCGGCCGGGTGATGTTCCCGGTCATCTCGGGGATCACGATCATCCCGATCCTTTTCATCGCCTTCTTCGCACTCGACTCCTACGCCCTGCTCCTGTTCGGCGGCTTCTTCCTCGGCATCGCCGGCACGGCCTTCGCGGTCGGCGTCCCGTTCGTCAACGCCTGGTTCCCCCCGGAGCGTCGTGGCCTGGCGGTCGGCATCTTCGGCGCGGGCATGGGCGGCACCGCCATCAGCGCGCTGACCACCGTCAAGCTCTACGAGAACATGGGCGAGAAATCGCCGTTCCTGATCACCGCGGGGGCACTCGCGATCTACGCCGTCGTGGCCTGGCTGTTCATGGAGGACGCGCCCGGCCGCACCGCGCCGACGACCTCGCTGATGACGCGCCTCGTGGCGAATGCCAAGCTGCCGATCACCTGGCAGGCGTGCATCCTCTACGCCGTCGCCTTCGGTGGCTACGTCGCCTTCTCGGTCTACCTCCCGGCCTACCTCAAGACCGCCTACGACCTCACGCCGGCCGACGCCGCGAACCGGATGGCCGGCTTCGTCGTGGTGGCCGTCGTGATGCGCCCCGTCGGTGGCTGGCTCTCGGACAGGTTCGGCCCCGTCCCGGTGCTCGTCGGTGGCTACGCCGTGGTCGCCGTCGGTGCCGCCGTCGCCTCCACGACCCCCTTGCTCGAGCACGTCGGGACGGTGGCCTTCCTGGCGATGGCGGCGGCCCTCGGTTCGGGCAGCGGCGCCACCTTCGCGCTGATCGCCAGGGTGACCGACCCGTCGCGAGTCGGCGGTGTCACCGGCCTGGTCGGCGCGGCGGGCGGCCTCGGCGGCTTCGTGCCCCCGCTGATCATGGGCTACGTCTACGGCCGCACCGACTCCTACGCCATCGGCCTCGCCCTCCTGGCCGTGACGGCGGTCCTCACCCTGCTGCTGACCCTGACCGTCGTACGACGGACTGCCCGGCGTCACGAGGAGGAGATGGCGCCCGCGTGAACCCACCACCAGTCACGGCCGGCCGCCCCCGACCGCTGCGAACGAAGCCTGATCGTCGAGCCAGGAGAACCGAGTGAGCACAGAAGTACAGCCCGAGGGGAAGCACGAGCACGAGGTGGGGATGGACGGGAGTGTGAGCGACGCACTCGTGCGCTCACGGCGCTTCTTCACCAAGGCCGAGGTCTCCGAGGACCTGCGCAGCCTGCACCGCAAGGGCGGTCGGGGGGCCGACGACTTCTACCGGGACCGCTGGAGCCACGACAAGGTGGTGCGCTCCACCCACGGCGTGAACTGCACCGGGTCCTGCTCGTGGAAGGTGTACGTCAAGGACGGCATCATCACCTGGGAGACCCAGCAGACCGACTACCCCTCGGTGGGCCCGGACAAGCCGGAGTACGAGCCCCGCGGCTGTCCTCGCGGCGCGGCCTTCTCCTGGTACACCTACTCGCCGACCCGGGTCCGCTACCCCTACGTGCGCGGTGTCCTGCTCCAGATGTACCGCGAGGGCAAGGCCCAGCACGGCGACCCGGTCCTCGCGTGGTCGCACGTGGTGGACAACCCGCAGCGGGCCCGCCGCTACAAGTCGGCCCGCGGCAAGGGCGGCCTCGTTCGCGCGTCGTGGGAGGAGGCGACCGAGATGGTCGCCGCCGCCTACGTCCACACCATCAAGAAGTGGGGCCCCGACCGGGTCGCCGGCTTCTCGCCGATCCCCGCGATGTCGATGGTCTCCCACGCCTCCGGCGCGCGGTTCACGTCGATGCTCGGCGGCTCGATGCTCTCGTTCTACGACTGGTACGCCGACCTGCCTGTCGCCTCGCCCCAGGTGTTCGGCGACCAGACCGACGTGCCGGAGTCCGGTGACTGGTGGGACGCGGGCTACCTGGTCATGTGGGGGTCGAACGTCCCCGTGACCCGCACGCCCGACGCCCACTGGATGACCGAGGCCCGTTACCGCGGCCAGAAGGTGGTCGTGGTCGCGCCCGACTACGCCGACAACGTGAAGTTCGCCGACGAGTGGCTCGCCCCCACCCCCGGCACCGACGGCGCGCTCGCGCTGTCCATGGGGCACGTGATCCTCAAGGAGTTCTTCGTCGAGCGGCAGACGCCGTACTTCGTCGACTACACCAAGAAGTACACCGACCTGCCCTACCTGGTGGTGCTCGACGAGACGGCCGAGGGGGACTACCGGCCCGGGAAGTTCCTCACCGCCGCGGACCTCCCGTCCCACGAGCACGAGGAGAACGCCCACTTCAAGACCGTCCTGATGGACACCCGGACCGACGAGCCGGTCGTCCCGAACGGGTCGCTCGGCCACCGCTTCGGGGAGACCGGCGCGGGCCGGTGGAACCTCGACCTCGAGGGCGTCGACCCCAAGCTCACCCTGATCGACACGACCGACGACTCGGTGACGGTGGAGCTCCCGCGGTTCGACAACGTCGACGGCCAGGCGGGCTCGGCGCGGCGCGGTGTGCCGGTCCGCCGGGTGGGCGGTCACCTCGTCACGACCGTCTTCGACCTGATGCTCGCGCAGTACGGCGTCGGCAGGCGGGGCCTCCCCGGCGAGTGGGCGCGCGGGTACGACGACGCCGACGCGCCGTACACCCCGGCCTGGCAGGAGAAGGTCACCGGCGTCCCAGCAGCGGCCGCGGCACGGATCGGCCGGGAGCTCGCGCAGAACGCCGAGGAGTCCAAGGGCCGCTCCATGATCCTGATGGGCGCGGGCACCAACCACTGGTTCCACTCCGACACGATCTACCGCAGCTTCCTCGCGCTGACCACGCTCACCGGCTGCCAGGGCGTCAACGGCGGCGGGTGGGCGCACTACGTCGGCCAGGAGAAGTGCCGCCCGGTCACCGGCTGGGCCCAGCTCGCGTTCGGCCTGGACTGGAAGCGCCCGCCGCGGCAGATGATCCACACGGCGTACTGGTACCTCCACACCGACCAGTTCCGCTACGACCACTTCTCCGCCGACGTCCTCTCGGCGTCGACCGGAGCCGGCCGCTTCGAGGGCATGAGCACCGCCGACGTGATCGCCAAGAGCGCGCGGATGGGCTGGATGCCGTCGTACCCGACCTTCAACCGCAACCCGCTCGACCTCGCCGACGAGGCCGCAGCCGAGGGCCGCCCGGTCGGGGAGTACGTCGTCGACAAGCTCAAGTCCGGCGACCTGAGGTTCGCCGCGGAGGACCCGGACTCGCCGGAGAACTTCCCGCGCGTGCTCGCGATCTGGCGCGCCAACCTGCTCGGCTCGTCCGGCAAGGGCAACGAGTACTTCCTCAAGCACCTGCTCGGCACCGACAACTCTCTTCGCGCGGCCGAGTCCGGTGAGGGGCAGCGGCCCGCCGAGGTCGACTGGCACGAGGACGCTCCCGAGGGGAAGCTCGACCTGCTGCTGACGCTGGACTTCCGGCAGACCAGCACGACGATCTTCTCCGACGTCGTGCTGCCGGCGGCGACGTGGTACGAGAAGCATGACCTCAACACCACCGACATGCACCCGTTCATCCACTCGTTCAACCCCGCGATCGCCCCGCCGTGGCAGACCCGCACCGACTGGGACGCCTTCCAGACCATCGCGGCCAAGTTCAGCGAGCTGGCCGCGGGCCACCTCGGCACCCGCAAGGACGTCGTCGCGGTGCCGCTGCTGCACGACACCCCCGACGCGATGGCCAACCCGCACGGCGTCGTGAAGGACTGGAAGCACGGTGAGTGCGAGCCGGTCCCGGGTGTCACCATGCCGAAGATCGTCGAGGTCGAGCGCGACTACACCGCGATCGGTGCCCAGATGCAGGCCCTCGGCCCGCTGCTGGACAAGCTCGGTACGACGACCAAGGGGGTCACCTACGACGTGACCGCCTCGATCGACTACCTCAAGCACAAGAACGGCACCGTCCGGGGCGGCCCGGGCGACGGGCGCCCCTCGTTGAAGCGCGACATGGCCGCCGCCGAGGCGATCCTCGCGCTGTCGGGCACCACCAACGGCCACCTCGCGACCCAGGGCTTCAAGACCCTCGAGAAGCGGACGGGGACCAAGCTCCACGACCTGGCGGCCGAGCACGAGGGCAAGCAGATCACCTTCGCCGACACGGTCGCCGCGCCGGTGCCGGTGATCACCTCGCCCGAGTGGTCGGGATCCGAGACCGGCGGGCGTCGCTACTCGCCGTTCACGATCAACGTGGAGCGGCTCAAGCCGTGGCACACGCTGACCGGACGCCAGCACTTCTACCTCGACCACGACTGGATGACCGAGCTCGGCGAGGGGCTGCCGGTGTACCGGCCACCGCTCAACATGGGCGCGCTCTTCAGCGAGCCGGAGATCGGGTCCACCGGCGAGCTCGGCGTCACGGTCCGCTACCTGACCCCGCACAACAAGTGGTCGATCCACTCGGAGTACCAGGACAACCTGTTCATGCTCTCGCTCTCGCGGGGCGGCCAGACGATCTGGATGAGCGACAAGGACGCAGCCAAGGTGGGGGTCGAGGACAACGACTGGATCGAGGCGGTCAACCGCAACGGCGTGGTCGTCGCCCGGGCGATCGTGTCCCACCGGATGCCCGAGGGGACGGTCTACATGCATCACGCGCAGGACCGGCTGATCGACGTACCCATCGCGGAGACGTCGGGCAAGCGAGGTGGCATCCACAACTCGCTGACCCGGATCCTC
>Ga0208537_1000038_pt1 | contig 20165 bp, 17 predicted proteins | sample MayberrySE_TuleA_FD_185672 | JGI IMG/M metagenome (GOLD analysis project Ga0208537, IMG submission 185672) | Natural and restored wetland microbial communities from the San Francisco Bay, California, USA, that impact long-term carbon... | ecosystem: Environmental > Terrestrial > Soil > Wetlands ...
CCGCCCGCCGAGGTCCCGGTCGGTCACGTAGAAGGTCGACCCCGGCAGCCAGGTGCCCTGGAGCTCCACGGGCCGGCCTACCGCCGAGGACGGGAACGGGTCGTCCGGCCCGAGGACGCTCTCGAGGGGGGCCGGCTCGAGGGACGTGAGGTCGCGCGCCTCCGCCTCGCGCTGCGTCTCCCAGGCGCTGAGCTGCCAGAAGCCCAGGAGGACGGCGACGACGGTCGCGACGAGCCCGAGGAGGTGGAGCGGGATGAGTCGGAGGGACAACAGCACTCCGAGGTCCCTCCGCACGCCCTCCAGGGTACGTGCCACCCGTCCGGCGGGCGTCGCCACCTGTGACCGGCCCGATCTGGACCGGTTTCACATACTGGTCAGACCACTTGACCACCTGCCACGAGCCGGTCCACCTTGGTCGGCATGGCGCTCAAACCCGTGGCACGGCGGCTCGTCCCCGACGAGGTGTTCGACCAGATCCTGTCCGACGTCGTCGACGGCGAGCTCGCCCCTGGCGAGAGCCTCCCCAGCGAGCGACGGCTCGCCGAGGTCCTCGGTGTCTCACGCCCGGCCGTCCGCGAGGCCCTTCAGCGGATGGCCCAGGCCCGGCTGGTCGAGGTCCGGCACGGAGGCGCGACCACGGTGCGAGAGTTCCGCCGCTCCGCGGGTCTGGACCTGCTCCCGCGCCTGCTGGTGCGCAACGGCGAGCTCGACGTCTCGGTGGCCCGCAGCATCCTTGAGGCCCGGCTCGCGATCGCGCCCGAGGTGGCCGCGCTCGCCGCCGAGCGGGGGAGCGCCGCTGTGCACGAAGCGCTGCAGGAGGCGATCGCCGCCCTCGAGGCCGACGAGGACCCCGTCGCCCGTCAGCGAGTGGCGCTGACCTTCTGGGACCACATGGTCGATGGTGCCGACTCCGTGGTCTTCCGGCTCATGTTCAACAGCCTGCGCGCGGCCTACGAGCCGACCATCGACGCGCTCGCCGTGCTGATGGAGGCGGAGGTGAGCCAGCTGGGGGGCTACCGCGAGGTTCGTGCGGCCGTGGTGGCCCACGACCCCGAGGCCGCCCGCGCGGCCACCGAACGCCTGCTGCGACCTGCCACGACCACCCTGATCTCTGCGATCCACGACCTGGAGGAAGCCTGATGACACGCCCCTCACCCGAGATCGAGAAGCTCGCCCAGGAGCGGCTCGCCGCCGACGAGAGGCGCATGACCGGCCCTCGTCGTACCTCCGTCTCTCTCGGGGAGGCCTGGCGGGCGTTCCTGCGTCATCCGTCGCCGTGGATGATCGGCGGGCTGCTGACCTTCGGCATCGTCGCCCGGGTCCTCGAGGGTGACTACCGCTGGACCGACGCCGTGCTTCCGCTGGCGCTCGTGGCTTCGTTCCCCCTCATCGAGTGGGTGATCCACGTCTTCGTGCTGCACTGGCGTCCGCGGAGCCTCGGGCCGGTCGAGCTCGACTCGCTGCTCGCCCGGAAGCACAGGGAGCACCATGCCGACCCGCGGGACATCCCTCTCGTGTTCATCCCGTGGCAGGTTCTGGCCTGGCTGCTCCCGACGTACCTCGTGGTGGCGTACTGGGTGTTTCCTCGTGACGGGCTCGGTCTGACCTTCGTCGTGTCGGTGGCGACGCTCGGGTTCGTCTACGAGTGGACGCACTACCTCGTGCACAGCGACTACCGGCCGCGCTCCAAGCCCTTCCGCGCGGTGTGGCGCAACCACCGGCTCCACCACTACAAGAACGAGCACTACTGGTTCACGGTCACCACCGCAGGCACGGCGGACCGCCTGCTCGGCACCTACCCGGAGCCGAACGAGGTCGAGACCTCGCCCACCGTGCGCGCGCTCCACGCGAGCGAGCCGGACTGACCCTGCGCTCCCGACGCGTTCCCGGTACGCCGGGTCAGCGGCTCGACGCGGCGACCCGGAGGCCCAGGCCCACGAGGACGGTCCCGGTCGCGACCTCGAGACGGACACGCACCCGCGGGCGGCGGAACCACGTGCCGGCCCGGGCGACCCCGGCCGCCAGAGCGAGGTACAGCACGGTCTCCAGGGCGACCTGGAGCAGCGCGAGCGCAGCGGTCGTCGCGAAGAGCGGCCGGTCGGCCGGGACGAACTGCGGGTAGAAGGCGAGCATGAACACCGCCGCCTTCGGGTTCGCCAGCTGCACGAGCACCCCTTCGCCGAAGGTCCGTGCCGAGCCGCGGTCCCGCGCCGGCGACGTCGTCGGGACCACGTCGGGGTCGGCAGGGGCGACGGCCGTGCGCCGTACGGTCCACGCGCTACGCCAGGCCCGGACACCGAGGTAGAGCAGAACCCCGGCCCCCACGACCCGCAGCACGAGGTAGGCCACCTCGGACGCGGCGACGACCGCAGCGAAGCCGGCGGCGGCAGCGAGCGCCCAGAGGTACAGGCCGACCTCGAGCCCCATGACGGTGGCCACCGTCGCGCGGAACCCGTGCAGGGCCGCACGGCGGAGGATCAACGCCATGGCAGGGCCGGGCGAGGCCGAGATGAGCACCACCGCGACCACGAAGGCCGGGAGCATGGTGACGAGGTCCATCTCGCGATTGTCCCAACGCGCCTTCCTCAGGTCACGGGGGTTTCCACGCGGTCGGAGTGACACGCCGACCTGTGTAGCCCTTGCCTGCATTTGCCACGTTTCGTCCCCTGTCCGGCAGGGTGAGCCGGGCGTAGCCTGAGCGGGTGGAGTCCCTCGACCGGCGGCCGACCGACTGGGGCGGTCACGTCGCACTCGTTCACGACAGCGAACGGCAGCGCCGCATCGGGGTTGCCGACTGGGTCAGGCGTGGCCTGGACCTGGGTGCAAAGGTCCTCTACATCGAGCCGGAGGACGCTCCCCCCGAGCGATCCCTGCTGGGGGTGCTCGAGGAGCACGCCCTGCGGGTCGATGTGGCCCTTGCCGACGGCCGGCTGGAGATCTTCGCGGCCAGCGACGAGGTCTACTCGCCGACGTGGCAGGAGGGCGTCACCGACCAGGCACTGGCGGTCGGCTACCCCTCGGTGCGGTGGTCGGGGGAGGAGAGGACCGCCTGGAGCGTCATGTCTCCGGCCAGGCACACCGAGATCGAGTGGGAGACGGATCTGCTGTGCGACACGCGTCCCGTGTCGATCATGTGCCAGTACTCGGCGCACCTGCCTCAGGCCGCGCTCGAGACCGTCTGCGCCGTGCACGGAGCGGGGGTACGGGACTCGCAGCTACAGGCCCTGCCGACCCCCGAGGGCCTCGCCCTGGCAGGGTCGGCGGACGCGGCCAACGACAGGCTCCTCCGCTCGATGCTGGTCGCGCGGGCAGCCACCGCCGCGGCGGACGGGGGGCGGATCACCGTTGATCTCGCCGAGCTGGAGTTCCTCGACGTCGCGGGTGCCAGGGCACTGTGGACGGGGACGACGGCTCACCGGATGAGTGGCGGCACCGTTCGGCTGACCCGGTCGCTGCCGCGGGTGGACCGGATGCTCCGCCTTCTTGGTGTGCACCAGGCGCAGGGCTTCGAGATGGAGGACGCGCTTGAGTGAGACAGTCCCCATCGTCAACGGCCGCTACAGCCACGACCTGCTGCTCCACGACTCGGACGAGGAGCTCGTGGACGGCACGGCGTGGTTCGTGGAGCAGGGACTGGAGTCGGGCGGTCAGGTCCTCGTCCACAGCACCGAGGCCCGGGTGGCCCTCTTCAGGGAGGTTCTGGGAACTCATCCCCGGTTGGAGTACGGCCTGGACGAGGACCTCTACCTGTCACCCTCGAGGACGTTGTTCGCCTACCAGCGCAAGCTGGCGGAGAGCCCTCGGCCGATCGAGCTGTGGGCGACGGGCACCGTTCCACTCGGCGACGACGCCGTCGGGCATCCCGCCTGGGGACGCTACGAGTCCCTGGTGAACGAAGTGCTCGGCCCCTACGCGTTCCACGGCTTGTGCAGCTATGACACGCAGGTCCTGCCGGAGCGCACGATCGCCGCCGCGAAGGCCGCACACCCTCACGTGGGCACGGGCGACCAACGCACGGCATCCCCCACGTACCAGCATCCGGCAGACTTCCTGGCCGACCCGCTCGCCGGTGTACCCGATCCGCCGAGCGGTCCGCCCGGTGCCACGATGACCATTCCCGGCGTCCATCACCTGCGGCAGGTACGAGGTCTCGTACGACGTACCTGCGTGTCGTCGAGCGCGGTCGCCCGCGACACCGTGGACGACTTCGTCGCGGCGGTCAACGAGGTCGTCGTGAACGGTCTGCACCACGGCGGGGCACCGGTGCGGCTCGCGCTCTGGGTGGATCCCGCCCGGCTGACCTGCCTGGTCACCGACCTCGGCCCCGGGATCGGCGACCGGCTGTCCGGGTACCGGTACCCGGACCCCGACGGCCCCAAAGGTCTCTGGGTGGCCCGGCAGCTGTGCGAGGACATCTTCGTCGGCAGCCTCCCGGACGGCGGTAGCGGCGTCCTCGTCATCGCCGAATGACCCACGCCGCCCGAGTTCGACCCGGGTCCCGGACCAGCTCATTCGCCTCGCCGAACCGGCTGCCGCCGCGTCGCCTCTCTCTCCGGGAGTCGCGCAACGTCGGACACCGGTCCGAGATGACCGAGCTTGTCGGGGTTGACCACGCCCCGGACCGTCTGGACCACGCCGTCGGCGATGTCGAGCTCGAACACGCTGACCACCCGCCCGTCGGCGTCGTACATCACGGCGCCCGGCTGGCCGTTGACCCAGGCCAGGCGGAGGGAGGCGCCGAGGGTCCTGCCACGACGGAACAGGCCGACGAGCAGCCGCATGACGCGCTGACGCCCCGCCACCGGTGCTCCGATCGCCTGCGCCTTGCCGCCCCCGTCCCCGTGGAGCACCACGTCGGGGGCGAGCAGGCTGAGCAGCGCGTCCAGGTCGCCGCCGGCCGAGGCCTCGAAGAGCCTCCGTGCGAGCTCCTCGCCTTCCGCCCGCCGCGCCGAAGATGGCGCGCTGTCGCGCTCCTGGCCTCCGGCGGCGATGCGCTGCCTGGCGCGGGCGAAGATCTGCCGGCAGTTGACCTCGGTCTTGCCGGTGATCCTCGCGACCTCCGGATAGCCGTACCCGAACACCTCGCGCAGCATGAACACCGCCCGCTCCAGCGGCGACAGGGCCTCCAGCAGCACGAGGAACGCCATCGACAGCGAGTCGGCCAGCTCGGCGTGCTCAGCAGGCCCCGTCCCTTCCGCGGGCACGACGACCGGCTCGGGGAGCCAGTCCCCCACGTACGTCTCGCGCCGTACCCGCGCCGATCCCAGGTAGTTGATCCCCAGCCGGGTCACCGCCGTCGTCAGGTATGCCTTCGGGTCGACGATCGTGCTTCCCGCCTGACGCGCCCGGGTCATGCCGAGGAACGCGTCCTGAACGATGTCCTCGGCGTCGCCCACGGATCCGGTCATCCCGTAGGCGATGGAGAACAACAGCGGCCGGTACTCGACCGCGCCGGTCTCATCCGCTGACCCAGGCACGGAATCCCTCCCGCCAGCTCGAGTAGCGCGGCTTCCAGCCGAGCTCTCTCCTTGCCTTCTCGTTCGAGGATCCACGAGCGTTGGTCATCTGGTCCACGATGAACTCCCCGGCGAGCAGCTTCCCGAGCCAGGCGGGCATGCGCAGCGGCGGCTTCGCACCCGCGACCTCAGCCAGGTACGGCAACCACTCCGCGACCGGTGCCGGGTCGTCGTCCACGACGTTGTAGACGCCCGGCGCACCGTGCTCGACCGCAGCGAGCGTCGCGGCCGCGGCGTCGGTGGTCTCGATGAACGACCAGATCCCGGTCCCGCCGCCGACCACCGGCATCTGCCGCTTCCGCACGGCTTCCAGCAGGGAGTCCGAGGCGCCGGGCCCGTAGAAGGTGCCGTAGCGCAGCACGATCCCCTCCGGTGCGCCGAGCGGCACGGTCTCGTCCACATATCTGATCGCCGCCATCGCCTGAGCCGCGGACGGGGTGGGCCGCGAGATGAGGGGATCTTCTTCGGTCTTCACCGGGCCACCGGAACGCTCGTACACGAAGTTGTGGCCCTGCGCGACCACCCGGCGGGTGCCGGCCAGCGACGCAGCCGCCAGCAGGTTGTCGGTCCCTCGGGTCCGGAGCGCATTGGTGGCGGCGAACTCTTGGTCGACCTTGCGGAGGCGCCGCATGTCCGCGAGCGCGGTCATCTCGTGCACGATCACCTCCGGCTCAGCGGCCAACACCGCCTCGATCACCGCCTCGCGATCCAGCCCGTCGAGGACCACGGGCTCCGCGCCGGCCTCGCGCAGCCGCGCGACATTGCCAGGCTTCCTCGTGGTGGCGATGACCTCGTGACCCGCCCGGACCAGCCCGGGAACGAGGTGCCGTCCCAGTGCCCCGGTCGCTCCCGTGACGAAGACTCGCATGATCTCTCCTTCCGCTTGGTGTTTCCCATGTAGACAACGCACCACCCGAACCTGTGACATCCGCCCCCGCCGTACGAGCGGCGCGGGACGCCCCGGTCACGTGTGGCGTCGGGTCGACGGCGATTGGGTTCATTCGTCGTCGGCCGGAGCACCGCCGTCGTCGACAGTGACGGTCAGGTCGTGACACCCGGCCCAGGCACTCCTGTCCCGGGTAGTCCTGGGGAGGGGTCACTGCGAACCCCACGGCCGCACCTGGTGGGGCACGACGTTGAAACCGCATGTGCTTCCAGGCGAGCTGGTGAGCTTCCCGTACTGGGTGTCCGACGCTCTTCGCGTCAGCCTTGCGCGAACTCTGCTAGCAGCCGGCCCACACGTTCGGGGTTGCCCAGCTGTGGGACGTGTCCGGCCGGCAGCACCTCGAGGCGGGCGTCCGGCATCAGTTGTGCCGCGGCACGCGCGTGCGCGACCGATAACACCGGGTCGTGATCGCCCCAGATCATGAGCGTCCGGACCGACAGTCGGCGCAGGTCCTGGGGGCTGATCTGTGCCGCATGCCTGTAACCGAACGGCGAGATCAGCGCCCGGAGCTCGGCGCGGTTGGCGGCTGCTGCGACGGGATCCCTCGCCCCGTCGACGAGGCAGTCGAGCAGGTTCGGATGCCGCGTGATGGTGTTGCCCTCGCCCACGGATGCCATCATGCGCAGCAGCATCCGCCGGCCCGGCTTCACGGCGCGGGTCACGACGTCGCCGAGCACAGGCGTCGCCATCACCCGAATCGGCCGCGGCAGGCGTCCGCCAGGCAGCGTTGGCGTCGAACCCAGCATGGCAAGTCCGCGCACCCTCTCTGGACGCTCCAGGGAGTACCACGTCGCGTAGATGCCGCCGCCCGACGCACCGACCAGCACCGCGGACTCCAGCTCGAGGGCGTCGAGCACCTCGTCGACGAACCGGACCGCGAAGTCGCGGAACCTTGCACGATCGAAGCCGCTGGGGTCGCTGAGACCCATACCAGGTCGGTCGACGAGGTAGGACCGGCAAGCGGTCGTGTGTTCGAGCAGCATCAGGTGCGACAGCGCCGACGTGTTGTTGCCGTGCAGATGAACGACCGGCACGCCGTCGCCTGCCTGGATGACATGCACCCGATTGCCGGTGCCGAGCGTGACGAAACGCCCAGTCACCCCGGAGGCCCGCAGCATCCGCGCGTAGCAGTCGCGTAGCCCGGCCGAGTGCTCCGGCGAAGGGACGGTCTTGGTCTGAGCAGGCATGTGACCACGATCTGCCTGCCCGACTCCGTCCGACCAGTTCGAATTCCGAACTCCAGGTGACGACGAATCGGTGAGAGACTTGGCGTCGTGGGGTCGAGTGAATTCACCGGCTACTGCTCGTTCACCAAGGCGATCGAGCACCTCGGCGACCGGTGGAACCTGTTCATCCTGCGCGAGCTCGCGATGTTCGGACCACAGGGATTCAACGACCTTGCCACAGGTCTGCCAGGACGGATTTCGCGATCGGTGCTCGCCGATCGGCTGCGCAAGTTGCAGAGCCTCGGCCTGGTTGCGCATGCGGAGGGGGTCTACCGCCTCACTGCGGCTGGTACCGGGCTGGTCCCCACGATCATGTCGCTGAGGGGCTGGGCGGAGACATGGCTGCCAGACGACCCGGACATGGTCGAGCGAGATCCGGACGTCGTGCTTGGCTGGCTGGCCAGGCGCGCTGTGGCGGAACGGTTGCCCGACCGCCCGGTGGTGCTGGAGTTCACCCTGCACCACCACCGCGAGCACCGCTGGTGGCTGGTGCTGCAGCAGGGAGCCGAGCCCTACGGCTGTCTACGCGACCCGCTCCTGGACGAGAACCGCTACCTGTACGTCCAGGCGTCGATCACCACCCTGCTGGCGTTGGCGCGCGGGAGGCGCGACTGGGTCGACGTGCTCGCCGACGGGGTGGTCTTGTCGGGGCCCCCGGACCTGGCGAGTCGGGTCGCCGAGTGGTTCACACCTTCCGCCGTGGCCGGGGAGCGGGTGTCCTGAAGGATGTCCGCGGGGCCGTCCTTCTTGGTACGACACAGAAAGAGCCCCTCTTCCGGACCGGAAGAGGGGGCTCTGACCTGGGTGGAGCCAAGGGGACTCGAACCCCTAACCCCCTGCTTGCAAAGCAGGTGCGCTACCAATTGCGCCATGGCCCCCGGAGGAGGAGAAGGATCAGGCCTTCTTGACGTTGTCCGTGGCCTCGGCCCACAGCGCCTGCTCCTGCTGGCTGGCCTTGACCTTCTTGCTCGCGACGGCCGCCGCGACGGCGGCAAGGGCAACGAGAACGAGCTTCTTCATGGGGAGTTCCCTTCGGGTCGCGAGTGCGAGAACGTGGTGGGCCTAACTGGACTTGAACCAGTGACCTCTTCCTTATCAGGGAAGCGCTCTAACCGTCTGAGCTATAGGCCCGTTGCGATGTCCGTGAGGCATCGCCGGGGAAGATTACCCCATCGGGTTGGCGCGGCCCAAACCGACGGTCTCGACAGGCCCGACCACCGAGGACAGCGGGCCTCGACCGCTGGTCGCGGGGGCCGCGACGCCGGTCCTGCCTCTCAGTGCTCCTCCTCGGCCAGGGTGATCTCGAGGCCGCCGAGCAGCGCCGCGGCCAGGTTGTACAAGAAGGCGCCGAGGGTCGCGATCGCTGTGATCAGGACAACGTCGACCACAGCGACGATCATCGTGAAGCCGATCACGCGACCGGTCCCGACGTAGTCCTCGACGTCGAACGCGCTCCCGCTCTCACCGCCGATGACCTCCTGGACCGTCGTGTTGATCGACTCCCACACACCGGCCGCCCCGAGCACGGACCAGACCATCGCGACCGCGATCACCGTGACGATGCCGACCGCGATGGAGAGCAGGAAGGCGGTCTTCATCACCGACCAGGGGTCGACGTGGATCATCCGCAGGCGTGCCTTGCGGGTGCGTGGCCTCGTCGTGCCGCCAGGACGGTTCGCCGCTGCCGGCGTACTCGGCTTGCGCTCCTCGGACCGACGCGACTCCGCCGCGCCGCGCACCGACTCGGTGGCGGAGGCGACGGCTCCGGACACCCGCTGGGTCACGCGCTCGGCGACCGGACGGCGAGAGCCCTCGCCGGTCTTGGTCTGACCCTCACCCGATCCGGTCAGGGGTCGGCGCGGCGCCAGTGGAGTGTCGTCGGTACGACGGTCGGCCATCAGGACTCCTCGGTCTCCGAGTCGGCGTCGGTCTCGTCATTCGACGGTACAGCGGCACCGTCGCCGTCGATTGTCGCACTCTCCGGGTCGGTGGCGTCGGTCACGCCCTCCTCGGCCGCCTGCGCCCCAGCCTGCTCCGCGGCCTCCGCGACTGCCTCGGCCTCGGCCTCCGCCTCGGCCTCGGCGTCGGCAGCCGCCTCGTCGATCTCCGAAGCGCGTTCGACACTGCGGGCCACGACGGAGACGCTGTCGCCGGACTTGAGCTTCACGAAAGTGACGCCCATGGTCGAGCGGCCCTTCGGCCGGAGCTCCTCGTTGATCGGGCTGCGGACCACCTGGCCGGAGGAGGTGACCGAGAGGATCTCGTCACCCTCCTCGACGATGAAGGCGCCGACGAGGTTGCCGCGCTCGTCGTTCCGCTGCATCGCCTTGATGCCGAGACCGCCTCTGGACTGCAGGCGGTACTCCGAGATGCGGGAGCGCTTGGCGTACCCGCCGTCGGTCATGGTGAAGACGTACTGCTCCTTCACCTCCGGCGACTCCTCAGCACTGCCGGCCTGAGCCTCGGCTGCCTCCTCGGCCGCGACCTGCTCGGCGCGGATGACCGACATCGAGAGAAGCTCGTCCCCGTCGCGGAACTTCATGCCCGTCACACCGGAGGTGGCCCGGCCCATCGGGCGCAGCTGCGAGTCGTCCGCGCGGAACCGGATCGCCTGCGCCTTCTTCGACACGAGCAGGATGTCGTCCTCGGAGCTGACCAGCTCGGCGCCGATCAGCTCGTCGTCGTCCTCACGGAAGTTGATCGCGATGACGCCGGCCTGCCGCGGGCTGTTGTAGTCGGCCAGGCGCGTCTTCTTGACCAGCCCGTTGCGGGTGGCGAGCACCAAGTAGGGCGCCTGGTCGTAGTCGCGGACCGCGAGCACCTGGGCGATCTTCTCGTCCGGCTGGAACGACAGCAGCCCCGCGACGTGGCCGCCCTTGGCGTCACGGTTGGCCTCGGGAAGGTTGTAGGCCTTCGTCCGGTAGACCCGGCCCGCGGAGGTGAAGAACAGCAGCCAGTTGTGGTTGCTGGTCGCCATGAAGTGCTCGACGACGTCGTCGCCCTTGAGCGTCGCGCCGCGCACGCCCTTCCCGCCCCGCTTCTGGGTGCGGTAGAGGTCGGCACGGGTGCGTTTGGCGTAGCCGCCGCGGGTGATCGTCACGACGAGGTCCTCGTCGGGGATCAGGTCCTCCATCGACAGGTCGCCGTCGGCGGGGATGATCTGGCTGCGCCGCTCGTTGCCGAACTTGTCGACGATCACGGTGAGCTCGTCGGCGACGATCTGACGCTGCCGGACCTCGCTCGCGAGGATGTCCTCGAGGTCGGCGATGATCCGCTCGAGCTCGGCGAGGCGGTCCATGATCGCCTGACGCTCCAGGGCAGCGAGCTTGCGCAGCTGCATGTCGAGGATCGCGCGGGCCTGGACCTCGTCGATGTCGAGGAGCTGGATCAGCCCGGTCCGGGCGTCCTCGACGGTCGCCGAGGCGCGGATCAGGGCGATCACCTCGTCGAGGGCGTCGAGCGCCTTCACGAGGCCGCGGTAGATGTGCGCGTCCTCCTCGGCCTTGCGGAGGCGGTAGCGCGTCCGGCGCTGGATGACCTCGATCTGGTGGGTGATCCAGTGCGAGATGAACTGGTCGAGGGTCAGCGTGCGGGGCACGCCGTCGACGAGCGCGAGCATGTTGGCGCCGAAGTTCGTCTGGAGCTCGGTGTGCTTGAACAGGTTGTTCAGCACGACCCGCGCGACCGCGTCACGCTTGAGCACGACGACCAGCCGCTGGCCGGTGCGCGAGGAGGAGTCGTCGCGGACGTCCGCGATGCCCTGGATCTTGCCCGAATCGGCGAGCTCGGCGATCTTCAGCGCGAGGTTGTCCGGGTTGACCTGGTAGGGCAGCTCGGTGATCGAGAGCATCGTGCGGCCCCTGGCGTCCTCGTCGATGTCGACGACGGCACGCATCGTCACCGACCCGCGGCCGGTGCGGTACATCTGCTCGATGCCCTGGGTGCCAACGATGAGCGCGCCCATCGGGAAGTCGGGCCCCTTGATCCTGGCGAGGAGCGCGTCGAGGAGCTCCTCCCGGGTCGCGTCGGGGTTCTGGAGCGCCCACTGCACGCCCTCGTTGATCTCGCGGAGGTTGTGCGGCGGGATGTTGGTCGCCATGCCGACCGCGATGCCGGCCGAGCCGTTGACCAGCAGGTTCGGGAACCGCGCGGGGAGGATCACCGGCTCCTGCGAGCGACCGTCGTAGTTCGGCGTGAAGTCGACGGTGTCCTCGTCGATGTCACGGACCATCTCCATGGCCAGCGGCGCCATCTTGCACTCGGTGTAACGCATCGCGGCCGCCGGGTCGTTGCCCGGCGAGCCGAAGTTCCCCTGGCTGTCTACGAGCGGGGCCCGCATCACCCACGGCTGCGCCAGGCGCACGAGGGTGTCGTAGATCGCGGTGTCGCCGTGCGGGTGGTACTGACCCATGACCTCACCGACGACGCGCGCGCACTTGGAGAAGCCGCGGTCGGGTCGGTAGCCGCCGTCGTACATCGCGTAGAGCACCCGGCGGTGCACGGGCTTGAGGCCGTCGCGGACGTCGGGAAGCGCACGCCCCACGATGACCGTCATCGCGTAGTCGATGTAGGAGCGCTGCATCTCGACCTGCAGCTCGACGGGCTCGATCCGGCCCCCCGGGCCCGGGCCCTCGATGGTGTTGTCAGTCACTGGTGATCACTTTCGTCGTACGACAGCGAGGTCAGTTGGTCTTGTGAGTGCGCGGGAGTCCTGCCGGCTGGCACGAGGCGGCCGCCTGCACTGCCGGGTCGGACGGACGGCGTACCCGGGGAGCGTCAAAGGGCTTGGCCGCGGCGGCGAAGCCGACGCGCCGCCCAAGCGACCGGGTACGTCGACCGGGAGACCCTGCCGACAAGGTGGCCAGGAAGCCGCCCACGAGGACGTCAGATGTCAAGGAACCGCACGTCCTTGGCGTTCCGCTGGATGAACGACCGTCGCTGCTCGACGTCCTCACCCATGAGCACCGAGAACATCTCGTCGGCCTGGGCCGCGTCCTCGAGCGTGACCTGCAGCAGCAGCCGGTTGTCCGGGTCGAGCGTGGTGTCCCACAGCTCGTCGGGGTTCATCTCACCCAGACCCTTGTAGCGCTGGATCGCGTTGTCCTTGGGCAGCTTCTTGCCCTCGGCGAGGCCGGCCCTCGTCAGCGCGTCGCGCTCGGCGTCGGAGTAGACGAACTCGTGCTCGTGGGGCTTGTTCCAGCGGATCCGGTACAGCGGCGGCTGCGCGAGGTAGACGTAGCCGTGCTCGATGAGCGGCTTCATGAAGCGGAACAGAAGCGTGAGCAGCAGCGTGCGGATGTGGTGGCCGTCGACGTCGGCGTCGGCCATCATCACGATCTTGTGGTAGCGGACCTTCTCGATGTCGAACTCTTCGTGGATGCCCGTGCCGAGCGCCGAGATGATCGCCTGGACCTCGTTGTTGGCGAGCACCTTGTCGAGGCGGGCCTTCTCCACGTTGAGGATCTTGCCGCGGATCGGCAGGATCGCCTGGGTGCGGGGGTCGCGCCCACCCTTGGCCGAGCCGCCTGCCGAGTCACCCTCGACGATGAAGACCTCACACTCGGCGGGGTTCGTCGACTGGCAGTCAGCGAGCTTGCCGGGAAGGCCGCCGCCGCCCAGCAGGCCCTTGCGGTTGCGGGCGAGGTCGCGCGCCTTGCGTGCCGCGATGCGTGCGGACGCGGCGGCCTGGGCCTTGCGGACGATGTCCTTGCCCTCGGCCGGGTTCTTCTCCAGCCACTCGCTGAGCTGCTCGTTGACGACGCGCTGGACGAAGCCCTTGGCCTCGGTGTTGCCGAGCTTGGTCTTGGTCTGCCCCTCGAACTGGGGGTCGCTCAGCTTGATGGAGATGATCGCGGTGAGGCCCTCGCGGACGTCGTCACCGGAGACCCGGTCCTCCGGCTTCTTGATCAGGCCCCAGTCCTCGCCCGACCTGTTGATCAGGGAGGTGAGTGCCGCGCGGAAGCCTTCCTCGTGGGTGCCGCCCTCGTGGGTGTTGATCGTGTTGGCGAAGGTGTGCACCGACTCGGTGAACGTGGTGTTCCACTGCATGGCGATCTCGACGCTCATGCCGTTCTGGTTCGTCTCGGCCTCGAAGTCGATGACGGACGGGTGCGCCTTGTCCTTACGGCGGTTGAGGTGCTCGACGTAGTCGACGAGGCCCCGGTCGTACTTGAAGACCTGCTCGAGGACCCCGCCCTCGGCGGCGTGGATCGCGCCGCTGCCCGCCTGGTCCGCCTCCGGCGCGATCGTGCCGTCGGCCACCGCCTCGGCGATCGCCTCGGACTGGGGACGCTCGTCGCGGACGACGATCTCGAGACCCTTGTTGAGGAACGCCATCTCCCGGATCCGGGTGGTGATGGTCTCGAGGGAGTACGTGGTGGTCTCGAAGATGTCCTGGCTCGCCCAGAAGGTGACCGTCGTCCCGGTGATCTCGGTCGCCTCCAGCTGCTCGAGGGGGCCGTCGGGGACGCCGAGGCTGAAGGTCTGCCGCCAGTGGTGACCGCGGTTGCGGACGTCCACCTGGAGCTTGGAGGAGAGGGCGTTGACGACCGACACACCCACCCCGTGTAGACCACCGGAGACCTTGTAGCCGCCGCCACCGAACTTTCCGCCGGCGTGGAGCATGGTGAGCGCCATCGTGACCGCCGGCATGTCCTGGCCGGGAGCGGTGTCCGTGGGGATGCCTCGACCGTTGTCCTCGACACGCACGGCACCGTCGGCGAGGAGAGTCACCACGATGCGGTCGCAGTGGCCGGCGAGTGCCTCGTCGACGGAGTTGTCGACGATCTCCCACACCAGGTGGTGGAGGCCGCGCTCACCGGTGGAGCCGATGTACATGCCCGGCCGCTTGCGCACGGCCTCGAGCCCCTCGAGGACCTGGATCGCGGAGGCGTCGTACTTGCCCTCCTCGACCGCGTGGCCCTCACCCGTCGGGGCGAGTGCGGCGGCCGTCTCGGCCACCTCGGCGGACGACGGCGTTGGGCTGTCTTCAGGAGCCACGAAGTTCGACCTCTTCGATCCTCAGGCCGCATGGCTGCGACCCGCCACGAGGGCGAGTCGCGAACGGCGGATGACATGGCGAAGGCCGGCCCAGGAACGGGTCACGACCCAATGGCCAGTGTACCCCGTGACGGGCTGATTTCCGTGTGTCAATCCACAGGCGGCGGGGGCCGGGGCCGGTAGCAATGGCGATTCACGGCGCGAGAGGGCATCCGAGAGCGCCGGGGAGGGGAGGAGCAGGGTCCCCATACGCGGGCGGGGGCGCCCAGAGCGTCCTGAGGGCAGTCCCGGTCGGGGGTCGCGCTGCTGCCCTGAGTGGTCCGGCCGGTCAGCCGTAGGTGTCCCGTGGGCCGCGTCCGTCGCGGACCGAGCGGCGTCCCTTGCGCCACGACGGCACGTGCGGACCGAGGACGTCGATCACCGTGACGGTGCCGTCTCCGAGCTCCTCGTTGAGCCTGCGCACCACGGTCGGGGCCAGCAGCCGCATCTGGGTCGCCCAGGCGGTGGAGTCGGTGCGCACGACTAGCTTGCCGTCGGCGTACGACTCCGGGCGGCAGTGCAGCGCCACCTCCCGCCCGACCAGACGGTCCCAGCGGGAGAAGACGCCGTGGACGCGGACATCGGTGCCCCATCCCTGCTGCGCGATCAGCCGGCCGATCGTCGAGTCGAGCGGCTGCGGGTCGCGGTCGTCTGGATGGGCGCCAGAGGCCTTCGGGTCGCCTCTTCTCGGTCTGTTGCCGGGCCGTGGAGGTGTACGACGGGCAGGGCGCTTGGAACCCGCGAGGGAGCGCGCGATGCTCCGGGCGAGGTCGAGGCCCGTCTCGTCGTGCTCCTCGCCCGCGCCAGCGTCGGTCTCCGGGCCGTCGGGACGCTCCTCTGCAGGAGGGCCCGGCTCGTTCTCGTCATCCGGCACCGCTCACCACTCCTTCGGCCACGGTGATCCTGGCTCCCGCGAGGGCCTCCGGCACGTCGGCCGGCACCGCCGCGGTGACCAGGACCTGCTCGGCATCGGCCACCATCTCCGCGAGACGCCTCCTGCGCTCGGTGTCGAGCTCGGCGAAGACGTCGTCGAGGATCAGGATCGGGTCGTCGCCGCCGGCGCGCAACAGGTCGTAGGACGCGAGTCGGAGCGCGAGGGCGAAAGACCAGGACTCCCCGTGGCTGGCGTAGCCCTTCACGGGCAGCTGCCCGAGCATCAAGGTGAGCTCGTCGCGGTGGGGGCCCACCAGCGAGACACCGCGCTCGAGCTCGTCGGAGCGGCGCCTCTCCACCTCCGCCGTGATCGCCTCGGCGAGCGCCTCGCGGTCGGGGAGACGTCCGTCGTACCCCACGGACGGGTCCGCGCCGGGCGCCGGAAGCTCGAACGACGAGCGGTAGGCGATGGTGGCGTCGGACCGGGAGGCGCCGCGCGCCACGGCCTCGTAGGCCTTCCCGACCAACGGCTTGAGCTCCTCGACCAGGGCGAGACGCGCGGCGAGCAGCTCCGCGCCGGTGCGGGCGAGGTGGGAGTCCCAGACGCTGAGCGTGGAGAGAGCCGACTCGGCGCGGCCGCCGGCACCGCTGCGCCGGGCCGCCCCCGCGGTCTTGAGGAGCGAGTTGCGCTGGCGGAGCACCCGGTCGTAGTCCGAGCGGACGCCGGCGTAGCGCGGGGCCCGGAGCACGAGGAGGTCGTCGAGGAAGCGGCGTCGGTCCGAGGGGTCGCCCTTCACCAGGGCAAGGTCCTCCGGCGAGAAGAGCACTGTGCGCACCATGCCGACCATCTCGCGGGCACGGGGGAGCGGCGACTTGTTGATGCGGGCCCGGTTGGACCTGCCCGGGTTGAGCTCGACCTCGAGCAGGGCCTGCCGCTCGTCACGGACCACGAGGGCTCGCACCACGGCCTGGTCCGTGCCATGACGGACCAGGGGCGCGTCGCTGGCGACGCGGTGGGAGGCGAGCCGGGCCAGGTAGTCGATGGCCTCGACCAGGTTCGTCTTCCCCTGCCCGTTGCGGCCGATGAAGGCGGTGACCCCCGGGCCGAGTGCCACGTCGACGTCCGCGTACGAGCGGAAGTTGTGCAGGGTGAGGTGGGCGACGTGCACCTTGGGACTTAGCTCTCCGCCGGCTCGGTGCCCGAGCCGGACCCTGCCGACTCGGCCGCCGGGGACTGTGCAGGCGAGCCACTCGCCGTGTCGGCCGTGGTCGGCGGCGTGCCCGATCCTGCGGTCGGCGGGGCGTCGGTCTTCATCGCGTGGCCGCCGAACTGGTTGCGCATCGCGGCGACGGCCTTCATGGCGGGGCTGTCGTCCTGGCGCGAGGAGAAGCGTGCGAAGAGCGCCGACGCGATCGCCGGCATCGGCACCGCGTTCTCGATCGCCGCCTCGACCGTCCAACGCCCCTCGCCGGAGTCCTCGGCGTAGCCACGGATGCCCTCGAGGTCGGTGTCGTCGTCGAGCGCGGCGACGAGGAGGTCGAGCAACCAGGAGCGGATCACCGTTCCCTCGCGCCAGGAGCGGAAGACCTCGGTCACGTTGTCGACCATCTCGACCTTGTTGAGCAGCTCCCACCCCTCCGCGTACGACTGCATCAGGGCGTACTCGATGCCGTTGTGGACCATCTTCGAGAAGTGGCCGGCGCCCACCTTGCCTGCGTGGACCCACCCGAACTCGCCCTCGGGCTTGAGTGCGTCGAAGGCCGGCTGGACCTTCGCGACGTCGGCCGGGTCGCCGCCCGCCATCAGGGCGTAGCCGTTCTCCAGGCCCCAGACGCCACCCGAGACGCCGCAGTCGACGAAGCCGATGCCCCTCTCGGCGAGGAGGCCGGCGTGGACCTGGTCGTCGGTCCACCGGGAGTTGCCGCCGTCGACGACGACGTCGCCCTCACCGAGCAGGTCGGCCAGCTCTCGGACCGTCTCCCGCGTCGGGTCTCCTGCGGGCACCATCACCCACACGACTTTGGGGGAGGGCAGCGCCTCGACCATGGCCTTGACGCTCTCGACGTCGCTCACCTCGGGGTTGCGGTCGTAGCCGACCACGGTGTGTCCGGCGCGGCGCAGGCGTTCCCGCATGTTGCCGCCCATCTTCCCGAGGCCGATGAGTCCGAGCTCCATGTGTGGGTCCTCTCCAGGCGTGGCTGTGGTCCGTCCCCGTCCAGGCTACCCAGCGTCGCCGGCCGGACGCGTGCTCGCTGCGGCCGGTCAGGAGAGCAGGCGGCGCGGCATCAGCAGGTAGCGGAAGTCGAGGTCGGCCTCGCCGTCCGGTGTCGGCACTCCTGCCATCACCGCCGGCTTGGACGCCTGGGTGAATGCCAGCTCCACCACGGGTGCCTCGATCGCGGTCAGGCCGTCGAGGAGGAACTGCGGGTTGAAGCCGGTGGTGATGTCGTCACCCTGGACCGAGGCCTCGATGGACTCCGACGCCTGGGCCTCGTCACCGCTGCCGGCGTCGAGGGTGAGCACGCCGTCGCTGAACGCGAGCTGGACCGCGGTGTTGCGCTCGGCGACGAGCGAGACCCGCTTGACCGACTCGATCAGCGAGGCCTTGTCGACGCGCGCGATGGTCAGGTGCTCGTTGGGGAAGAGCGTGCGGACCTTCGGGAACTCGCCGTCGAGGAGTCGGGTGGTGGTACGACGTACGCCTCCGCCTGCCGAACCCTCGAAGCCGATAATGCCCTCGCCCGAGCCGGTGCTCGAAAGCGCGATCGTGACCTGGTTGCCGGCGGTGAGCGACTTCGCGGTGTCCGCGAGGACCTTCGCCGGGACCAGCGCCGCGGCCGAGGCGTCGGTCGAGGCCGGCTCCCAGCCGAGCTCGCGGTGGGAGAGCCGGAACCGGTCGGTCGCGAGCAGCGAGATGGTGTCGCCCTCGATCTCGATCCGCACGCCGGTCAGGACCGGGAGCATGTCGTCTCGTCCTGCGGCGACCACGGCCTGGCTGACGGCGGCGGCGAACCGGTCGCTCGCGACGGTGCCGGCCGCCGCGGGCATGTCCGGGAGGGTGGGGTACTCGTCCACCGGCATGGTCTGGAGGCTGAACCGGGCGGACCCGCAGGTCAGGGAGACCTTGGCGCCGTCGATGGTCATCTCGACCGGCTTGTTCGGAAGGCTGCGGCAGATGTCGGCGAGGAGCCTGCCGGAGACGAGGGCACGCCCCTCGTCCGAGACGTCGGCCGGGATCGTCGCGCGCGCGGACGTCTCGTAGTCGAAGGTGGAGAGCACGAGACCGCCGCCCTCCGGACTGGTCTCGATGAGCAGACCCGCGAGGACCGGAACGCTGGGCCGGACCGGCAGGCTACGAGCTGCCCAGGCCACGGCGTCGGCGAGGACGTCGCGTTCGACGCGGAACTTCACAGGTGTTCGCCTCCATGGGGTCCGGTGCGGGTCAGGCGTGTGCGGGAGTGAATCCTGCCATGTGCGACCCCCACTCGGCAGGTGTAGTCAGCTATCTCATCAGCGAGGGCACCCGCATGCGGCACCGGGGTCTGTCCTCCGGTGCGGCTCGCAAGAGGTCGCGGACTCGGATCGGAACGACAGGTTTCGTGGCGTTGTCCCCAGGAAGTCGGCCGGGAGAGTTTGACGGAGGGGAGAGTTGTCATTCGTCTCATCGTGTTCGTAGCAACGGTGGAAACTGTGGAGAAGTGGCGTCGACCCAGGTCAGACCCATTTTCCTCATCCGCAGGGGCTGTGGAGAAGCTCGGGAGAACTACAAGTTCCGTGTGTACGGGAAGTTGTCGTTCGCAGCCGAGTCACAGGTTCTCCACACGCTGTCCCGTGGGAAGCCGCTCCGCTCCACATCTGCCTCCCCAACTTCCGAGAGGCAGGTCTCAGGGCTGGCGCGCCTGCTGCTTGATGCGGTTGGTGAGCTCTGTGACCTGGTTGTAGACGCTGCGCCGCTCGGCGAGCAGCTGGCGGATCTTCTTGTCCGCGTGCATGACCGTGGTGTGGTCGCGGCCGCCGAACTGTTGGCCGATCTTGGGCAGCGAGAGGTCGGTGAGCTCCCTACAGAGGTACATCGCGATCTGTCGGGCGGTCACGAGGACGCGGCTGCGGCTCGAGCCGCACAGGTCGTCGATGGAGAGCCCGAAGTAGGCCGCGGTCTGGGCGATGATCAGAGCGGCCGTGATCTCGGGCTCGCCGCCCTCGGGGATCAGGTCCTTGAGGACGATCTCGGCGAGGGTGAGGTCGACCGGCTGCCGGTTGAGGCTGGCGAACGCGGTGACCCGGATGAGTGCACCCTCGAGCTCGCGGATGTTGGTCTGGATCTTGCTGGCGATGAACTCCAGCACGTCCGGCGGCGCCGTCATCCGCTCCAACGCGGCCTTCTTGCGGAGGATCGCGATCCTGGTCTCGAGGTCCGGCGGCTGGACGTCGGTGATCAGTCCCCACTCGAACCTGTTGCGGAGCCGGTCCTCGAGCGCGACCAGGCGCTTGGGTGCCCGGTCGGAGGTGATCACGATCTGCTTGTTGGCGTTGTGGAGGGTGTTGAAGGTGTGGAAGAACTCCTC
>Ga0208537_1000039_pt1 | contig 19968 bp, 20 predicted proteins | sample MayberrySE_TuleA_FD_185672 | JGI IMG/M metagenome (GOLD analysis project Ga0208537, IMG submission 185672) | Natural and restored wetland microbial communities from the San Francisco Bay, California, USA, that impact long-term carbon... | ecosystem: Environmental > Terrestrial > Soil > Wetlands ...
TGTGACCCGCAGCAACGCCGCACCCCTCAGCGAGCACGACACCCCCTGCACCGAGCAGAACTGCAGGATCGCCAGTGCGCTGCTCGTCGACGGCCGCGGCTGGGTCCTGCTGCAGGAGCGCGACGAGCACGCCCTGGTCTCCCCGGACCAGTGGGGCCTCGTCGGCGGCCACCTCGACGACGGAGAGAGCTGGGAGGACGCGCTCCACCGCGAGCTGGAGGAGGAGACCGGTCTCCGCGAGCGCGGGTTCGAGCTGTGGTTCGACGAGATCGTCCAGCACTCGCCGAAGATCTCCTCGCACCTGGCAGACCGCTGGCAGATCTGGGTGAAGCGCACGGACGCCACCGATGCCGACATCGAGGTCGGCGAGGGCCGCCAGATCGTCTTCGTCGACCCGGAGCGGATCCGCTCCGGCGAGGTCGACCTGGCGATCTCCGCCCGCCACGTGCTGTCTCTGTTCCTCGACTCCCCGACCTACCGCGAGATGCTCTGAACCCTCGCGGTCAGTGCTGGTAGGTCCCGTGGATGATCGCGCGGCCCAGGGTCTTGAACGCGAGGTTGAACGACACCACCGCCGGTGAGGCGTCGGAGTCCACGCCCAAGCTCTCGTCCTTCACCGCGTGCACCACGTAGAAGTAGCGGTGTACCTGGTCGCCGGGCGGGGGAGCGGCGCCCAGGAAGCCCTTCTCCCCGCCGTCGTTGCGGCAGTGGAACGCCTTGCCGGGCAGCGGATCGGACGCGGCACCGGTGTCGAGCGAGGTGACGTCGGCCGGGAGGTCGACGAGGACCCAGTGCCAGTAGCCCGACGGCGTGGGGGCGTCGGGGTCGAAGCAGGTGACGACGAAGCTCTGGGTGCCCTCCGGGACGTCGGACCAGCTCAGCTGTGGGGACGTGTTCCCCTTTGCGGCGACCTGGTCGTCGGAGAGCGGCTGACCGTCACGGACGTCGGCGCTGGTGACGGTGAACGAGGGCGCGGGCGGGAGCAGATCGTAGGGGTTCGGGCTGACCGGACGCTCCAGGCTCATCGATACCTCCTCTGTTAGGCGTGCTGCGACCCTAGTCCGCAGGCTGGTCGGCTGCCAGGGGTCCTCCCGGGCCGGCGGACAATGTCGCGTATGACCAAGACCTCCGAGCAGGCGCTGCGAGAGATCGTCGGCGCGGTCGTACCCCGCGACACGACGGCCATGTCCGAGGCACGAGTGCGCCAGGCCCAGCTGACCAAGCCGGCCGGTGCGCTCGGGGTGCTCGAGGAGACCTCGATCGCCCTGTGCGGTGTCCAGCGAACCTGCCCGCCGCGTCCGCTCAGCTCACCCGTCGTGGCGGTCTTCGCCGGTGACCACGGGGTCCACGCCCAGGGGGTCAGCCCCTGGCCCCAGGAGGTCACCGCCTCGATGGTGGCCAACTTCCGGGCCGGCGGTGCCGCGGTCAACGTCCTCGCCAGGCAAGCGGGTGCCGAGGTCGTCGTCGTGGACATGGGGGTCGCGTGCGACCTCGAGCCCGGTCCGGACCTGCTCGACCACAAGATCAGACGCGGTACGTCGGACCTGGCGGACGGGCCCGCGATGACCCGGCAGGAGGCTCTCGCGGGGCTGCTCGCCGGTGTCTCGGTCGCGAACCGCCTGGTGGACCGCGGGCACGACGTGCTGCTCACCGGCGACATGGGCATCGCCAACACGACCCCCTCGGCCGCTCTCGTCTCGGGCCTCACGGGCGCCGACGCGGCCGTCGTGACCGGGCGCGGCACCGGGGTGGACGACACCGTGCTCGCACGCAAGGTCGACGTCGTGGCACAGGCGCTCGCGTCCCGGCCCGTGACCGACGACCCGGTGGACACGCTCGCCTCGCTCGGAGGTTTCGAGCACGCGGGCATCGCGGGCCTGCTGCTGGGGGCCGCTCGGCGGAGGGTGCCGGTGGTCCTGGACGGGGTGATCGCGGGGGCCGCCGCGCTCGTCGCCCGGGCGCTCGCCCCGGAGGTCGTCGGCTACTGCTTCGCCGGCCACCGCAGCGTGGAGCCGGGACATGCCGTCGCGCTCGCCGAGCTCGGCCTGCGGCCCCTGGTGGACCTCGATCTGCGGCTCGGGGAGGGCACCGGCGCCCTGCTCGCACTGCCTCTGGTCGAGGCAGCCGGCGCCACGCTGCGCGAGATGGCGACCTTCGACTCGGCCGGGGTGTCGAGGAAGGAGACGCCCGATGGCTGAGGACGCCTTTCCTCCCTACCCCGCGGGCCTGCGTCTCGCCGGTCGCAAGGTGGTCGTCGTCGGCGGGGGGCACGTCGCCCAGCGCCGGGTCCCGGCGCTCCTTGCCGGGGGTGCCGTCGTCGAGGTCGTCTCCCCGGCCGTCACCCCCGCCATCGAGGGGCTGGTCGGCTCCGGCGAGGTGACCTGGCACCAGCGGGGCTTCGAGGCAGCCGACCTCGACGACGCCTGGTACGTCATCGCGGCGACCGACGTTCGGGCGGTCAACGAGGAGGTCAGCCAGGCGGCGGAGGAACGCCGGGTCTTCTGCGTACGCAGTGACGACGCCACCCGGGCCTCGGCCTGGACCCCCGCGGTCGGGCGCCATGCGGGCGTGACCGTCGCGGTCCTCGGAAACCGCCGGCCACAGCGGTCGGCAGCGGTGCGCGACGAGATCGTCTCGGCGCTGCGCGACGGGGTGATCGACGCCGAGGCGCACCGCGACCGGACACCGGGCGTCGTCCTCGTCGGCGGAGGCCCGGGTGATCCCGAGCTGGTGACCGTGGCGGCGCGCCGGGCGCTCAGCGAGGCCGACGTCGTGGTGGCCGACCGGCTCGCGCCACGCGAGCTCCTCAGCGAGCTGTCGCCGGATGTCGAGCTCGTCGACGTGGCCAAGCTGCCACGCGGCAGGTCTGCCTCCCAGGACGAGATCAACCGGGTGATCGTCGAACGTGCGCTCGAGGGCAAGCGCGTCGTGCGCTTCAAGGGGGGCGACCCGTTCGTCTTCGGCCGTGGCTACGAGGAGGCGATCGCCTGCGCCGAGGCCGGTGTCCCCTTCAGCGTCGTGCCCGGGGTCACCAGCGCGGTCTCCGTGCCCGCCAGGGTGGGGATCCCGGTGACCCATCGGGGTGTCGCCCACGAGTTCACCGTCGTGTCCGGGCACGTCCCGCCGGACCACGACAGCTCGCTCGTGGACTGGGACGCCCTCGCGAGGATGCGCGGCACCGTCGTACTCCTGATGGCGGTCCAGAACCTCCCCGCCATCGCCGAGCGACTGGTCGCCGGTGGCCGTGCCCCCTCCACACCCGTAGCGGTGGTGGCCGAGGGCACCATGCCGGGGGAGCGCACCGTACTCTCGACCCTCGAGACGGTCGCGGCCGACGTCGAGCGCGAGGACGTGCGCCCGCCTGCGATCGTCGTCGTCGGTGACGTGGTCGCGGTGGGAAACCCGGAAAGGTATGGATGGCAGAGCTGATCGAGGTGTCGGACCCCGCCGACACCAGGCTGGCCGACTACCGCGACCTGCGCGACGTGGAGCTTCGCAAGCACCTCGAGGCCGAGCACGGGCTGTTCCTCGCCGAGGGCGAGAAGGTCGTGCGGCGTGCAGTCGAGGCCGGTTTCGCTGCACGTTCGTTCCTGATGGCGCCCCGCTGGCTCGACGGGCTCGCCGACGTCCTCGACCGCAGCGAGGCGCCCTGCTACGTGGTGACCGAGGACCTCGCGGAGGAGGTCACCGGTTTCCACGTGCACCGCGGCGCTCTCGCGTCCCTCGAGCGTGCGCCGTTGCCGTCGGTGGCAGAGGTCCTGGCGGACGCACGGACCGTGGTCGTGCTCGAGGACGTCGTCGACCACACGAACGTCGGCGCGATCTTCAGGTCCGCCGCGGCGCTCGGGGTGGACGCGGTCGTCCTCGCGCCACGGTGCGCCGACCCGCTGTACCGACGCTCGATCAAGGTGGCCATGGGTGCGGTCTTCTCCGTCCCCTATGCCCGGATGCACGGGTGGTACGACGGTGTCGCGGAGCTGTCGGGGGCGGGCTTCACCACTGTCGCGCTGACCCCGGCCGAGGACGCCGTGGAGATCGAGGACGCCGTACGCGGGCTCGACAAGGTCGCTCTGCTGATGGGCTCGGAGGGCCCTGGTCTGTCGCGCCGCTGGATGGAGACCGCGGAGCGCCGCGCGGTGATCCCGATGGCGGCGGGCATCGACTCCCTCAACGTCGCGGCGGCGACTGCCGTTGCCTGCTACGTCACTGCTCGCCGCTGACCGGCCAGTCCTGCGGGAAGCTGTCGGCGTACTCCTCGGCCTGCTTGAAGAGCTTCTTGCGCGCCCGCTTGTTCAGCCGGTCGCCGAACACGGTGCCGTTGCAGTGGTCGGTCTCGTGCTGGAGGCAGCGCGCCAGGAGACCAGACCCGCTGTAGCTCACCGGGTTGCCGTCGAGGTCCTGGCCCTCGACGCGCGCGAAGTCCGGCCGGGCGCAGGACACGAACGCCCCGGGCAGCGAGAGGCAGCCCTCGTCGGTGTCGTCGAGCTTGCGCTCGCGCCCCTCGGGCAGGAAGAGCACGGGGTTGCAGACGACGCCTTGATGGCGCTCCCCCTCGTCGTCGGGGCAGTCGAAGACGAAGACCGAGCGGTCTACCCCGATCTGGCAGGCCGCCAGACCCACCCCGTCGGCGGCGTACATCGTCGCGACCATGTCCGCGGCCAGGTCCCGCAGCTCCGCGTCGAAGTCGTCCACGGGCTGCTGCGTGCGGTGCATGACCTCCTCGCCCCAGCGGGTCACGGGGCGGACCGTGCCACCTGTGGGAAGGGGGGACTGCTCGGCTGCGGTGTCGGACATGCCGCACATCCTAGGTGTCGTCGCGCAGCTCCACGCCGACGAGTGCCGCGTTGCCGCGGGAGTCGATCCGCACCCGCGCCACGGCACCACCCTGACCCACCGCATGCTCCATCGCGTAGGCCTCTTCCTGCGGCAGGAACCAGCTGTCGATGCCGCACCGGAGCCGCCATTGCTCGTCCTCGCACTTGAGGAAGGGCCCCGACGAAGGGCGCTCCGCGACGGGCGTACGACCGACCCAGACGTCGCCCGCGGCCTCGAGCGGCACATAGGCCACCTCGCCGGTGGGGTCGCGCCGCTCGGTGAGCTCCTGGCTGCTCGGCAGACCGGGGTAGTCGAGCGCGACGTAGGCTCCGCGGAAGGGATCGATCGGGTCGAGGGGAGCAACCTCGAGGAGGTACTCCTCCCCGGTCAGCCGCGCGGACAGCGGGCCGGATACCGCCAGCGGGACGAGCGCGAGCTGGACGAGGCAGGCAGCCACCACTCGGCCGGGGCGTGAGGCGAGCGGGTTCATGCGGTAGCACCTCCGAGGTTCGCGGTGAGGTGGCGGCGGCCACGGTCGAACAGGAGGCCGCTGCCCAGGAAGATCACGCCGAGGACGAGGAACAAGGTGGCGCCGGTGACGATCGGCGCGAAGACCGCGAAGCTCTGGACGGTCGTGAACAGGACGAGCGCGGCGGTGGCGAGGTAGGTCAGCCGTGACGAGTCCCGGAGCACGCCGAGGACGGCGTACCAACCGGCTGCCACGACGTACACGGCGACGCTCACGAACGCGTGTGCGTAGCCCTCGCCGGAGACCGCGCCCAGCACCGGCTCCGGTGGCTCCCAGAGAACCAGGAGGACCCCGGCGACGACGGTGCTGAGGGGTACCAGGGCCTCGGGTCGTGCCCGGGGGGCGAGTACGACGGCTGTGGCCACCGCCGTGAGCGCCCCGAGAACGCCGAGCGACAACGGCACCGACCAAATGAACCCCTCCGCGTCGACGTAGGGGAACGCCGCGACGAAGAGGCCCAGCAGAGCCATGAGCGCGGACGTGTCACGCCACGGCGCGGCGAAGGCGGGGCGCACGCGAGCGGCATGGACCACCGAGACCGCGCCGGCGACGACCGCTGCCAGGAGCACCGGTAGGACGAAGCCCATACCGTCCTCGGCGGTGTCGAAGACCGTCCAGACGAACCACACCGTGGTGGTGGTGACCCCCACCAGCAGCGGCGCCACTCCGGCCACGGCGTAGGCGTAGAGGAGGGCGCCGAGACCCCAGACTCCGACCAGGCCCGGTTCGTAGGCGGGTACCTGGAGACTCTGCGCGGCCTGGAACACCACCGCACCGAAGGCCAGCGAGGCCATGAGCCGGAGCGCGCCGACGACCAGCCGGGCACGCCGCTTCGTCAGCAGCTCCGCGGTCGCGACGAACCCGAGCCACAGCGCCGTGACGGCGAGGAACCGAAGGAGGGGAGGGAGCTCGTCGAGGTTCGACGCGACCAGCCAGAGCAGCCCGACGCCCACGAACCCGCCGCCGAGGAGGAGCAGCAGCCGGGCGAGCGAGAACCGGCGCACCGCCACGTAGCGACCGCGGATCGCCTGTGCCTGCCTGTCGTCGACGACCCCCGCGGCGTGCCACGAGACCAGCTCGCTCTCAAGCCAGGCCAGTCGGCCGGCGTCGACGCGGCGGGCGCCCGTTTCCAGATCCTGTGTCATGTCGTCAGTCTGGGCGGCAGGGGCGGCCGGAGGCATGAGCACGCGTACTCAAACCGGCAAAGGCTGTCCAGGTGACGGGCACCACAAAGGACAGGTGTGGCCCGGTGTGTAACTCGCAGTTACAGTTGGCTGCATGTCCCTGACACGAACTCCTCGAGACACGGGCGCCAGCAGGCACGGCGTCCCGTCCACGGACCGGCAGGACCCGATCGGGTTCGCGGTGTCGATGCTCAACCGCCTCGCCCAGACCAACGTGCTCGACCGGCTCGGCCTGCGGAAGCAGACCGAGCGCGTCGTGTTCGAGACCACCAGAGCGGGCTTCCGCACCGTCGGGACGGTCAGCCGCTCCTTCAGCCGCAAGGGCAGGCCGGGAGCCGACCCGGTGCGCGTGCCGGCGGCGGCCGCGAAGGGTCTCTTCGACCTGACCCCGACCGAGGACGAGCAGATGCTCGTCGACGTGGTGGGAGAGTTCGCGACCGAGATGATGCGGCCGGCGGCCGCCGAGGCCGACGACGCGTGCGCTCCGCCCGAGGAGCTGTTGAGGTCCAGCCTCGAGATAGGTCTTCCCATCCTCGGGGTCCCCGAGGAGCTCGGGGGCATCTCCACCGAGCGTTCTTCCATGGCCGGCACGCTGGTCGCCGAGGCACTGTCCAAGGGAGACATGGGCCTCGCGGTGGCCTGCCTCGCGCCGGGTGCGGTCGCCACGGCGCTGTCACTCTGGGGCAGCGACGAGCAGCAGTCGACGTACCTCCCCGCCTTCACCGGCGACGAGGTCCCCGCCGCCGCGCTCGCACTCACCGAGCCGCGTCCGCTGTTCGACGCGATGAACCCGGAGACCAGGGCGACCCGTGACGGCGACGGCTTCGTCCTTGACGGCGTGAAGTCGCTGGTGCCACGCGCGGCAGATGCCGAGCTGTTCGTGGTGGGCGCAGAGCTCGACGGCAAGCCGGCCCTGTTCCTGGTCGAGTCCGCGACCGAGGGCCTCGAGATCGAGTCCGAGCCCTCCATGGGTGTCCGGGCCGCTGGCCTGGGCCGGGTGATCCTGAAGGACGCCCGGGTCTCGGACCTCGCGCTGCTCGGCGACCCCGACGGCACGGCCTACGCCGAGTGCGTCCGCCTGTCACGGCTGGGCTGGTGCGCCCTCGCGATCGGCACCGGCCAGGCAGTGCTCGACTACGTGATCCCCTACGTCAACGAGCGCCAGGCGTTCGGTGAGCCGGTCAGCAACCGGCAGTCGGTGGCCTTCATGGTCGCCAACATCGCGATCGAGCTGCAGTCGATGCGGCTGGTGACCTACAAGGCCGCCTCACGCGCGGCTCAGGGCAAGCCGTTCGAGCGCGAGGCCGCCCTCGCCCGCAAGCTCTGCGCGGAGCGCGGCATGCAGATCGGCAACGACGGGGTCCAGCTGCTCGGCGGCCACGGCTTCGTCAAGGAGCACCCAGTGGAGCGGTGGTACCGCGACCTGCGCGCCATCGGTGTGATGGAAGGAGGGGTCCTCGTCTGAGACGAGGAAGACCACCATGATCAATCTCGAAACCCCCAAGAAGTTCCGGCCGCTGATCGGCCAGGCGCACCAGGTTGCGATGAACCTGCTCCGCCCCAACTCACGCAAGTACGACCAGCTCGAGCACGAGTACCCCAAGGAGCTCGACATGCTGGCCGCGATGATCGACGGGCTCAGCGAGTCCGGTGCCGCGAGCGGTGCCGGGGCCTCCGGTGTCCGTCGCTCGGAGGGTACGCCGGACGAGGCGGACGCCGGCACGAAGAACGGGTCCAACCTGGCCTCGGTCCTCTCCATCATGGAGATGTGCTGGGGTGACGTCGGACTGCTGCTCTCCATGCCGCGACAGGGCCTCGGCAACTCGGCCATTGCCTCTGTCGCCGACGACGAGCAGCTCGCGCGCTTCGACGGTGTCTGGGCCAGCATGGCGATCACCGAGCCCGGCTGCGGGTCGGACTCGGCCAACGTCCAGACCACCGCCGTGCTCGACGGCGACCACTACGTCATCAACGGCGAGAAGATCTTCGTCACCTCCGGTGAGCGCAGCGACGCGGTGGTCGTCTGGGCGACGCTGGACAAGAGCCTGGGCCGCGCCGCGATCAAGTCCTTCGTGGTGCCGAAGGGCACCCCGGGCATGAACGTCGAGCGCCTCGAGCACAAGCTCGGGATCCGATCCTCGGACACCGCGACGATCCGGTTCGAGGACTGCCGTGTCCCGAAGGAGAACCTCCTCGGCAGCCCGGAGGTCGACGTCAAGCAGGGCTTCGCCGGCGCGATGGCTACCTTCGACAACACGCGCCCGCTTGTCGCCGCGATGGCCGTCGGCTGTGCGCGGGCCTCTCTCGAGCTCACCAAGGAGCTGCTCGAGAAGGCCGGCGTGGTGATCGACTACGACCGCCCTGCGCACTCGCAGTCGGCCGCGGCCGCGGCGTTCCTGCAGATGGAGTCGGACTGGGAGGCGGCCTACCTGCTCACGCTCCAGGCCGCCTGGATGGCCGACAACCGCAAGCCCAACTCGCTCGAGGCGTCGATGGCCAAGGCGAAGGCCGGGCGCGTGGGCAGCGACATCACTCTGCGGTGCGTGGAACTCGCCGGAAGCATCGGCTACAGCGAGCACGAGCTGCTCGAGAAGTGGGCTCGCGACTCGAAGATCCTCGACATCTTCGAGGGGACCCAGCAGATCCAGCAGCTGATCGTCGCGCGCCGTCTGCTCGGCAAGACCTCCGCCGAGCTCAAGTAGGCCGCGCCTCGAGCGCGATCGTCCGGGCTGCCACGTCTTCGGCGCTCGCACGGTCCGGCGCGGTCGAGCGCTGAGCGACGGAGAACGGGGCAGTATCCCGGCATGAAGATCTACGCCGACGCCCCGGTTCGCCGATCGCTCCAGATCACCGGGGACGTTGTCCTCGCGGTCTGGGTCTACCTGTGGGTGCGGACCGCCCTTGTCGTCCGCGATGCGACTCTGTCGCTGGCTGAGCCCGGTAGGCAGATCTCCGACGCCGGAGGCGGGCTGGCGGAGCAGCTGCGCGACGCCGGTCGTTCGGTGGGAGCCGTGCCGCTCGTCGGGGACGAGGTCCGCGCGCCCTTCGACGGCGCGGGCGCCGCGGCGGACCGGATCGCGGCGGCCGGCGACGCCCAGGTCGAGGCCGTGGAGACGCTGGCGTTCTGGCTGGGCCTGGCCGTCGGTGCCATCCCGGTGCTGATCGCGCTCGCGGTGTACCTGCCGCTGCGGTGGCGGTTCATCCGTGAGGCGACCGCGGGCAGCCGGTTCGTGGACAGCACGGACGACCTGGACCTCTTCGCGCTGAGGGCGATGGCGCGCCAGCCCCTGCACCGGCTGGCGAGGATCAGCGACGACCCGGCGGGAGCCTGGCGGCGCGGGGACCCCGAGGTGGTGCGCGAGCTCGCGGCGCTGGAGCTGAGGGACAGTGGCCTGGCGGTCCCTGCGCGTTCGCACATCGGCTGACAACCGTCGGGACATGACGCGAAGATGGTGTTATGCGTGAGGTCGAGATCCAGCCGGTGCCGCTGGAGCGCCTGGCCCAGCTCCTCTCGGAGGAGCGGGCGCAACGCCTCTTCGACTACCAGCGTCTGGCGCTGGAGGCGTTCGGAGACCGGACGGTGTGGAACATCAACGCCACCAGCAAAGGTGGAGGCGTGGCGGAGATGCTGCAGTACATCCTGGCCTACGGTCGGGGTGCCGGCGTCGACACCCGCTGGCTGGTCCTCGACGGTGACCACGAGTTCTTCAAGATCACCAAGCGGCTGCACAACTTCCTCCACGGCTCACCCGGGGACGGTGGCCCGCTAGGCCCCGAGGAGCGCGAGCACTTCGCCCGTGTGCTGTCCTTCAACCTCCCGATGGCCGAGCAGGTGGTCAAGGCCGGCGACATCGTGCTGCTCCACGACCCGCAGCCCGCGGGCCTGGTCGACGGTCTGCGGCGCCGCGGAGCACACGTGGTCTGGCGCTGCCACATCGGCCGTGACACCTCGGACGCGCTGACCGAGATGGGGTGGACCTTCCTCAGGGAGTTCATCGAGTCCGCGGACGCCTTCACCTTCTCCCGCAAGGAGTACGTCCCGCACTGGGTGCCGGCCAACAAGGTGGCGATCATCGCGCCGTCGATCGACCCCTTCAGCACCAAGAACATCGCGCTCTCCGACAGCCGGGTCCGAGCCTCCCTGGCGCAGGCTGGGCTCGTGGGCAACCAGCCGGACGCCTCGGAGCTCGGCTTCACCCGGCGCGACGGCTCCACCGGCACGGTGCGGCCCCACCGCGGGCTCGTCCACGGCCACGGGGCCATCCCCGGTGACGCCCGCCTGGTGGTCCAGGTCAGTCGCTGGGACCGGCTCAAGGACATGCCGGGCGTGCTCAACGGCTTCACGGAGCGGCTCGACTCGCTCCCGGCCGACGTGCATCTGGCACTGGTGGGTCCGGAGGCGTCCGGTGTCTCCGACGACCCCGAGGGCGCCGCGGTCTTCGACGAGTGCACGAGCCTCTGGGACCGGCTGCCCGCCGAGCACCAGGACCGGGTCCATCTCGTGAGCCTGCCGATGGACGACGTCGACGAGAACGCGCACCTGGTCAACGCCCTTCAGCGTCGCGCCACCGTCGTGGTCCAGAAGAGCCTGGTCGAGGGCTTCGGCCTCACCGTCACCGAGGCCATGTGGAAGTCCCGCCCGGTCATCGCCTCGGCGATCGGCGGCATCCGCGACCAGATCGTCGACGGGGTCCACGGGCTGCTGCTCGACGACCCTCTGGACCTCGACGCGTTCGGGGTGGCCCTGGAACGGGTCCTCGGCGACGAGGCGCTGGCGGCGAAGCTGGGTGAGGCAGCGCGTGAGCGGGTCGAGGACCAGTTCCTCGGCGACCGTCACCTGATCCAGTACGTCGAGCTGTTCGGGTCCCTCATCGCCGGAGCGGCCACGTAGCATCACCGGATGGCCGCCACCCGCACCCGCAAGCATCGGATCATCGAAGTCCTCGAGGACGCCTTCGCCGAGCTCATGGAGGCGGACCCCCAGGCATTCCGAGTGAAGTACCGCAAGATGGCGGCCGACCCGTTCGCGTTCTTCCGCGGCACCGCCTGTCTGTTCTACGCGGACGTCACGCGCATGCGCGACACGTTCGCCGACGAGCGCACCAGCAGGATCTGGGTCCACGGCGACCTGCACGCCGAGAACTTCGGCACCTACCTCAACAGCGACGGCCGGCTCGTCTTCGACGTCAACGACTTCGACGAGGCCTACCTCGGCCACTTCTCCTGGGACCTGCGCCGGTTCGCCGCGAGCCTGGCGCTCATGGGCTGGCAGAAGGCGCTGCCCGAGGAGACGGTCCGAGGCCTCGTCGAGAGGTACCTCCGTGCGTACCTGTCGCAGGTGGACCACTACGTGGAGTCCGACGACGACTTCGGGCTCTACCTCGACAACACCGAGGGGCCGGTCCAGCACATCCTCGTCCGCGCCCGCTGCCTCAGCCGTCGCGACCTCCTCGACGAGGTCACGACGCTCGACGGCGGCGTGCGACGCTTCCGCGAGGGCTCGGGGGTCCGCCGACTCGGTCGCACGGAGCGGAGAGAGGTCCTTCGGGCGTTCGAGGGCTACCTCGCGACGATCCCGGAGTCCAAGCGCTTCGACCGCGAGCTGTTCTACGAGGTCCGCGACGTCGTGGGCCGCTCCGGGTTCGGGATCGGCAGTGCGGGCCTCCCGGCGTACAACGTCCTCGTCGAGGGCTACAGCCAGGCGCTCGACAACGACGTGGTGCTGTCGATGAAGCAGGCCAACGTGCCCGCGGTGAGCCGGTTCGTCGACACCGAGGACGTGGACGGCTACTTCGAGCACGAGGGGCACCGGACCGTCGTGAGCCAGCGAGCGCTGCAGGTGCACACCGACCCGCTGCTCGGGCACACGAGCCTCGGTGGCCGGGGGTTCGTGGTGTCGGAGGTCTCACCCTACGAGCTCGACCTCGACTGGTCCGACGTCAACGAGCCCGAGGAGATCGCGCCGGTGGTCGAGAGCCTCGGACGCGCGAGCGCCAAGGTGCACTGCGCCTCCGACGAGGACAGCGACCAGGACCTGGTGGAGTTCCAGGTCGAGAACGCCATCGCCGACGTCCTCGAAGGCCGACGTGAGGAGTTCACGGCCGACGTCGTCGACTTCGGGATCGACTACGCGAGCAGGGTCCGTCGCGACCACGCCCTGTTCGTGAGCGCCTTCCGGGAGGGTGAGATCGGTGGCGTCACGGCTACCTGAGGCGTCGTGCCCCGTCGCTCGCAGGCGAGCGGAGGAAGCCGGGCGGCCGCCACCTCTGCTCCTCGAACGCCGTCGCCACGGCCACCGCCGCGTCCTCGAGCCTGTCAGCCGGCAGCAGCGCGATCGCCGAGCCGCCGAAGCCGGCACCGGTCATCCGCGCGCCGAGCGCGCCGCGACGTCGGCAGGTCTCGACGGCCAGGTCCAGCTCGGGGCAGGAGACCTCGAAGTCGTCACGCAGCGAGTCGTGGGAGGCGTTGAGCAGCGGCCCGAGCACGGCGTGGTCTGCCCGCTCGAGGGCGTCGACCGCGGCGTCGACGCGGTCCATCTCGGTCAGCACGTGTCGTGCCCGGCGTCCCACCCGGGACCCCGCGAGGCGCTGCAGCGACTCGGCGTGGCCCCGTGCCTCGCGCAGCGTGGCGACGCCGAGCATGCGCGCTGCCGACTCGCAGTCGGTACGGCGTGAGGCGTAGCCACCGTCGGTCAGCGCGTGGGACACCCGGGTGTCCACGACGAGGAGCGCCAGGTCGTCCTCCTCGGGGCGCCAGGGCAGCTGGCGCGCCGATCCTTCGGTGAAGTCGAGGAGCAGGGCGTGCCCCGCCCGGCCGAGGAGGGCGACGGCCTGGTCCATCCCGCCGGTGGGCGCACCCGCCATCTCCGTCTCTGCGCGCACGCAGGACTCGGCCAGCCCACGGCGTACCTCCGTGGTGTCCGGGACGCCCATGACCGCGGCGAGTGCGACGACGACCGCACACTCGAGCGCGGCCGAGCTCGACAGGCCCGAGCCGATCGGCACGCGTGAGTCCACGACGACGTCGAGCCCCGGGACCTCCCAGCCCTCCTGGCCGAGCGCCCAGACCACGCCGGCCACGTAGGCGCCCCAACCCTCGACAGACCCCGGACCGAGGTGGTCGAGGGGGACCACGACCGGCTCGGTCAGCTGGAGCGAGGTCATCGAGAGAATGCGGTCCTCGCGACGGCCGAGGGCGGCATACGTCGCATGGGGGAGCGCGATGGGCAGGCAGCGGCCGCCGTTGTAGTCGAGATGCTCTCCGATGAGGTTGACCCGGCCGGGGGCAGCGGCGACGGCGGCGGGGCCGTGGCCCGTGAGCTCGACGAACCGGTCCGCGAGCTCCGCGGCGAGCTCGGCCGGCTTCCCCGGCTGGACCAGCGAGGGCTGCGCGGGCGGCATGCGCGCCACTGTACGGCCCGGCCCTGCCAGAATCGTGGGATGGCTGACGACACCGACTCGCCCGACGAGCGGCTCGTGGAGATCGCTCACGAGATGTTCGACCTCGCCCGGGCCGGCGAGGCGGAGCAGCTGGAGGCGTACGTCGAGGCCGGCGTGCCTGTCGACCTCACCGACGCGTCTGGGAACACGCTGCTGATGCTCGCTGCCTACCACGGCAACCCGGAGACCGTGTCGATGCTCGCCCGTCGCGGAGCGGACGTGGACCGCGTGAACGACCGCGGGCAGAGCCCTCTCGCCGGAGCGGTGTTCAAGGGGGAGGCCGAGGTGGTCACCGCGCTGCTCGCCGCCGGGGCCGACACCGACAAGGGGACGCCCACTGGTCGCGAGACCGCTCGCATGTTCGGCCAGCAGGGGCTCTTCCCCTGATGGCCGGGCTCGACGTCACGGGCTTCGTCGAAGTCCTTCCCCTGACCGTGCTGGCCGTGGTGCTGGTCCTAGGGGTGACGTTCCTGGTCGCGGTGCGGCTGGGGAGGCACTCCGTGGTCGACGTGGCCTGGGGCCTGGGCTTCGTGGCGGTGGCCGGGACGTCGTACCTCGCGTCCGCGGGGTCCGGCGACGATGCGCGACGTGCCCTGGTCCTGGTCCTCACCGCCGTCTGGGGGCTGCGACTTGCCGCGCACATCGCCTGGCGCTCCCGCAGGCAGGGGGAGGACCCGCGCTACGCAGCGCTGCTCGCCAGGTCCGCGGGCAACCGCACGTGGTACGCCGTGCGCTCGATCTACCTCACGCAGGCCGCGGCGATGTGGTTCGTGTCGCTTCCCGTGCAGGTCGCCGCGTTCCAGACGCAGGGGCTCGGGCCGGTGGCGTGGGCCGGCATCGTCGTTTGGGCGACCGGTATGTTCTTCGAGACGGTCGGCGACCACCAGCTCCAACGCTTCCGGTCCGACCCCGGCTCCCGCGGAAAGGTCCTCGACACGGGCCTCTGGAGGTACACCCGCCATCCCAACTACTTCGGCGACGCGTGTGTCTGGTGGGGGCTCTGGCTGGTCGCGGCCGACGCCTGGCCAGGCGCCCTCACCGTTCTGTCGCCGGTGCTGATGACCTGGCTGCTGGCGCGGGGCACCGGCAAGCCGCTCCTGGAGAAGGACATCGCACACCGGCGACCCGGCTATGCGGACTACGTCCGCCGCACCAGCGGCTTCGTCCCGCTGCCCCCGCGGACCGGGCGGGGGTAGACTCTCGTCCCCGTGCGCTTCCTCAACGACTCACCCCCGCCGTACGAGCTGACCTACAACGACGTCTTCATGGTCCCGCGGCGGTCCGACGTCTCCTCGCGTTACGACGTCGACCTGTCGAGCGACGACGGGACCGGTACGACGATCCCGCTCGTCGTCGCGAACATGACCGCGATCTCCGGGCGCCGGATGGCCGAGACGGTCGCCCGCCGCGGCGGGATGACGGTCATCCCGCAGGACATCCCGATCAGCGTGGTGGAGGACGTCGTCGGCTGGGTCAAGACCCGGCAGGTCGTGTTCGAGACCCCGATCGTCCTCGACCCTCACCAGACCGTCGGCGACGCGCTCGCGCTCCTGCCCAAGCGGGCCCACAAGGCCGCGGTCGTCGTCGAGGAGGGCAGGCCGGTCGGTGTGGTCACCGAGGACGACTGCCTCGGCGTGGACCGCTTCACCCAGGTGCACCAGGTGATGACCCAGGCCCTCGTCACCCTGCCGGACACCGTGGACCCGAGGAGCGCCTTCGAGCGCCTCGACGAGGCCCGCCGACGGATGGCCCCCGTCGTGGACGCCGAAGGGCGGCTCCTCGGCGTGCTCACCAGGACCGGCGCCCTGCGTTCGACGCTCTACAGCCCGGCCGTCGACGGCCGGGGCAGGTTGCGGGTCGCGGCGGCGGTCGGCGTCAACGCTGACGCCGCGACCAAGGCGAAGGCTCTGCTGGACACAGGCATCGACTGCCTGGTGGTCGACACTGCCCACGGGCACCAGGGCCGCATGCTCGAGGCCCTGAAGGCGGTCCGCTCGCTCGACCCGCAGGTGCCGGTGGTGGCGGGCAACGTCGTCTCGGCGGAAGGCGTCCGGGACCTCGTCGAGGCCGGCGCCGACATCGTGAAGGTCGGGGTCGGGCCGGGCGCCATGTGCACCACCCGGATGATGACCGGGGTGGGGCGCCCACAGTTCTCCGCGGTGCTCGAGTGCGCCGCGGCCGCTCGGGAGCTCGGCAAGCACGTCTGGGCCGACGGTGGTGTGCGCCACCCGCGCGACGTCGCGCTCGCTCTCGCCGCGGGCGCCTCCCAGGTCATGGTCGGCTCCTGGTTCGCCGGCACCTACGAGTCCCCGGGCGACCTGCACGTCGACGCCGACGGCCGGGCGTACAAGGAGAGCTTCGGGATGGCCTCTGCGCGCGCTGTGGCCAGCCGCACGAGCGGCGAGACCGCGTTCGACCGGGCACGCAAGGGTCTCTACGAGGAGGGGATCTCCTCCTCGCGGATGTACCTGGACCCGGCGCGGCCGGGTGTCGAGGACCTCATCGACCACGTCTTCGCGGGCGTCCGCTCGGCGTGCACCTACGCCGGCGCGGGCACGCTCGAGGAGTTCCACGAGCGCGCCACGATCGGAGTGCAGTCCGACGCGGGCTTCCACGAGGGACGACCGCTGCCCGCGGGCTGGTGATCCCTGGACGGCTCAGCGAGGGGCGAGTCGGCTGCCGGAGAGGTGGTGTGAGACGGCCACGGGTGCAGCCCGCGAGCACAAGCACCGCCGCGGCGCACCACACCTCCGCTTAGGCTCTCCGCGTGACATATGACCGAGCTCTCGTCATCGCCGCCACCCGGGCCGAGGCTGCCTGCGTCCCCTCGTACCTGCCGGTGGTCTTGACCGGCCTCGGCAAGACCGCCGCCGCGGTCGCCACGACGCAGGCCCTGGCCGGGGGCGACCCCACACGCACGCTCGTGGTCAACATCGGTACGGCGGGCGCGCTCCGCGACGGTCTCGAGGGGATCCACGTCCCGGGGACGGCGCTCAACCACGACATGAACGCCGACGCCATCCGCGCCCTCGGCTACGACCCGCAGGAGCGTCTCGACGTCGCGGGAGGTGACGACACCGTGCTCGCCTCCGGGGACGTGTTCGTCACCGACCCGGCCATCCGGTCGGTCCTCGCCGCCAGGGCGCACCTGGTCGACATGGAGGGCTACGCGGTCGCCTACGCGTGCCGGCGGCTCGGGGCGCCCGTGCGCCTGGTCAAGCACGTGTCGGACAACGCCGACGAGTCGGCCCTGGACTGGCCGGACCTCGTCGCTGCGAGCGCCGACGCACTCGGCGAGTGGCTCGTGCAGAACCTCCCGCCGGCAGCGTGATGACAAGGCCCACCGCCGCAACCGGCCCGGTAGCGTGGAACGGCAGGCCGGACGGGTCCTCGGGCTGCTGGGCTGAAACGAGGGGCATCTCATGGAGTCGGTCTGGGACTACCCACGACCACCGCGGGTGGAGCCGACCGACGCGTCGGTCGAGGTCATCCTCGGCGGCGAGGTCGTCGCGCGCACGAGGCGGGCGCTGCGTGTGCTCGAGACGAGCCATCCGCCGACGTACTACATCCCGATGGCCGACTTCGCGGAGGGCAGCCTGCGGCCGGCGGAAGGCAGCTCGTTCTGCGAGTGGAAGGGGACGGCGGCCTACCTCGACGTCGTAGGCGGCGGCACGGTCGCAAGGAGAGCCGCCTGGCACTACCCCCAGCCCACCGCGGCATTCGCGAAGCTTGCCGGCCACGTCGCGGTGTACCCCGCCGAGGTGGACCGGTGCCTGGTGGACGGCGAGGCCGTGCGTCCCCAGCCAGGCGGTTTCTACGGTGGCTGGATCACCTCCGACCTGGTCGGGCCGTTCAAGGGTGAACCCGGCACCGGGTCCTGGTGAGCCCTCCGGCAAGTCCGCCCGGCCCTCGGGCAGACTTGTGGGCATGGATGTTACCGAGATCCTGCTGCCCGGCGTCGGTGTCCGCTACGAGTTCCAGACCGTCTCCGGAGCGCGCGTGGGGGTCGTCGCCAAGCGTGACGGCGAGTTCGACTTCGTGCGCTACGAACGCCACGACCCGGACGCCGCGGAGACGCTGCTCACCCTGACCCGCGACGAGGCCGACACGCTCGCCGAGATCCTCGGGGCGCCCCGGATCGTGGAGCGATTCGCCGACCTCACCCGCGAGATCCCCGGCCTGGTCTCCTCGACGATCGACCTGCCGGTCGGCTCACGGTTCGACGGCAAGGCCCTCGGCGAGACCCGCTGCCGGACACTGACCGGGGCGTCGATCGTCGCCGTAGTCCGCGGCGACCACGTCATCGCGTCCCCTGTTCCCGACGAGGTGCTCCACGGAGGTGACTCGCTGGTGGTCGTGGGCACGACCAGCGGCATCGAGGGCGTCCGGCACATCCTCCTCAAATAGGCCGTCCGTGGACGCGTTCCTGCTCGAGCTCGGCGTCATCCTGCTGCTGCTCGCGCTCCTGGCGAACTTCGCCGGTCGCCTCGGCCTCTCGGCGATCCCGCTCTTCCTGCTCGTCGGCCTGCTGCTCGGAGAGGGCGGGGTGCACGAGCTGGGGGCCTCGGAGGAGTTCATCTCGGCGGCGGGGGAGCTCGGCGTCCTGCTCCTCCTGCTGCTGCTCGGCCTCGAGTTCTCCGCCGCGGAGTTCACCGCCTCGATGCGACGTCACGCTCCCTCGGGCGTCGTCGACCTCGCGCTGAACGCGCCGGTGGGCTTCGTCGCGGGGCTCCTGCTCGGTTACGACTGGCAGGCCTGCCTCGCCCTGGCGGGAGTCACCTGGATCTCGTCGTCGGGCATCGTGGCGCGACTCCTCAGCGACCTCCGGCGGACGGGTTTCCGTGAGACGCCGTCGGTGCTCTCCGTCCTCGTGCTCGAGGACATCGCGATGGCGGTCTTCCTGCCGTTGTTGGTGGTCGTGCTCTCGGGCGGCACGGTGCTCGCGGCCGTGCTGGCGGTCGGGGCCGCCCTCGGTGTAGTGCTCGTCGTGCTCCTCGCCAGCCGCCATCTGGGCCACCACCTCGGCCGGGTGCTCGGTCACGACGACGACGAGCAGGTCCTGCTGCGGGTCCTCGGGCTGATGCTCGTCGTGGCGGGCCTGACCTACCTGGTCGACGCCTCCGCGGCGGTGGGTGCCTTCCTGGTCGGCCTGGCGATCCCCACGGGCACCGCTGAGCGTGCTCGCGACGTGCTCAGACCGTTGCGCGACCTGTTCGCAGCACTGTTCTTCCTCTCCTTCGGGCTCGAGACGTCACCGGCCGAGCTGACCCCGTTCCTCCCCGCCGCCCTCGCCCTGGCCGTCGTGTCGGCGTTCACGAAGATCGGCACGGGCGTCTACGCGGCACGGCGAGACGGCGTCGGGCCGCGCGGTCGGGTCCGTGCCGGGGCGGCGTTGGCCGCACGCGGGGAGTTCTCCATCGTCATCGCCGAGCTGGCGGTCAGTGCCGGCTACTCGGAGATCGGCCCGCTGGCCTCGGCCTACGTCGTGATGCTCGGCATCCTCGGACCGCTTCTCGCGCGGTACGCCGACACGCTCTCGCGGCCCTGGACACCCTCGGTCGCGTCGGCGTCCACGGGCAGCGGGGGGTAGCCGTCTCAGCGTCCGCGTCGAAGGCGCGGCCCCGGCTTCGGCTTCCGCCGCTGCTTCCGTGGCGGCTCGGGCCGATGCCCCGGCGCCGTCCCGCCACGTGAGCTGGTCGCGCTCCGACCCCGGACGACGCCGATGAACGTCTCCACCCGCTCGTCGTCGAGGTCGCGCCTCCACGCGAGCCCGACCCTGCTCTCGGCGACGTCGGTGACGGGGCGGTGCACCACGTCCTTGCGGTGGTGCAGCCGAGCCACCGACATGGGTACGACGACGACCCCGACTCCGGCCGCGACGGTCTCGATCGCCTGCTTCACCGTGATCGGGGGGACCTCGGCTCGCGTGCCGTCGCGCATCTCGGTGGCGACGTCCCGCCACTCGGGGACCATGTCCGGGTCCTGGAGCAGGTGCTCGTCG
>Ga0208537_1000040_pt1 | contig 19934 bp, 15 predicted proteins | sample MayberrySE_TuleA_FD_185672 | JGI IMG/M metagenome (GOLD analysis project Ga0208537, IMG submission 185672) | Natural and restored wetland microbial communities from the San Francisco Bay, California, USA, that impact long-term carbon... | ecosystem: Environmental > Terrestrial > Soil > Wetlands ...
AACCGTCCGTACGGCGACGGCGTGGTCACCGGCTACGGCACGATCGACGGCCGCCAGGTGTGCGTGTTCGCCCAGGACTTCACCGTCTTCGGCGGCAGCCTCGGCCAGGTCTTCGGCGAGAAGATCGTCAAGGTCATGGACCTCGCCATGAAGACCGGCTGCCCGGTCATCGGCATCAACGACTCCGGCGGCGCCCGCATCCAGGAGGGCGTGGTCTCCCTCGGCCTCTACGGCGAGATCTTCCGCCGCAACGTGCACGCCTCGGGCGTGATCCCGCAGATCTCGCTGATCATGGGCCCCTGCGCGGGTGGTGCGGTGTACTCCCCCGCCGTCACGGACTTCACCGTGATGGTCGACCAGACCTCGCACATGTTCATCACCGGCCCCGACGTGATCAAGACCGTCACCGGCGAGGACGTCTCGATGGAGGACCTCGGCGGTGCGCGTTCCCACAACACCAAGTCCGGCAACGCCCACTACATGGGTCACGACGAGTCCGACGCCATCGACTACGTCAAGGCGCTGATCTCCTACCTGCCGCAGAACAACCTCGACGAGCCGCCCGCCTTCCCCGAGGAGGCCGACCTCGAGATCTCGGACGAGGACCGCGCGCTCGACACGCTGATCCCGGACTCGCCGAACCAGCCCTACGACATGCACACCGTCATCGAGTCGGTTCTCGACGACGAGGAGTTCCTCGAGGTGCAGGCGATGTTCGCCCCCAACATGGTGGTGGGCTTCGGTCGCGTCGAGGGTCGCCCCGTCGGCGTGGTGGCCAACCAGCCCATGCAGTTCGCCGGCACGCTCGACATCGACGCCTCCGAGAAGGCCGCGCGCTTCGTGCGCACCTGCGACGCCTTCAACATCCCTGTCCTGACCTTCGTCGACGTCCCCGGCTTCCTGCCCGGCACCGACCAGGAGTGGAACGGCATCATCCGCCGTGGCGCCAAGCTGATCTACGCCTACGCCGAGGCGACGGTCCCGCTGATCACGGTGATCACCCGCAAGGCGTACGGCGGCGCCTACGACGTCATGGGCTCCAAGCACCTCGGCGCGGACATCAACGTCGCCTGGCCCACCGCGCAGATCGCGGTCATGGGCGCGCAGGGCGCGGTCAACATCCTCTACCGCAAGGAGATCGCGGAGGCGGCCGAGTCCGGCGACGAGGAGGCTCGTCGCGCCGAGCTGATCCAGGAGTACGAGGACCACCTCGCCAACCCCTACCTCGCTGCAGAGCGGGGCTACGTCGACGCCGTGATCCAGCCGCACGAGACCCGGGTCGAGGTTGTCCGTGCGCTGCGTCTGCTGCGCTCGAAGCGGGAGACCCTGCCGCCGAAGAAGCACGGGAACATCCCGCTGTGAGCGACAGCAGGCCGCAGGGCGGCGACGACACGACAGCCGGGGCCGTCGAGACCCCGCCCTTGTTCCTGGTCAAGGGAGACGCCACGCCGGAGGAGGTCGCGGCACTGACCGTGGTGCTCCAGGGCATCGCGGCGGCGAGCGCGCCGGTCCCCGAGCCCGAGGTCATCTCGGAGTGGTCGGCCCATCACCGCAAGCTGCGTCCGACGTACCCCGCGGGTCCCGGGGGCTGGCGCTCGAGCGGCCTTCCCCGCTGACCCCGGCGCCGGCCCGGCCGTCGACGGCGAGTCCGCGCACGGTGTGGACAGCCGCAGCCACGAGCAGCCAGACCAGCATCAGGTTGCGCACGACCAGCGCCAGGACGGTCCAACCGGTCATGCCGTCGTGCACGAGCAGATGGCCGTAGAGCTCCGGGAACACGAGCTGGGTGGCGGCCGTGGCGGCGAGCAGGACCGCGGTCCAGACGCGCAGGGATCGGGAGTGACCGAGCGCCACGGCCGCGGCGGCGAGCGGTAGCAGCCACAGGAGGTACTGCGGGCTGAGCACCTTGCTCGTCACCGTGAACGCCGACACCGCGGTGAGGGCCAGCCAGGCGACGGTCTCGGTCCCGAGGTCCCGACCGCGCCGGAAGGCGAGAAACCACAGCCAGAGCAGCCCGGGGACGATGAGGACGGAGAGCACCTCCGAGGCGAGCAGCATCCCCTCCGCTCCGGGACCGACGATCTCGTAGGCGTTGTGCTCGCCGTAGCGGACCTCGTACGGGGCAGGCGACAGGGCCCAGCCCACCATCGGAAGCGTGGCGGCCACCGACTCGACCTGCAGTCCGCGCTCGGCCTGCCAGCCGAGGGGCGAAACCAGTCTGGCCCAGCCGGCGAGCACCAGGCTGAGACCGGCCAGGGCACCGCCAACGACACCGACGACGGCCACGACGCGGCCTCGTGTCGCCCTCGGCGCCGCGAGGGCCGGCAGGACGAGCGCGGGCCAGAGCTTGAACCCCGTGGCGAGCGCTGCGGCGGCGGCGGCCGACCTCGGATGCGCCGCCAACACGAGGAGTCCGGTGCCGGCCAGGAGGCCGGGGACCAGGTCGAAGCGTGCGTAGGCGGTCGCCCCGAGCAACGGGACGGCGAGGACCCAGACGGTGAGGGCCGCCCGGCGTCCGCGACCCGCGAAGCAGCCGAGCAGCACCATGAAGGCCGCGTCGGCGAGCATCGAGAGGACGAGCACTGCCTCGGCGTACGCCTCGGGCATGCCGAAGGCCTCCACGAGCAGCCATGGGAACGCCACCACGACGACCCCGGGCAAGGGGTACTCGATCAGCGTCCTGGCCAGGCCGGTCTCGGGGACTGCCGTGAGGCTCTGCGCGAAGTACTCGACGTCGCCGGTGACCCACGAGTGGCGGTCGAGGAAGAGCCACAGCACCAGCGCCCTCGTCGCGACCCAGCCGGCCACGGCGACCAGGACGAGCCGGCGATCGCACCGGTCGTCTGTCCCGTGATCTCGCCGGGCGCCTCGGAGGTCGCCAACCGCTCGACCGCGCCGGTCCACCGTGGATGTCCTCCCCCGCCGTTAGGGTGCTCTGCGTGACCGAGTCCAACAGCGTCCCCACCCCTGCTGCCCGGCCCGTCGACGCTATCGCAGACGCCTACGTCGAGGACTACTGCGCGCTCGACCCGTTGGCGGCGACGGAGATGGGCGTGGCCGGGTACGACGACCAGCTGACCGACCTCTCCCCAGAAGGCTTCGAGGCCCGCAGCGAGCTCACCCGTCGGGCTTTGGCCGCTGCTGGGGCCGCCACCCCGGGTGACGAGCGCGAGCGGGTGGCCAAGGAGGCCTTCCTCGAGCGGCTCGGCCTCGAGGTGGAGAGGCACGAGGCCCACGTGCCCCAGTCCGAGCTCTCGGTGATCGTCAGCGGCCTGCACGAGCTGCGGATGGCCTTCGACCTCATGCCGACCGAGGGCGAGGAGGCGTGGGCCGCGATCGACGCCAGGCTCGCCGGCGTGCCCGAGGCGCTCACCGGCTACCGCAGGACCCTGCTGGAGGAGGCCGCGCAGGGCCACGTGGCCGCGCGTCGCCAGATCCAGGAGGTCGCGGGTCAGGTGCGCTCCTGGACCGGGCAGTCCGGCAACGACGGCGGTGTCTTCGCTGCTTTGGTCGCCAAGGCCGGGGTGGAGGGCTCGCTGCGCTCTCGGCTCGATCGGCATGCCTCCGTGGCCACCGAGGCGTTCGGCGACTTCGGGCGCTTCCTCGACGCCGAGCTCGCCCCTCGTGGGCGGGAGGTGGAGGCGGTCGGCCGCGAGCAGTACGCCCTCGGCTCGCGGTACTTCCTCGGCGCGACCGTGGACCTCGAGGAGACCTACGCGTGGGGCTGGGAGGAGCTCTACCGCATCGAGGCCGACATGGCCGAGGTCGCGGCGAAGATCGTCCCTGGCGGAACCGTCGACGAGGCGGTCGCCGCACTCGACTCGGACCCCACCCGGACGATCGCCGGCAAGGACGCCTTCCGGGACTGGATGCAGCAGCTCGCGGACCGCACGGTCGGCGAGCTGGCCGACGTGCACTTCGACATCCCCGAGCCGGTGCGCCGGATCGAGTGCTGCATCGCCCCCACGGACGACGGCGGGATCTACTACACCGGACCGAGCGAGGACTTCAGCCGGCCGGGGCGCATGTGGTGGTCGGTCCCCGCGGGCATCACCAGCTTCTCGACCTGGCGTGAGGTGACCACCGTCTTCCACGAAGGGGTCCCCGGCCACCACCTCCAGGTCGGCCAGACCGCCTACCGCACCGAGATGCTCAACCGCTGGCAGCGCCTGATGTGCTGGATCTCCGGCCACGGGGAGGGGTGGGCGCTCTACGCCGAGCGGCTGATGGACGAGCTCGGGTACCTCTCGGACCCCGCCGACCGGCTCGGCATGCTCGACGCCCAGGCCATGCGAGCGGCACGGGTGGTCGTCGACATCGGTATGCACCTCCAGCTCGAGATCCCCGCGGACAACCCGTTCGGTTTCCATCCCGGCGAGCGGTGGACCCCCGACCTGGGACTGGAGTTCATGCGCGGGCACTGCCGGATGGACGACCCCACGATCGTCTTCGAGGTCAATCGCTACCTCGGCTGGCCGGGGCAGGCGCCCTCCTACAAGGTCGGCGAACGGATCTGGCTCCAGGCTCGCGCCGACGCGCAGGCTCGGCTCGGCGACCGCTTCGACCTGAAGTCCTTCCACCGCGCCGCCCTCGATCTCGGGTCGATCGGCCTCGACCCGCTCCAGGCTGCCCTGGCCCGGATCTCGTGACCGCCCGCCTGGTCCTGGCCTCGGCCTCGCCGGCCCGGCTCGCGACGCTGCGCAGTGCCGGGGTCGGCCCGGAGGTCGTGGTCTCGGGGGTCGACGAGTCGCAGGTGCAGGTCGACGACCCGGCGCGGCTGGCGCTCGAGCTCGCGAGGCTGAAGGCGCGCGCAGTCGCCGAGGGGCTCGGAGGCACCGACGGGGACTCGGCGTGGGTGATCGGCTGCGACTCGGTACTCGAGCTCGACGGCGCCGTGCACGGCAAGCCCGCCGACGCCGACGAGGCCAGGTCGCGGTGGCGGTCGATGCGGGGGCGCAGCGGGGTGCTCCACACGGGGCATTGCCTGGTCGAGACGGGTTCGGGCCGGGAGGTCGCCCGGTCCGCGGACACGGTCGTCCACTTCGCCGAGCCTTCCGACGAGGAGATCGAGGCCTACGTCGCGACCGGCGAGCCGTTGCAGGTCGCGGGCGCCTTCACGCTGGACGGCCTGGGAGGGGCGTTCGTCCGCGGCATCGAGGGCGACCCCCACACGGTCGTGGGCATCGGCCTTCCCCTGCTGCGCGAGATGTTCGCGGAGCTCGGGGTGAGGTGGACCGACCTGTGGGCTCGGTTCCCCGCACCGCGGGGCTAGCTGCCGGTGACGATCGGGGCGCCGGCCGTCTCCAGCTCGAGGATGCCACCGGCGTCGACCACGTCGGTGAACCCGAGGTCGGCCATCGTCTCCGCGGCTCCGGCCGAGCGGTTGCCGCTCTGGCAGTAGAGGATGTACTCCTCGGACCTGTCGAGCCCCTTCACCTGCTGCTCGAAGGTCACGGCGCTCACGTCGAGGTTCTCTGCCCCGTCGACGTGCCCGGTGGCGTACTCCGCCGGGGTGCGCACGTCGATCACCGTGTGCTCGCCCTGGTCGATGAGCTTCACGGCCTGGGCGGCCCCCACCTTCTCGACCGCGTCGGCGTCGGAGCCGGACGAGCACCCGGAGACGAGCAGGACCAGAGCGGCGGCGGCCCCGACCAGGCCGGACGAGATCATCCTTCGCATACCCCACAGGGTATATGTCTCATTCAAGTGGCGCACCCTTTCGGTCCGTGTACGAGCAGCAGGACTACTCGGAGATCACGAGGCCAGCTCTCTTTGCCTCGCCGCGCGCGGATGCAGGAACACGAACTTGCGGAACGCCCAGAACCGGGCGGCCGTGCCCAGGCCGAGCCCCACGACGTTCGCCGCGATGTTGTCGGCGAGGGCGCTGTCGAGGTCGAGGACGTAGCGGCTGACGGCGAGGAAGAAGAGCGGGATGGCCATCGTCACGGTGTTGATGACGAAGAACGCGACCCGCCCGCCCGCGGCACCGACGACCTCGCGGTGACGGAACGCCCAGGAGCGACTTCCCCGGTAGCTCACCGCCATGCCGACGAGGTTCGCGAGAACGTACGCCGTGAGCGGCCTCTCGTTCAGCGGACCGGCCGGACTCCCGAAGAAGCCGTGGACGAACGCGTTGAAGAGGAGGAAGGCCACCAGGGTCGCCAGTCCACCGACCGTGAGGAACTTTGCGATCTCACTCGCGAGACGTTGGAGGCGGCGACCCATGGCGGACACCCTAGGTGTCCCACCCCCGGCGGGCTCACTCGACCGGCAGGCCGAGGCCTCGCGCGATCAGCATGCGCTGGACCTCCGACGTGCCCTCACCGACCTCGAGCACCTTCGCGTCACGGTAGAAGCGGGCGACCGGGTACTCCTCCATGAACCCGTAGCCGCCGAACACCTGCGTGGCGATCCGGGTCGCGGTGACGGCAGACTCGGTGGCGTAGAGCTTGGCGATCGCGGCGGCCTGCTTGAAGTCCTTGGTCGAGGCCCCGGCGTCCTTCATCGCCGCCGCCTTGTAGGTCAGCGCACGAGATGCCTCGAGCATGACCTGGAGGTCGGCGACCTGGAAGGCGACGCCCTGCTTGGTGCCGATGGGTACGCCGAAGGTGGTCCGCTCCCCGGCGTACTCGACCGACATGTCGAGGCATGCCTGGATGCAGCCGACCGCCAGGGCGGCGATCGCGACGCGCCCGTCGTCGAGGGTGGCGAGGAACTGGGCGAAACCACGGCCCCGCTCGCCGAGCAGGTTGCTCTCGGGGACCCGGACGTCCTCGAAGGTCAGCGGGTGGGTGTCCGACGCGTGCCAGCCGAGCTTGTCGTAGGCCTTCTCCGCCGTGAACCCGGGCGTGCCGGAGGGGACGATGATCGTGCTGACCTCGGCCTTGCCGTCCGGCCTCGTGCCGGTGCGTGCCGTCACCGTCACGAGCGAGGTGATGTCGGCGCCGGAGTTCGTGATGAACTGCTTCGAGCCGTTGACGACCCACTCGCCCCCGACGAGCTCGGCCTTCGTCCTCGTGGCGCCGGCGTCGGACCCGGCCCCCGGCTCGGTCAGACCGAACCCGGCGAGCGTCCGGCCCGCCACCAGGTCGGGCAGCCAGGTGTTCTTCTGCTCGTCGGTGCCGTAGGTCAGGATCGGGTTGATGCCGAGGCCGACCGCCGCCTCGAGGGTGATGCCCATCGACTGGTCGACGCGACCGATCTCCTCGATCGCCACGCACAGGCTGGTGAAGTCCCCGTCCTCGCCGGCGCCGCCGAACTCCTCAGGAGTGGTCAGGCCGTAGAGCCCGAGGCCGCCCATCTTCTGGACGACGTCGGTCGGGAAGTGGTGCTCCCGGTCCCACTGCGCCGCGTGCGGAGCGATCTCGGCCTCCGCGAACTCACGGACGCTGCGGCGGAACTCCTCGTGCTCACGGGACAGCTCGAACGACATGACGCTCCTCGACGGTTCAGCGGACTACAGAGGCAGGTGGTTTACGCTTACGTAAACGTAAGGCACTCTAGGGGGGTGGACGACGTCACGCAAGAAGCAGGCTCAGCTACCTGGACCATCGCCGAGCTGGCGGAGGAGTACGACGTCACCCTGCGCACGATCCGCCACTACGAGGACCGCGGTCTGCTCTCCCCCGAGCGTCGTGGCACCGTCCGGATCTTCCACAACCGAGACCGCGTCCGGCTCGCGTTGATCCTGCGCGGCCGCCGTCTCGGCTTCTCCCTTGACGAGATCGCCACGATCGTCAACATGTACGACGAGCAGCCGGGCGAGGCCGGGCAGCTCCAGTACCTCCTGGACCAGATCGAGTTCCGGCGGCGCGACCTCGAGCAGCGCCGCCGCGACATCGAGGAGACCCTCGCCGAGCTCGACGAGGTCGAGCAGCGCTGCCGGGAGGACCTCTCACGGATCGGGCGAGCGCCTGCTCCGAGCCGCACCGGTGGTTGAATCTCGCCATGCGCTACGCCATCACCGGTGCCACCGGCTTCCTCGGGGGCGTCCTCGCCCGACAGCTCCTCGACGCCGGCCACGAGGTCGTCGCCCTGGTCCGTGACCCTTCGAGTGCCGGCGACCTCGCGGACGCGGGGGCCGAGCTCGTCTCTGGCGACCTCGACGACGCCCCGGCGCTCGACCGGCTTTGCGCGGGAGCTGACGGGCTGTTCCACGTGGCCGGCTGGTACAAGGTCGGCAGCCGCACGCCCGAGGTCGGTCGGCAGGTCAACGTCGAGGGCACCCGCAACGCACTCGAGGCCGCACGACGCAACGGCGTACGCCGCGTCGCCTACACGAGCACCGTCGCCACGAACTCCGACACCCACGGACGCGTCGTCGACGAGTCGTACCAGTACAACGGCCGGTACCTCACGGCCTACGAGGCGACCAAGGCCGCCGCACACGAGATCGCCGTCGAGTACGCCTCCGACGGGCTCGACGTGGTGATCCTGATGCCGGGGGTCATCTACGGGCCGGGCGACACCAGCCAGATCGGCGCGATGCTCGAGCGCACAGCACTGGGCAAGCGCGTCTTGGCGCCCCGCGACGGCGGCCTGTGCTGGGCTCACGTCGAGGACGTCGCGCGGGGACACGTCCTGGCGATGGAGAACGGAATGACCGGTGCGGCGTACATGCTGGCCGGCCCCCGGGCGAGCCTGGCCACCGTGCTGCGGAAGGTCGCCGACCTCGCCGGGACCAAGCGTCCACTCACCCTGCCCGTCGGGATGGTCCGCGCGTCCGCCGCCCTGAACAGCGCCCTGGGCCGTGTCCTGCCGCTTCCGCCCGACTACAGCGGGGAGTCACTACGGGCGTCGGTCGCGACGTACCTCGGCTCGCCGGCGCGGGCGGAGCAGGAGCTCGGCTGGTCCGCCCGTGACCTCGACGAGGGCCTGCGCGAGACGGTCGCCGCGCTCAGCCACGGCACTCGACAGGCTAGTTGAGGGCGGCCACTCCGGCGTTCAGGGCGGTCGCGAACATCACCCAGGCCAGGTACGGCGCGAGCAGGGCGGAGGCCCAACGGTCGATCCGCCAGGACCGGACGACCAGGATCCCGAGCACGACGACGAGCAGCACGATGTCCACGAACGCGACCCACAGCAGCTCGGCCGCGAAGAACAGCGGGGTCCACAGGAAGTTCAGCGCGAGCTGTGCCCACCACAGACGCAGCGCGCCCGCGGCGGCCGCAGATCCCTCCTCGCGTCGTCGCGCCAACCGCCAGGCAGCCACAGCCATGGCACCGTAGAGCACCGTCCACACCGGCCCGAAGACCCAGCCGGGCGGGGTGAAGAAGGGCTTGTCGGCCTCGGCGTACCAGCCTCCGCTCCCCTGGCCGACCGAGGTGGCGAGACCGCCCAGCGTCGCGACCACGACCACGGCTGCGACGTACACGAGCAGTCCGGACAGCCCGGACCTGGCCCCGGTCATCGCCGCGGAGTCGTGGACTTGCGGATGACACACAACGACTCGGTGTCCAGCTCCGTGGAGCTCCGTGGCACGTGGAAGGTCATCAGGGCGATGTCGCGCGCAAGGCGCTCCTCGTCCACGAGGAGGTGCGGAGACCCGAAGGCGTCGTACCTGACGAGCTCCTTGAGCACCCGCCGCGTGTTCAGCACGGCGTCGGTGGACACCTTGTTGCCGCGGCCGTCGCCCTTCCCGTTCGTCAGCAGGTCCTCGATGATGTAGAGCCCCCCGGGCTTCACGCGGGGGAAGAGGTGCCCCAGAGTCAGCTGCTGGTGGTCGGGCCGGTGGCTCCCGCCGGCGACCACCACGTCGAGCTCGATGTCTCCGAGAGACTCGCAGAACGCCGTGAGCGCCTCGGGGTCTCCCTGGTCGAGCACGTAGGTCGTGATGCGGTCGCCGTCCAGGTGCGTCGCCGGTTCGACGTCGGCGCCGAGGACACGCGCCGACGGGAAGTAGTCGTGCCAGGTCCTCAAAGCTGCCCCGCCGTCACCGGCGCGGCCGTGCGCCGCCTCAGACCGGGCGTGGCCCAAGCCGACCTGGAGGATCGTGATCGGCTCGTCGCGGAGCGGACGGAGGAACGCCTCGTAGACGTCGGTGTAGCTGCGACCGGGCAGGCGTGGGCTCGGACCGAGCGTGCCCTTGTCGGATCCGTGGAGGTTGGCGATCTCAGTGAGCGAGAGCCTCTCCAGTGGCTGGTCGGCCAGACGCGCGCGTGTCGCGTCGAACGCCGCCTGCGTCGGGCGGCGGGGCTCCTTGGCCCTGGTGGCCTTCTGCTCCAGACGATGGATGCGACGTTCGAGCCGGTGGATCCGATCGTCACGGCCCGCCTGGGTGGCGGCGCGGGTGATCGTGTAGCCAGTCATCCGCTTGAGGCTGGCGTTCAGTCTGTGGGCAAGGTCGGCCATGCGGGTGACCTTATTGCCTTCGGGTTCACGGTGGGGGAAGGTGCAGGTGAGACAGGCCGCGAGCCGTCGGGAGCGAGGGCCTAGACTCCGCTACTACCTGACGATCCGAGAGACCCAGGAGCACGCGTGTCCGGCAGCCCCGAGACGAAGCCCGAGATCAAGCCACTGCAGAAGGTCCTGATCGCCAACCGCGGCGAGATCGCGGTGCGTGTCATCCGTGCCTGCAAGGACGCCGGGATCGGCAGCGTCGCGGTCTACGCGGACCCGGACCGGGACGCGCTCTTCGTCCGGCTCGCCGACGAGTCCTACAGCCTCGGTGGGGCCACCCCGGCCGACTCCTACCTCTCGATCGAGAAGATCATCGACGTCGCGAAGAAGTCCGGCGCAGACTCGGTGCACCCCGGCTACGGCTTCCTCGCCGAGAACTCCGCCTTCGCCCAGGCCGTGATCGACGCCGGCCTCGTCTGGATCGGCCCGCCGCCGGCGGCGATCGACTCGCTCGGCGACAAGGTGCAGGCGCGCCACATCGCCGAGAAGGTCGGCGCCCCGCTGGCCCCGGGCACCAAGGACCCGCTCGCCGACGCCGACGAGGCGGTGAAGTTCGCCGAGGAGCACGGCCTGCCGATCGCGATCAAGGCTGCCTTCGGCGGCGGAGGTCGCGGCCTCAAGGTCGCCCGCGAGCTGAAGGGCGTCGCCGAGGCCTTCGACTCCGCCGTCAGGGAGGCGGTCACGGCCTTCGGCCGCGGCGAGTGCTTCGTGGAGAAGTTCCTCGACCGCCCGCGTCACGTCGAGACCCAGTGCCTCGCCGACTCCTACGGCAACGTCGTGGTGGTCTCCACGCGCGACTGCTCACTGCAGCGCCGTCACCAGAAGCTCGTCGAGGAGGCTCCGGCGCCGTTCCTGTCCGAGGAGCAGGTGGCCAAGCTCTACGAGTCGTCCAAGGCGATCCTCAAGGAGGCGGGCTATGTCGGCGCGGGCACCTGCGAGTTCCTCGTCGCCGCCGACGGCACCATCTCCTTCCTCGAGGTCAACACCCGCCTCCAGGTCGAGCACTGCGTCTCCGAGGAGGTCACCGGGATCGACCTGGTCCGCGAGATGTTCCGCATCGCCGCCGGCGAGGAGCTCGGCTACGGCGACCCGGAGGTGCGCGGCCACTCGATCGAGTTCCGCATCAACGCCGAGGACGGTGGCCGCAACTTCATGCCGGCCCCAGGCACGCTGACCCGCTGGCACGCGCCGGCCGGCCCGGGAGTACGCCTCGACGGCGGCTACGACCAGGGCGAAACCGTCCCGGGCTCGTTCGACTCGCTGGTCGCCAAGCTCATCGTCACCGGCCGCGACCGCACCCAGGCGCTGGAGCGGTCCCGCCGGGCCCTGGCGGAGTTCGTCGTCGAGGGCATGCCGACGGTCATCCCCTTCCACCGGGCGGTCGTCTCCGACGCGGCCTACGTCGGGGCCTCGAACCCGTCCGGCAAGGGGTCCTTCGACGTCTACACGACCTGGATCGAGACGGAGTTCGACAACCAGATCGAGCCGTACTCCGGTGACGCCGCCGAGAACCCGGAGGCCGAGCGGCAGTCCGTGACGGTCGAGGTCGGCGGCCGGCGCCTCGAGGTGGTGCTCCCGGCCGGCTTCGCGGCGGCGGCGGGCGCGGGAGCCGCCGCGGCCGGCGCCAAGAAGCCCAAGCGCGAGAAGAAGAAGGCCGGTGCCGCCGTCAGCGGCGACTCCCTCACCTCGCCGATGCAGGGGACGATCGTCAAGGTCGGTGTCGAGGAGGGCCAGGAGGTGGCCGAGGGCGACGTGGTCGTCGTGCTCGAGGCGATGAAGATGGAGCAGCCCCTCAAGGCGCACAAGAGCGGCACCGTCACCGGACTCACCGCCGAGGTGGGCGCGACCGTGACCAGCGGCGCGGTCATCTGCGAGCTCAAGGACTGAGCCCGCGGTGGCGATGTTCAAGAAGGTCCTGGTCGCCAACCGAGGTGAGATCGCGATCCGCGCGTTCCGAGCCGCCTACGAGCTCGGCGCGCAGACGGTCGCGGTGTTCCCCTACGAGGACCGCGGCTCCGAGCACCGTTTGAAGGCCGACGAGGCCTACGAGATCGGTGAGCGCGGCCACCCGGTCCGGGCCTACCTCGACCCGGAGGGCATCGTCGCCACGGCGGTGAAGGCGGGGGCGGACGCCGTCTACCCCGGCTACGGCTTCCTCTCCGAGAACCCCGGGCTCGCCGAGGCCTGCGCCAACGCGGGCATCACCTTCATCGGCCCCACCTCCGACGTACTCACGCTGACCGGCAACAAGGCACGCGCGATCGCGGCGGCCAAGGCGGCCGGGGTACCCACGCTCGAGTCGGTCGAGCCGAGCACCGACGTCGAGGCGCTCGTGAGCGCCACCGAGCACATCCCCTATCCGCTGTTCGTGAAGGCCGTCGCCGGTGGCGGTGGTCGGGGGATGCGCCGCGTCGAGGAGCCCTCGAAGCTGCGCGAGGCGATCGAGACCTGCATGCGCGAGGGCGAGAGCGCCTTCGGCGACCCGACCGTGTTCATCGAGCAGGCGGTCGTCGACCCCCGCCACATCGAGGTCCAGATCCTCGCCGACGGGCAGGGCAACGTGATCCACCTGTTCGAGCGCGACTGCTCGGTCCAGCGACGCCACCAGAAGGTCGTCGAGATCGCCCCCGCGCCGAACCTCGACCCCGACCTGCGCGAGCGGATCTGTGCGGACGCGGTGCGGTTCGCGAAGGAGATCGGCTACCGCAACGCCGGGACGGTGGAGTTCCTCCTCGCCCCCGACGGCACCTACGTGTTCATCGAGATGAACCCTCGGATCCAGGTCGAGCACACCGTGACCGAGGAGGTCACCGACGTCGACCTGGTCCGGTCGCAGATGCGGATCGCGGCCGGCGAGACCCTGGACGACCTCGGCCTCAGCCAGGACGCCATCTCGCTGCGCGGCGCCGCACTCCAGTGCCGGATCACCACCGAGGACCCCTCGAACGGTTTCCGCCCCGACACCGGCAAGATCACCACGTACCGCTCCCCCGGCGGCGCAGGCGTCCGCCTGGACGGCGGCACGACCTACACCGGTGCCGAGGTCAGCGCGCACTTCGACTCGATGCTGACGAAGCTGACCTGCCGCGGGCGCACCTTCGAGGTCGCGGTGGGGAGGGCCCGCCGCGCGGTGGCGGAGTTCCGCATCCGCGGTGTCGCCACGAACATCCCCTTCCTCCAGGCGGTCCTCGACGACCCCGACTTCCGGGCCGGTCGGCTGTCCACGTCGTTCATCGAGCACCACCCGCACCTGCTGACCGCCAGATCCTCCGCCGACCGCGGCACGAAGCTGCTCACCTACCTCGCCGACGTCACCGTGAACCTTCCGCACGGCAAGGCGCCGGTGACCGTCGACCCCGCGAGCAAGCTCCCCGACGTGGCGCTCGACGTCCCGGCCCCCGACGGCACCCGCCAGCAGCTGCTCACCCTCGGCCCGGAGGAGTTCGCGCGGTCCCTTCGTGAGCAGAAGGCGGTCGCCGTCACCGAGACGACGTTCCGCGACGCGCACCAGTCGCTGCTCGCGACCCGGGTGCGCACCCGGGACATGGTCGCGGTGGCGGGCCACGTGGCCCGGATGACACCGCAGCTGTGGAGCCTCGAAGCGTGGGGTGGCGCGACGTACGACGTCGCGCTGCGCTTCCTGTCCGAGGACCCGTGGGAGCGGCTCGCCGACCTGCGGCAGGCTGTCCCGAACATCTGCCTCCAGATGCTGCTGCGCGGGCGCAACACCGTCGGCTACACGCCGTACCCCACCGACGTCACCCGCGCCTTCGTCCAGGAGGCCGCGGCGACCGGTATCGACGTCTTCCGGATCTTCGACGCCCTCAACGACGTCGAGCAGATGCGGCCGGCGATCGAGGCGGTCCGTGAGACGGGTACGACGGTCGCCGAGGTCGCGCTCTGCTACACCGGCGACCTGTCGAGCCCCGGCGAGAAGCTCTACACGCTCGACTACTACCTGCGCCTCGCCGAGCGGATCGTCGAGGCCGGCGCACACGTGATCGCGATCAAGGACATGGCCGGCCTCCTCCGTGCCCCCGCCGCACGCACCTTGGTCAGCGCCCTGCGCGAGCGGTTCGACCTGCCGGTCCACCTGCACACCCACGACACGCCCGGCGGCCAGCTGGCCACCCTGCTCGCCGCGATCGAGTCCGGGGTGGACGCGGTGGACGCGGCCTCGGCTGCGATGGCAGGCACCACGAGCCAGCCGGCGCTGTCGGCCCTCGTCGCCACGACCGACCACTCCGAGCGCGAGACCGGTATCGACCTCGCCGCGGTCTGCGACCTCGAGCCCTACTGGGAGGCCACCCGCCGGGTCTACGCGCCGTTCGAGTCGGGGCTGCCCTCCCCCACCGGCCGGGTCTACACGCACGAGATCCCCGGCGGGCAGCTGTCGAACCTGCGCCAGCAGGCGATCGCCCTCGGCCTCGGTGAGAAGTTCGAGCAGATCGAGGACATGTACGCCGCGGCGAACGACATCCTCGGCAACATCGTCAAGGTGACGCCCTCGAGCAAGGTGGTCGGCGACCTCGCTCTCCACCTGGTCGCGGTCGGTGCCGACCCGAAGGAGTTCGCCGAGAGCCCCGAGAAGTTCGACGTGCCGGACTCGGTCATCGGCTTCCTCTCCGGCGAGCTGGGCGACCCGCCCGGCGGCTGGCCGGAGCCGTTCCGGTCGAAGGCGCTGGCCGGGCGGAAGGTCAAGCCTCCGGTCGCCGAGCTGGCCGACGAGGAGCGCGAGGGCCTGGCGCAGGATCGACGCGCCACCCTCAACCGGCTGCTCTTCCCCGGGCCGACAGGTGCGTTCGAGGAGTCACGGGCGCGCTACAGCGACGTTTCCGTGCTCCCCACCGCGCTCTACCTCTACGGCATGCAGCCCGGGGAGGAGTATGCCGTGGACCTGGAGGAGGGCAAGCGCCTTCTGCTCGGCGTGCAGGCGGTCAGCGACGCCGACGAGCGCGGTATCCGCACGGTGATGTGCACCATCAACGGCCAGCTGCGGCCGATCAACGTGCGCGACCGCTCGGTGGCCTCCGAGGTCCCGGCCCAGGAGAAGGCCGACACCTCCAAGCCGGGCCACGTCGCGGCACCCTTCGACGGCGCGGTCAGCGTCGCGGTGCAGGAGGGCACGACCGTCGGCGCGGGCGAGACCGTGGCCACGATCGAGGCGATGAAGATGGAGGCCTCGATCACCGCGCCCGTCGCCGGCACGGTGGAGCGGATCGCGATCTCGGGCACCCAGCAGGTCGAGGGCGGCGACCTCGTCCTGGTGATCGCCCCGGCCTGAGCCGCCTCGTCCCGTCAGTTCCTGACGACCTTGGTGGCGCCGGTGCTGCGCTTCCAGACGATGTAGCCGTGCATGTAGTCGACCCGCAGCCCTCCGCTGACCCGGTAGTTCGACGTCTTCGGCCACCCGAGTCCGCTCTTGCGGCCACCCTCGGCGTGGTAGCGCCGGTCGATCGCGCCGGAGACGACCACGGGTGCGAACGAGGCCCTCTTGAAGATGGTGCCGCTCTGGAACCGCGCAAGGCGGTTCGCGCCGACCTTGCGCACCGGAGTCTTCGGGAAGCGCAGCCTGGACGAGGGGCCACCCATCTTCTTGTACCTGTGCAGGATCGGACCGTAGAGCTCCTTCGCCCCCGTTCTCGGCGAGTGGAAGATGCGGCCACGCTGGAAGTGCTGCGCGGCGCCCGCCGCGACGGCGTACTCACCGCTGCGGACAGCGCCGAGCTGGGAGTCCGTGCCGCCGATCCGTGACCAGCGGTTCATGATCGGCGTCGGCTCGATGGAGAACCAGCTCGAGCGGAGTCCGAACGCCCACCGGAAGCTGTCGCCCGAGATCGTCACGTTGCCCTTGGTGCCGTCGAGGACCAGCGACGTTACGCGACCCTGCCACTCACCGTTGCCGTCGCGGTTGGTCACCCAGATCCGGCGCAGCGTGCCGATCGAGGGGTGGCTGCGCTCGAGCCGGCTCACGTCGACGGTCGTCCGCCAGCTGTGGACCGTGTTGCCGTGCCAGTCGTCGTGGGGGTCCTCCTTCGCCGGGAGGTAGGGCATGCTGCCGGCCGAGGTCCACCCGCCGCTGCTCGCCGAGAACTGCGTGAACGCGGGCTTCCCCCCGTAGGTCAGGATCTGACGCCTCGTCGCCCGGACCGCGACGTTGCTCCGGGGGTCCTCGCTGCCGGTGCCCCCGTAGACCTGGCACGCCGTGGTGTCGCAGATCTGGTAGTGGCGGCGCATGTTCTGGTTGCGCGACCAAGTGGCGTAGGTCCTCGCCGCGACCGCCTGGGCCTTGACCGCCTCCGGGTGCCAGGAAGCCGGCATCTCGTAGGGCACGACGCCCATGACGTACTGGTCCATCGAGACGACGTTCACGGTGTCTCGTGCTGATGATCCACGGGAGGGCGAGGCCGACCGCAGAAATCCCCGATATGTCTTCGAGCCCGACGGGGTCCACAAGGTGATCGGACCGTTTGCGAAGAATTCCGCGTCCCCGGTGATGCGCTTCACCCACGGCGACCTGAAACGTTTCCAGCCGCCGTTGTAGAACTGCACGATGGTGCGCCCCTTGCGCACGACGAGCCGCCAGCGCGAGACCCCGTCACGCTCCGGCAGCACGTGCGTGGTCCTCGTCGCGAGGTTGCGCACCCCCAGACCGGCCGTCGGGCTCACGACCACGTCGTCGGAGGTGTCCGCGGAGATGAGCACGCGGACCTTGCCCTTGACTTTCCCCCAAGCCGTTCCGGGGTAGTAGAACTCCCCGATCTCCTTGTAGGAAAGGCCTTTCAGGGCCGCACCCTGTGCTCCGTGCTGGGACATGCCGTGGCCGTGACCGTATCCGTGACCGTTCACCACGATCTTCTTGCTGACCGGCACCCAGTAGGACTGGTCCGTCGAGGCGGCCTCGGCGCGCTGGCCTCGCAGGTCCCCTCCCAGTGATCCGAGGACCATCGCCGTCGCCAGAACCGCAACGGCGGCTCCCCGCCTGCGTGCACCCATTCCCAGCCCTCCCAAGCCGACCCACTCACGTGAAGAAAGTGAACCCTGTTGCGCGTGTGATCAGCAGATTATGCACACATGCGCGGTATTCCTGTCAGAAGAATCCGAACCACCAGAAGAAATACAACAAGGTAATTACGATCATGTAATTCGATGAGGATTTCCTCGATTTTCTTCCACCGGAGTCTTTCAGCGCGCGGGCTAGGCTCGCAGCATGGATTTGTTGTTGGTCCTGCTCGTCGTGGCCGCTGTCGTCGGCCTCGTCGTCACGTCGTCACGACGGCAGCAGCGCACCCAGCTCGAGCAGCGGAAGGCGGCCGAGCTCGCGGCCGTGTCGAAGGTCACCGACGAGGACGTCACGCGGTTCGGCGAGGAGCTCCAGCGCCTCGACGTGGAGATGCTGGTGACCCCGCTCGACGAGCCCATGCGCCAGGACTACCAGCGCGCGCTCGACTCCTACGAGGCGGCCAAGGACACCCTCCGTCGAGCCACCGAGCCGGAGCACATCAAGCACGTCACCGAGGCGCTGGAGGACGGCAGGTACGCCGCAGCGTGCGTGCTCGCTCGCAAGAACGGCGAGCCCCTCCCCGTGCGGCGTCCACCATGCTTCTTCAACCCGGCTCATGGCCCCTCGACGACCGACATCGAGTGGGCTCCTCCCGCCGGCATCCCCCGCCAGGTGCCGGTCTGCGCGGCGGACGCCGACCGGGTGAGCCAGGGGGCCGAGCCCGACATCCGCACGGTGCAGGAGGGGTACCGCCGGGTGCCCTACTGGCAGGCGGGACCCGCGTACTCGCCGTGGGCGACCGGCTACTTCGGAATGTACGCCGCCTCCAACCTCCTGCCCTCGTTCATGCTGCTGACCCTCCTTTCACCGACGTGGGACGGTGGCGCCGTGGAGGGCGCCGACACCGGCTTCGGCGCCGGTGACGCAGCCGCCGGCGGCGACGGCGGGGGCGGCGACGGCGGGGGCGGCGAGGCCGGGGGCGGCGACGGCGGGGGCGGCTGGGACGGCGGCGGAGGCGACCCGGGCGGGGGCGACCTCGGTGGCTTCGGCGACTTCGGCGACTTCGGCATCTTCTGATCGCCGGCTGCGCGGACCCCGCGCGACCAGATCGCCGGCGCCGCGGCCCGCGCGACCAGCGGCGGCTCCGGTGCTCGCGAGCCTTTGCCCGCGGGCCACTCGTGCTACCGGGCCGGCGGCCGGCTACCCGTGGTAGCGGTGCAGCCGCCGGGCGGCCTCGGCGACGGAGCCGCTCATCGACGGGTACACCGTAAACGCCTGGGCGAGCTGGTCGGCGGTGAGGTTCTCCGAGACCGCGATCGAGACCGGGTGGATGAGCTCGCTCGCACGCGGACCGACCACCACACCCCCGACCACGATGCCGGTGCCGGGGCGGCAGAAGAGCTTCACGAACCCGTCCCGCACGCCCTGCATCTTCGCCCGGGCGTTGCCGGAGAGCGGGAGCATCACCGTCTCCACCTGGATCTCTCCCGCGTCGACGGCGCTCTGCGACCAGCCCACGGTGGCGATCTCGGGCGCGGTGAACACGTTGGCGGAGACCGTCCTGAGATCGAGCGGGGCGACGGCGTCACCGAGGAAGTGCCACATCGCGATGCGTCCCTGCATCGCCGCGACGGAGGCGAGCATGAACACCCCCGTGCAGTCCCCGGCGGCGTAGATGCCGCGGGCCGAGGTTCGAGAGACCCGGTCGACGTTGACGAACCCGCCGTCCCCGAGGATCACGCCGGCTTCCTGGAGGCCGATGCCGGACGTGTTGGGCACCGAGCCGAGTGCGAGCAGGCAGTGCGAGCCCTCGACCTCCCGTCCGTCGGTCAAGCGGACCTTGACCGTGTCGCCCACGCGTTCCACCGACTCCATGCGGGACTTGGAGAGCACGGTCATCCCCCGACGGGTGAAGACCTGCTCGAGGACCTCCGCGGCGTCGGCGTCCTCGCCGGGAAGGACGCGGTCGCGACTCGACACGAGCACGACGTCGATGCCGAGTGCGTTGTAGGCCCCGGCGAACTCGGCTCCGGTCACACCCGAGCCGACCACGATCAGCCGCTCGGGCACCTCCTCGAGGTCGTAGACCTGGTCCCAGCTGAGGATCCGCTCCCCGTCGGGCTGTGCGGTCTCCAGCGTGCGGGGGCTCGCACCCGTGGCGACGAGCACGGCGTCGGCCTCGAGCGTCTCGCTGGTCCCGTCCGCGAGCTCCGCGACGACCTTGTGGGGACCGTCCAGGCGGCCGCGCCCGGGGACGACCCGGACCTTCTCACGGGTGAGACGTCGCTCGATGTCTCGCGACTGGGCCAGCGCGAGTGCCTTGACGCGTTCGTTGACCCGCAGCAGGTCGACTGAGACCCCCGCGGCCGGGTCGCCGAGGTTGATGCCGAGCTCGACGGCCTCCTCCATGTCGGCCATCAGCTCGGCCGTGGCGATCAGGGTCTTGCTCGGGACGCAGTCGGTGAGGACCGCGGAGCCGCCGATCCCGTCGGAGTCGACCACCGTGACCTCGGCTCCGAGCTGCGCCGCCACC
>Ga0208537_1000041_pt1 | contig 19806 bp, 15 predicted proteins | sample MayberrySE_TuleA_FD_185672 | JGI IMG/M metagenome (GOLD analysis project Ga0208537, IMG submission 185672) | Natural and restored wetland microbial communities from the San Francisco Bay, California, USA, that impact long-term carbon... | ecosystem: Environmental > Terrestrial > Soil > Wetlands ...
CATGAGCCGGCCGGGTGCGCAGAGGCACGGGTTCTGGCCGCTGTCCCGGTTCACCCTGTGGACCAGGCAGCGCTGTTGAGCCACGGCCGAGGTCCAAACCACTGGCGCCCGGCCCTGGCGGAGGAGTTCAATGGGGCAGCCATGGTCCCGCCCTCCCCGGTCCCCGGACCGGACTTCCGGGTCCTCGGCCCACTCGAGGTCTTCCTGGAAGGCAGACAGGTACCCGTTCCGGCGGGCACCCAGCGAACCCTGCTCGGAATGCTCCTGCTCAGCCGGGGTAGAGCTGTCTCCGCGACCCGCCTCGCCGAAGGCCTCTGGGGCGAGCACCAGCCGAGGGACCCGAGGGCCTCCCTGCACACGGCCGTCGCCCGGCTGCGCCGGACCCTCGGCCGCACGGGGGAGGCGCTGCGCACGCTCGCCCCGGGCTATGTCCTCGACATCCCGCGCGAGTCGCTCGACTCCGACCGGTTCTCCGACCTGCACGCGCGTGCCCGGACCCTCCTCGGCCACCCCGCCGGCCGGGACCCGGGTGAGGCGCAGGCCGCAGAGGCCGTCCTCGTGCTGCGGTCGGCGCTGGACCTCTGGCACGGTCCCGCCTGGGGTGAGCTCGCCGACGGCGTCGCCTCGGGTGACGCGCTGCGCCTGGAAGAGGCCCGGCTGTCCGCACGTGAGGACCTCGCCACCGCGCTGATGTACGCGGGACAGGTCGCGGAGGCCGTGGAGGTCCTGGAGACGGTCGTGCTCGAGGACCCGCTTCGCGACCGCGCGGTGGGCCTCCTCGTCGACGCGCTGCACCGACACGGTCGTACGGCGGACGCGTTGTACACCTTCGAGATCTACCGGGAGGTGCTCGCCGAGGAGCTCGGCCTCGACCCCTCGCCGACCCTGGCCGCGCTCCATCAGCGCGTCCTGCGGCAGGAGCTCCCCGAGCCCCAGGCGCAGTCCCCCGGCCCGACACGGGTTCCGCCCCAGAGGTCTGCGCGCGAGGGGGCGGGCGAGCCTGCGGGCGACTCGCCGCCGACAAGTGCGGCCGGCGCTGCACGAGGCGACATCGGCGCTGGGCTGGTCGGACGCGACGAGGACGCGGCCGCGGTGTCCGGCTTGCTGGAGACCGCGGGCCTGGTCACGCTCGTGGGCCCCGGTGGCGTGGGGAAGTCACGGCTCGCACAGCACATCGCCCAGCGCCGCGCCGACGCGTCCTGCTGGGTCGACCTGGTGCCGGCCCGCGACCGGTCCGGCGTGCTGCAGGCCATCGCGGACGCATTGGGGGTGGAGGTCCGCTCGGGCACCGCCATGGAGAGCGCGGTCTACGAGCGCCTGACATCCGACACCGACCTCGTCGTCCTCGACAACTGCGAGCACGTCCTCGACGGCGTGGCGGCGGTGCTGTCGTCGCTGGTCACCCCGACGGCGACCGTTCTGGCCACCAGCCGCGAGAGGCTCGGCGTCGTCGGCGAGCGGGTCTACGTGCTCGACCCCCTTGCGCTGCCCGCACCGGGCACGGCCGACCCTCGCGCGCCCGCCGTCCAGCTGTTCGTGGCTCGCGCCGCCGCCGCGGGGGTGGACCTCAGCGGTGATCCCGACGTCGTGCGCCGCGTCGGAGAGGTGTGCCGTGCACTGGACGGTCTGCCGCTCGCCCTGGAGCTCGGCGCGGCGAGGATGGGGACGTTGACCCTCGACGACCTCGCGGACCGGCTGGACCGGAGGTTCGAGCTGCTCACCCGCGGACCTCGCACGGCTCCGTATCGCCACCAGACCCTCCGCTCGGTGGTCGACTGGTCCTACGACCTCCTCGACGACGAGGAGCGGAAGGTCTTCACCCGGCTTGCGGTGTTCCCGTCCGGGTTCGACCTCGCGGCGGCGGAGGCTGTGGTCTCGGACGAGTCGCTGGACGCCGCCCGGGTCGCGGACGTGGTCGCCCGGCTCGCCGACCGGTCCATGGTGGTCCGCCCTTCGGGCTCCCGCCGCGGCAAGTACCGCCTGCTCGAGAGCCTGCGGAGGTACGGCGTCTCGCGGTTGGCCCCCGAGGACGTCGCGGCAGTACGCCGGAGGCACGCCCTGTGGGCCACCGAGCTCGCGGAGCGCTGCCGAAAGGGCCTCGAGAGCCCCGAGGAGGCGCAGTGGACGGCTGTGCTCGACGACGTGCTCGACGACCTCAAGAGCGCCTGGCGTTGGACCCAGGAAGCCGAGGAGTCGCAGGTGTCCGAGCGGCTGCTGACGGCGGTCTGCTGGTGGGCCTACTGGCGACTCCGCGCGGACGTGCTCTGCTGGGGCGCCCGGCTGGTCGAGGACCACCCCACGACCGCGCCGCCCGTGGCCTACACAGCAGCCGCCGCATGTGCCTGGCTGGAGGGCGACTTCGACGAGGCGGAACGCGTGGCGGAGCTGGCGGCCGCCAGGTATGACGAGGAGTCGAGAAGCGGCCTCTTCGAGATCCTCGGTGACGTCTACCTCTCCCGAAGCGCCGTGGCACGCGCAGTCGAGAGCTATGCGCACGCCGAGCGCATCCGCGCGGGTAGCGGGGACCGCCTCGGCGAGTCCATCGCGGCGAGCAACAAGGTGCTCGGCCTGGCGTATGCGGACCTACCTCGTGAGGCGGCCGTCGCCCGCGCCCTGGAGCTCGCGGCCAGGACGGGAAGCCCCACGGCCCTGGCGTTCGCGCGGTACGCCCAGGGAGAGGCGTGGGCGGAGTACGACGAGCCGCGGGCGGTAGCTGCCCTGGAGGAGGCCCTCGCCCTCGCCGAGAGCGTCCGGAACCGGCTCATCATCGGCGTGGCGATGACAGCCCTCGTCGCGCTGCGCGGGCGCTCCACGTCGGTGGAGCCCACCACGTTCGAGCTGTTCGGCAGGGTCATCGTGCACTGGTCGACGGCGGGCAACCCGACGCTCATGGTGACGGCACTGCGCAACCTCGTGATCCTCCTCGGCCGGGTCGGCCGGGACGAGGAGGCCGTCGCGCTGTGGGCCGCGGTCTCCGACATCGACGCCCTCCATCCGTCCTACGGCGCCGAGGCAGAACGGCTCGACACGACGCTCGCCACCGCACGCTCGAGGCTCGGCCGCGCCTTCGAGGACGCCGTGCACCGCGGGCACAGCCACACCGGCCTCGCGGCGGTGGCGGCACTCGCCTCTGCGGTGTGCGAGGACGAGGCCCGCAGGATGGCGGCAGCGAGCACGAACGTCGTGACGCCGACGAGCGCCGGCCACTCGGCTCCGTTCATCCACCTCGTGACCCCGCCGACGTCCGCGTCGCTCGGCCCGCCGGCAGGCCGGGAGGTCTAGGACCACCGCCACGGGCCAAGGCCGTGGAGCGCGCGGACCGACGTGCAGGCTTCGGGTCCTGTCGGGCGCAAGGGCTCGAGGCGTCAACCGGAGGGCGGGACGATCGTCACCACCCCGCCGGCAGCAGCGAGGTCGACGTCTGTCCCGTCACGGGCGACCACCTCGAAGCTCTCCGGACCCTCGTCGACCTCGTCGGCGCGCACCGTGACCGTGAACACCGCTCGCAGCTGTCCCGGAGCGAAGGTGATCCGCTCCGTCAGCGGGACGAAGTCGGACTCGTCCGCAGATCCCGGCTGTGTCGACAGCGTCAGGCCGACCCGCTTGCCGCTGGCCCGGCTGAGCCGCAGCGCCACCGTCACGTCGACGGTGCCCTCCGTAGGCTCCGTGACCCGCGCATCGGCGACCGTGACCCGCGGCGGCGGGTCGTCGTCGAGGATCCTGCCGATCCCCCGGCCGTCCTTGACGCGCAGCCCTCGGGGCGCCGAGAGCCGCACGGCGAGCCGTTCGGTCCGCTCGTCGCGCAGGTCGTCGCGGACCCTTACTCGCACCAGGTGCTTCCTGGCACCCACGGGGAAGGTGACGCGCTGGTCCGTCGCGACGTAGTCGCGGCCGGCCGACGCGGTGCCGGCGACCGTGCGAACCCGGACGCTAGTGCGCCTGGAGGTGGGGCGGTCGAGCGTCACGGCCATCGTCATCACCCATCCACCGGGCCGCTCCCGGACCGACGCGTTCGACACCCGGGCCCGGGGCACGGGCGGCCGTGGGCGCCCCTGCGCGTCCAGAGAGGCCGGACAGTAGCCACGGTCGCGCGCGCCGCGGATGATGCGGGGTAGCGCGAGGAGCGTCTGCGCGGAGTTCGCGACGCCGTCGTGGAGGACGACCACGTTCGGCTGGTGGGGGTTCAGCTGGCTCAGTGTGCTCTTGGCGATGGTGCTTGCGGACCGGCCTTCCCAGTCGCGCGGGTCCGCGGTCCACATCACCGGCACCAGCCCGACTCCACGCACGACAGCGCGGACGCGCGCGTCGATGCTCCCGTACGGCGGCCGCATCAGCGTCGAGGGCCGGGCTCCCGCAGCCTTGACCGCCCGTCGGGTGCGCCGCAGCGTCGTCTCGATCTGGTTGTCCCCGAGCCGAACCAGGTTCTCGTGGTGGTAGGTCTGGTTGCCGATGGTGAACCCCATCCTCCCGGCCCGCCTGACCACTCCGGGGTGGGCTCGCACCCGCTCGCCGATGACGAAGAACGTTGCGGGCGCCCCGCGGTCGTGCAGCACGCGCAGGAAGTCCGGTGTCAAGGCAGAGCTCGGACCGTCGTCGAAGGTGAGGGCCACCAGGCCGCTCGAGCACGGCGTGACCGCCGAGCGCACCACGACCGCGGCGGGCCCCGGGGCGAGTGCCGGCGCGAACGGCGCTGCGGCAGCTGCCCCCGCATGACTCGTCGGGCCCGTTACGCCCAGCAGGGCACAGCAGAATGTTGCGGACACCCGCCTGAGTCTCATCGTTCTCGCCCCCCAGCCCCTCCTCCAGGATCGACCTGAGGGCTCGAGCGCGGAGCCGATCACGCCGGGAGGGGACCAAGGGCCCTGCCCGGCGGCCCGATCCGGCTATCCCGGGTAGGCCGGTCAGTCGCCGAACAGCTCGCGCACGTCCGCGGCGTCGATCGGCGTGCCCATCGAGCCGTCCCCGTCGACGACCTGCGCGAACAGAGCTGCCTTGCGGGCCTTGAGCTCCATGACCTTCTCCTCGATCGTGTTGGCCGCGACGAGCCGGTAGACCATGACCGGATGCCGCTGACCGATCCGGTGGGCGCGATCGACGGCCTGCGCCTCGACGGCGGGGTTCCACCAGGGGTCGAGCACGAAGACGTAGTCGGCCTCGGTGAGGGTCAGCCCCACTCCCCCGGCCTTGAGGCTGATCAGGAACACCGCTGCGTCCCCGCGCTTGAAGTCCTCGATCACCTCACCGCGCTTGCGGGTGCTGCCGTCGAGGTAGGTCGAGGCGATCCCTTCCCGGTCGAGCCGTGTGCGCACCCGCTGCAGGAACGAGGTGAACTGGCTGAAGACCAGTGCCCGGTGACCCTCCGCCCGGAGCTCAGCGAGGTGGTCGACCAGGACGTCGACCTTGGCGGATCCGACCCCGTCGTACTCCTCGTCCACCAGCCCGGCGTCGAGGCTCAGCTGACGCAACCGGGTGAGCGAGCGGAAGATCGCGATCCGGTGCTTGTCGAAGTCCTCGACCAGGCCGAGGACGGTCTGCCGCTCGCGTTGGAGGTGGGTCTCGTAGATCTTGCGGTGTCGCGGCGTCAGACGGACCTCCAGCACCTGCTCCTGCTTCGCGGGCAGGTCGGAGGCGACCAGATCCTTCGTACGCCGCAGCAGGAACGGCCTGATCCGGCGGCGGAACCGCTGGAGCACCTCCTTGTCGCCGAGCCTTTCGACCGGGTTCGCCACCTGCTCGACGAACCGCTGTGGGTACGGGTAGAGGCCCGGCGCCACGATGGACAGCAGGGACCACAGCTCCATCAGCCGGTTCTCCAGCGGCGTGCCGGTGAGCGCCAGTCGGAACGGCACGTCGAGGCGCCGCACGCACTGATAGGTCTTGCCGTTGTGGTTCTTGACCATCTGCGCCTCGTCGAGCACGAGCCCGCCCCATTGCAGCGCGGCGTAGGACGAAACCTCCAGGCGGTAGAGCGTGTAGGACGTGATGACCACGTCGGCGTCGTCGAACACCGAGGCGATCGACGTGCCTCGCCTGGAGTGCGACTCCGTCACGGTCTCGACGACCAGACCCGGGGTGAAGGTGGCCGCCTCGTGCGCCCAGGTGGACACGACGCTCGTGGGCGCGACGACCAGGAACGGGCCGGCTCCACCTTTGCGTGCATGGGCGATGAGGGCGAGGGTCTGGAGGGTCTTGCCGAGCCCCATGTCGTCGGCGAGGATCCCGCCGAGGCCGGTCTCCCAGAGGAAGGCGAGCCACCGGAAGCCGTCGCGCTGGTAGTGCCGCAGCTCGGCCTCGAGCCCGGTCGGCTCGACCTCCGGCAGAGCCTCGACGCCCCGGAGCGCCTGCGCGGCGCGGACCCACTGGTCCGCCTGGGCGTCGACGATGCCGACCTCGGCGAGCTCGTCCCACAGCCCGAGGTCGTGGTGGTTGACACGGACCCCGTCACGCGGCTGGTCGTGCAGCTCCCCGGCCGCGCCGACGAGCTCGGCGAGCTTGCGGAACTCGGGATGGTCGGTGCCGATGTGGAGACCGCTCTTCATGATGATCCGCGGTACTCCGAGCGTGAGCGCCTCGAGGAGGTGCGCCAGGGCGATGAACTGCCCGTCCACGCTGATCACGACCTCGAGGTCGAGCCAGTCGGTGCGGCCCTCTTGCGCGTCACCATCGTCGGGCTCGGCGGCGGCAAACCGGATGACCGGCCCCTCCCGCGCCTCGCGGTAGTCGGGCCGGACCCCGATCTCCTCGATCTCGACGAGACCGCCTGCCTCGAGCCCAGGAAGAACGTCCTCGGCGAAGGCGATCGCGGTGACGTCGTGGAAGACGACCTCCGCGAGCAGCCCGGCCTCGCGGCGGCGGCTTCCGTAGAGCCGATGGACCTGCTCGTCGGCCAGCGAGCTCTCGAGGCCCTCGAGCAGCTCCTGCTCGCGCTCGGGTCGTCGGACGCCGCGCATCCCGCGGGACTCGTCGAGCCGATAGATGCGGTCGTCCTCGCCGACCCGGTACCGCCAGGACCAGGTGAGACGGACCTCGTCGACGTCCTCCCACTCCACCGTCAGGCACAGCCGGGGCTCGACCGGCCTCGGTACGGCTACGGACCCGTCCGAGGAGACGACGGGGACGTGGCGCTGGAGGCGGGGGAGGTACTCGGCGACGAGGTCCGCGCGGTCCGCTGCGGGGACCACGAGCTGCTCGCTCATGCCGAGCAGGCGGCGCACCTGCGGCCCTGCCGGCTTCGCGAGAGGCGCGAGCGTCACGGACCAGGTCTGGGGCTTGGCTCCGGGGACCCAGAGGGCCACACCGTGACCGTTCTCCCCGAGGACGTCGACGTCGTCGGCGCCGTGCCAACCCTCGGCCGTTCTCACACCGAGTCGCAGATGGGCATCGCGGTCCGGGGCGGCGTTCACGTCGAGCTCGATGCTCACCGGGCCGGGATGGACGTGCACGCTCTCGAGGCCGGCACCGGGGACGAGCTCGATGCCGACCTCCGAGCACCGCCCGAGCAGGCTCCACAGAGAGCCACCGAAGGCGGTCAGCACCAGGTGCGACTCGGCACCGCCGAAGTACAGGTTGCGCTGAGCCGCCCGGTAGGCCGCGAAGATCTCGGCGAGCAGCGCCGCCTGCTCGGGGGGGAAGCCGCTCCGGCTCTGGCCGGAGACGTGCTGGAGACCCTGCCACGAGATACCCGAGCGAACCCAGTTGTCACGGGCTCCGCGCTGGAGCGGGCGGACCCGCAGGCTTCCGCGGCGAGCTTCGAGGGGCTCGCCCGCGCCACGGAACCTGGACGTCGACGTGCGCTGGTTGAGCTCGACCTGTATCGCGAGGGGCCTGGTCGCGACGGGACCGTCGGCGACGTCGTCGAGCTCGTCGAGCACGGAGCTGAGCTGTCGCTCCCAGCGACGGTCCCCGCCACCTCCCGCGGCCTGCTCCTCCGCCTGCCGCGCCCGGACGGTGAGCAGCAGCGCCACGGCGTGCTTGCAGCCCTCCCGGACCGGGCAGCTGCACCGGCCGTAGGTCCAGACGCCCGAACCGCTCTGCCCGACGCTGACGTTGCAGCCGTAGATCTCGCCGACCGAGCCCTCGACGTTGCCTCGGATGTCGAGGTCGCCGTCCTCGTCGACCTGGTGGCTGCAAGACATGACCTTGCCCCGTCGCACGTAGTCGGCCGCGCGCTCGTAGGTCGCCGAGCCGAACCTGCTCCGCAGGTCCGGCTCGTCCAGCAGAAGGGTCAGGTCCACCACGCACAGAGCCTAGGCGTCGCCACCGACCACCAGCACCAGCCCTCGCCGGCGGCAGGGTGCACCGTGGGCGCGGCTTGTCGGGCCGTGGGTCAGGCGGCGAGCTCGAACCCGCCACGCCGCTCGGGAAGGCGGGCTGCCATCGGGGCGACGAGCTGCGCGACCAGGCGCCCGAGACGTCCGCCGGCCAGTGACGCGAGGGTGCGGCGAAGGGGCAGCCGGTAGACCAGCACCACGGACTGCATGGCGAGGAGCACCAGGCTGCAGAGGGTGAGCGGCAGGTCGTGAGCCATCAACCCGTAAGCCACCCAGAGCGTGCTGCCCCACCAGGCCAGCAGCGTCGACCACGGGCACAAGCCCCACAGCGGCGCTCGTGAGACGGCCAGCCGCGCCTGCGGGAACATGCGCATCGAGCTGGCCGCCGTACCGACCATCGCCAGGGTGAAGGAGTTCGCCACGTCGACGAGCCAGAACGAGGCGAGGCCCGTGACGAAGACGACCACGAGAGGGGTCCACGCCCTTCTGGGCACGCCTGCCCGGATCACCGCCACTGCGAGCACCAGCAGCAGCACCATGGCCAGAGTGTTGTTCACGATCTGGATCGCGTCGGAGACCGCGACCGCGTAGACGCACCACAGCGTGAAGGTCGCCATGCTCAGCAGGATCGAGCTCCACGACACACCCTCGGCCGACCGGGTGCGGGCGGCGCGGAGGACCTGGGGGACAGTGGCGAACAGGGACAGGACCGATGCGGCGGAGCCGACCAGCACGACGACAGACACGGGCAGCACATTCGATCGAGACGCGGGTGGACGAGGGGTCTCGGTCCGTCTTGGGTGAGCTGGCCGATCCCACTGAAAAGCCTAGAAACGACCCCATCTCTCCGCTGCCGAATGCAAAATTCCGGGCCCGAGACCTGGGTCACATTGACGCCGCCTCGGGCGGCGGTCGAGAGTCCCTGGCATGTCCACCATCGACAGGCAGCGCCTGGGCTCGCTGATCGACCGTGAGCGAGCAACCTACGCAGCCGACCACCCCACGTCCGCAAGACTCTTCGGAGAGGCAGAGCACCTCTTCGGCCAGGTGCCCATGACCTGGATGGCGATGTGGAGCGGTGGGTTTCCGCTCTACCTCGACCGGGCGAACGGAAACCGGGTCACAGACGTGGACGGACGGGAGTACGTCGACTTCGCCCTCGGCGACACCGGCGCCATGGCGGGCCACAGCCCCGGCGAGACCGTGAAGGCGGTGAGCGAGCGGATCGCCGATCTCGGCGGGATCACGACCATGCTGCCGACCGCCGACGCCGAGTGGGTCGGCGCAGAGCTGAGCCGGCGGTTCGGCCTTCCGTTGTGGTCCTTCACGCTCACCGCGACCGACGCGAACCGGTGGGCGATCCGCCTGGCACGGCTGGCGACCGGCCGGCCGAAGGTGCTCACCTTCGCCTACTGCTACCACGGCTCCGTGGACGAGGCCTTCGCCGTGCCCGGCCCCGACGGTACGGCGGTCGCCCGGCCGGGCCTCGTGGGCGCACCCGTGCCGCTGGCCGAGACGACCCGCGTGGCGGAGTTCAACGAGCTCGCCGGCGTCGAGGAGCAGCTGAGGCACGGGGACGTGGCGGCGATCCTCACGGAACCGGCGCTGACCAACATCGGCATCGTTCTGCCCGAACCCGGCTTCCTCGAGGGCCTGCGGGAGCTGGCGACGAAGTACGGCGCCCTGCTGATGATCGACGAGACGCACACGTTCTCGGCCGGACCGGGTGGAGCGACGGCCCTCTGGGGGCTGCAGCCGGACATCTTCGTGATCGGAAAGAGCATCGGCGGCGGTATCCCGAGCGGCGCCTACGGCATCAGCGCCGAGGTCGCCCGCTCGGTGCAGGCCCATCCCGAGGCGGACCTCGTCGACGTCGGCGGCGTCGGCGGCACCCTCGCGGGGAACGCCCTGTCGGTCGTGGCGATGCGCGCGACCCTGGAGCACGTCCTGACCGAGGATGCCTTCGCGCACATGGTCGGCCTCGCCACCCGGTTCACCGCCGGCGTGCAGGCGACGATCGACCAGGCCGGCGTCCCGTGGTCGGTCAGCCAGCTCGGCGCGCGGTCGGAGTACCGGTTCGCCTCGCCGGCACCCCGCAACGGCAGCGCGTCAGCGGCTGCGGCCGACAACGGGCTGGACGAGTTCCTCCACCTGTACCTCGCCAACCGGGGCGTGCTGATCACGCCGTTCCACAACATGGCGCTGATGTGCCCTGACACGAGCGCCGACGACGTCGCTCTTCACAGCAGGCTGTTCGCCGAGGCGGTCGACGAGCTGGTGGGCGCGTGACCGACGGTCTCACCCTGCCGGAGGCCTTCGCGCTCACGGGCAGGGTCGCGCTCGTGACCGGGGCGGGGTCGCCGGACGGGATCGGGTTCGCCACGGCGCGACTGTTGGGCCGTCTCGGGGCCTCCGTGGCCGTCACCGCGACGACCGAGCGCGTGCACGAACGTGCGAAGGAGCTCGAGGCGGCGGGGGTCGACGGGGTGGGCGTCGTGGCCGACCTCACCGACGAGGCCGAAGCCGTCCGCGCCGTCGAGCACGTCACGGCGGTCCTGGGAGCCCCGACCGTGCTCGTGAACAACGCAGGGATGACCAGCCTCTCCGCCCCTGCGCTGTCGGTGGACTCCCCCGGTGGCGAAGAGTCGGAGACCGCCGCCGAGATGTCTCTCGAGCAGTGGCACCGCTCGCTCGCGCGCAACCTCGACACCGCCTTCCTGTGCACGAGGGCCGCGCTTCCCGGCATGCGGACCGTCGGATGGGGACGGGTCGTCATGGTGGCGTCGGTCACCGGGCCCGTGATGGCCATGCAGGGTGAGGCCGCGTACGCCGCGGCGAAGGCCGGGATGGTCGGCCTGGCGCGGTCGGTGGCGCTGGACTTCGCCCGCGACGGCGTGACCGCGAACGCCGTGGCGCCGGGCTGGATCGCCACGAGCAGCCAGACCGCCGACGAGGCGCGACAGGGACGCCTCACCCCGGCCGGCCGGAGCGCCCGTCCCGAGGAGGTGGCCGCCGCGATCGCCTTCCTGTGCAGCCCCGGCGCGGCCTACGTCACCGGCCAGTGCCTCGTCGTCGACGGCGGCAACCACATCGCCGAGGAGCGCTCCTGACGGGCGGACCGGGACATACGGCCGTCGGGTGACAGATCGGGAGCGATTTGGCGATTCCCAAGTAAAGGGACTGCGCGAGGGTGCGCTCGTGGAGAGCCTGCTCTCGGAGTTCCGCTCGTCGAGTGGGAAGCACGCGGCGTACGTCGGGTCGCACGCCCGTCGCTTCGGCGCGGCCCGGGTCGACGGCGTCCCGCACGTCGTCGCGGGACCCGTGAGCTCCCCCGCGCGCTCGAGGAGCGGCTCGTTCACCGGCTGGAGCATGCTGCGGGTCGACCCGAATGCCGCTCGATGGCTGGCTGCCGAGTTCCTGCCGCACGTGAACGCGCTCAGGATCAAAGCACCGGACAACTTGGCCGTCGGGGCCGGCAGCGAGGTCTCCGCCTCACTCGACCAGGCCGGTCGGCGGATCCGGGTGGCGTACCCGATGGACGCCGAGTGGGTCGAGTCGCCCACCGTGCACGTCGGCGCTCGCTCCGCCGCGCCGCCGACGGCAGTCGTCACCTACAACCCCTGGACCGGCCGGCTGACCGCGCTGCGTCCCGGCGTGGCCGTTCTCGCAGTGCGGGTGAACGGCGTGACCGCGAACCGGACCGTCACGGTGAGGTGACTCGGGCTCGCACGGCGGCGCAGACGTCCTGTCGTGGCCTGGCTACGAGGCTCCTTCACGGGCCTTGAGAGCCCTCCGGCGCCTGCGCCGGTCGAGCAGGACGAAGATCCCTCGGGCGATGCCGTAGTCGCGGCCGTTGGCCCCGGTGCTGGCCATCCAGGCCTCGCTAGCGACGCGTCCGGGCGCCTCCGCGTCCGGCTTCGGGTCGGGCTCACGTGGGATGCGCTTGGGGTGCCGAGCCATCGTTGTCCTCCGAAGCAGTCGCGTCTGGCCCGCTGATCCTATGACAAGCCGGTCGGCCATCCCTGCAACTCACGGCATGTCGCCATCACGTCAGCCGATACCGTGCGTTGATGAGCCTGAGACTCCCGCGGGCAACAGGAGGTGGCAGAGCACTGGACATCGAGACGCCGGCGCTCGTGGTCGACCTCGACCGGCTCGAGGCGAACGTCCATGGCATGAGCGAGGCCGTCGGGTCACGAGGGCTCGACCTGCGGCCACACGCGAAGACCCACAAGTCACTCGAAATCGCCGAGATGCAGCTCCAGGCAGGCGCGAAAGGGCTTACCGTCGCGACCCTGTCGGAGGCCGAGGTGTTTGCGGAGGGCGGCTTCACCGATCTGCTGATCGCCTACCCGATCTACCCCGGCGGGACGAAGGCCGACCGGCTGCGCAGGCTGCTGGACAGCGTGAACCTCCACGTCGGAGTCGAAAACGCCGCCGGTGCTGCCGCCATCGCCCGAGCCGCGGGAGGGCGGAGGGTGCAGGTGGTCCTCGAGGTGGACAGCGGCCAGCACCGCACCGGCATCGAGCCGTCGGCCGTCGTACGGCTGGCCGAGCAGTGCGACTCCCTCGGTCTCAGGGTCAACGGCGTGTTCACGCACGGCGGCCACTCCTACAAGGACCCGTCCGCGCCGGGCCGTGCCGCGGTGGACGAGGGCGACGCCCTGGCGGCGGCTCACGAGCACCTTCGTGCGGCCGGGTTCGAGCTCGGCATCGTGAGCGCCGGCTCGACGCCGACCACCGGAGCGGAGCGTCCGCCACAGGTCACCGAGGAGCGACCGGGCTCCTACGTCTTCTACGACCGCCAGCAGCTCGCACTCGGAGCCTGTGTCCCCGACCAGGTGGCGCTGTCGGTGGCCGCCACCGTCGTGAGCACGGGGCACGACCGGTTCGTGGTCGACGCGGGGTCGAAGGCGCTCGCGACGGACCGGCCGGCCTGGCTCACCGGGCACGGCTCGATCCCTGCCCTCGGCGACGCACGAGTCACGACGCTGTCCGAGCACCACGGGATCGTGGAGGGCGCCACGACGTCCCCGAACGTGGGCGACATGGTCCTCGTGACACCGAACCACGTGTGCACCGTGGTGAACCTCTTCGACGAGTACGTCGTCGCCCGAGGCGGGGAGATCGTGGACCGTTGGCGGGTGGCGGCTCGCGGGCGGAACGTCTGACACCGGCGGGCCGGGCACGGACCGGTCTCGTCGACCCGGTCAGCGGGTGAGGACCGCGAGCAGCGCCCTGGCGTACGCCCGCTCCGCGTCGATGTCGACGTGCCGCTCGGTCCGGCCGCGTTCCTCGAGCACGACGACGAAGCCGTCGGGCACGGCCTCCAGCCCCAAGAACCGTGCACCCAGGAGGGAGCGTAGCTGCGCCTCGTGCGGCAGCCAGATGACCTCGTCCTGGGGGATGCTGTCCAGCGCCCACTCGGTCGTGCCGTTGAACCGGACGATGCTGCCCGTCGGCAGGGCCTGGGTCTCGATGGTCATCTCGCTCACGACGTAGACCCTGTCGTCCAGACCCCGGATGGGTATGACGAACCGGTCCCCTGCCGTGGGGGACCACTCCAGGCCCGCATCACGCAGCCGGGCGGCGAGCTCGACGCTGATCACCTGTTCATTGTGCCCCCGGTCGCCATCCGGCCCGGACGGGAGCGGTCGGTGGCCTAGGAGGAAAGCTCGGTGACGTCGACCAGCCGGTGCCCGAGGCCCGTGGACGGTGACGCCGCGCGGCAGGTGAGCTGACGTGGCTCCCCGACCTCGGTGTGGACACGGACTCGCCAACGACGGCCGCCGACGGCGAACACCGCGCAGGATTCGGCGCCGTGCCGGGAGTGCTCCGCGAGGGTGACTGCGTCGAGGCGGAGCACACCGAGCTTGCGGCGGAGGTAGACCTCGGCGGCCTGGACGGAGAAGGGGTACGCCGACCGCCCCCGGAGGTGCTCGACGTCCAGCTCACCGGCGACGTGCTTCTCGACGAATCGCGGCGCGTCCGAGGGCGTGAGACGCCCGTAGTACAGGCCGTGCGGGAGCACGAGCACGTTGGCGGCGAACCTGTCCCCGCCGATGTGCGAGACCTCCCAGGTCTGCTCGGGCGCCTGGTGCGCCATCGCAAGGGCCAGCGGGCGACCGCGCTCGGCGCAGCACGCGTCGTGCTTGCCGTGGGTGCACACGAGGAACAGCGGCTCGTCGTGAGCCGTGAGGCCGGGCGACTCCCCCGCGCCGAGCCCCGCCAGGTCGAGGTCGAGGAGCTCTCGGACGTCGTCCAGCCTGACGGTCTCGAGCCAGGGCTTCTCGCTGTGCACGTAGGCGGCGAACACCCGCGACGATGCGGACACGCCACGCCCGTGCCTGCGGATGAGCAGCGGCCGGATCCCGTGGCGCGACTCGAGCTCGGACAGCCGCTGCTTCACCGCGTCGGGCAGCCGGCTGTCACGCACCGCCTTGATCCCCCAGGGGCCCGGTGCCTCCAGCAGGAGGAAGGCCCGGACGGTCGAGGCAGAGCCCTCCAAGGGCTCGGTCAGCTCCTGGCTGGCCGTCGAGCACCGGAACGGCGCGGGCACGGCGGCCGTCACGGGACGATCCGGAGCAGACCTTCACGCACGAGTCGTCTGGCGACGACGAGCCTGCTCTCTGCGTCGAGCCAGGCGGACAGCTCGCTGACCTGGAACGAGTCGTGGTCGCGGACGAACTCCATCGGCTCGCTCAGCCTGGCGGGCATGCGGAGCTCCCGGTCGCCGAGGAGCACGGAGAGCTTCTCCCCCGCCGGCCTGAGGACGCAGGCGGCCGTGGGCCTGCGTTCCAGGCGTGTGTCGTCGTCCACGTGGTCCAGCAGCACCAGGTCGTTGAGGCCGCCGCGCAGCGCCGGTGTGCGATCCCGCAGAAAGGCCTGCGCCCGGTCGTCGGCCAGCACGCGGGGGTCCAGCTCGCCCAGGCTTCGGGCGAACGACGAGAGCTCCTCGGCGAGCTGCTGCCCGAGACGTGACGGGTCGTCGACGTACCCGGCGGGCAGCGGTGCGTCGTACCGCTCATCGGCCAGAACCTGGTCGCTGACCTGGCGGAGGACCTGGCGCCAGGTCAGCGGGTTGATGCCGACCGTGACGTGGAGGGAGGTCGCCTCCTGGCTGCGCGCGGAGTGCGGCGTGCCGGTGGGGAGGTACATCGAGAGCCCGGACTCGAGCAGGACCTCCCGCTCCTCGCCGGCCTCGACCACCTCCCACTGCTTGCGGCCGTGCGTCTGGAACACGAAGACGTCGTGGGTGTCGCTGTGGCGTGCGAAGCCCTGGTTTCCCGGAGGCGTGAGGTACGCGTTCGCCTGGCACGGGTGGCCGAGGGCCACCTCGAGCTCACGGACGAGCCGGGTGAGCGGCGGCCAGTAGCGGTGCAGCCCCTGGAGTACGACGGTCGCGCCGCCGTCGAAGAGAGCCAGCACCTTCCGGGCGTCCACCAGCCCCGTGAGCGGGGACCCTGCCATCGTCGCTGAGCGGGTGAACCGCGAAGGTGGGAGCACCGAGCCGTCCTTGACCACCCGCAGGGCCGGCGTCCGCAGCGCGACGCTGGTCAGGAGGTGGTCGACGTCGTCGAGGGACAGCAGCCCGACGAGGTCCGCCGGGTCGGTGTGGTGGAGGTGGACCCGTGATGCCCAGACCTTCTCCCGGAAGGTCTGGGCATCACCGCTGAGCAGAGAGAGTGCGTCCAAGGCTCAGGCGTCGGTGCCGTCGGCGTCGGCCGTGTCGGTGCCGTCCGCGTCCGCGCCGTCGGTGCTGTCACCGTCGGTGCTGTCGGTCGAGTCGCCGTCACTGGCGTCGCCGTCGCTGGCGTCGGTGCTGTCGCCGTCGGTCCCGTCCGCGTCCGCGGTGTCGGTGCCGTCCGCGTCCTGGTCGCCGATCATCTCGCCGGCGGCCGGCGGTGCTCCGACCGTCTCGATGTCGTCGTCGCCTACGGGCTCGTTGGGGGTCGTGACCATGAACGCTCCTCTCGATTTCGCGGCGCTCGGCTGCGCCGGCTGGCGGGCACGTACCCAGGAGTCTGGCAGCCAAGCCTCGCGCTCACCAGGGCAACAAGCCCGACCCCAGGCAAGCCGGTCCCCCGCCCGGCAGGCGCGAGGTCAGGCGGAAGGACCGGTCGGCTCGAAAGCCGCGAGCATCTCCTCGAGCGCCCGTTGGTCGGGGCCCACGTAGGGATCCGCCATGGGGGCGACAGCCAGCATGTCCAGGCAGTCCGAGGTGCCGCCGACGACCGGTGGCAGGTGAGAGCTCACAATGACCTCGGGATCCATCTGCCGCAGCGGCTCAACCGTCTGCAGGTAGGTGTCCTGGTCGGCGACGTGGACCCATGGGCTGTCCACCGTCGCCCACAGCAGCTGCGCCGAGCGCAGGTCATCGGCTGGGACGTCGCGCACGTCGCTGCCCTGGGCAAGGTCCTCACTGGCCATGGGCGCGCCGAAGCAGTCGGAGGACACACAGGTCCGCGACTTGTGGTCGAAGAACCCCACCGTTGCAGGGCTGTCGAACAGCGGCGGGCGGAACGCCGTGAGCGTCCGGTCGCCGACGTCGAGGGACTGGCCGGGGTTGATCAGGTGCAGGCGGTCCATCGGCAGCGGACGTTCGGTCGACATGATCCCGGCACTCAAGAAGGTGGTGACGATCTTCGCTTCCGGCGCCGCCTCGAGCAGCTCGAACAGCGCGCCGGTGTGGTCCCGGTCGGGGTGGGTCAGCCAGATCCAACGGACGTCCTTCGGGTCGATGACTGTGCCGAGCACGTCCATGAAGTTGCGATCGGGCAGGCTCAGCCCGGTGTCGACGACGACAGGCTGAGCAGCGTGGATGACGCTTGCGTTGACGGGGAGGAACCCGATGGTCGGTACGGCCTGGTAGTCGTTCAGGACGGTGACGTCGGGGTTGAGTCGATGGATCTGCATGAACTCTCCAGAGGTCCGCGTGGCCGCCCACGAGGAGCAGCAGGGCCCGAGAAGGAGGGCGGGAGTGGCCTCGGGTGCACCCGGGGTGCACTGCTGGTGAGGCCGGAGACGAAGGCGTCCGCACTGGAAGTGTGGCGGAGCGTCGGTGCCCACGTCGTGTGAGTCGCGGTGACGCCGGTTCCCGCCAAGGATCCTGAACCCGCCGCGGCCAGTCAACGATCGATCGTGACAAAACGAACCATCCTCTTCGCGGGTCTATACATGGCGACGCGGGGCGGGTCGGTTTCCGCCAGGCGCGGAACGGGCACCATCCCGATGTCTCCAGACGTGATCAGGAGGTTCCTGCCGTGTTCTCCCCCAGCCAGATGCCGTGCGCCGAGTGCGGCGAGTCGGTCGTGCGCGGAGCGGCGGAGACCCACGCGTGCGACCCCTCCCGACGCCTGGACTTCCAGATGCTGACGATGCGTCGCGGCATCCTCGCCTTCGACACCGACCTTCACGTATACCTCTCCGGCAAGCAGGGCCGCTTCGAGGCGTGGCTGGCCGCCCGCGACGTACGCCGAAGCGCCTGACCCAGGCCCGGCGTCCCGGCCGAGGACCTTCGACCCTGCCCGAGGGCGGTGCACCGGTGCTGCCATCGATGAGTACCGGATGTCGAGAACCCTGGGAGCCGTCATGACCGAGCGCGTGGACGCAGTCGTCGTCGGAGCAGGTCTCGGCGGGCTCGCCGCGGCCGTGACACTGGCGGGACGGGGCAAGCGCACTGTCGTGCTCGAGCAGCACTCCGTCGCGGGCGGCTACGCCTCGGGGTTCCAGCGCGGGCCGTACCGCTTCGACACCGCACTCCACGCTCTTGACGGTCTGGCTCCAGGTGGCGGTGTCGACGAGATCTACCACGAGCTCGACATCCGTGACCGCCTCCGACTGCACCGACTGGACCCGTTGTACGTCCTTCGCGGGGCGGGGCGTGAGGTGGTTGCCCACGCCGACCCGTTCGGCTACGAGGCCGAGCTGATCCGGAACTTCCCCCGGCAGGCCGAGGCGATCAGGGCCTACCTCGACGAGGCCCTGGCGGTGTACCGGGATACGCGCCGTCTCGAGGTCGACCAGGAGACGGGCCGGAAGCCTGGTCTGGAGGAGCTGACCCAGCGCTTCCCGGTGCTGGTCGGGGTGAGTGGCGAGACGTGGGAGCAGATGATGAGCCGTCACGTTCGCGACCCGCAGGCACGCACAGCACTGGCGGCGCTCTGGGGCTACGTCGGCCTACCACCCTCACAGTGCGCCGCAGTGATCGGCGCGGTGGCGAGTGCCGCCTACCACGAGCACGGCGGCTGGTACCCCGAAGGCGGGGCCCAGTCGATCACCGCAGCGCTCTTGGAGGTGCTCTCCGAACGCGGTGGAGAGATCCGCTACGGCCAGCTCGTCGACGGCTTCGACGTCGAGGACGGCCGGGCCCTGACGGTGAACACGCAGAAGGGGCTGCGGCTCGAGGCCGACCTCTTCGTCTCCAACGCCAGCGCACCCACCACGATGCTCGACCTGGTGGGGCGTCTCCGCCTCCCGGCCGACTACCTCGCGCGCGTCGAGACACCGCAACCCGGGTACTCCACCTTCTCGGTCTACCTCGGGCTGGACCGGGACCTCTTCGCCGAGCAGGGTCTCCCCCACGAGCTCTTCGTGGACCCCTCCTTCGACGCCGAGGAGGCATGGCGGGCCGCGCAGCGCGGGGACTGGACGCGCACCTCCCTGGCGATCACCGACTACACGCGGGTCGACCCCGGCTGCGCACCGGAGGGCCACGCCGTGGCGGTGCTGACGACCGTCGCGTCGTGGAACCACCAGGACACCTGGGGCACCGGTGGGGACCTGTCCGACTACCACCACGAACCGCGCTACCTGCGGCTGAAGGAGCAGGTCAGCGACACGCTGATCGACCGTGCCGACGCGGCGGTACCCGGACTGGTCGCGGCGGTACGCCATCGCGAGGCTTCCACGCCCCTGACCAACTTCTACTTCACCCGCAACCCCGGTGGTGCGATCGAGGGCTACGAGAACACGACGGTCAACTCAGGCCTCGGCTGGTTGCCGCACGAGACACCGGTCGAGAACCTGTTCCTCGCCGGCGCCTGGACCAACAGCGGCGGGATGAACCCGGCGATGGCCTCCGGCCTCTCGGCGGCGCGGCGGGCCCTTCGGCCGAGCGAGGTGGAGACCCGGGCGGGCTGAGGCCATCACCCCCGCTCAGCGTCGGTGGGGCTCACTCGAGCTCGCCCGCCCTTCGCCGGTGGCGCGCGGTCCTCGCCGCTCGCCGTGCACGGTTGACAGCACCGCGTTCGCGTCGCTGGTCGGCTGTGACGCGCTTGCCGAGGTCGGCGTGGGCGATCAGCTGGTCCAACGGTTTGGTGGTCTCCGGGTACGACGCAACGGGCTCCTCGCCGGCGAAGACGACGAAGACGGTCGTGCCGTGGTCCACGACCCGCAGCACCGACCCGTCGACGACGGCGTCGGCCTTCGCGAACGCCTTGCGACGCTCCGCGATCTCGGCTGCCTTGGCGCGAGCTGCCGCCTGGATGTGCTCCCCCGCGACGTTCCACACGACCACGGCGTGCGGCCCGTACTT
>Ga0208537_1000042_pt1 | contig 19648 bp, 22 predicted proteins | sample MayberrySE_TuleA_FD_185672 | JGI IMG/M metagenome (GOLD analysis project Ga0208537, IMG submission 185672) | Natural and restored wetland microbial communities from the San Francisco Bay, California, USA, that impact long-term carbon... | ecosystem: Environmental > Terrestrial > Soil > Wetlands ...
GACGCTGAGCCCGTTGCGCCGGACGGGGCCGTACCGGGAGTGGAGGGGCCGCCCGCCGGCGGCGGGCGGGAGGATGCGCGCGGCGGCGCCGAGGGCACGTGACGGCGAACGTCGGTGGCGGGCGTCAGCGGCCCGACGGAGGCCCGCAGCAGGCCCCCGCGGTCGCCTTCCGGCTGGCGACGCGCATCACCACCGAGCAGGGTGCGTGGGCGCCCTCTGCGGCTCGGGAGGCCGGCGCCCAGCTGGCCGGCGGGCTCTGCGTGGCCCTGCTCGCGGCGGCCCCGTTCGTGCTCCTCGACGGTAGCGCCGCCCTGTGGACCTCGCTCCTGCTCCTCGCGGCGCTCCCGGCCGTTGCCGGTCTCCTCGTCGCCCGGCTCGGCGGGCGCACTTGGCTCTTCGCGGTCACGACGGGTGTGGTGACCCTCGTCGTCGCGCTGGCGGTCGTCGTACTGAAGAACTTCCTGGGTCACTAGGGCGGAGGCTCGCGAGTCCGAACGACATCCCGCACGAGACTCCCCTCGGACAGGGACCGGGTGCGAGAGTGGAGCAGTGAACGATCAGCCGGACGGTCTCGTCCTGGAGCTCGAGCTGGTCCTGCACGCCTCGCGGGAGCGGACCTTCCGGGCGCTGACCGAGCCGGCCGCGTTGGCGAGCTGGTGGGGGCCGAGCGGGTTCACGACAACCGAGATCGAGCTCGACCTCAGGGTGGGCGGCGGTTATCGCATCGGTATGCAACCACCCAGCGGGGAGCTCTTCTACCTCGCGGGTGAGTTCCTCGACATCGACCCACCCCGACGGGTCGTCTACACCTTCCGCTGGGAAGACCCCGACCCTGATGACCGGGAGACCGTCGTGACGTTGTCTCTCGCCGCCGGTGACGCCACGGTTGTCTCGCTCCGGCAGGGGGAGTTCGCAACCGCGGCGCGGCTGGAGCTGCACAGGAGCGGCTGGACCGACAGTTTCGGGAAGCTGCGCGGGTTCATCGAGTCAGGCGCGTAGCTCCCACCCCGATCCTCGTCGGCTCCGCCCGAAGGTCACCGCTGCCAACCACGCGCGAGCGCGGCGGCGGCCGTCTTCCGTCCGAGCTCGATGCTCTCGGAGAAGTACTCCTCGTCGAAGAACAGGTAGCTCAGCAGCTCGCGCCGGCCGACTCCGTCCCCGGCGCCGCGGAGGGCCTGTCCCAGGACCCAGCTGTCCAGCTCGGTGAGGCGACCGAGGCCCCGCGTCCTGCGCCCGAAGACACCGGCTGCCAGCCGGCCCATCTCTCCGGGCGGTGGTGACACCTCCAGGAGCTCGAGCTCGCGGTAGGGCTCGCCGGTGCTCCCGGTCAGCAGGTCCGGATGCCCGACCTCGGCGACCTGGGCGACCATCGCGTTCCTGCGGCGCAGTGCGGCGAGGTCCTCGGTCGTCCGATCGGCGAGTGCGGCGTTCAGGACCTGTGCGGCGGCGTCGGCCACGTCGGGCATCTCCCCGGACTGCTGGAACGTCGGAGGTCCGCCGTACGTCGTCGCCGTGGCCGAGACGACCACGATCCGCGTGGCGCCGAGCCCCACCGCCGGGTGCAGCGGAGTGTTGAGCCGGATGCCGCCGTCGAGGTACCAGCCTGCGGCACGCGCGGGCCGTGTCACCTTGACCGGCGAGAAGGCCACCGGGATCGCCGACGAGGCCAGCACGTGGTCCGGCGTGATCGGGCCACGCACCACGTCGAGCGCACGGCGGGGTTGCCCGGAGTAGTCCCCGGGGGTGTGCTCGTCGAGGAACAGGACGCTGCGACCGCTCGCGGCGCCGGCCACGGCGTTGTCCGCCTCAGCGGGCATTCGCGTGGCGACGACGCCGACCGCGTCCAGCAGCCCGTCGGAGACGTTCACCTCGAGCCTTCGCTCGTCCAGCTCGGCCTCCGCAGTGCGGCGCAGCGGAGCCGTGTCGAGAACGCTGGTGGCGCCGGCCCCCACGCACAGCACCGCGCCGGCGGCGTACTGCACGCCGCTGCGTGCCAGCGACCAGGGCAGTGCCCGGTACACGTGGTCGTCGTTCATCCGGCGCCAGACCTCGAGCACCTGCTCGCCCGCGACAACGGGGTCGAGATGTGCTCGCGCTCCCCACAGGGCCGCGTTGATGCTGCCCGCGCTCGTGCCGAGCCAGATCGTCGGCTTGAGCCCCTCGCGGTCGAGCGCGGGAACCAGCTCCGCCAGAGCGCCCGCCTGGAAGGCGCCGCGGGCGGCCGCGCCGGACAGGACGACGGCCACCGTCTCGGTGACGCTGTCGGCAGGCTCTGGTCCGGGGGTCATGCAAGGGCCTCCTCGGTGGTGCCGGGCAGGGCTCGGGGCTGCGGCTGTTCCGTCCGCCGCGGGCACCGTGCCTTGCCGTGAGTCGTTTCAGCTGCGGGACAGTCCCACCTTGAGCGCTCCGGTGTCCTCGGGAGCCGAGAACACCTCGTAGGCGCTCTCCATCTCCTGCAGGTCGAAGCGGTGCGTGATGAACGAGTCTGTCTGCAGCTGGTGGTTGGCCAGCATGCGCAGCAGCGTAGGCGTGGTGTTCGTGTCCACGAGCCCGGTCGTGACGGTGATGTCGCGGATCCAGAGGGTCTCGAGGTGCAGCGCCGCAGGCTTCCCGTGGACGCCCACGTTCGCGACGTGGCCGCCGGGACGCACGAGCTCGGTGCAGGTCTCGAACGTCGCGGGGACACCCACTGCCTCGATCGCCACGTCGGCACCCAGGCCGTCGGTCAGCGCCAGCACCTGCCCCTTGACGTCGTCGTCGGGGGCGAGGGTGAGGTCCGCGCCGAGGAGCTTGGCGGCCTCACGCCTGGCGGGGGCGGGGTCGACGACGATCAGCGGGTAGGGGCTGAGCAGCTTCGCGGTGATGACCGCGGCCAGACCGATCGGGCCCGCGCCGACCACCACGACGCTCCGGCCCGGTTGGACCTGCCCGGCCCTGACCCCGACCTCGTACGACGTGGGCAGGATGTCGGCGAGCATCAGCGCCGCCTCGTTCGTGACCTTGTCCGGCAGGCGATAGGTGGACATGTCGGCGAACGGGACGCGCACGCGTTCGGCCTGGACTCCGTCGATGCGGTGGCCGAGGATCCAGCCGCCGCCGCCGAGGCACTGCCCGTAGCGTCCCTCACGGCAGTACTGGCAACGCCCGCACGCGGTGATGCAGGAGACGAGCACGCGGTCGCCGGGCTTCACGTTGCGCACGGCGTCGCCGACCTGCTCGACCGTGCCGACCGCCTCGTGGCCGAGGATCGTGCCCGGTTCGCACGTGGGAACGTCCCCCTTGAGGATGTGGAGGTCCGTCCCGCAGATGGTGACCGCGTCGACACGGACGATGGCGTCGTCGGGATCCTCGACCACCGGGTTGGCATGGTCCTCCCATGCACGCTGTCCGGGGCCCTTGTAGACGAGTGCCTTCATGTTGTTCCCTTCGCTTCCTGCCTGACGTCGGGGCGACGGCGTACGCCCGGCCCGCTTCTCTGCCCGGTCAGGAGTCCGCCTTGCGGCGACTCGCCTTCCCACGGGCGCGGGTCACCCGCGACCGGCTCAAGAGGTAGGCGACGACCGCCAGGCCGACCATGGTCACGATGCGGTTCACGTCGACCGCCGGCAGCCAGCTGACCTTCCCCTCCTGGATGACGTACGCCCCGGTCGGACGGCCCTGCACACCGAAACCGCCGCCCTCACCTTCCTGGCCCTTGTCGTCGTGACCGGTCCCGCCACCGGCTCCGCCCCTGACCAGCGCGGCGGGGATGACGGTCAGGCCGTTCTTCTCGTAGGGCTCCGCGTACACCCGCTCGACGGTGATCGCGTCCCTGGCCTGGTTCAAGGCCTCGGTGATCTTCATGTCCCTCCTCCCGGCGCCGGTCGTTCGGCGCCCACAGTCCCCACACTCTTGGTGGGAGGTCGGGACCGACAGGGCTGAAGGTCCCTGGTGCCGGGACGGCGCGGGTGGTGGAGGAATACAGTCGAACCGGGTTCGCGGTGGGGAGGAGGGCCGGTCGATGAGTGGTGTGTTCCTGTACGACGGGGAATGCCGGTTCTGCTCGAGCTCGGCACGTTGGCTTCAGCGTCATGCAGCGAGCACGGCTCGGGTCTCGGCCTGGCAGCACGCCGACCTGGCCCCGCTCGGCCTGAGTGCCGACGACTGCGCGGAGGCCGTGCTGTGGGTCGAGGACGGCCGGCGTGAGGCCGGACCGGACGCCGTCGCGGCGTACCTCCGGGCGAGCACCGGGAGCTGGCGGACCGCCGGCCGGGTCCTGGCTGCCCCGGTCTCGAAGCTCGTCACGTGGCCGGTCTACCGATGGGCGGCTGACCACCGTGGCCGTCTGCCGGGGGGCACGTCGGCGAGCGAGCTGCCGCGGGTGCGCCCGCCGATCAAGGGCGTCCGCCGTCGTCGGCCGAAGGATCTCGGTGCCTGCGCGCGGCTTCTCCGGGTGGTGTACGCCGAGGGGCAGTACCCGGTCCACTGGCCGGACGCACCGCGGGCCTGGCTCGACGGCGAGGACGTCATCGACGCCTGGGTCGCCGAGCGTCAGGGCGAGGTCCTCGGCCACGTAGCGATCTCCAGGGTGGGCGACGACGCCGTCACCGAGCTGCGCTGGAGGGAGCTCACGGGCCACCGGCCGGCCGAGCTCGCCGGCGTCTCCCGCCTGTTCGTCCGGCCTCGCGTGCGCAGGCAGGGCGTCGGCACGGCACTCCTCGACATGGCCCTCGGCGAGATCCGTGCGCGCGGGCTCGTCCCCGTCCTCGAGGTCGTCGGTGCGAGCAGAGACGCGATCAGGCTCTACGAGGAGCGCGGCTGGCGGCTGCTGGCGATGTACCCGTGGGGCGAGGACCTCCACATCTACTACTACGGCGCCCCGCAGGTCGGCGCCGGCTCGTAGCCGACTCGATCGTCCAGGACGCCTCCCCGGCCGAGGTCTGGGAAGGTAGGCCCATGGCGCCGAGCTCCAGGTGGGGGGTCGCCCCGCGCGAGAGCATCGAGGCGGAGTGCGCCCGACGGGGTCGGGATGCCTTCGCCGACGGCTGCATCGCGCTGCTGGAGGGCGGGCAACCAGAGCAGGAGCTGGTCCAGGCGCTGGGAGGTCCGGCGGCCGACAAGTTCTTCGACGGTGCGGAGCACGAGGACACGTACTGGTTCCGGGTCTGGGCGTTGCGGGGGCTGTTGTGGTCCTGGGACGACCGGGCACTCGACTCGGTCCGCGAAGCCCTGGGCGATGACTCCTGGAGAGTTCGCGAGATGGCCGCGAAGGTCGTGGCGCGGCATCTGCTGGGCGATACCCTGCCGGCTGTGGCTGAGCTCGGGGACGACTCTGTGCCGAGAGTGCGCCGTGCCGCCGAGCGGGCCCTGGTCCGCCTGAGCGCGGCGGACGCGTGACGGGTCGATGTCACACGCGTGCGATGGCCGGTGTCTCCATGGTGAACGGACCGACCCGGTCCCGAGCTGACGGAGGTTCGCATGACACCGACGACGTCGACGCTGCCGGACACGACCCGGGCACGCCTCGCGGCGGTGCGCGTCCCCGTGGAGAGCCCACGAGGCTTCTTCGCACGCGCGATGGCCTGGTACTCCCGCCGTACCTATGGAGACGTCCTCGACAACGGACTCGTCCTGCTGCATCACAAGCGTGCACTCCTGGCGCTGGCGGGCTTCGAGCGGAAGGTCGACAGGTGGGACGAGCTCGACCCGGACCTGAAGACGCTGGCGACGATGGCGAGCGCGTCGGTCATCGGCTGCAGCTGGTGCGTCGACTTCGGCTACTACGCGGCCCACTCCAAGGGTCTGCGCGTTGACAAGCTCCGGGAGGTGCCGCGGTGGCGCGAGTCCGACGTGTTCGACGGCACCGAACGGCTCGTTCTCGAGTTCGCCGAGGCGTTGACGATGACCCCGCCCGAGGTCACCGACGAGCTGGTGGAGCGGCTCAACGAGGCGCTGGGGGTGCCCGCGGTGGTGGAGCTGGCCATGATGGTGGCCGTGGAGAACGAGCGCTCCCGGTTCAACTCCGCCTTCGGCCTGACCAGCCAGGGATTCTCCGACCGTTGCGAGCTGCCGGGATGAGGACCCAGGAGGGCACCGGCGACGAGTTCGTGCGACATCGACCGCTGCTGTTCACGATCGCCTACGAGATGCTGGGCAGTACGGCGGACGCGGAGGACGTGCTCCAGGAGAGCTGGCTGCGGTGGGCCGACGTGGACAAGGACGTCGTCCGTAACCCTCGGGCCTACCTCGCCCGGCTCGTCACGAGGCAGGCGTTGAACCGGCTGCGCACGGTGAAGCGGCAGCGCGAGCAGTACGTCGGGCCGTGGCTGCCCGAGCCACTGGCGACCACGCCCGACGTGGCCGACGATGTCGAGCTGGCCGACTCGGTATCGTTCGCGATGCTCGTCGTCCTCGAGACGCTGAGTCCGCTGGAGCGCGCGGTCTTCGTGCTGCGCGAGGTGTTCGGGTTCGGGTACGACGAGGTCGCCGACGCCACGGGTCGGAGCCCCGCCGCCGTTCGGCAGGTCGCCCACCGGGCGCGGGAGCACGTGCAAGCGCGGCGTCCTCGTGCGGTCGCGCCCGCCACGCCTCGCGACGAGGTGGCGGAGCGGTTCCTCATGGCGGCGAGGAACGGCGACCTTCAGCAGCTGATGGACGTGCTCGCCCCGGACGTCGTCCTGCTCAGCGACGGCGGCGGCAAGGTGAAGGCGGCACTGCGCCCGATCCACGGGCCGGACAAGGTCGCCCGCTTCCTGCAGGCCGTGGCGCCTGGGGCGGAGCAGCTGGGCATCGAGTGGTCGACAGTGAACGGCGCCCCGGCGGTCCTGGTCTCCGTCGACGGAGTCCTGGACTCGGTGGTCTCGATGGAGAGCGACCATGGCCGCATCAGCCGGATCTACTTCGTGCGCAACCCGGACAAGCTTGCGTCGCTGGCCGAGCAGAGGACCTTGACCCGGTGAGGCTGCTGGGCCCTCTGGCTCCTGTCGGGGCTAGTCCATCTGCGCGTCCTCTTTGCCTAACTTTGCCGATGTCGCAATCGGGGCTCGAGATGCTTGCCTGTCCGTAGAGGGAGGGGAGTGCCATGAGAGATGCCGAGGAGCACCAGCGCAAAGTCCTGCACGAGGCGTTCAGGGCCGGCTGGCAGGCTGCGCTCGCGAGGAACGTCACAAGCCCGGCCGCGCTCGCGGTGATCGAGTCGTGCTTCGACCTGTGGCTCAACGAGGAGGTCGGGGAGAGACGTGTGCTCGGCCTGCCGTTCAGACGTCGCTATGACCTGCCCCGACCGAACGGGCTGCACACGCTGCTGAGCAACGGGTTCACGTCCCCCCAGCGGCCGCCGTCCAGGCAGCAGGGCCCCCCGCCGCGGGTTCCGCGACAGCGCAGTGCGAGTGGCCGGGAGCAGACCCCCCAGGACCGCAAGCGGCGCGGCCGTCATCTCTCCATGTGATCCCGCGGACGGGGCGCTCCTAGGATTCCTCCATGGCTCAGGACCCGGACCGCTCGGAGCACGCGATCGCAGCAGCCGAAGCGCTCGGCCTCAGCTACGGCGTGACACGCCACGGTCCCGTCCGGTCACTCGACGAGGCGGCGAAGGCGCGCGGCGTGGCGCCCTCCGCTGTCGTGAAGACCATCGTGGTGCGGCTGACCGACGAGGACTACCGGTTCGTGCTCGTGCCCGGAGACCGCGAGATCGCCTGGCCCAAGCTGCGCTCGCTGCTCGGAGTGAACCGACTCTCCATGCCTGACGCCGACACGGCCCGCGCGGTGACCGGCTACGTCCGTGGCACGATCACGCCGCTCGGGAGCACGACGGCGTGGCCGGTGGTCGTCGACGAGAGCATGGCCGGCACGGTCTCCCTGGGCGGTGGCGCCCACGGCGTCGCGCTGAGCGTGGACGCGGGTGAGCTCGTCGCTGCTCTCGGCGCGACCGTCGCGGACGTCACCGAGCCGGCCACCTGAGCGCTCGTCAGCCTTGCGAGGCCCGAAGCAGCGACGAGACCGTCCGCTCGTACGTCGTCCAGCCGTTGAGGCCACCGTTGACCTCCAGCCGTACGTCGCGCCACTGCCCGCGCCTGGCATGGTCGTCTATCCCTCGCTCCTTGAAGTACCTCGCGAGCACGCGTGCGCCGACAGCGGGTCGCAGGGCGAGCCCGGGCCGGCGTTCGAGCGCCACGCCGAGGCGGTCCCCGTAGCTGCGGTAGTTGGCCCGGCCGGTGAGCTGGATGTAGCCACGGCCGTGGTAGCGGGCGCCGTCGCCCGGCTGCGTGTTGCCGAGGTCCGAGCGTCCCTCGTACATCTGCGTGAAGTAGCCGTCCCCGCCGTGCTCGCGGATCGGGCGGAACCCGGTGCCGACCTCGGTCACGATCGTTGCCACGGCGGCGATCCGGGTCCTGTCGTCGTTCATGCCCTCTTCACGTAGCGCCTCCTCCACGACCGGCCAGTGCTCGGCGACATCCGAAGCCGGCGCACCGACGGCTTTGGCGATCTGGTGCGGCGGGAGCCACGAGGTCTCGGGGCGTGCGCCCGACCGCGAGGGCCGGTCGTCGACCTCACGGTCGGCGGTCGACCGGAGCGGCAGCAACTCGGTGGCACCCGGTTGGACCACTGTCGGCTGGATCACGGCCGGTTCGACGCTCGCCTGCGCCGAGGTCGGCTGCGGCACATCGGTGTTCGTGCCGACCGCCGCGAGTGCGACCACCGATGCCACGGCGGCCGGGCCGACGACCCTTCGAGCTGCACGCGTGAGTGGAGCCAAACGCAACTTGCTTTCCTCCCCAGAACTGAGACACCCCCGGAGCGTCGAGCAGTTGGCGACGCCTCGGGAAGGCATACCCGTCGGGGTATGGGTGAAACAGTGACCGTGTGGGTCGGGGGGAGCGTGGGTCGCTTCCACGCCGGACGAAATGGTGCATGCCGGTCGACACCGACCCCGTTTTGCGGTCCTGCGTGTGCCCGACCTCACCATCGGGAAGAACGGAGAAGACACACCCCGGGGGTCACCGGCGCAGCGAAGCATCGACCGACCGCGCGCCCTCGGGGCGCGAGGAGGAAGGGTCAGGCGATGAAGTGTGGTTCCTCGCCCTCGGGCTGCGCGGCCTGAAGCTTCGCGATGACGCGCTTGATCTCCGCGACCGTTTCGGCCTCGCGGTGACCGAACGCGTGGAGGTACGCCTGCACCGCGTGACGGGCCATCTCGAGCTCGGAGTCCGTGAGATGGATCGTGTTCATCTCTCCAAGGTAGAGCGTCGGCGTGGGCGCGCAGGCGGTATCGAGGCAAGAGGTCGAACGACCGGATGGCATACCTGCCCGAGCTGCGCGGACACGGACCGTCTCACAGCTGTCGGTCTGCTCGCCTCGCTCGCTCGAGGGCAGCCTCGGAGGAGCGCAGCTGGAAGGGAACCGAGGTGATGGTGACGCCCGGTTGGAACAGCAGCCGGCTCTTGATGCGGAATGCGCTCTGGTTGTGCAGGAGCCGCTCCCACCAGTGGCCGAGGACGTACTCGGGTATGTACACCGCGACCACACCACGGGGACTGGCGCGTCTGATGCTCTGGGTGTAGTCGACGACCGGCTTCACGATCTGGCGGTACGGCGAGTAGAGCACCTTGAGGGGGATGTCGAGCCCCATGTCGTCCCACTCCTCGAGGAGCTGGCCGGTAGCGACGGGGTCGGTGTCGACGACCACGGCCTCGAGGGTGTTCGGTCGCGCCGCCTTCGCATAGGCCAGAGCGCGCAGGGCCGGCTTGTGCAGCTTCGACACGAGGACGATCGCGTGCACGCGCGTGGGCAGGAACTGGTCCGCCTGCTCGACGGCGAGCTCGTCCGCGACGTGCGCGTAGTGGGAACGGATGGACTTCATGACGACGAAGACGACCACCATGGCGAGGATCGCGATCCAGGCTCCGTGGACGAACTTCGTCACGAGCACCACCACGAGGACCGTGCCGGTGACGCTGAGCCCGAAGGCGTTGATCGCCCGGCTGGTCTGCATCTTGCGCCGCGCGGCGGCCTCTCGTTCGACACGCAGGCGCCGGGTCCAGTGGATGACCATGCCGGTCTGGCTGGCGGTGAACGAGACGAAGACTCCCACGATGTAGAGCTGGATAAGCCTGGTGACCTGGGCGTCGAAGGCGGCGATGAGGACGATCGAGAAGAGGGCGAGAAGCAGAACGCCGTTGCTGTAGGCGAGCCGGTCGCCCCGGGTCGTCAGCTGGCGGGGCATGTACCCGTCCCGGGCGAGGATCGACGCCAGCACGGGGAACCCGTTGAACGCGGTGTTCGCAGCGAGCAGCAGGATCACGCCGGTCGCCGCGGTGACGAAGAAGAACCCGACCGGGAAGTCCTCGAAGATCGTGCGGGCGAGCTGCCCCACGACCGGGTCCTGGTGGTACTCCGCGCCCACGAGGTTGCCCTCGGCGTCGACGAGCTGCCGGGCGGGGTCCTCGGCCACCTTCACCCCGGTCACGTTGGCGAGGGTGACGATCGACAACGCCATCGTCGTGGCGACACCGCCGAGGAGCAGCAGAGTGGTGGCGGCGTTGCGTCCCTTGGGCTTGCGGAAGGACGGCACGCCGTTGGCGATGGCCTCGACCCCGGTCAACGTCGCGCAACCCGAGGCGAACGCCCGCAGCAGCAGGAACGCCGCCGCGGCGCCGGTGAAGCCGTCGGTGAAGGACTCCTCGGGAAGCAGCCCGAGTGACGCTGACTGCGCGTCGGGCAGACCGCCGAGGAGGAACTCACGAACGAAGCCCCAGGCGGACATGCCCAGGATCGCCAGCATGAAGAGATACGTCGGAACGGCGAACGCCTTGCCCGACTCCCGGACGCCTCTCAGGTTCATGGCCATGAGGAAGACCACGGCGACCACTGCGACCAGGACCTGATGGTCGCGCAGCGAGTCGAAGGTCGTGGCCGCGTACTGCGCTGCCGAGGAGATCGAGACCGCAACGGTCAGGACGTAGTCGACGAGCAGTGCGCTCGCAACGGTGAGGCTTGCGCGACTGCCGAGGTTCGTCCTGGCGACCTCGTAGTCGCCGCCTCCGCTCTGGTAGGCCTGGACGTTCTGCCGGTAGGACAGCACCACGACGATCATGACGAACGCGATCACGAGTCCGACCCGCCACGAGTAGGCATAGGCTGCCACTCCCGCGATCGACAGCGTCAGGAAGATCTCGTCGGGGGAGTAGGCAACGCTCGACAGCGGGTCGCTGGCGAACACCGGCAGCGCGATCCGTTTGGGGAGCAGCGTCTCGTGCATCTGCGCACTGCGCAGCTTGCGGCCGAACAAGACGCGCTTCGCGACGTCGACCCTGGTCGCATCGTGCTCGGGACCCCGAGTCGTGTCACGCACGGTCACTGGACCAGCCACCTGCCGAGAAGGACGAGTCCAGACCTGTCAGCTCGATCCCGAGGGCCAAGGCACTGTTCTCCATAACACCTTCATCGTCGTTCGGGCAGTGGCCGGAGAGAAGATGCGAGTGCGTCAAGGGTTCGTTAAGAACCGTTGCACCCCGCCGCGAATGCCGAGCAAGAATGGGCACATGAGCAACGGCGTGCCCAGGGGGCGACTGCGCATCTACCTGGGCGCAGCGCCGGGTGTCGGCAAGACCTACGCCATGCTCGGTGAGGGCCGCCGCCGTTCCGAGCGAGGCACCGACGTCGTCGTAGCTCTCGTCGAGTCCCATGCACGCCCGCCCGTCGAAGAGCTCCTCGAAGGGCTGGACCGGGTCCCACCACGACTGGTCGACGGCACCGAGGAGGTCGACGTCGCCGCCGTCGTCGCGCGCCGGCCACAGGTGGCGCTGGTCGACGACCTCGCTCACTCCAACGCGCCGGGGTCGGCCAACGCGAAGCGGTGGGAGGACATAGCGGAGCTGCTGGACGCAGGCATCGACGTCGTCACGACCGTCAACATCGAGCACCTCGAGTCGCTGGCCGACGTCGTCGAGTCCATCACCGGGGTCGCCCAGCGCGAGGCCGTGCCGGACCACGTCGTGCGCCAGGCGGACCAGATCGAGCTCGTCGACATGACCCCTGAGGCGTTGCGGCGGCGGATGGCCCACGGCAACGTCTTCCCGGCTGAGCGGGTCGACGCGGCGCTGTCGCACTACTTCCGCGTCGGGAACCTCGCCGCGCTGCGCGAGCTCGCCCTGCTCTGGCTCGCCGACCGCGTCGACGAGGGGCTCGAGCGGTACCGCCGCGACCACGACATCGATTCCACCTGGGCGGCGCGCGAGAGGGTCGTGGTCGCCCTCACGGGTGGCCCCGAGGGCGGCCTCCTGCTCCGACGCGGGGCACGGATCGCCTCACGCGGGGCAGGGGGCGAGCTGCACGCGGTCCACGTCTCCGGCAAGGAAAGCGCCACTGCCAGGCCGGACGAGCTCGCCCGGCTACGTGTCCTCACCGAGGAGCTCGGAGGGACCCACCACCTGGTCGTGGCCGACGACGCCGCCGAGGCCGTCCTTGCCCTTGCCCGCAGCCTCAACGCCACACAGGTGGTGGTCGGTGAGAGCCGGAGGTCGCGCTGGCGTCGCTTCTTCGGGAGGGGGGTCAGCGAGCGAGTCATCGCCGGAGCGGAGGACCTCGACGTCCTCGTGGTCACCCACCCCTACGCGAGGAGCGGTCCAGCCCTGCCTGGTCGCGGAGGAGCACTCGGTGCGCGTCGCCTGGCTGCAGGGTGGGCGCTGGCCGTGCTCGCGCCGCCGCTGCTCGCCGGGCTGCTGGTGCCCTCACGCGACCTCCAGACGCTGGCGCTGGAGGCCATGTGCTTCCTCGCGCTGACGGTCGTGTGTGCCCTCGTAGGTGGGCTGTGGCCGGCGCTGACGGCGGCGGTCTTCGGCAGCCTGCTGCTCAACTGGTTCTTCACCGCGCCGCAGAACACCCTCACGATCTCCGACACCGTCAACGTTCTCGCGCTGGCGCTGTTCCTGCTGGTCGCCGTCGCCGTCGCGTCGGTGGTCGACAAGGCGGCGCGTCGGAGCCTCCAGGCCGACCTTGCGCAGAGAGAGGCCGACACGCTGACGATGCTCAACCGCACACTGCTGCGCGGCGGACACGACGTGCGCACGCTGCTGACCCTTGTGCGCGACACGTTCGGGGTCGAGGCGGTCGCTCTCCTGCGTCGTGCGCACCCGGGTTTCGAGGTCGTCGACGTGGTCGGGGAGGACCCACCCACGAGCTCTGACGAGGCCGACGCCACGGCGGAGGTCTCGTCCACCCTCGTCCTGGCGCTGCGCGGAGCCCAGCTCCCGCTGCACGACCGCCGGGTCCTCGGCGCCTTCGCCACTCACCTGGCAGCCGCCCTGGAGCGGCAGGAGCTCGCCTCGCGGGCTGACGAGGCCCGGCGACTCGAGGAGGGCAACAGGGTGCGGACCGCTCTCCTGGCAGCCGTCTCGCACGACCTGCGCACCCCGTTGGCGGGGGTGAAGGCTGCCGTCTCGAGCCTCCGGAGCCCCGATGTCAGCTGGAGTCCCGAGGACGAGCGCGAGCTGCTCGCGACGATCGAGGAGTCTGCCGACCGGCTGCACGCCATCGTCGCGAACCTGCTCGACCTGAGCAGGCTGCAGAGCGACGCGGTTCGTCCCACCATCCACGAGGTTGGCCTCGACGACGTCGTCTCACGGACGGTCGCCGAGATGCCCCACGGCGACGCGGTGGAGCTGAGGTTCGCGGCCGAGCTGCCACCGGTGCTCGCCGACGCAGGACTCCTCGACCGGGTCGTGGCAAACCTCGTCGAGAACGCGCTGCGGCACTCGCCGGCCGACCGGCCCGTCACGGTCTCCACCTCGCAGGTCGGGGACCGGGCCCAGCTGCGCGTCGTCGACCACGGCGGGGGTGTCCCGGACCAGGAGAAGGAGCGGATGTTCGAGGCGTTCCAGCGGCTCGGCGACAGCCAGCGCGGGGAGGGGCTCGGTCTCGGCCTGGCGGTGGCCCGCGGGCTGACCGAGGCGCTCGGTGGCTTCCTGCTCGCCGAGGACACGCCCGGCGGAGGCCTGACCATGGTCGTGGACCTGCCCGCCGTACCTGCTGCTCGTCGCGACGACCGCACCCCGGTGGCGCAACCGTGACCAGGGTCCTCGTCGTCGACGACGACACCGCGCTGCTTCGCACCCTGTCGATGAACCTGAGGGCCCGCGGGTACGACGTCCTGACCGCTGAGGACGGTGAGCAGGCCCTGCACGCCGTTCGCCGTGACGGGCCGGACGTGGTCGTGCTGGACCTCGGGCTGCCCGACATCTCCGGAGTCGACGTGCTGCGCGACCTGCGCGGCTGGAGCCCGGTCCCCGTGGTGGTCCTGTCGGCCAGACACGGATCGGACGACAAGGTCGAGGCGCTCGACGTGGGCGCGGACGACTACGTGACCAAGCCGTTCGGCATCGACGAGCTCCTCGCACGACTCCGTGCGGCGGTACGGCGGGCGGGGCCGGTCGACAGCACCACGGTGGAGACCGAGCATCTGCGCATCGACTTCGACGGTCGCAAGGTGTGGCGGGACGACCAGGAGGTCAGGCTCACTCCGACGGAGTGGGGGCTGCTCGCGGCGCTGGTGACACGGCCGGGGAAGCTGGTGGGACAGCGGCAGCTCCTGCACGAGGTCTGGGGCCCGGTCTACGAGAAGGAGACCAACTATCTCCGGGTCTACATGGCCAACCTCCGCCGCAAGCTGGAGGATGACCCGTCCCGCCCGCGCCACCTCATCACGGAACCGGGCATGGGCTACCGGTTCATGACTTAGCAGCGTCTCCGGACCGCCACGACCCGTTCGGTGAACGAGACTTCCACCGTCGGACCGAGGCGTAGGCTGAGGCCGAAGGCCTTCCTCGGACCCGGTTGGGCCTTTGTGGCGACTGGACGGAGCACGGAATGGCGGCACCCGAAGGAGAGCGCGCGAACCGGCTGAGCCTCGGCGTCGTCGCGCGGTCGCGCAAGGAGAACGAGCGCCGGCTCCCAGTGCATCCTCACCACCTCTCCCGGATCCCCGAGGACCTCCGGGAGAGTGTCTTCCTCGAGCACGGCTACGGCGAACGTTTCGGCGTGTCCGACGACGACCTGAAGGGCTGGGTCGCCGGCTTCAGGGCGCGCGAGCAGCTCGTCGAGGAGTGCGACGTCGTCCTGCAGCCCAAGCCCATGCTCACCGACATCGAGGCGCTGCGCCCGGGGCAGGTTCTCTGGGGATGGCCGCACTGCGTGCAGGACGCGGAGCTGACCCAGCTGGCCATCGACAAGAGGCTCACGCTGATCGCGTTCGAGGCGATGAACCACTGGCACAAGGACGGCTCCTTCGGCCTGCACGTGTTCCACAAGAACAACGAGATGGCCGGCTACTGCTCGGTCCTCCACGCGATGCAGATCGCGGGGGTGACCGGCGACTTCGGTCGTCGGCTGCGCGCCGTGGTCATCGGATTCGGCGCGACCGCGCGAGGCGCCGTGACGGCGCTCAACGGCCTGGGTGTGCACGATGTCGACGTACTCACCCATCGTGAGGTGGCCGCCGTCGCCGCCCCGATCCACTCAGCCCGGATGGTCCACTTCGACAGCGACGAGACCGACGCGCACGTCAGCCATGCCGTGACGGAGAACGGCAGGCTGCCGCTCCCAGGGTTCCTCGCGGGGCACGACATCATCGTCAACTGCGTCCTCCAGGACACCGACGCGCCGCTCATGTTCATGACCGACGACGACCTGGGGAACATGAAGCCGGGAACCCTGGTCGTCGACGTGTCCTGCGACGAGGGCATGGGGTTCTCCTGGGCGCGACCCACGACGTTCGAGGACCCGGCCTTCGTGGTCGGCGACAACGTGCTCTACTACGGCGTCGACCACAGCCCGTCGTACCTGTGGAACTCCGCGACCTGGGAGAACAGCGAGGCGCTGCTGCCCTTCCTCCGCACGGTCCTGGAGGGCAGCGGCGCATGGGACGCGAATCCAACCATCCGGCGAGCCATCGAGATCCGTGACGGGGTCATCCAGAACCCCGCCATCCTCTCCTTCCAGGGCCGCGATCCGGTTCACCCGCACTTTCCTCTGGCGACCTAGCCGCTCACGGGGCGTGTCACGGCGCCGCCGGTCGGCACGTCCTGGTCTCCGCCGATCGGCGCGAAGGGAGATGCACGGATGCCCACTCTCAGGATCGAGCACCCGGTTCCGGACTTCGACATGTGGAAGCGGGTGTTCGACTCGGACCCCGCTCAGCGTGAGAAGTCCGGTGTCCGGCGGTATGCGCTGTCCCGGCCTGTCGACGATGCCAACTACATCGCGGTGGACCTGCAGTTCGACACCAGGGAGGAGGCGGAGGCGTTCTTGGCCCGCATGCGGGAGCTCTGGGCCGGCCCGGGTGGCAGGGTCTCGTCGGAACAACAGGCCCGGATCCTCGAGTCGGTGGAGACCAGGGAGTACTGACCCGCACCAGCAGCGCCGACTCCTGACGGTCGCCAACTTCGGGCGGCGTTTCTAGACTTGGCTGGGTCCGGTGTCTTGGAGAACACGATGGCTGTGGCGCGGGTGAACGACGTGGACCTCTACTACGAGGTGCATGGGGCCGGGCAGCCACTGGCTCTGGTCCATGGGTCCTGGGTGGACGCCTCGACCTGGGGTCTGGTGGTGCCCGGTCTGGCGGAGTCCTTCCGGCTGCTGGTGTACGACCGGCGAGGGCACTCGCGGAGCGAGCGGGCCGAGACGCAGGGCAGCCTGGACGAGGACGGCGACGACCTCGCCGCGCTCCTGGAGTCTCTCGACCTCGCGCCGGCGCACGTCGTGGCCAACTCCGTCGGTGGGATCGTCGCGCTCCGGCTGGCTGCGCGGCGGCCCGACCTCTTCCTCTCGCTCACCTGTCACGAGCCCCCGCTGTGGGGTCTGCTCGTCAACGACGCGGAGAGCCGGCCGCTGCTGGCGCAGGCTGCCCAGAGCGTCGAGTCCATCGGGCGGCGGATCGCCGCGGGCGACCACGAAGGTGCTGCACGACAGTTCGTCGAGGAGGTCACCACGGGACCCGGCGCCTGGGAAGGCCTGGTTCCGGCCGAGGTCAAGGAGGTGATGATCCGGAACGCCCCGACGTTCCTCGACGAGCTCCGGGACCCGACCCAGGTGAGCATCGACGAAGACTCCTTCACCCGCATCGAGATCCCCGTACGGCTCACCGTGGGCACCGAGAGCCCGCCTGTGTTCCCACGTGTCATCGACCGGCTGGAGCGCCTGATTCCTCATGTCCGCCGCGAGGCGCTCGAGGGAGCCGCACACGTGCCGCACCTGACAACCGCTCGTGCATTCGTCGAGATCACGAAGCAGGCGATCCAGCCCCTCTCGTAGCGGTCAGAGGAGCCGGTTCCCGCAGGTGTCAGGGCGGGTCGTCTGTCAGCTGGCGAGAGGTACGGCACCTGATGATTAGTGAACTAACTTCATGATGAAGTAAGGTGACGACATGGCAACGATCGAACCGAGGATCGCCGCCCTCGACCAGGTGCTCGAGGTCGCCCTGCTGATCAACCAGGACATGAACAGCTCGCTGGGGGAGCACGGCTTGACCCCGGCGCGGACGCACCTGCTCTGGGAGCTGTTCCACCGCGGCCCCTCCCCCCAACACGTTCTGGCCGACGCGCTCGGTGTCACGGCCCGCAACGTGACCGGGCTGGTCGACGGCCTGGAGGAGACCGGGCACGTGACGCGCGAGCGGCACCCGAGCGACCGGCGCGCCACGCTGGTCACGCTGACCGACCACGGCACCGAAGTGATGACGCAGATGCAGAAGGGCCAGGAGGAGTTCGCCCGGCTGCTGTTCGAAGGCCTGACCGACCGCCAGATCGGCGCGCTGACCCGAGGTCTGTCGCACGTGCTGGATCGGCTGCGCGACCTGGTCGACAAGGGGGAAGAGGAATGACCCTGCAACGGGCGTTCGGGATGACCAAGCACGCACTGGTCTTCGAGCTCAACATCTACAAGAGCCTGCTTCGGTGGCTCCTTCGCCGGTCCAGCATCCCGGCGGGCTTCGAGCCCGTGGGCTACGCCCGGCTCGTCACGCCCATGCTGGCCCTGTGGATCTTCGGCTCCGCCCTCGAGCTGCCGCTGGTCCACGTCCTCGTCCCATGGCACGGGGTGCGGATCGCGCTGCTGGTCCTGGGGGTCTGGGGGCTGCTGTGGATGGTGGGGGTCCTGGCCGGACTGCGGAGCTATCCGCACCTGCTGGGGTCCGACACGCTGCGCATCCGTAACGGTGCCATGCACGACATCGCCGTTCCGTGGGAGGCCATCGAGCTGGTCACCACCGAAGACAGGTCCCTGCCGTCCTCGATGTGGGTGCTGCAGCCTCAGGACACCGATCACGGCACACACCTCAACGTCGCAGTGTCGGGTCGCGTGAACGTGCATCTCGCACTCCGCGAACAGCTCGCCGTCCGCACGAGGAGTGGAGAGCTGGCTGCCACCGGCGTCAGCCTCTGGGTGGACGAACCCCGTGACGTGGCGGCCAGGATCCGCCGCCAGGTCGAGGCCCGGGCCCGGCGGGACTGACCACCGGAACGAGAGAGGCTCCGTTCGCCGTCCTCGTCGCGGGCCCGATTCACGCGGCCCGTACCGTTCGCGGCGGTCTTAACGCAGCCTTGACGCGCAGGTCCTTTCGTCGCTAGCCGACAACGCTGAGGATGGCTTTGTCATGGACGGAACGGTTCTCGGACTCGGCATCCTGCTCATGCTGCTCGGGCTCGCACTCATCGTCGTCGCGATCTTCCGATCCCTCGGGCACGCGTGGACGATGGGCGTGCACGAGCTCTGGGTGCTACCAACTGCTGGTGTGTGCCTCATTCTCCTCGGCCGATGGCTGATCCAGTGAGCGCTGGGTCGGCGAAGGCGCTCCGGCGCAGGCTGCGCCTGCCGTCCCTTCAGCATCCGGCCCAGGTGGTCGTAGCCGGCTTTGCTCTGGCGATCGTGGTCGGTTGGCTGCTGCTGCTGTTGCCGGTCTCCCGTGCGGGCCAGGACGGCGCCCCACCCATCGTGGCGCTGTTCACGGCGGCCAGTGCAGTGTGCGTGACCGGGCTGGTGGTCGTCGACACTCCCACGTACTGGTCGGGGTTCGGCCAAGCGGTCATCCTCGGCCTGATCCAGGTCGGCGGGCTGGGCATCATGACCGCCGCGTCCCTGCTCGGCCTGCTGGTCTCGCGACGTATGGGGCTGCGCTCCCGCCTCACCGCGGCGACCGAGACCAAGAGCCTCGGTATCGGGGACGTCAGGCAGGTCCTCTTCGGCGTTCTTCGTGTGACCCTGGTCTTCGAGGGCACGACCGCCGTCATCCTCACTCTCCGCTTCGCTCTCGGTCACGACGTGCCGCTGACCTCCGCGCTGTACCAGGGGGTCTTCCACGCGGTCTCGGCGTTCAACAACGCAGGCTTTGCGCTCTACAGCGACAGCCTCATGGGGTTCGTGACCGATCCGTGGATCTGCCTGCCGATCGCAGTGGCGGTGATCGCGGGAGGGCTGGGGTTCCCGGTGCTGTTCGAGCTGCGTCGTCAGCTCGGACGTCCGCGCGCCTGGAGCCTCCACACGAAGCTCACGGTCATGATGACCGCCATCCTTCTCGTTGCGGGCACGGGTTTCGTGACCGCCTCCGAGTGGTCGAACCCGGGAACCCTCGGGGCGCTCGATCCAGCCGGACGGCTCCTCGCGGGGTTCTTCCAGGCCGTCA
>Ga0208537_1000043_pt1 | contig 19503 bp, 20 predicted proteins | sample MayberrySE_TuleA_FD_185672 | JGI IMG/M metagenome (GOLD analysis project Ga0208537, IMG submission 185672) | Natural and restored wetland microbial communities from the San Francisco Bay, California, USA, that impact long-term carbon... | ecosystem: Environmental > Terrestrial > Soil > Wetlands ...
TCACGGGCATGCTCCACGCCGCCGTGAAGGACGGCCGGCTCCCGAGGAATCCCGCCATCGGCGTGGACCTGCCCCGGCTGACGTCCAAGAAGCGGCGGTACCTCCGGCACGACCAGCTGCACACGTCGGCGACGGCGACAGGTCGCTATCGGGTCCTCGTCCTGACCTCGGGCTACTGCGGTCTGCGGTGGCGTGAGGCATCCGCCCTCCCGGGTGCACAATGTCGACCTGGATCGTGGTCGCCTCAACATCACCGACGCGGTGGCCGAGGTCAACGGGCGCGTCGTGTTCGGGACGCCGAAGTCGCACCAGGCGCGATGGCTCCCGGTGCCGGCGTGCCGGCCACGCTGACGCTCGACCGCTACGGGCATCTCTTCCCGGACGAGCTCGACGCGGTGGCTGCGCGACTGGACGAGGCGGCCCGCCAGGCGGGTGTGTACAGAATGTCTACTGAGGCGGATCCGATGCTCTTCGGCCAGGAGGTGCCGGACCGTGAAAAGGCCGGCTGACCTGCGGTTTTGCTGGGTGCCCCCGGCAGGATTCGAACCTGCGACGCACGGTTTAGGAAACCGACGCTCTATCCCCTGAGCTACGAGGGCGGCGCATGGCAGGGAACCCTTCGCTGCAAGCCTCGCTGCAACGGGCGTCTGCCGTGCTGCAGGAAGGATAGTCGAGATCCTGCAACGTCTTCACCGCAGGTTGCCGATCGCCGCAAACTACGTGCGGCCGCGCTCCAAGCGGTCGCGAGTCGGGTGGAGACGATGTGCTGGCGGTCTCGAACGCCGCGCCGCTGAGTGAAGCGCGTTTGCTGGACGTGGACGCCGGTCCATCGGATGCTTGACGGATGGACGAGCAGGTCGACCGTGCTGTCGCGCGAGAGGTCTCTCCCGGCGCGGAGCTCGTCCCGCCCCCGGACTTCGCTCGCCCCGACCCCGGTCACGGCCAGCCGCCTCCCGGGTTGCTCGGTCGCGCGACCCACAGGTCCGCCGCGACAGTGGTCTGGTTGCTCAAGCGGTTGGCCTTCCTGGTCGTCGCCGGCCTGAGCGGATGGGCGACCTTCGAGCTCCTCGTCGTGCCGATCATCGAGGACGAGGACCCGGTCCTCGCCTTCCTCGCCCTGTGGCTGGTGATGGCCTACGTCTTCCTGCCGCGGCTGCAGCGCATCCTCGCGAGGATCTACGTGCCGGACTACTTCGTCGGTCGTGCGCGCACGAGTGAGGGGCTGCTGGGCGACCCGGTCAACCTGGCCGTCCTCGGCACCGAGGAGGCACTGCTCCGAGCGATGAGGGACGGCGGGTGGACCCGCGCGGACGACCTGTCGTTCCGCACCGGCCTCCACCTGGTCAGGTGCACGCTCCTGCACCGGCGCTACCCGGCGGCGCCGGTCAGCCCGCTGTTCCTGTTCACGCGGCGGCAGGACTTCGCCTTCGAGCAGGAGATCGTGGGGAAGCCCTCCCGCCGTCACCACGTGCGCTTCTGGAGATGTCCCGAGGGCTGGTACATGCCGGGCGGACTGCGCGTCGACTGGGTGGGCGCCGGGACCTACGACCGCAGCGTGGGATTCTCCATGTTCACCCTGCAGATCACCCACAAGATCGGCCAGGACACCGATCGCGAGCGCGACTACGTCCTGGAGACCATGGAACGAGGCGGCACGGTGGCCTCCGTCCACTGGGTCCAGAACTACTTCTCCGGCTACCACACCCGCAACGGCGGCGGCGACGCGATCAGCACCGACGGGAACCTGCCGGTCATCCGAGTGAAGCAGCCTGGAGGAGCCCACGAGCAGCCCCGGGCTTAATGTGTGGGCATGGCGCGAGTAGGACTCGTCCTGGGTGCGGGCGGCGTAGTCGGCCAGGCGTACCACGCCGGAGTGCTTGCAGCCCTCGAGCACGACTTCGGCTGGGATCCCCGGACGGCGGAGGTGGTCGTCGGGACCTCGGCAGGCTCGATCACGGGCACGCTCCTGCGCAGCGGCGTCCCCGCGAGCGAGCTGGCGGCCTGGACCGTCCGGGCGCCCCTGGCCGCCGAGGGCAAGCTCCTCGAGGAGATGTTCGGTTCGGAGTCCCCGACGTTCGAGCCGTTCCGCGTGAGCGACATCCTGCGACGTCCGCCGTCCCTGCCCGGACGCCACATGGTCCAGCGCGCCGTCGTACGCCCTTGGCACTTCCGCCCGATGACCGCGGCGCTGGCACTCCTCGCGCCGGGGCAGACGGAGATCACCGAACAGCTGTCGGCCCTCCGCGAGGTCGAGGGGAAGCAGTGGCCCGAGCAGGATCTGTGGATCTGCGCGGTGCGCCGGCGCGACGGCAGGCGGGTCGTCTTCGGCAGGACCGGCACGCCCGAGGCGCCGTTGCACCTCGCCGTCGCGTCGTCGTGCGCCGTTCCCGGCTACTTCGCACCGGTTCGGATCGGCGACCACACGTACGTCGACGGCGGCGCGCACTCGCCCACGAACGCCGCCACCCTCCGCGGCCGCGGCCTCGACCTCGTCATCGTCATCTCGCCCATGTCGGGACCGAGCGGCCTTCCCAAGGACCTGTACGGCGCCTCCCGCTGGAACGCGACCCGACTCGCCCGGCGAGAGGCCAAGGCGCTGCGCGCGGAGGGCACGCGGGTCGTGGTGTTCCGGCCCGGGGTGGACGAGCAGCGGATCATGGGGAACGACTTCATGGCCGGCGACCGCGTCGAGGAGATCGTGCAGACGTCCTTCTTCGAGGCCGGGGCGTACGCCGCGAACCCGGAGGTCCGCGGACTCCTCGCCCCTATCGTCCGCTGACCCTGTCCCGGACGTCCGGGGGACGGGAGGCCGTGGCCGCGGAGGACCGGGACGTGTGCGCGCGTGAGGCGAGCACGACGACGTATGACAAGAGCGCGACCCCGATCATCGCGAGCCAGATCCCGTCCTCGTACTTCGCGGGATACACGACGTCCCGGAGGTAGTGGGCGGTGAAGCTGCCGTCGTACGGCGCCCTGCCGGCCACATCGAGCAACCACTTCTCCAAAGCCGTGAGCGGGCAGTTGATCGGCGTGAGCGTGACCCCGACGGACCAGACCGTCGAGATGAGGTGCGGCCAGAGCCAGAGCAGGCCTCGCAGCCCGAGGAACCCGCCGACCGTGGCGTAGAAGAGGTACGCCAGGTGCACGAGCACGACGACTCCTGCGGCGATGAGCGCAGCCACAGTCGGAATGTATGCCCGGCGCGCCGTCGTCCGCATGAGACCAAAGGCCCTCGGTCCATGACTGCGTCGGGCCATGCGCGAAAGCCCGGAGTCGTCAGGCGCAGCGCGGCCTCGAGGCATTCAATGTAGGTGTGGCCTTGCTGAGGTCTCGGGATGTTGACGTCGTCGGCGCGGGGGACCGGTCATCGGCACACCGGTACCTCGGCCTGCTGTGCCTCGGCGTGGTGCTGGCCCGTCTGGTGTACCTCCTCCAGCCACTGCGGACCGACGAGGGCGGGTACCTGCTTGTCGCGCGGCAGTGGCACTCGAGCGGCGAGTTCCTCTACGGGGACTACCACGTGGACCGCCCGCCGCTCCTGATGCTGGTCTACAAGGCCGCCGCCCTCAGCGACTGGGACCCGATGATCCGCGTGGTCGCCATCCCGTTCGCCCTCCTCTTCGTGGTGGCGGCCTGGCGCGTCGGTGAGCAGCTCGGAGGGCCGTCCGGCGCCAGGTGGGCCTCCGTGGTCGCGGCCGGGCTGGTGTGCTCGCCCGCCATCGCCGCCGACCAGGCGGACGGGGAGCTCTTCGCCGCGCCGCTGGTGATGGTCTCGGTGGCGCTCGGCCTCCGCGCCTGGAGGTGCAGTTCCGACCCGCCACGAGCGCTCCGGCTCGCGGCGGCCGCGGGGTTCTTCGCAGGTGCGGCGCCCCTGGTCAAGCAGAACTTCGTCGACGCCCTGGTGTTCATGTCGATCCTGCTGGTCGTGGCCGCCTGGCAGCGCCGGCGGGTCGGGCCCCGCGAGGTGACCATCGGCCTCGGACTGCTCGCCGGCGCCGCCCTGCCGCACCTCCTGGTCGGGTTCTGGGCCCTGTCCAAAGGTGTCGAGGCGAGCACCGTCTGGCAGGACCTCGTCGGCTTCCGGGGTGCCGCCTTCGACGTCATCTGGTCCCACCGGCCCGAGGCGGCCATCTCGAGAGGGGCCAGGCTCGTGCTGCTCGGGCTCGTCGGCGGAGTGCTCCTGGTCCTGCCCGCCTGGCTTGCGTGGTCGCGACCGTGGCGACTCCGAGGCACCCCCGAGCAGTGGGCGACGACCGGAGTCCTGCTGTTCGCCCTCGCCGCGATCACCGCGGGTGGCAGCTACTGGCCCCACTACCTCATCGGGCTGACGCCGGGGGTTGTCCTGGCGGTCGGAGCAGTGGCCCCGCAGGCATCGTCCGCGGGGCGGCGGATGCGGACCGCGGGTGGCGTCGTGGTCGCGGCGGCGGTCCTCGGGACGGCCCTGGTGGAGGTGGTCTACCTCGTGGACTCGCGGGTGTGGTGGCAGCAGCGGACCGGTGAGTGGCTCGCGGAGTCCGGCAACCGCGGGGACACCGCCGTGGTCCTCTACGGCAACGCGACCGTGCTGGAGGTGGCGGACATGGACTCGCCGTATCCCTACATCTGGAGCCTCCCGATGCGGACCCTCGATCCCGTCCAGTCGCGCCTCCGGGGGACGCTCGCGGGCTCGGCGGCGCCGACCTGGGTGGTCCAGGTGAACCCGCTCGACTCCTGGGACATCGACGACGACGGCCGCCTCCAGGGCATTCTCGAGGAGCGATATCGGGTCGTTTCCGATGTTTGCGGATACCCCGTGTGGCTGCGTGAGGACCTGGTCAGGGACCTTGCGAGCAGCGACCGCTGCTGAACTGTCCGGTGCGGCGATCTGGGCCGTTCACACCGTTCACAACGATCACACCGCTTCGCGCAGTTCACCGCCAAGTGGCATTTCGGCGATTCCCGACACACAATGGAGAGCGGCCCGCGTATCCTCCGGCGTGGCCTCAGATCGCCGACTGTCCGATCCATCGGACCCGACAGAAGAGACCCCCGCGACCGTGTCACACCCTGCCCGCCACCGCGACCACGATGTTGCGCGCAAGCGCGCAATCCGTGCAGCCTCGCTGACGGCAGTCGTCGTGTCGCTCTCGGTGATCTTCGGGGGCCTCTTCGCCTACCGTCACCTCGAGGGCAACATCACCTCCCTCTACACCGAGGACCAGCTCGGGGAGCGCCCCGACAAGGTCGACGTGGGGGAGCCGCTGGAGCCCCTGAACATCCTCCTGCTCGGTTCGGACACCCGCGAGGGGCAGAGCGGCAACATCGGAGGGGAGACCCCCGGTCTCTCCGACACCACGATCTTGCTCCACCTCTCCGCGGACCGGAAGCGGGCCTACGGCGTGAGCCTTCCGCGGGACGCGATGGTGGAGCGCCCCGAGTGCGTCACCGATGACGGCGCCACCGTTCCGGGCGAGCTCGCCATGTTCAACACGGCCTACGCGCTGGGAGGCCCGGCTTGCACCCAGCGGACCGTCGAGCAGCTGACGGGCGTCCGCGTCGACCACTTCGTCGTCGTCGAGTTCGACGGCTTCCGGCACATGGTCGACGCGCTCGGTGGCATCCCGATCTGCGTCCCCGAAGAGGTCAACGACGACATCGGCAAGATCTACCTGCCCGCCGGGTCCTACGAGGCAGACGGCGACCAGGCGCTCGACTACGTCCGCCTGCGCCACGGGCTCTCGGAGAACGGGGACATCGGGCGTATGAAGCGGCAACAGGTCTTCCTCGCCACGATGGCCAACAAGGCGATCTCCGCCGGCACGCTCGCGAACCCGGTCAAGCTCTACAACTTCCTCGACGCCGCCACGAACTCGCTGACGACCGACCCCGAGCTGGCCAACCTCAAGGAGCTCGGCAGCCTCGCCAACCAGCTCCGCAACATCGGGCTCGACAAGATCCAGTTCCTCACCGTTCCGTGGGAGAGCTACGAGCCCGACCCGAACCGTCTGGCCTGGGCGCCCGAGGCCGAGCTCCTCTGGCAGCGGCTGAAGCACGACCGACCCCTCTCCGGCGAGCTCAAGAAGGGTGTCACGACCGCCGCCGAGACCCCGGGCGGCAACCCGTCGGCGAAGCCGGGAGGCTCGGCGACCCCCGGCGAGGGCACCTCGAAGAGCCCGTCGCCGACCCCGGCCGAGCGGGCGGAGGAGGAGGCGGCGGCCGCGGAGAACGGCCTCTGCGCCTGACCCCCTGCCCGCCGCCCGGCCTCAGGATCTCAGCGGGTCGGCGTGCCCGCCGCGAACCTCTCGACCGTGACCAGGTCGAGGTCGCCGTGGTCCGTGGTCAGCCCCTGCGCGACGATCGCAGCCGTCGCGGACCCGAGCACAGCGGCCTCCCGGAGGTCCTTGCCGAGCGCGAGCCCTCGCAGGAACCCCGCAGAGAAGGCATCTCCGCACCCGGTCGTGTCCACGACCTCGACGTCGAACGCCGGGACCGCGATCGTCTCGTCCGCCGTGAGGACGAGTGCGCCCGCCGAACCGCGGGTCACCGCCACGCAGCCCGCGCCCTTGTCCAGCACCGCCCGCCCCGCCGCCTCGAGCGAGCCCGCACCGGTCAGGCCGAGCAGCTGCTCGTCGTTGGGCAGGAAGTAGTCGGTGCAGGGGAGCGCCGCCTCCACCCAGTCGAGCATCGAGGGCTCCCCCGGGGCGAGCATGTCGACCGAGGTCACGACGCCGTTGCTCCTCGCGTGGGAGAGGACCTTGGCGGCCGACTCCCCACCGAGGAACTCCGGTCCACCGAGGTGCAGGTGTGTCGCGGCGGCGACCTCGTCGAGATCCACGTCGTCGACCGTGTAGACCCCGTTGGCGCCGATGCAGTGCCACGCGGGCCGGTCGCCGTTGGGCCGCACCGGCAGCACGCTCGCGGAGGTCTGCACCGCCCCGCGACGCACCAGGTGCGTGGTATCCACCCCGGCCGAAGCCAGAAGGGAGACGAGCGTGTCGCCGAGCGGGTCCTTGCCGACCGCTCCGAAGCTGCGCACGCTCGCCCCGAGCTTGCGCAGGATCGTCGCTGTGCCGCCGGCAGTGCCCGCGGCGGACATCATGATCTCGTCGACGATCTGGCCCTCGTTGCCCTCCGGGATCCCTTCGACGGGTCGCACGTGCACGTCGAGGACGTGCACGCCCATGGCGACGACTTTCATGCCGGTCATCGGCCCTCCTTCTGGTCAGCCTGCTTCTCGCTCAGCTGGTGGGTTGTTCCGTACTTCCGCTCGATCGCGGCGGTGACCACCGCGGCCTGCTGATCCTCGTCGAGGGCGCGTGGGACCCCCACGGCGCTCGCGCCGCGGTACACCGTGCACAGCCACTCGAGCAGCAGCGCGTTCTCGACGGCCTTGTCGAGACTCGCCCCCGTGGTCACCGATCCGTGGTTCGCCATCAGTGCGGCGCTCCGCCCGGCCAACGCCTCCACCACGGAGGCGGCGAGCTCGGGAGTGCCGAAGGTGGCGTAGGGAGCCACGCGAACCGTGCCACCGAGTGCGAGCTGCTGGTAGTGGACGCAAGGCAGCTCCTCGAGGACGCACGACAGCGCGGTCGCGGCCGGCGCGTGCGTGTGTACGACGGCCAGGGCGTCGTGGTGTGCGTAGACCCCGAGGTGGAGGTCGAGCTCCGAGGTCGGCTCCAGGTCGCCCCGGACCGCCCTCCCCTCGCGGTCCACGACCGTGACCTCCTCCGGGGTGACCCGGGACAGGTCGGCGCCCGTCGCGGTCACGGCCACGTGGTCGTGGACCAGGACGCTGACGTTGCCCGCCGTACCGATCAGGAGCCCCTCGGCCGCCAGCCGGCGGGAGGCCTCCGCCACGGCCTTCCTGGCGCTGTCCAGGTCCGTCCTCATGCCCGGACCCCCTCGATGCCCGCCTGGGTGGCGTGGCGCTCCATGTAGCTGCGAACCAGCTCCACGCCCTCGGCGACGAGGACCTCGTCGCCTCGCATCCTGGTCTCGAAGGCGAGCTGGAAGACGCGGTCGCCCACCTCCACGGCCAGCTCGGCGTGGACCGGCCGGGTGTCGGGCCGGACCAGTCCGACATCGCGGGCGAAGCGGAACAGGTCGGCGGCGACGCGCTTGTTGTGGGCGCGGCAGAACTCGTTGACCGCGGAGTTGGTGCGTCCCCGAAGCCAGATCACGACGAAGGCGGGCCGGCGGTGGTAGACCTTCACGAAGGCCCGCATCGTGGTCTCCACGATCGACGCGACGCTGAGCACGTCGAGCCTCGAGAGGTCCGCCGCGACCTGCGCGTCCATCTCCGCGACGTCACGCTCGACGAGGGCGAGCAGGATCTCGTCCTTGTCGGCGAAGTACTGGTAGAGCGACGCCACCGGGACCTCTGCCCGGTCGGCGACGGCGCGCGTGGTCAGGGCGTCCACCCCTTGGGCGACGACCAGCTCGGCAGCGGCGTCGAGGATGCGCTCCACGCGCTCGATGCTGCGCGACTGCTGAGGGACCCGTCGCTTTCCGGCGGGTCGGTCGTTGGACACTCCGGAAGGTGACACGGGGAGTCTTCGGTACGTTGAACGCGAACCTGACACGCGTTCAGGTTAATGGAACGTCGCGAGATTGGGGAGAGATGGTCTCGACAGGCTCGACCACCGGGACGGCAGGCTCGACCACGGTCAGCCGACGCGGACTTCTCGGCGGGATGACACTGGGAGCAGGGGTGCTCACCGGGAACCTCGCGCGTCCGGCGGAGGCGACGACACGGCAGGGCGGCCTGCCGCGGCGGGTCGACGTCGTCGTGGTCGGCGGGGGCCTCTCGGGCCTCGTCGCAGCGCGCCGGGTCGCGAGCGCGGGCCGCTCGGTGCTCGTCCTCGAAGCCCGCGACCGGGTCGGTGGCCGGATCCTCAACCACAACCTTCGAAGTGGCGCGGTGATCGAGTCGGGCGGGGCCTTCGTCGGGCCCACCCAGGACCACCTGCTCGCACTCGCCAAGGAGCTCGGGGTCAAGACGTTCAAGCAGTACGCCGTCGGCGACAACGTCTACGTCTCGAACGGGCAGGCCACCCGCTACCAGGGCACCGTGCCGCCCGACCCGCTGATCCTCCCCGACGCGGCGCAGCTCATCACCCGCATCAACGAGATGTCCAAGGAGGTCCCGGTCGACGCGCCCTGGGCTGCGCCGAAGGCACAGGAGTGGGACGCGACCTCGTTCCACGAGTGGGTGGAGGAGAACAGCGTCAACCCCGGCGTGCGCAACCTCCTCCTGTCCTACCTCCAGCCGACCTTCGGCTCGGACGGCAGGGACATGTCCCTGCTGTTCCTGCTCTGGTACATCGCGCAGTCCGGGAACGAGCGCAACCACGGCACCTTCGAGCGCTCCTCCGACACCTCGGGCGGTGCCCAGGACTCCCGGTTCGTCGGCGGCTCGGGGCTCATCCCACAGCGGCTGGCGCGTCGCCTGGGCGACATCGTGGCGCTCGACGCCGCCGTGCGTCGCATCGAGCAGCGCTCCGACCGGGTCGTGGTCACGAGCGACCGCGGCTCCGTCACGGCAAAGCGGGTCATCGTCGCGACGCCGCCGGCGACGGCGCTGTCCATGGACTGGTTCCCCTTCCTGCCACCGAAGAAGATGCAGCTGCTCCAGCGGATGCCGATGGGACAGCTGATGAAGTGCGACGCGGTCTACAGGACGCCGTTCTGGCGCAAGGACGGCCTGACCGGGATGGGTGTGTGCGACAGCGGAGCAGTCCGCATCAGCTTCGACAACAGCCCGGCCGACGCGAGTGTCGGGGTGCTTCTCGCGTTCATCGGCGGGTCCACCTGGGAGAGGTACGGAGTGCGGTCCCGGGCCGCTCGTCGTACCGCCGTGCTCGAGGGCTTCGCGAAGGTCGTCGGGCCGGAGGCGCTGAACCCGATCGAGTACGTCGAGCACGACTGGACCCACGAGCGCTGGACGATGGGAGGCCCGGTGGCGCTGCTCGGCACGGGGACCACGACCTCCTTCGGCCACACGATCCGCAGGCCGTTCCGGCGGGTGCACTGGGCCGGCACGGAGACCTCCACGTACTGGTCGGGCTACATGGACGGAGCGGTCCGCGCGGGCGACCGCGCCGCACGAGAGGTGCTGGAGCTGCTGTGAGGAAGCGAGCCACTCTCGTCATCGCCGGGATCGCAGCCGCGATGGGCACCCTCTCCGCGTTCGGGATCGCGGCGCCCGCGCAGTCCGCCGCCGAGCGACCCCGCTGGGACACCCGGGTGTTCTCGCGCGTGCCGAACCCCGGCTACCCGGCCTTCGTCTACGCCCACCCGAACGGCCGTGTGTACGCCGGGAGCTACACGAACCCCAAGGGCGACTCAGTCCGCTCCAGAGTCTTCGAGTGGACCGCGGGTGGGACGCTGCAGCGCTCCTGGACGGTCCCGGGACAGGACCTCTCGCAGGCGCACGGCGTCCAGGTCGCCACGAGTGACGCACGCGGGCGGCTGGTGCTGCTCGAGAAGTCGACCTCCCGCGCGCTGATGCTCGATCCGCGAACCGGCCGCTTCACCCGCTACGCGACCTTCCGCGACCTGCCGGCCTGCGGTGCCGACGGCGGCAAGGGCTGCTCGCCGAGCGTCCTCGACAAGCCCGCCATCCCGAACTTCGCGGCCTGGGGCCGGAACGGTGAGCTCTACGTCACCGACTACGGGCAAGCGGTCATCTGGCGGGTCCCACCCGGTGGTGGCAAGGCACGCGTCTGGCTGGCCGACCGTCGCCTCGACGGTGTCGAGTTCGGTACGACGGGCATGCTCCTCGCCCCGGGTCGTCGCGCCCTCCTGGTCACCCAGCAGACCTCCGCCGGGCTCGGTGAGGCCAACACCACCACCGGCAAGCTCTACCGGATCCCGATCCGATCGGGCCGGCCCGCCGGGATGCGTCTGATGTGGGAGAGCCTCCCCGGAGAGTTGCCGGACGGCTTCGGTGTCGCGCGGTCGGGCCGCATCTATGTCGCGAACGCCGGGCTGACGGCGCAGATCGTCGTGCTCGGGCCGGACGGCGAGGAGCTCGAGCGCTTTCCCGAGACGCCTGTGACAGGGGAGAACGGCAGCGAGATCCCGTTCGACACTCCCTCGAGCGCGACCTTCCTCGGCCGGCGGATCCTGGTCGCGAACCAGAGCTTCCTCGGCACCGGCGAGAACCACGCGGTCCTCGACGTCGCCGTGAACGAGCGCGGCCGGCCGACCTTCATCCCGAGGTCGGCCGGCCGGTCGCGCTGAGCCTCAGGCCAGTGCCTCGAGCAGCTTGGCGTTGAAGGCCTTGAGGTCGTCGGGCTTGCGGCTCGAGATGAGGTTGCCGTCCACGACGACCTCCTCGTCGACCCACGTGCCGCCGGCGTTGCGGACGTCGGTCTGCAGGCTCGGCCACGAGGTGAGGGTGCGGCCCTCGAGGACGCCCGCCTCGACCAGCGACCATGCCGCGTGGCAGATCGCCGCCACCGGCTTGCCGGACTCGACGAACGCCCGTACGAAGGAGACCGCGGCCTCGTCCGTCCGCAGGGCGTCGGGGTTGGCGACACCGCCGGGCAGCACCAACGCCTCGAAGGTGCCGGGATCGGCGTCGCCCACCGGGACGTCGACCTCGAAGGTGTCGGCCTTGTCGAGATGGTGGAAGGCCTGGACCTCGCCCGGCTCGGGGGAGATCAGCTTCGGCGTGCCGCCGGCCTCCTCCACGGCCTTCCAGGGCTCGGTCAGCTCGACCTGCTCGATGCCCTCCGCTGCCACGAGGAAGGCGACCTGCTTGCCGCTGAGCTGGCTGGTTGTCTCGGTCATTTCTCCTCCTGCTGCTGGTGGTACGTCGGACCCTGAGGTGTTATCCGAAGGCCCCGCAGGCTAAACGGGCGGGCGTTTCCCGGACGGGATGTCGGGGCAGTGTCCTCAGGGGAGGAAGGGGCCACATGCACAAGACTGCCGCTGTTCGCGAGCGCATCAAACGTCGTCTGGGCGACCCTGTCGCGTGGACGCAGGTGATCCAGGTCGCCAAGACGGTCGTCGCCGCCGTGGCAGCCTGGGTCATCGCCGGGAGCTTGATCGGCCTGCCCCAGCCCTTCCTTGCGCCGTGGGCCGCGCTTCTGGTCGTCCACTCCACGGTGTACAGGTCGTTCTGGAAGGGCGCGAAGCAGGTCGCGGCCACGGTCCTCGGGGTGCTCCTCGCCTGGGTGACCGGCCACACGCTCGGCCTGGACCCCGTCGCGCTGGGAGTGATGCTCCTCGCCGCGCTCCTGCTGGGAGAGCTGAGGTGGCTCAAGGAAGAGGCGACGACGGCCGCCGCGACCGCGTTGATCGTGCTCACCATGGGGTTCAGCACCGACGGGCAGGTCCTCATCGGCCGGCTCTGGGACACCGCGATCGGCGTCGGTGTCGGCGTTGTGGTGAACGTGCTGGTGTGGCCGCCTCTGCTGGACCTGAGCGCGGCGAGGGCGATCGAGGCCGTGGGGCGCCGCATCGGCGACCTGCTCGCGCAGATCGCCGGGGAGTGCGAGGACCTGTGCACCGAGGAGCACGTCGACGAGTGGATCCGGCGTACCCAGGAGCTCGACGAGGAGGTCGACGAGGCCTGGGCGCTGGTGAGGCAGGCCCGGGAGAGCGGCATGCTCAACCCGCGACGCGACTCCGCGGCGGTGCGGCAGGCCGGTGAGTTCGGGGAGATCCTCGGCCGCACGGAGCAGTCCTTGGCCGAGATCCGCAGCATGGCGCGCACCCTCGGCCACAGCATCACCGACACCCACGAGTGGGAGGACAGCTTCCGGGAACGCTGGACGGGACTGCTCGAGGAGATCGCCTGGGCGATCCAGCACCCCGACGCGCACCGCCTCGGTGAGATCCGCACGAAGCTCGGTGCGCTCGCCGCCGACTACTCCGACGAGGACCTGTCGGCAAGGCACTGGCCGGAGTACGGCGGACTGATCCTGAACCTCCGCAACATCGCCACCTCGATGGACGTCGTCGCGGCCTCTGACCCGGTTTCCACCACTTCGCGAGGTCCGTTACGAGCGCCGACGTTATGATTCCGTTATCGTAACCACGGTTGTGTCCCACTAAGTGGTCACGACCGGGGAGTCCGAAGAGGGGAAGTGGCCTCGATGAAGGTCGCGGTTGTAGGTGCCACGGGGGTTATCGGCGCCTCGGCAGTTCAGGCGATGGTGGCCACAGGCCACGACGTCGTCGCGCTTGCGCGTACCCCCGAGGGCGCGGCCGCGATCAGGTCGCAGGGCGCGACCGCCTTTCCCGGGGACATCTTCGACCAGCACCGGCTCACGGCGATGTTCGACGGATGCGACGTAGTGGTCAACGCCGCGACCAGGATCCCGGTCGGCCTCCGCGCGACGCGCGCCTCGGCCTGGCGTGAGAACGACCGGCTCCGGACCGAGGGTGTGCAGCGGGTGACCGCGGCAGCACGTGCTGCCCACGTGCGGCGGCTCGTGCAGGAGAGCGTCTCGCTCGTGTACGCCGACCACGGCGACGAGTGGATCGACGAGCAGAGCTCGCTGGGGATCAACTCGGCCACCGAGCCCGCGGCGGTGGCTGAGTCGCTCGTACAGGAGTACCAGAGCGACCTCAGGCAGGGCGTCGTCCTGCGCTTGGGGACGATCATCGGCGACGACGCGACGACCCGCTGGCTCCTGCGAGGGGCGCGCCGTGGCCGACCCGTCGGCATCGGCTCGCCGGACGCGTGGGTGCACCCGCTCCACACCGACGACATCGGTCCGGCGGTGGTCGCCGCGCTCACCGCCCCGAGCGGCGTCTACAACCTGGGGGCCGAGCCGGTCCGCCGTCGCGACCTCGTGCAGGGCTACGCCGACGCCGTGGGCCGCGACTCGGTCGGCTTCATGGGCCCGCTCCTGCGGCGGTTGAGCGGCCGGCGCGCCGAGCCCCTGACGCGGTCGCTGCGGGTGAGCTCGGAACACTTCCGCAGCCAGACCGGTTGGACTCCTCGCAGGGCGCACTTCGACGCGTCCTGGCTGCAGGGTCCGGGTGTGGAGACGAGGGTGAGCCGGTGAGCGGGAGCAGCACGGAGCGCGAGAAGGAGGCCGAGCGGCAGCGCAGGTTGGCCGCGGTCTTCGGCGAGGCCCTGCCCGAGGGCACCGGTGACGAACGCCCCGACGGATGGGGCGAGAGCGGCACGGTGCGCGGCGGTGCCGGCGACGAGGAGTGGCTCCGCCAGCAGGTCCCACCCCACCACGGCTAGCCCGGGACGCCGAGGAGCGGCCGCCCGAGGTGGGTGACCGCTCCCTTCGCGGCTTCGGCGTTCAGACCCCGGTCGTGCCCCCGCTGCGGGCGCGCAGCTCGTCGCGGATCTCGGTGAGCAGGGTGACCTCCTCCGACGGAGGCGTGGGCTCCTCGCCCCGTGCGCGTCGTGCCTGCAGCTTGTTGTAGGGAACGACGATGAAGAAGTACACCACCGCGGCAAGGATGACGAACGTGATGACCGCGTTGATCCACGAGCCGACCGGAACCCCGCCGGGCTCCCAGCCGCTGAAGTCGGGCTCCTTGTTTCCGCTGAGCTTCGCGAGCACCGACATCAGCAGGTTGACCGTCTCGGTCACCAGGACGGCGAACGCGGTGGCCATGATGAACGCGACCGCCAGCTCGACGAGGTTCCCTCGCATGATGAACTCTTTGAATCCCTTGAGCATGGGTTCTCCTCCGTGAAGGCGGGCGAGGCCCGCGGGTCACCGTGCTGAACGGGTAGGGCGCACGCTAGTGGGTCACCACGACGGAGAGATAGGCCGAGACCGATGCCGCCGCCAGCGCCTTGGCGGTTTCGGAGGTCACCGCGAGCACGACCAGACCGCCCGACGCGAGAGCCGTGTCGTCCGCCCGGGGAAGCGACACGACCGGCGCGTCCGCGGCCACGACGACCGCCTCGGTGCGCCCCTGCGGGTCCGCCGCGATGACGTCGACCCGGTCGCCTGGGCGGAGCAGCATCACCGCGCCCGGGTCGCCGATGCGCACAGGCGCGGCCACCCGGCCGGGGTAGCCGTCGAGCAGGGTGCCCCCGACGAGGCGTACGTCGGTGATCGGCTCTCCGGCACGGACCGGGCCCGCCGTCGTACGCCCGACCACGTCGTCCGCGCTCGGGACGATGCCCGCGGGAACGCTGTCAGGCGGCAAGGAGGTCAGGGTCAGGTCGCCGCGACCGACCACAGCGCCGGCGGCCAGGTCGTGCGCGGCAGCCGGCACCTGCCTGGTCGGCGGGGGAGCAGGAGCGGCGGCCTGGAGCCCGACGAGGACCGCGAAGGCGGCCGTGGTCGCGGCGAGCAGACGCCGCCGTGCCAGGAACATCCGGCGCAGGCGGCGTCGTCGCGAGGAGGAGCGGCTGAGGAGACCCGGGGGACGTTGCATGCCTGCCGAGGCTAGGCAAGATCACGCGACGGTGCGTCGCGTCGTCCACAGGGTCAGGCGGCGCCGGCCTCGGCCTTCGCGGGAGTCGACGCGGGGGACGAGTCGCTCGAGGTGGACGCGGACGAGGACTCGGTCGAGGCCCCGGCCTTGCTCGTCGTGGAGGACGACTTGGCGTCAGGGCGGCTGTCGGTGCGATAGAAGCCCGAGCCCTTGAACACGACGCCCACGGCGTTGAAGATCTTCCGCAGGCGGCCCTCGCACTCCGGACAGGTCGTCAGCGAGTCCTCGGTGAAGCTCTGGACCTGCTCGAAGGCGTGGTCACACTCGGTGCAGGCGTACTGGTAGGTCGGCACGCGGTCCTCCGGTAAGTCTCGTCGTTAGCACTCGCACGGTGCGACTGCCAATTATCACAACCCCGCGTGGATTCGCCAACTTCCCGGCACCGTGGCGGTCGAGGGCGTGGGGCACAATTGCCGCCGTGTCCGCTTCCCCAGACGCCCCTGCCGAGCCGCGCGAGACAGCCCCGACGACCCGGTCGGGGTTCCGGTCCTGGCCGAGGTGGGGCCGCTGGGCCGCGTTGGTCGCCGTGGGCGTGGTGCTCCTGCTCGTGGCCGGTCTGGTCGCCGCGGTCACCGTCGTACGACGGCCGTTCCCCATGGTCGACGGGGAGATCGAGGTGCCGGGACTGAGCTCGGACGTGGAGGTGCTCCGCGACGAGCACGGTGTCCCGCAGGTCTACGCCGACACGGCGGAGGACCTCTTCTACGCCCAGGGATTCGTGCACGCGCAGGACCGCTTCTTCCAGATGGACTTCCGCCGGCACGTGACCTCCGGCCGGCTCGCGGAGCTGCTTGGCCGGGACGCGCTCGAGACCGACATGTACATCCGGACCATGGGCTGGCGTCGGATCGCCGAGAAGGAGCTGTCGCTGCTCAGCCCGGAGACGCAGGACTACCTCAAGGCCTACAGCGCCGGCGTCAACGCCTACATCGGCTCCCACGAGCCCGGGCAGATGGCGCTGGAGTACTCCATGCTGGCCCTCAACGGGCTCGACTACACGCCCGAGGAGTGGACTCCGGTCGACTCGGTCTCGTGGCTCAAGGCCATGGCGTGGGACCTGCGCGGCAACATGACCGAGGAGATCGAGCGGGCGATCATGTCGGTCAACCACAGCGAGGAGGAGATCGCCGGGCTCTACCCGTCGTACCCCTTCGACCGCCACGAGCCGATCGTCCGGCAGGGCGCGGTCGTGGACCGGGTCTTCGAGCAGGATGCCACGTCGGGAGACACCCGGCTGCCCACCCGGCCGGGACTTCCCGCCGACACGGTGAAGTCGCTCGAACGGCTCAACGAGGGTCTGAAGGCGATGCCCGACCTCATGGGCAAGGGGCAGGGCGTAGGCAGCAACGGCTGGGTGGTGGACGGCGAGCGGAGCACGACCGGCAAGCCGATCCTGGCCAACGACCCGCACCTCGGTATCGCGGTCCCCGGCATCTGGTCCCAGGTGGGCCTCCACTGCCGGGACGTGAGCGACGCCTGCCCCTTCGACGTGTCCGGCTTCTCGTTCGCAGGGATGCCCGGTGTCGTCATCGGCCACAACCAGGACATCGCGTGGGGCTTCACGAACCTCGGCCCCGACGTCGTGGACCTGTACCTCGAGAAGGTCGACGGCCGGTTCTACGAGTACGACGGCAGGCGACGACCGCTCGAGATGCGCCAGGAGGTGATCGAGATCGAGGGGGAGGACGAGCCGGTCGAGTTTACGGTGCGCTCCACGCGCCACGGTCCGCTGATGTCCGACGTGTCCGCGCAGCTGAGCACGGTCGGGGCCAACGCCCGTGTGGCCGAGGGCGCACCCGAGCGCGGGAACGGCTACGCCGTCGCCCTGTCGTGGACCGCGCTCACCCCGAACCGGACGGCCGACTCGGTCTTCATGCTCGACCGCGCGTCCAACTGGGACGAGTTCCGCGACGCGGCCAGCGAGTTCGCCGCGCCGTCCCAGAACATGGTGTACGCCGACCGCGACGGCCACATCGGCTACCAGGCCCCCGGACTGATCCCGATCCGCAAGTCCGGGCACACCGGCGAGTACCCCGCCGAGGGGTGGCTCCCGGCGAACGACTGGACCGGGAACTACGTGCCCTTCGACGCCCTCCCGAGCCTCCTCGACCCCGAGGACGGCGTGGTGACCACCGCGAACCAGGCGGTCGTCGACGACGACTACCCCTACCACCTGGGGAGCTCCTGGGCCTACGGCTACCGCAGCCAGCGCATCGCGGACCGGCTCCAGCGCAAGGAGAAGCTCAGCGTCGAGGACATGGCCGACATCCAGCTCGACGACCGCAACGGGTTCGCCCCCACGTTCGTGCCCTACCTCCTCGACGTGTTCATGCCCTCCCAGTACCTCTCCGCCGGCCAGCGGCTGCTCGAGGGCTGGAACTACCGGCAGTCTCCAGACTCCGCAGCCGCTGCGTACTACAACGCCGTGTGGCGCAACACGCTCGCGATGACCTTCCACGACCAGATGCAGGAGTCGGTGTGGCCTGACGGCAGCGACCGGTGGTTCGAGGTGATGCGCGTGCTCCTCGCCGACCCCGACAACCTCTGGTGGGACGACGTGGAGACCGAGACGGTCGTGGAGACCCGCGACGACATCCTCGCCCAGGCGATGGCCGCCTCACGCGACGAGCTCGTCGTGCGCCAGGCCCGCCGTGCAGCGGACTGGCGCTGGGGCCACCTGCACGAGATGAACCTCGAGAACGAGTCCGTCGGACAGTCCGACGTCGGCCTCGTCCGCTGGCTGTTCAACCGCGGCGGCTACGAGGTCGGAGGCGGGGAGTCGATCGTCAACGCGACCGGGTGGACCGCCTCCGAGGGGTACGGCGTCGACTGGGCGCCCTCGATGCGCATGGTGGTCTCGATGGACGACCTCGACGACTCCCGGTGGATCAACCTGACCGGTGTCTCGGGCCATCCGTTCAACGGCAACTACGTCGACCAGACCGAGCTGTGGGTCGAGGGCGAGACGATGCCCTGGTACTTCTCCCGCGAGCGTCTCGAGGAGACGGCGGAGGACACCCTCAGGCTGGTGCCGGCCCGAGACGAGTGACGCCGCCCGGCGTGACCACCGCGGTGACCGGGCGGTCGTGGTCCTCCGCCGGGACGTGCTCGAGCAGCTCCCCGTCGTAGAGAAGGGTGCACACGAACGTCCCCACCGGGACGCGTGCGAGCGCCCGGTCGTAGGAGCCTCCGCCCCGCCCGAGGCGGCGTCCCCGACGGTCCACCGCGAGGCCCGGGCAGAGCACCACGTCCGCGGTCGCGACGGCCTCCGGGCCGAGCCTGGGTCCGGGCGGCTCGAGCAGGCCACGGCTCGCCGGCACGAGTGCCCGCGGCCCCTGGTAGAGCGCCCAGTCGAGGTCGTTGTCGGGCATCAGCACCGGCAGGATGAGGCGCCGGCCGAGCTCGTGCAGCTGCTCGACGAGGGGGCCGGTGCCGGGCTCGTTGCTCAGGGAGATGTAGACCGCGACAGTCGCCGCTCGTCGTACCTCCGGGGTCTGGAGCAGGTGCGCGGCGATCGCCTCCGCGTCCTCCCGTGCCGCCGCGAGCGGATGACGGCGCCGCGTGGTCAGCAGCTGGTCCCGCAGCGCGACCTTCTGCGCCTCCGCCTCGGAAACCCCTGCCATGCCGGGAACGCTACCGCGGCCCGCTCGTGACCCCGCTCCGAGGACACGCGGGCTGCGGCGGTCGCACCGGAAGTGAGTCACGGACGGTCTGAAGGCGGCTGGAACCGGCCCCGACTCACATCCGGTCCGGTGGCTTCCAGTTGGATGAGTGGGTGGCGCGTGGGGCCTGTGGACGGGCGGCCACGCCCGACTCGGCTGCGCGCCAGGATGTCGACATGCGCGACCGACACAGATGGACCCTCGCTGCGAACCGCCCGGGGACTGGTCCGCCCGGTCCGGGTCGACGCGACGGGACGGCGGGGCCCCACGAAGGCGCGGGCCTCGGGTCCGCATTGGCGGAGGACCTCGAAGGGTTACTACGTGCCGGCGACGCTGAGGAACGACCTGCCGGATCAACGGCTGCTCGAGCAGTCCATGCGACTACCCGATGGCGGGGCGTTCGCTGCGCGCGGTGTTCGACGAGGCGCGTGCA
>Ga0208537_1000044_pt1 | contig 19394 bp, 20 predicted proteins | sample MayberrySE_TuleA_FD_185672 | JGI IMG/M metagenome (GOLD analysis project Ga0208537, IMG submission 185672) | Natural and restored wetland microbial communities from the San Francisco Bay, California, USA, that impact long-term carbon... | ecosystem: Environmental > Terrestrial > Soil > Wetlands ...
TCTCGAGCTTCGGGTTGAGCTCCTGCAGCTCCTTGCGGCCTCGCGCGCCGAGCACGGCCGCGACGATCGCCCACAGGGCCGTCACGATCAGCGCTGCCAGTGCGGTGTGCATCCACGTGTCGAGCAGGAACATCAGTGCCAGTGAGGCGAACAGGAGGGCGAGGTGACCGGTGACACCGGCACCGCCGAGGAGCCCGGCCCCCTTCCCGGCCTTGGCCGCCTCCTGCTTCGCCTCGGTCTTCGCCAGGTCGAGCTCCTGCTTGACCAGGGTGGTCAGGTTGTCGGCGATGTCGCCGAGCAGGTCGCCGAGCGAACGTTCGTCGCCGCCCGGTGGGGCCTGGTTGCTACCGGGGATGGTCATGCCGTCCCCCTCGCACCAGGCTCGTCGAGCCACGGCGACTCGGCGGGAGCCGCACCCGGCGCACCCGGCGTCGCACTCAGACGCTGGTCCATCGTGGTCCCCGGCTCACCGACGCCCGATCCCGCCGGGTAGGCCGGCGGAGCCTCCGGGGAGCCGGTGCCTGCCGTCGGCGCTCCGGCGGCGGTGCCGCGTACGTCGTCGTACAGGGGCGTCTCGCTGCCCGAGGCCTGCTCGGCCTGGCTGTCCTTCGCACCCCTGGTGAGGCGGCCGGCGACCACTCCGGCCGCCAGGGCTCCGAGAAGGAACGTCCCAGGCCGACGGCGCGCGAACGACCGCACTTCGTCGAGCAGCTCGACCGGCTCCCGGCCGTCGATGCGGCCGCCGAGGTCGCGCGCGCGGGCTGCCACCTGCCGGGCGAGGTCCTGGGCCATGCCGCCGCTGACCTGCTCGCCGTTGGCCATCTTCTCGACGTCGTCACCGAAGGTGCGCAGCGTCCCGACCAGCCGGTCGCGCTGTGTCCGCGACTGCTCGTCGACCTGCGACCTCGCCTCCTGCAGGAGGTCCTGCGCCTGCGCCTTGGACTCCTCCACGACGTTCCGGGCCTCGTCCTTGGCCACGCTCGCGACGTGCCTGCCCTCGTCGGCTGCGGTGCCGGCGGTCTGCTTCGCCTGGTCCGCCGCTGTGCCGGCGGCCTGCTTGGCCTCGTCCTTCATGTCCGTGTCGCCACCCGACTCGGGGCCGGCGCCGCCGGCGGTCGTGGTGGCCCAGGGATCGGTCCCCGGTGTCATCGGTGTACTCATGTCTTCCCTCCCGTTCTCTCGGTCCCGGCGCCGTACCCCTCGATCAGGACGACACACAAGGCTGTCCCCCGCCGATCGACGACAATTGCCGGGTGACCTCCCTCCACACCGCATCGTTCGCCGACCTCGACGCCCGCACGGGCTACCTGCTGTGGCAGCTGAGGCAGCGGGTGTTCGTGGTCGAGCAGCAGTGCTTCTACCTCGACCTCGACGGCCGTGACCTCGAGCCGGACACGCGCCACCTGTGGATCGAGGAGAACGGACTTCCGGTGGCCTACCTACGCGTGCTCACCGAGCGCGAACCGGGCGGGCAGGAAGTGCTCCGCATCGGCCGGGTGCTGGTCGCCGAGAGCCACCGTGGCCGTGGCCTGGCGGAGCGGCTGATGAAGGCTGCGATCGAGCTCGTCGACGGGCGTCTCTGCCACCTGGACGCGCAGTCGTATCTCGTGGACTGGTACCGCCGCCTCGGCTTCGAGCCCAGCGGGGAGGAGTTCCTCGAGGACGGCATCCCGCACGTCCCCATGCGCCTCACCCGGACCTGAGGCCGGACACAGGCGCCGTTCCGATCCACGTGGATGGGAACAGCAGGCCACATCGGGCGTCGACATGTCGTTGGCGTCCACGTGGACGCACGCTTCGAGCCGGGGGCCCGAGGCCGGGACCGCGAGGGGTTCAGTCGTCGCGGAGCCTCGCGTAGACCTGCTGCAGCGTGTCGGAGACCGCCGTCACCGCGAACACCGCGGCCCAGGCCCTGGTCGTCCGGGGAGCGAGGCCGAGTCCGGCGACGTAGCCGGTGCCGACCCACTGCCCGAGGCAGAACGGGCAGGTCAGCAGCTCGCCGATGGTGTGCCGCACCCGCCCGCCGCGGGCCTGCTCGTTGAGCTCCGCGGAGCCGGCCGGCTCGTCGAACTCCGTGAACGGGGCACGTAGCGGGCTGGTGACCGAGCCCTTCGAGACGAGCCTCGTGAACTTGTGCGTGGCCAGGGCGCCGAGGGCGATGTCGGAGAGGTCGTAGCGCTCGGGCAGGCCCCGTCCGGTCGCGCGGCCGGCGGCAGCCACGCTCGCGACCGCGAGCGCGAAGGCGGTGAGGCTCCCGGCGTACCCGGGGAGAGGTACCTCGCCCCGGTCGTCGTACTCCCTCGCCTCCTCGGAGACACGGTCGCGGGTGTGCTCGGCGTGCTTCTTCGCCATGCTGCGCAGGGACTGGCTCATGGGCACACCGGTACCCGGCTCAGGTGACCGGCAATCCCGCGTATCGGACCTCGCCGTCCACCTCCGTACGGCTGATCCGGGTCCGGGCGGCCAGCAGGTCCAGGTGGGCCGCGGTCTCCAGCGTCGCGAGGGTCGCGTTGAAGACGTCGAGGTCGCGCATCCTGCGCCGGTGGCGCGTCCAGGGCAGCACCAGCGCCACGTCGTACGCCGTCTCCAGCCCCGACTCGACCGCGTCCAGGCACAGCTGCAGGCGCTCGTCGTGGTGGACGAGGAGCTCGTCGATCCGCGTGTGGGAGCTCTCGGTGACCGGCCCGTGCGCAGGGAGCAGCCGAAGGTCCGGGAGGGCACGCACCTTGACCAGCGAGGCGAGGAAGTCGCCGAGGGGCAGCTCGGCGTACACGGGCTCGAACCCGACCGAGGGCGTGATGGTGGGGAGCACGTGGTCCCCGGCGAAGAGCAGTCCGTCCGCGAGATCGGCGAAGACGTAGTGCCCCTGCGTGTGTCCAGGCGTCGAGACCGCCTCGAGCCGTCGGCCCGCGACGTCGAGCGTGTGGTCGGTGGCCAGCCACTCGTCCGGGTAGTCCCACATGGACAGGTCGGGAGGGTCGCCGTGCATGGCCTCGGCCCAGGCCTCGCCGAGACCGGTGGCGCCGTACCGCCGCAGCCGCACGACCGTCGGGTCCTCGGTCAGGTCCAGGTCGCGCATCAGGTCGAGCGTCGGCTTGTCCCCGACGCCGAGGCTGACGTGGGACCCGAACTCCCGGCGTACGACGGAGGCCTGCGTGTAGTGGTCGCGGTGCACGTGCGTGACCAGGAAACGCGTGATGTCGCGGACCTGGTAGCCGATCGACGCCAGCGAGGACTCGAGCTGGCTGCGGGAGGCCTCGACCGCCCAGCCACCGTCGACCAGCACGAGGCCGCGCTCGGTCTCGAGGGCGTAGACGTTCACCGCGCGCAGCCCGTCCATGGGCAGGGGCAGCGGGATGCGGTGGATGCCGGGCCCGACCTCGTGGGCGCCCGGCTCGGTCCAGTGGGGTGCGTCCCCCCGGCTGTTCGTCACGTGCCTAGCCTCGCACCAGGCCGCGGCCTGTGATGAGGGGGAGGTCGGCGGCGGTGACCAGCCCTGGCTCGGCCGCGACCACCGCCTCGACGGCGTTCACGAGCCGCATCGCGGTCATGATCATGCCCGAGTCGTTGTGGTCGCCGTGCTCGCCGTGGTGCACCAGGTCGAGGACGATCTGCGGCTCGCCGCTGACCTTCACCCGGTAGCAGCCCTCGCCGCCCGTCGGCTGCGGCCAGGCCGGCATCTGCTCCGGGGAGGTCCTCGTGACGTGCTCGAGGACCACGCGCGGCACGCCGTCGACCTGTCCGACCACCTCGAACCGCACCGCACCGAGGGTTCCCTTCCTGATGCGGACCGACGCGGTCTCGATGTCGCGGTCGGCCGGGACCCGCTCGACCTTCTCGACCAGCGGCTCGTCGAGCGTGACGTCCAGGGCGGCGGCGAGCTGCCGCACCACGCTCCCCCAGGCCATCGAGAGGATGCCCGGCTGGAACAGCATGGGCACCTCCTCCATCGGCCGGCCGAAGCCGAAGATCTCCTGCATCACGACCGGCTGGTAGTAGGTCGCGTAGTCGGCGACCTCGAGGCAGCGCACCTCGTCGATCCGCTGACAGACGCTCGTGAGCGCCAGTGGGAGCACGTCGTTCGCGAACCCGGGGTCGATGCCGTTCACATGGAGGGACGCTCCGCCCCGGACGCCGGCGTCGTGAACGCGCGCGACCAGGTCGGGCGGCAGGATGCCCTCGGGGTACTGGAGCACGACCGGACCGCTCGAGACCACGTTGACCCCGTGCTCGAGGAACATCACCAGGTCGTCGATCGCCTCGAAGACCCGGTCGTCGGTCATCGCGGTGTGGACGATGCAGTCGGGCTCCAGCGCGAGCAGGGACTCCGCGTCATCGGTGGCCGCCACTCCGAGGTCACGCCCGAGACCGGCCAGCTCCCCGGCGTCCCTGCCGACCTTGTCGGGGTTGGAGACCCACAGCCCCACGAGCTCGAGCTCGGGTCGTGCGTCGATGCCGGCGAGCGCGTGCCTGCCGACGGTGCCGGTCGACCAGCCGACCACCCGGAGGGTCATCGCCCGAGCTCCAGGTCGGGCAGGCGCAGGTCGAGGTTGGGCTGCTCGAGACCGCCGTCGACCTCGAGGACCTTCCCGGTGACGTACCCGCCTGCCCGGGACACGAGGAAGAGCACGGCGGCGGCGACGTCCTCGGCCTCCCCGATCCGGCCGAGCGGCGTCAACGACTCCATCTCGGCCCGGGTCCGGTCGTCGGCGGCCACGAACTCCAGCGCCGAGGTCATCACCGAGCCGACCGCGACCGCGTTCGCGCGGATGTTCGGCGACAGGTCCTTCGCCGCGAGCCGTGTGTAGTGGGCCAACGCTGCCTTCGCGGTGCCGTAGGCGAGGTAGCCGCGTCCCGCGACCCGGCCTACGACCGAGCTGATGTTGACGATCGAGCCGCCGTCGTTCCGCAGCATGTGGGGCACCGCGGCGCGCACGAGCGTGTGGGCCGTGCTGACGTTGAAGTGGAAGGCCTCCTCGAGGTACGCCGCATCGGTGTCGAGCAGCGCGTTGGGGATCGTCCCCCCGACGTTGTTGACCACGATGTCGAGACGGCCGAGCTCGTCGTACGCCGCGTCCGCGAGAGAGGCGACCGCCTCGAGGTCGCTCAGGTCCGCGGGTACGACGACGGCGCGGCGACCAGCCTCCTCGACCCGCGAGGCGACCTTCTCGAGCTGGTCGCGACTCCTGGCCGAGAGCACGACGTCGGCCCCCGCCTCTGCCAGCGCGACGGCAGTGGCCGCCCCGATGCCGCGCCCCGCCCCCGTGACGACGGCGACGCGCCCCTCCACCTTGAACCGATCAAGAATCACCAGCATCTCCAGCCCTGAGCACCAAGGCCAGAAATGTAACAGGTTCTACTTGTCAGGCGAAGGCTGCGAGCCGCACGGTGAACCCGTCTGGGCTCCGCTCGTAGTCGAGGACGTCGCACAGCTGGCGGGTCGCCCAGAGACCCAGCCCCTCGGACGGGTGGCGGGGCCGGGCGTAGCCCAGGAGCGGGTCGACGATGCCGGGGCCGCGGTCGGTCACCGTGCAGACGACCGTGGCGTCGGAGGCCCACAGCCTGAGCACCACCGGCGCGCAGCCGTGCTTGTGAGCGTTGATCACGACCTCGCCGACCGCCTTGACGAAGTCGTCGATCTGCAGACGGGAGAGGGAGGTGAACATGGTCGCTGCGTAGATCTCCATCCGCAGCTCGGTCAGGTCGTCGCTGGGCTCGAGCACCATCCGCGGCGTCGTGGCCTGCAGCGGGTGCGGGGGCGTGACGAGCCCGTCGGCCACCACGAGCTTCTCGGGCTCCACGTAGTTGTCGTTCTCGCGCCGACTGCCCTGCTCGACGAGCCCGGCGTGGGTCCGCATGATGGCGTCGGCGATCTCACCCGACACCGCGGAGGTGTCGTAGGGGCACAGGGTCCGGAACGGGAGGTCGGCGAAGACGCGGTTCACCGCTGCCTCGTAGCGCAACCACTCCTGCCAGGGCAGCCGGCTCGTCTCGAAGTCGATGAAGCCCATGGCACGGAAGCCGACCGCACCGGCGGCGAGACCGCGATCGATGGTGCGGCGGTAGCTGTCGATCGCGCCGGCGGGAGTGCTGTAGACGGGGTTCTCGGCGAAGGTCACCTGGCCCTCCCCGTCGAACACCGCGCGCAGAAGCGTCGTGACCGGGTTGCGCCCGGTGTTGACCATCACGACTTCGCCTCGGTCGATGCCCTCACGGACGAACGACACCGCCGCACCGGCGAGAGTCGAGTCGTCGTCGTAGAAGATTGCGTCGTGCTGTAGCCGGTTGTGCTCCTGGCTGGACACAGACTTCTCCCGGGGTCTGAGGAAGGCAAGGCATCCAGTGTTACCCCAAGCGAGCCGCAGCAGTCCCGAAAACTCTCAGCCGGTCTGGACCGCAGCCTCTTGCTCCTCGGCCACCGGGCAGCGGGTCCGGGAGTAGATGGTCGGCATGCAGCGGTTGCAGTGGATGCAGCTCCCCTGGTCGGCCCGGCCCGTCCGCATGCGGTTGACCAGGTCGGGCTCCCGGAGCAGGGCGCGCGCCATGGCGACGTACTCGAACCCCTCGGCCATCGCGAGATCGATCGTCTCGCGCTTGTTGATGCCCCCGAGAAGCATCAGCGGCATGTCCAGCCGCTCTCGGAAGCGCCGAGCCATCGGCAGCATGTACGCCTCTTCGAAGGGGTAGTGGCGGAAGAACCTCCGCCCGACGGCCTTGATGCCCCAGCGCTGGAGGGGCGGCATCGCTTCGGCGAACTCCCGGAGCGGCACGTCGCCGCGGAACAGGTACATCGGGTTGGTCAGCGAGCTGCCCGAGGTGAGCTGGAGCGCGTCGAGGGTCCGGTCGGACTCGAGCATCTCGGCGAAGTCGAGGCTCTCCTCGATCTTGAAGCCGGACCGGACCCCGTCGGTCATGTTGACCTTCGCCGTGACCGCCACCTCGTCGCCCACGGCCTCCCGGACGGCACGCACGACCTGACGCGCGAAACGGGACCGGTTCTCGAGTGAACCGCCCCAGCGGTCCGTGCGCCGGTTGAGGTTCGGGCTGAGGAACGAGCTGAGCAGGTAGTTGTGCCCCAGGTGCATCTCGAGGCTGTCGAAACCCGCGCTCACCGCGAGCCTCGCCCCCTCGACGTACTCGCGCGTGACGCGGGCGATGTCAGCCTCGGTGGCGGTGCGCACCATCTGCAGGCTCAGCGGGCTCGGCATGCGTGACGCCGTGATGGCCCGCGCGCGGTTGGAGCGGCTGTTGGCCACGGGGCCGGCGTGACCGAGCTGCGCGGCCACGGCGGCGCCCTCGTCGTGGATCGCGTCGGTGAGCCGGCGAAGCCCCGGGACCGCCTCGGGGCGCAGGTAGATCTGGTGCCGGTCGGTGCGCCCCTCGGGCGAGACGGCGAGGTAGGCCACCGTGGTCAGGGCCGCACCGCCCCGGGCGACCGCGAGGTGGTACTCGATGAGCTCGTGGGTGACGAGCGCGTCGGGTGTCACACCCTCGAAGGTCGCCGCCTTGACGACCCGGTTCCGCAGCCGCACAGGGCCGAGCGTGGCCGGGGCGAAGGGGTCGCGAACGAGGGTCACGACGGAGAACGATAACAGGTTCTACCTGGCCGGGGTGTGCGCCGACGCCGTGGCCGCGAGCTGCTCACCCCACGTCCTCGCCCGCTCCAGCTCCCCCTCCACCAGTGGTCCCGTGACGCCGTCGACCCAGAAGCTCTCCGGCTTCGCGATGGTGCTGTAGCCGTGGCCTCGCAGCCCCTTGGCGGCGGACCTCGCGGCCGAGCCCGGGAGGTGGCGGGCCTTGGTGGCCTTCGTGTCGAAGGTGGCCACGCGCTCCGAGTGCGGCCCGGCGTTCAGGTGCTCGATCCAGTCCCTGATCCCGTAGGCCTCGTGGCCCGGCTCGGCGCCCTGACGCACGGCGTCCTCGCGGGTGTTCTGCCGGGTCATCGAGAACGCGTGGGTGGGACCGCCGACGACGACGAGGTCGACCGGGTCGGTGAGCGGCGCCGGCGCCTTCCCCACCTCGACGAGCTCGACGGGCATGTGGGCACCGAGCCCGTCGGCGACCGCGCGCGCCACCTTGGCGGTGTTGCCGAACATCGACTCGTACACGATCAGTGCCTTCATTGCGACAGACCTTCCTTCTGCGTGTTGTTGCGTCCTGCGTAGAGCGCGACCAGCACGATCACGATGGAGGCGAGCAGCAGGATCCCGCCCGTCACCAGGAGCCCGATCACGACGCCGGTGAGGACCGGCGCAGTAGCCCCGATCGAGACGTCCGCGGCGACCTCCGAGCTGCCGTCGGCGTTCATCACCACGACCGCCCAGTCGCCGGACTCCGGCTCCCAGGCCAGCTCCTGCTCACCGGTGCCGGTCGCGGAGGCGACCCAGATGTCCGTGTCGCCCGGCAGCACCGTGGGGGCGTCTCCCGTGGTCTCCTGGAAGACCGGCGTGGCCTCGCCGTCGACCTCGCGGAAGTCGACGAGGGTGGCGTGCTCGACGCCGGAGAGGTACGCCGCGGCGTCGGACGCGCTGGCGACCCCGATGAACAGCTCGTTGCCGTCGGTCGTGCTCGCCCGCACGGCCACCTCACCGAGAAGCGACTGGGGAACGACGTCGCCGGTCGTCCCTGAGTCGATGGCGAGCGGCTCGGACGCGATGGCGTAGCTGCCCGTGGCGAGGGTCTCGGTGGGAGTCATCAGGTAGCCCGCGTCGTTCCGTAGGCTCTGGTCGGCCACCGCGAGCGTCGTACCTCCGGCCAGGAAGCCACCCGCGACCAGGAAGACCAGCGCTGCCAGCACCACGCCGATGACGCGGCCGGCGCTCCAGGTCATGCCCCCGCCGCCCGCCGATGCCGGCGGCGCCGGGGTCGCGGGCACTGCGACGCGCCCCGCAACCGACTCCTGGCCGCCCATGTCGAGGCGGAACGGCGGGTACTCGTCGGTCATCAGCCCGGCGTATGCGGCCACGCGGAGGACCCAGCGGTTGAGGCCCAGCACGAGGTCGAAGATCTGCTGCGGGTAGCGGCCGGTGAAGAGCAGGGCGAAGGCCGCGATGATCACGAGCAGGCCGATGAGCCCGCTGCTCCAGGTCCACTGGGCGCCGTCGCCCTGGGTGGTGTCCCACGCGACGTACAGACCGCTGCCGGCGAGGAACGCCACGATCAGGTAGTGCGGGATGGCGAGCAGCCACCACTTGACCAGGACCAGGCCGCGGGAGAGGTGCTCGGGGTAGTCCACCGTGAGGTGTGCCGGGTAGTCCGGGACCTCGGCGAGCGTGAACGGCGGGTAGCGGTCGGTGCCCAGGGCGCCGTAGGTGTAGTAGGCGACGCGCCAGCTCCAGCGCATCACCCCGACGTTGAAGTCGAAGATCGCTCGCGGGTACCTGCCGGTGAAGAGGATCGCGAAGAACGCGATGACGCTCAGCAGGAAGAACCCGACCCACAAGAAGGCCAGGACGATGTAGTGCGGTATCGCGAGCAGCCACTTCACCAGCCAGAGCCATCGGCTCAGGTGACCGGTGTCGAGGGTCGCGTCTACGTGCACGGGGTAGCCGGGTGTACTCATGATCGCCTCCAAGGCACAAAGCTCCTGCTACCAGGGCAGCAAAGCCCGGCCAGGGCCCGGAAGGTGCAGAGGTCACCGTGGGCGGGACCTTCATCCCGATCCGGACAGACCTCGCACGCCGTGGCCAGCTGAGGCCCCAATACCCCCCGGGGTAGGACCTTCGCCCCTGAGTGGGACGGCGGCGACTACCTAGCGTTGGAGTCGGGGAAACCAGCCAAGGAGGACATTGTGAGGAACCTGCTGATACTGGGCGCAGGCACCGCCGGGACGATGATCGCGAACAAGCTGAGGAGGCGCCTGGACCGGGACGATTGGCAGATCACCATCGTCGACCAGGACGACCGGCACCACTACCAGCCGGGCTACCTGTTCCTTCCCTTCGGCACCTACACGGAGAAGCAGGTCGTCCGCTCGAGGCACACCTTCCTGCCGGACGGGGTGGACTTCGTGGTGGCCGAGGTCGACCGGATCGACCCGGAGGCGAGCTCGGTCGCACTGACCGACGGCCGGAGCCTGGCCTACGACTACCTGGTCATCGCGACAGGCACGACCCCGCGACCCGACCAGACCCCGGGGATGCTGGGGCCCGAGTGGCGCAAGAGCATCTTCGACTTCTACACCCTCGAGGGCTCGAAGGCGCTCGCCGAGGCACTGAAGGACTTCGACCACGGCCGCCTCGTCGTGCACGTGACCGAGATGCCGATCAAGTGCCCGGTCGCCCCGCTGGAGTTCGCCTTCCTGGCCGAGTCCTACCTGCGCGAGCGTGGCATCCGCGACCGGGTCGAGCTGACCTACGTCACCCCGCTCCCGGGCGCCTTCACCAAGCCCGCGGCGTCCGAGCACCTCGGGTCGATGCTCGACGAGCGCAAGATCTCGCTCGAGTCCGACTTCATGGTCGAAAGCATCGACAACGAGAAGAAGGCACTGGTCTCCTACGACGAGCGCGAGGTCCCCTTCGACCTCCTGGTGACCGTCCCGCTCAACATGGGCGCCGACTTCGTGGCCCGCTCCGGCATGGGCGACGAGCTGAACTATGTGCCCGTCGACAAGCACACGCTGCAGTCGAAGAAGTACGCCAACGTCTTCGCCGTCGGCGACGCCGGTGACATCCCCGCGTCGAAGGCCGGCTCGGTGGCCCACTTCGCGGTCGAGATCTTCGTCGACAACTTCCTCGAGCTCATCGGGGGCCGCCCGATGACCGGCTCGTTCGACGGCCACGCCAACTGCTTCATCGAGTCCGGTGACGGCAAGGGGCTGCTGATCGACTTCAACTACGACACCGAGCCGCTCCCCGGGAAGTTCCCGCTGCCCAAGGTCGGGCCGCTGGACCTGCTCAAGGAGTCGCGCGCCAACCACGTCGGGAAGCTCGCCTTCCGGCACATCTACTGGAACGTGCTGCTCCCCGGACGCCCCGTACCGCTCCCGACCCACATGTCCATGGCCGGGAAGGTCACCACCTCTACGAACCAGGAGAAGTAGTCATGCCCGTCACCACCATCGATGGCCACGAGATCCACGTCGACGACGAAGGCTTCATGACCGTGTACGACGAGTGGAGCGAGGACCTCGGCAAGACGCTCGCCGCCCAGATCGGCATCGACATGACCGACGAGCACTGGCAGGCCATCCGGTTCCTCCGCTCCGACTTCACCGCCCAGGGCGAGACACCGACCCTGCGCCGGGTGAGCGTCACCGGTGGCATCCCCACCAAGAGGCTCTTCCAGCTGTTCCCCAAGAAGCCGGCCAAGAAGATGGCCTACGTCGCCGGCCTGCCCAAGCCCCAGGGCTGCGTGTGAGACACCGGCCGGACGAGAAGAGAGAGAACCTGACATGACCGACACCACCCAGGCCCCTCAGGCCGCCCCGATGGTCCCGTCGTTCGACGACACCGAGACCGACCGCAAGCTCGCGATCATCTGCTCCAAGGGCAGCCTCGACATGGCCTACCCGGGCCTGATCCTCGCCAACGCCGCACTGGGCGAGGGCGTCGAGACCCACCTGTTCTTCACCTTCTGGGGCTTCGACATGATCAACAAGAAGACCATGGGCGACCTGAAGTTCACACCGCTCGGCAACACCGCGACCCACATGCCCCAGGGTCTCGGCGGGCTCCCCGGCATCACCCACATGGCCACCTCGAAGCTGAAGAAGTCGATCGCCGACCTCGACGTCCCCGAGGTCCCGGAGTTCCTCGACCAGATCGTCGCCTCCGGCGGCCACCTGTGGGCATGCAAGATGTCGGCCGACATGAACCACCTCACCGAGGAGGACCTCTACGACGAGGTCGAGGCCATCATCAGCGCCTCCGACTTCATCGAGCTGACCGAGGGAGCGCAGCTGCTGTTCATCTAGCAGCCCCGAGCACCCGGTCAGACGAGCTCCGGCACGTGCAGGTGCGCCATGACCAGCTCGAACTCGCCCACGTCGAGGAACTCCACGTTCGCCTCCTGGGTGCTCTTGGCCCGCAGGTAGTCGGCCTGCTCGCGGGTCCGCTCCATCGCCTCGCGGCTGTCGAAGGCCACCGAGGTGACGGCCCGACCTGCGGCCCGGTCGATGAGGAGGCTGGCGCTGATGAACCCGTCGAGCTGCTCGATGTGGGGCAGCAGCGTGTCCTTGTAGAAGCCGAGGGCGCGGTCGACGTGGTCCGGCGGCACGCGGGACCAGGCGGCCCGCACGCAGGTGCCGGGATGCGTCGCCTGGGTGCGGTGCATCGAGGCGATCTCCCACTCCTCGACGGTCGGCGGGCCGGCGGACATCAGCTCCGCGGCCCGCGAGCGCAACGGCATGACCATGTCCCGGCTGGCTCGCAGCGCCTCTTCCGAGTCCCAGGAGGTCGTGGTGATCCCTCGGCCGAGATCGCGGTCGATGACCATCGACATGCCCAGGCAGCCCTGCATGCCCTGGACGGCGGGCCAGACCTCGTCTCGGACGTAGGCGAGGCCCGCGTCGATGGTCGACGGGGCGGCGGTGATCGTGCTTGTTCGTGCGTACACGGTTCCCTCCCTCCGGAGGCGCCCCGGCGGCACCACCGGATTTCTCACGCTCCTCCTGCCCGCACACCCTGGCAACGCGGTCCAGACGTGCGTCCCGCGGACAACGACGAGCGCCGGCCCGGAGCAGGACCGGGGCCGGCGCTCGCTGGAACGACTCAGCTGACGCTGAGAGCCGTGTCGTCGATCACGAAGCTCGTCTGTAGGGACGAGTCCTCCGTGCCGGTGAAGCGGAGTGTCACGGTCTTGCCGCGGTAGCTGCTCAGGTTGAACGACTTCTGCGTGTAGCTCGTGTTCTCGTTCAGGTTCGAGTACGTCGCGAGCGTGGACGTGGCGCCGTCGGCGACGACCTGGACGCGCAGGGTGTCGTAGGCGGTGTAGGCCGTGGTCTCGGCGCTGTCGATCCGGATCCAGAACGACAGGTTCGCGCTCGTGGCACTGGAGGGGATCGTCACCGACTGCGACAGCGTGTCGGTGTGCGAGGAGCCGTAGCCGGTGAGCCACGCCTTCCACGAGCCGGACCGGGCCGGACGACCTGTGGAGGTGGTGATCACCCCGGAGGTGGCGGCCCACACGGTGTTGCCCGACTCGAAGCCCGGGTTGCCCAGGAGGTTCCCGCTCGGGGGCGGCGGCGTGCTGCCTCCGTCGAGGAGCGAGTGGAGCAGCTTGTTCGGTGACCCGCTGCCCACGTTGCTGAGCACGTTGCTGGTGGCGCCGTTGACGATCGCGCTGGACACCGTGGAGGGAGAGGCGCTCGGGTTGCCCTGCAGGTAGAGCGCGGCGACACCTGCGACGTGGGGGGTCGCCATCGACGTACCGCTGATCGTGTTGGTCGCGGTGTTGCCGGTGTGCCACGCCGAGGTGATGCTCGAGCCGGGTGCGAACAGGTCGAGGCACGAGCCGATGTTGGAGAAGCTGGACCGCGCGTCCGAGCTGGTCGAGGAGCCGACCGTCAGCGCGGCACCGACGCGGGAGGGCGAGCCGTAGCACGCGTTGGCGCCGCTGTCGTTGCCGGCCGCGACGGCGTAGCTGACTCCGGCGTTGATCGAGCTCTGCACCGCGGAGTCGAGGGCGCTGGAGACCCCGCCGCCGAGGCTCATGTTCGCGACGGCCGGGCCGGTCTTGTTGCCGGTGACCCAGTCGACGCCTGCGATCACCCCGGAGTTGGTGCCGCTGCCGCCGCAGTCGAGGACTCGCACCGGCTTCAGCGTGACGGACTTCGCGACGCCGTACGTCGCACCGCCGACCGTGCCCGCGACGTGCGTGCCGTGCCCGTTGCAGTCGTTGGTGCCCTGGCCGTCGCTGATGGCGGTGTAGCCGCTCGCCACCCGACCCCCGAAGTCGTTGTGGGAGGAGCGGATCCCGGTGTCGATGATGTACGCCGTCACGCCGCTGCCGGTGGCGTCGTAGGTGTAGCTGCTGCTCAACGGGAGGTTGCGCTGGTCGACGCGGTCGAGCCCCCAGGTCGGGTTGTACTGGGTGGCGCTCAGCGCGATCTGCTGGTCGGCCTCGATGTAGTCGACGTTCGGGTTGTTGCGCAACGCCTCGAGCGCCCTGGCGGGCAGCCTCGCGGCGAAGCCCGAGATCGTCGCGTCGTAGGTGAAGCGGACCTTCCCGCCCTCGTTGCGTGCTTTCCGCTTGGCGTCGGACACGGCGCCCTTGGGGGCCTGCTGCTTCATCACGACGATGTACTCGCCGCGGATCGCGTCGGACTGCCCCGCGCCCCTGACCGGCGCGGGGTCGTCCGACGGAGCCGCCTGTGCCGCCGTGGCGGCGAACGGCAGCGCGAGCGCGGCGACGGATGCGGCCGCCAGCCGCGCAGTGTGGTTCTTCCTCATAGGGGTCTCCCGTTGTTCCCGACTCACGCGGCCTGTTGGCCGCGTCACCGTCGTGACGGCTGTGGCCGAACGACGATGGAGAGGAACGTAGGCCCGGGAGAAGCCCGGCTGCTATGGCCTGGTACGTGCGTGTTTGAGCACTGCACTTTCGTGCAGAGCTCGTCTCACGGTCGCGTCAGGCCCGTTCGTCGAGCCTGGCCCGCCACCGGGCAGCGCGCGCCCGGCGGAGCCTGGAGGTACGCCGGGAGGTGCGCCGCGAGCGTCTCGCGGCCGAACGCGCCATCTCCGCGGCCCCGATGAACCCGGCGTCGGGGCCGAGGGCCGCGGCCAGGATCGGTGGCTCCGCGCGGTACCCCCGTCCCACCAGCTGGCGCGAGAAGGCCTCGCGGGTGGGCTCGAGCAGGAGCTCCCCCGCCTCCGAGACCCCTCCCCCGATGACGATGCATCCGGGGTCGAAGGCCGCCGTCATGTTGGCCAGCCCGACGCCGAGCCAGCGGCCCATGTCCGCGAGGAGCTCGGTGGCCAGCGGGTCGCCGCCGCGGGCCGCCTCGGTGACCAGAGGCCCGGTGAGCCCCGAGGCGTCGGCGCCGCCCACCTCGCGGAGGTGGTGGGCGACCGGTGAGCCGTTGAGGACCAGCTCGCGCGCGTCGCGGACCAGGGCGTTGCCGGAGGCGTACTCCTCCCAGCAGCCGCGGTTGCCGCACTGGCAGCGGTGTCCGTCCGGCACGACCTGCATGTGGCCGAACTCGCCGGCCATGCCGTTCGCGCCGCGGTAGACCCGGTTGTCCATGACCAGCGCGCCGCCGATCCCGGTGCCCAGGGTCACGCAGAGGACGAACCGGTGGCCGGCTCCGGATCCGAACTTGGACTCGGCCAGCGCGGCGGTGTTCGCGTCGTTGTCGACCACGACCGGCACCTTCAGCCGGCTCATCAGCGCGTCGCGCACCGGCTCGTCGCGCCAGGCGAGGTGGGGCGCGAAGAGCACCGTCGAGCGAGATGCGTCGACGAACCCGGCTGCCCCGACGCCGACGGCGTGGATGTCGTACTCGGCCGCGAAGCGGCCCACGAGCTCGGCCACGACGTCCTCCACCGCAGCCGGGTCCCGGCCGGGTGTGTCGCGCCGCTCGCGGACGAGCGCCCGACCGGCCGAGTCGACGACACCGCCGAGCACCTTGGTGCCGCCGATGTCGATGCCCACGGTCAGCGGGTCCCAGCGGCTGAGCCCGGAACGGCGGGAGGTCGGGTGGGACACCCCGTGAGGGTAGCGTGAGGACCGGCCCCGAAGACCCGCCCCGACCAGGAAGGACGAGCCTTGACCGTTCGCAGGGCACTCCTGTTGGAGAACGTGCACCCCGTCGCCGAGGAGCTCCTCAGGCAGGCGGGGATGTCGGTCGAGACCGCCTCCGGCGCCATGGACGAGGGCGAGCTCGAAGCCGCGCTCGCCGACGTCGACGTACTCGGCATCCGCTCCAAGACCCAGGTCAGCGCCGAGGTCCTCCAGCGGTCCGACCGTCTCGTCGCGGTGGGGGCCTTCTGCATCGGGACGAACCAGATCGACCTCGCCGCCGCCTCCCGGCGCGGGGTCGCGGTGTTCAACGCGCCCTTCTCCAACACCCGTAGCGTCGTCGAGCTCGCCGTCGCGGAGATCATCGCGCTGACCCGGCGGCTGACCGAGAAGAACGCCTCGCTCCAGGCGGGGGTGTGGGACAAGTCCGCGGCGGGGGCCCACGAGATCCGCGGCCGGCGCCTCGGGATCATCGGCTACGGCAACATCGGAAGCCAGCTCTCGGTCGTCGCCGAGTCACTCGGCATGTCGGTGTCGTTCTACGACATCGCCGACAAGCTGGCCCTGGGGAACGCGCGCAGGTGCTCGACCGTGGAGGAGCTGCTCGACGACGCGGACATCGTCTCCCTGCACGTCGACGGGCGTGCCGGCAACGCGGGTCTGTTCGGCGAGGCCGAGCTACGGCGGATGAAGGAGGGCGCGATCTTCCTCAACCTCTCGCGGGGGTTCGTGGTCGACCACCAGGCCCTTCGTGAGCACATCCTCGGCGGCCATCTCGCCGGCGCGGCAGTGGACGTGTTCCTCGAGGAGCCCAAGAAGCAGGGCGACGCCTTCGAGTCGGCCCTGCGCGGGCTGCCCAACGTCATCCTGACCCCCCACATCGGTGGATCCACCGAGGAGGCGCAGGAGGACATCGGGCGGTTCGTCGCCGGCAAGCTGGCCGACTTCCTCGCCACCGGGGCGACCCCGCTGAGCGTCAACCTCCCGAACCTCACCCTCGACCACGCCCCGGGCACGCACCGGCTCGCACACCTGCACCACAACGTCCCGGGCGTCCTTGCCCGCGTGAACGGCGTCCTCGCCGACCGGGGCGTCAACGTGGAGAGCCAGGGGCTGACCACCCTCGGCGAGCTCGGCTACCTCCTGACCGACATCGGCCTCGACTACGCGACCGACGTCGTCGAGGAGCTCACCGGGCTCCCGGAGACCGTGCGCCTGCGCGTCATCGACTGACCAGGCTTCCGGCATCCCCGCCAAGGCGGCGGGAAGGTCAGCGATAGGCCACCCTGTCCACCTTGTCGTGGTAGCGGTGTCCGACCTTGCCACCGAGGACGGCCGCGAGCAGCGTCCCCACGATGACGACGACGGCGGTGATCACGCCTCCCCAGGTGACCTGGTCCGTGGGGACGGGCATCCGGGGCAGGCTCACCCGGTCGAGGACGTTGTACTGCGTGCCGAACACGACGCCGATGAGCACGGCGAGCAGGGTGACGACCAGGCCGATCGCCCACACCCCCATGCCCTGCCGCGCCCCGTCGAAGCGGGACATGCGACCTGCGACGTAGCCGCCGGTGTAGTACGCCACGAGGAGGACGACGACGAGCACGATCCCGGCGGCGAGCCCGATCGTCCCCGCCTCGCGCTGCGCGTCGGTCTGGGACAGGTTCGCCGAGGACCCGACGGCGGCCGCGGCGGCTCCGACGACGCCGGTCAGGATGATGGCGACGGCGATGGCGACGAGCCAGCCGAAGAACGCCGCACCGAGGTTGAGGCCCCCGAACCTGTCACGGGCTTGGTCGTGCTCGGCGGCCGGCGCGGGGGTCCGGTGCTCGCCGTGCCGGGTCTCGCTGTCGGACATGGTCACTCCCTGATGCTCGGTCGAGGGCTCGTGTCGCCCACTGCTCCTGGCCAGGGGGTACCCACTGCGTCGCGTCTTCGACAGGCTCGGCATTTTTCGGCGCGGCTGTGTCACCGGGATCAGCCACGGTCGGCGCGAGATGGCCGAGCGTTGCCTACGCCGGCGCGGATCAAGGGAGTCAGGACCCGGATGGTCTAGACGACGACCCCGCGCCCTCCTGCCCGATGTCCGGGCTTGCCCCCTCGACCTCCGTTTGGTCCTTGCACGTGCGACCGAACCGGAGTCAAGGGGCTTGGCTGCGCAGCCCTCGGCGGCCCTACGCTCGAACTTCTGCTGCTCCCGAGGAGGTGCACGATGCGAAGGAAGCTCATGGCGGCCCCGGTACTCGCGCTCGTCGTCAGCGCCGGGCTGATGACAGGCGCCGATGCCGCCGCAAAGGCGAAGACCACGGTGACCATCAAGGCCGAAGGAACAGACCTCTCGGGGGTCGTGAGGAGCCCGAAGCCCCAGAAGTGTGCGAAGGACCGCAAGGTGATCGTCTTCAAGCAGGTCGGCGCCCGCGGTGGCGGCGACGACACCAAGTTCGCCAGCGACACGGCCGGCAAGCAGGGCGACGTCTACGCGTGGTCGACGGGGAACACCGGCACCGAGGGCAGGTTCTATGCCCGCGTGCGTCCCACCGACGCGTGCAAGGGCGACACCAGCCCGACCGTCGTTGCGGAGCGGAACGACTAGCCGGTCGAACGCCTCTGAGACACGCCGGCGTTCGGCGGCACCGATGAGATGATCGCCGCGTGCTCGCCCCGCCGCTGCCCGCCGACGAGGTCGCGCGGCTCCCCGCCAGGCGTCCGCGTTGGCTGTGCCATGTCGCCGCCGCAACGCTCGTCGTGGTCACGGTCGTCGTCGGCAACGGCGGCCGGAGCCTGGCTCGGACGTCGTGGCTCGGCGAGCGACTCCAGGAAGGGCCGGGCGGCGACCTGCTCGCGGCGATGCCCATGGCCCTGGTCGGGGTGCTGCTGCTCCCAGCCTTCAGGCGGGTGAGCTTTCGGAAGCGGGACTGGTTGTTCTTCCTCCTCCTACCGCTTTGGGGACTCGTCATCGTGTGGAAGGTCGGCTTCCGTCTGACCTCGCTGCCCTACCGGGACTGGCCTCCCCGCCCAGACGAGGACGACCGGGCTCGACGCGTCCCGGGGACGATGTACCACGTGGTGCTGCCGGAGATGTCAGGTCCAGCGCACGGGGAGCCTCTTGACGCCTCGCTGGAAGGATGAGCGCAGCAGGACCGGCTCCCCGGCGGCCTCCAGCCACGTCGTACGACGCAGCAGCTCGGTGAACATGGCCCGCATCTGGACCCGCGCGAGGTGGGCTCCGATGCACAGGTGCGGGCCGTGCCCGAACACGAGGTGCTCACGGCTGCCCCGGGTCGGCCGGAACGACGCCGGGTCGTCGAAGACCCTCGGGTCGCGGTTGGCGGACAGGAAGCTGACGACCACCTTCTGCCCCCTGCTCACCTCTCGCCCACCGATCCGGCAGTCCCGTGTGGCCGTCCGGCGGAAGACCATGACCGGGGTCCACCAGCGCAGCATCTCCTCGACCGCAGGCCCCACGAGATCCGGCTCCTCACGGAGCCGGCGCTGCGCGTCGGGATGTGTCAGCAGCGCGTGCATGCCGCCCGGCAGGCCGTTGCGGAGCGTCTCGTTGCCGGCGACCGCGAAGAGCCAGAACATGTTCTCGAACTCCTCGACCCCGATGGCGTCGTGCTGCGCCAGCAGGATCGACATCACGTCGTCGCCGGGATGCTGCTGCTTGTGACGGGCGAGGAGGTGCGCGTAGGCGTAGAGGTCCGGCATCCCGGCACGGG
>Ga0208537_1000045_pt1 | contig 19342 bp, 19 predicted proteins | sample MayberrySE_TuleA_FD_185672 | JGI IMG/M metagenome (GOLD analysis project Ga0208537, IMG submission 185672) | Natural and restored wetland microbial communities from the San Francisco Bay, California, USA, that impact long-term carbon... | ecosystem: Environmental > Terrestrial > Soil > Wetlands ...
TGTCGGACGAGGGGGTGCGTGATGAGTCTCTGTCAGACCCATTGTTTATCGATAGATTCTCATCGTTACTCGATCATGGGGGTTGTCATGGGGAATCTCGCAGTTCTGGCTCTACGCATCGTGATCGTGGTCGCGCTCGGCGGCTCGCTGTTCGTGCAGACGGTGATGGTGCCGCTCCTGTGGGTGGACCTCCACGCAGCGCCCGCTGGGGTGCGGGTCTCGGTCGTCGCCATCGTTTTCCTGGGCATCGTCACGATGCAGGTCATCGCAGTCTGCGTGTGGCGCCTGTTGACAATGGTTCGGCGAGGCACGGTGTTCTCCCATGCCGCTTTCCGGTACGTCGACATCGTGATCGGCGCGGTGGTTGCGGGAGCAGTCCTCACCTTCGGGCTCGCCGTCACGCTCGCGCCCGGCGAAGCAGTTGCCCCAGGCATGGTTGGACTGATCTGCGGCGTGTCTCTGGTCATCGCCGGCGTCGCACTGCTCGTCTACGTGCTGCGGATGCTGCTCGCCCAGGCCGTCGCCCGTGATGCCGAGGCGCAGCACTTGCAGGCCGAGCTGGACGAGGTGATCTGATGCCGATCGTGGTCGACATCGATGTGATGCTGGCCAAGCGAAAGATGGCCGTGGGTGCGCTCGCGGAACGCGTCGGCATCACGCCCGCAAACCTGGCGGTCTTGAAGAACGGTCGCGCCAAGGCGGTGCGTTTCACAACGCTCTCCGCCCTGTGTGAGGCACTCGAGTGCCAACCCGGGGACATACTGCGTTGGGAGTCCGAGGCCACGGAGGACGCGGAGACGTCGGCCGCTGGACCTGCAGGAACGTGAAGTCAGCAGGCGCGCCCTCGCCTGTGCGACCTTCCGGCCAGGTTTCGGACGAACCAGGTCGAACCACTTGGGCGGAGGGGTCCAGCTGCCGAGGTCGCCCTGGCTCCACGTGATCCGGTCAGCCACGTCCGCCCCGACCGCCTGGGCCGCCGACCGAGCGTGCTCGAGGGCGGTCCCTGAGAAGTCGACTCCTGTGACCTCCCATCCGGATGCGGCGAGCCAGATCGCCTCGGCGCCGTGACCGCAGCCTGCGTCCAGTGCGCGACCTGCCGCCATCCCCTCGACCGCGGCTACCAGATGCGCGTTCGGAGGGCGGCGCGCCACCTTGTCCGGATGCTCTCGCAGGACCTGCGCCCAGCGCTGCTCCCAGAAGTCCCGATCGAACGTCTCGTCAGCCACCACAGCTCCTTGGTCGGCACCGACCGAACTCAACCGACCGTACGCGGTCATCGAGCGCATGCGTGCGGGTCTCGTAGGCGGCAGTCGCTTCCGGGCCCGCCTGCTGGAATCAACCGCGCAGGACTTCAGTGCTGACGTCGAGATGTCCCGCGTGCCGCGCATACTCGGTCAACACGTGAAAGCAGATCCATTCGAGCGTCGGGGGAGCCTCCGCGAACCGCCCACCGGAAGCTGCAGGGGTGTCCAGCGGGTACTCGAGCAGGACGGCGCGCGTCCGCTCGCCCACAGCACGCAGTCGAGTCACCAGTGCCCCGGCCGTGACGTCGTCGGCCACCTGCCAGTGTGCTGAGGGTTTCGTCTCGTCACTGTCGTCCGAAGTCCAAGGCTCCGGGACGTTCCAGTCGCCCCAAGGATGATCTACCGGCTCGCCGAGGAATCCCCACAGGAACCATCGCTGCTCCATATGCAGCACGTGGTTCAGGAGCTCGAGAGGTGACCAGCCGCTCGGAACGCGCATTTCACGCTGCTCCACAGATGCAAGCGACAGAACGGCCGCGATGATGTCCTCACGCAGCCACTCGATGTAGTCCGCCCACCGTTGAGCGCCGGCCGGTGTGCCCTTCCCCGGCTCCCGGGGGTTCCTGCTCGCACGATGGTCTTCGCCCACCTCTGAACGGTAGCGGTGGCGCTGCGGTCGGCGTACATGTCGGGGTCTACCACGCGGACGGGAGGGGCAGGCCACGGGCGGCGCTGTCTACCCTCGACCTGTGCCGAATCTGCCAGCTCTAGTCCGTGTTCTCGCCGCGGTGATCGCCGCAGCCCTTCTGACGACCTCGTGTGTCGGCGAGCCGTCGGGAGGTTCTGCTGGGGGCGCCACGCCCGACCCGGCTGCCTCCGAGTCCCCTGTCCCGTCGGACGACCCTCTGCCCTGGGGACCCACGGAGGCGGAGCTCGCGCAGGCGCAGGAGATCGTGCGCTCGATGTCAGCGGCCGAGGTGGCCGGGCAGGTCATCGTCGGCCGGTGGCACGGGAGCGACCCGGCGACGGCGGCCGGCATGGTCGAGGATCACCACCTTGCCGGAGTGCAGCTGACCGGCGACAACATCGTGGACCGGCCCCAGGTGAGCGCGACCACTGCCGCCGTGGCCGAGGCGTTCGAGCGGACCGGCCGAAGCTTCCCGCCAGTCCTCGGCGTCGACCAGGAAGGCGGCGTGGTCGCCCACCTACGTGGGATCACCGCGGAGTTCCCTTCCTTCGCCACGGCCGGCGCGGCGGTCGCGCAGAAGGGGCGCGAAGGTCGTCGTGCCGTCCGAGCCGCCATGCGGGCGAAGGCGCTCGAGCTGCGCGAGCTCGGTTTCACCTGGGTCTTCGCGCCGGTCGCCGACGTCACCATCGGCGAGGCTGACGTGACGATCCGCAGCCGGTCCGCGTCGTCGGATCCTGAGGTCGCCGCTGCCGCCGTGAGCGCCGCGGTGGAGGGGTACGTCGCCGCAGGGCTCGTCTCGACGACCAAGCACTTCCCCGGCCACGGTACTGCCACCCAGGACAGCCACGAGACCCTGCCCGAGATCGACCTCAGCCGCCAGGAGCTGGCAGCGCACGAACTTCCCCCGTTCCGTGCCGCGGTGCGATCTGGTGCGCCCGCTGTCATGATGGGGCACCTCGATGTCAGGTCCCTCGCGCCCGGCGTCCCCACGAGCCTCGCCCCGGAGGCATACGACCTCCTCCGCAACGACCTCGGGTTCGAGGGGGTGGCGATCACCGACTCGCTCGGCATGGGCGCGGTCATCTCCCAGGGCCGCCCCGCGGTCGACGCATTGGCGGCCGGCGCCGACCTCCTACTGATGCCGGCGGACACTCCGCGCACCCACCGTGTCGTGACGAAGGCAGTCCGAAAGGGTGACCTCAGCCGTGAACGGGTCGAGGAAGCCGCGGCCCGGGTAGTCGCAGTCCAGCTCTGGCAGCAGCGCATGAGCGCCGAGCGGCCTGCCCCTGCCGATTCCTCCGAGCGCGCCGCTGCCGCAGCCCAGGAGCTGGTCGGCGCGGGATCCTGACTCGGCAAGTCGGCCGGGGTGGCCTCAGCTCAGGCAGTACGAAAGCGTCCTGCGCTCCTCGAGATGGGGCGGGTCGCAGCGCAAGGAGCCGCGACGACCGCCGCTGCCTGCTGGGGCTGGGCCGCGTGGGCGCGAGGACGAACCATCGACCTGGTGTCCGGTCCGCCGCGCGGTGCCGCTGGCGATCGCCGGCTACGTCTTCGTGGTGCTGTCCCCGCGATGGCTCGAGGTCAGGGAGTTCCTCGAGACAGCCCGGCCGGGAGCCCGCTCGCCCGGCTATCCGACCGCGAGCGGCTGATCCTGGAGCTGATGGCCGAGGGGCTGACCAACCCGCCGTCGAGGTCGTGCTTCCACAGGGTGTCTCCTACTGGGCGTACCGGTCCCCGCCGAAGATGTCTTTCACCAGGACGTCGAGCCGGCTCCGCTCAGAGCGAATCCGGTCAAACGATGCCGCGCACGGCTTCGGCGTCGAGATGGTCGACGCGAGGCGCAGAGCCCTGACCACCGGCGGCTGCCATCAGGTCTCCGGTCTCCTCGATCGTTTCGGGTCGGTCCATGTCCGACGGACCCGACTCTCGACTGGACCGTCCCGTGGCGTAGACGAACGCGCCTGCGCGCGCCAGGTCCACGGCCATGGCGCGCCCGGCACCGCGGGTGGCCCCGGCTACCAGGGCCACGCGCCCCGAACGGTCAACCCCCATGACCGTCTCCTCACCTTCGGTGGAACGAGCGGGTCATCGGTCCGCGTCCGGACGGGCAGATCACCGTAACGCGGCGGTTCCGTAACATGCGGAGGCATGGCTGGAGGGCAGCTTCCTGAGGGGTCATGGTTCCGCCGTTCGCGAAAGCCGGTGTCGGGGTTCCTCGCCAGCCCTCTGATCTGGCTTCTTACGATCTTCTGGCTCGGCGTTGCGTTCCTGGTCGGCCTCGGTGTCGTAGTTACCGAGGAGGAGTGGTGGGCCAAGGCTTGCGGAGGTCTGGTCAGCCTGCTGAGCGTGGCGACGTCGGTGATGGTTGTTGGCTATCTGCTGCGTCCTGTCCAACGGGGTGATCAAGGGTCGAGCAACCCAGGGGACGGCTTGTCGTTCGATGCATGGACGGACAGTCTCGAGCGACACGGGCATGTCCGTCTGAGCCGGAGAAAGGTCGCCAGGACCTTTGCGGGGATCCTGATCATGATGCTCGTGGGAGTGTCCCTGTTGCTGGGCATCAGAGGTGCTGTCGAAGTGGTGCTCGGGATCGTGATCATGGTGATGGCTCTGTTCCTGGCCCTATTGCCGCACCTCGAGTTCGCGACCGCCGCTCGGCCGGCGGTCCGCGTCGACGCACGGGGCATCGCGATTGCTCGGTGGGTCCCGTTGGAGATTCCCTGGACCGAGGTGTTGTTGGTGCGAGCTCACCGGAGTACCAAGACGCAGACCAACGTTGTCGTGCATGTCACCGACACTTCTACCGGATGTACCAGGCGTCGAGGCCGTTCCCGCTACGAGTCTCAGATGTCGCTTTCGTGATCTTCACCGGCCGGGGGTTCTCGATCCCGTCGACGACTGCCGCTGATCCGGAGAGCCTCGCTGCGTGGCTCGACACCCAGGTGCAGCGGCGTCAGGCCGGGAGCCAGGCGTGACGCGACCGCTGGGAAGCCTCATCAACCGCCGCTCGCCGGGATGACAGGCATGTCCGGGAACTTCTTCACCACGTCCGACAGGCGGCGAAAAGACGTACGTACCGCACGCAGGATCGCTGCTGAGCCGTGAGGATGTAATCCTCGTCGCGGTGGGTCGCACGCGCCACTAGGGTGTGGGGCCATGCCATCGGTCAAGCAGATCCAAATCACCTTCGACTGCACCGAACCCGAGCGCGTCGCTCGGTTCTGGTGCGAGGTGCTGGGGTACGTCGTCCCGCCACCCCCCGAGGAGTTCACGACGTGGGACGACTTCCAGCGTTCGTTGCCGACCGAGGAGCAGGGTTCGTGGTTCGCCTGCGTCGATCCCTCGGGCGCGGGTCCGCGACTGTTCTTCCAGCGCGTGCCTGAAGGCAAGGTGGCCAAGAACCGGCTGCACCTCGACGTTCGGGTCGGCACCGGGCTCGAGGGCGAGGAGCGGTTGGCCGCACTCGAGGCCGAGTGCGCACGGCTGGTCCCGCTCGGCGCGACTCGCGTGCGACTGCTGTATGACGGCACCGACTCGTGCATCGTGATGCAGGACATCGAGGGCAACGAGTTCTGCCTCGACTGAGGAAGCCGTCGAACGCTCACCGGCCCACTGACCGCACGACGTCATCGATCCAGCCGGTGCCTCAGCTTCTGGGGTGCGCAAAACCGGTAGCTCTCGGTAACCAGCTCGGCCACCTCGTCCCAGTCGGTGTCGCCATCGAGCACCATGCCGACGACGGTGGGCGACCATGGCGGCTGGTAGAACGGTGGCCCGGAGTGAGTCAGAGCCAGCAGCTCGTCGCCGGATGACCGGAATGTCAGCACCGTGGTGGGATCGGTCACGCCGGTCAGGTCGCGGTACGCCGAGGTGTAACCCTCCTGAGCGACCAGGACGTGGGCAAAAGTCCTGTTCCGGACCCGCCACCTCACACCGGTCCAAGCGTCCTCCGCGTAAGCGTCGGGCAGCGCCAAGGCGGTAGAGGCGACCCGGGCGACTACGTCGCCGGAGGGCTCGATGCGCGGCGGTCTGGGCATGCCCTGAGTCTGTCAGCGAATGCCGACGAGTAGCGCGATGTCCGGCGCACATCTGAATGCGCTCCACTGGCATACGTCGTCATGATGGTGGGGCGCCGTGTCGCGGCGGAGTGACGCGGGTGCTGTCCCGGCGGTAGGACGCGCCGAGTAGGTCAGTTCCGGTCGTCACCTCTGGGTCGTGGCGGCCAACAGGCTCCGACCCCGCATTGATGTCAGTCGTGGGTCGGCTGGCGGTGCGGGATCGCAGCGGCGATCATGAACAGGGCCAGGAAGGTGTAGTAGTGCAGGGCGACCCCAAGCCCACGCGGTGTCGTGACAGCGAGATCCGGCCCAGCGAAGGATTCGACCGTCAGCGCCCAGATCGGGATGGCCGTCAGTGACAGGAGCCCGCAGGCGAGCCGGGCTGGGAGTGGGCCCCGTCCGGAGATGGCGTACCCGCCGGCCATTGCACAGAGCGGTATGCCGATCGCGCCTCCGCCGACGCCGTCCTCGAAGATCCCGTGCACTCCGAGTTGGCCCTCGCTGAACAAGACGGCTGCGAACAAGAGTGGCGACAAGGCAAGCCAGCGCCAGCCCCTAGGACCGCCCAGGCGCCGCAGGTGCTCTGCCCAACCGAGGAGCAGGCCGATGCATGCCAGTCCACACAGACCACCGACCATGACCCGCGCGACACGTCGCTTCGGTGACGCGCTCGTTCGGGCGCGGCCACAACGGAAGTCGACATCGAGGACCACATCCTCTCGGTCATGCACCTGCGCGCCGCCGGTGCTGGCGGGTCAGACGACGTCCCTCTTCGGTGTTACGACGACGGCGAGCGCGATCGCCATGGCGACGTACCCCAGGAGGACGGGGCCGCCCACGGCTGGGGGTAGCAGGTCGCCGTCAAGGCCGTTCGCCTGGCCCTGCTGCAGCACGGACAAGGTCGCTCCCCCGGGCAGCCAGCGCCCCAGCGCTGGTAGCGCCGGGAGGATGACATGCTCGACGGCGGTCATCCAGACGAGCACGCCGACGACCGCGGCGATCTGGTGGCGGACGACCGCGCCGAGCGCCACCCCGATCGCAGCGGAGGCAGCCAGCACCACGAATCCGACCCCGACGACCTGCCAGAACTGTGCGCCGAGGGTGGCGGCGCCGTCGCGGGACTGGACGAGGATGATGCTCGGCGGCAACACCAGGACCAGCGTCGCGACCACGACGACCGCGCTGACCAGCGTTGCCGCCACCAGCTTCGCGAGCAGGATTCGCGGCCGTCGCGGTTCGACCAGGTAGGTCGAGGTGATCGTGCCGTACCGGTACTCCTGGGTGAATGCCATCACGCCGAACACGGTCACCAGCACCTGCGAGATCAGCAGGCTCGTGCCGATTGTCGCGGCCAACAACCCCGGGTCGTCGAGAGGTACCAGCGCGTCCTGGGCGCCCCGCTTCGGGATGCTGAACGCCACCATCAACGCCTCCGTGGCGAGCGTCGCCAGCAGCAGCCATCCGGTGGACCGCGTCGTACGGAGCTTGAGCACCTCGGCGTGGACGAGCGGTGTCATGAGCGCACCTCGGCTGGCTGCGCAGCCGCGTCCGACTGCCCGATGATGTGGAAGAAGGCCTGCTCGAGACCGCCGGTGGCGGCCAGCGCATGCAGCACGATCCCGTGGACGGCCGCGAGCTCCCCCACCTGCTCGGAGGGGGCGTCGACCACGAGTTCCTCTTCCGTACGGCGGTAGGCGTGGCCGGCCGCGTCGAGCAAGGCGCACAGCCGCTCCGGCTCCGGCGTGCGGGCCCGGGAACCGATACCGGCCTCGGCGCGCAGCTCGTCGAGGCGCGCGGACCGCACGAGGCGGCCCTGGGATAGCACGAGCACGTGATCGGCTGTCAGCTCCACCTCGCTCAGCGCGTGGCTGGACAGCAGCACCGTTCGACCATCGTCGGCGAGCCGACGTACGTATCCGCGGAGCCATCGCACCCCCGGAGGGTCGAGGCCGTTGGTCGGCTCGTCCAGGACGACCACCGACGGGTCGCCGAGCATCGCGGCAGCCAGGCCCAGCCGCTGGCGCATCCCGAGCGAGTACTCGCCCACTCGCCGTCGCGCGTCCCCTGAGAGCCCGGTTTCCTCCAGGACCTGCTCAGGCGCCTGGCGCGGCAACCGCGCCGCGGTCGCGAGGGTGCGCAGGTGGGCCAGGGCGGTGCGCCCGGGGTGACAGCCGGACGCCTCGAGCAGGGCGCCGACATGGCGAACCGGTTCCGACAGCTCGTCGTACCGCTGCCTGTCGAACGTGGCGGTCCCGCGGCTCGGTTCCACCAGCCCGAGCAGCATCCGCAGGGTGGTGGTCTTGCCGGCGCCGTTCGGACCGAGCAAGGCCGTGACCTGACCGGGTGACGCGACGGCGCTGACGTCATCGACGGCGACGAAGGCGCCGAAGGCCTTGGTCAGGCCGCTCAGCTCGACGGTGGGTGCCATCATTCCTCGGCTCCGGTGATGGCGAAACGCCCCAGAAGCAGCGCCACCGACAGGACTGCGAGCCAGATCCAGAACGCGGTGAACGGGACGAACGCGTAGTCCTCGGTCCAGACGGCTCGCGCGAGCACGGATCCGACACCTGCGACGAGGGCCCACCAGCCGAACCAGTGCGGGAGGTCGCGGGTGCCGAGCACGATGAGCCCGGTGCAGATGCCAACGGCGCCGGCGGCGACCCAGCCGTTCGCGAACGAGAGGTTGCCGAGGTCGAAGGCGTAGCGCGCGACCTGGGGGTCGATGTCCTCGGAGCGGTACGCCGCGGCGTCCCAGGAGGCGATCTGCCCCGAGACGACGCTGACGACACCGGCGCCGGCGAGGAAGACCGAGCGCCAGGGCAGCTCGCCCTCGTAGCGTCGCAGGAGCATGGCGAGGCCGAGGGTGAACCACAGCATCGCGATCAGCCCGACTGCGGTGAGGAACGAGCTGATTGCTCCGAACGTGTCGTCGAGGGACCGGAAGAACGCGACGGTCTCGTTTGCGTTGCTGTCGAACGCGGCGCTCTGGTAGTCGTTGGCGAGCGACGTCCCCAGGACGACGACCAGGGTCACCAGCCCGGCCGCGCCGGTGATCCGGGCGAGGGTCCGTCGCTGCTGGGTCGAGGTGGCGGCGTACGGCGCGTCGGTGAACTGGGTCATCGGGATCCTCCGTCGTGCGGTCTGGTCTGCTCGACCGTAGGTGCCGGTGGTCGTGTCCCACATCAGCGCCAGCACTCATTCGCGGTGCAGTGCTCGCACCTTTGCGCGGGCGCTCCCGGCGAGAGGAAGATCGGTCCGTGACCTCTCTGAGGCTCCGATCCGTCCCCGGCTCCCTGCTCGCGCTCAGCGTGCTGGCCGAGCTCGCTGCGGTGCCGCTGTCATGGGGTCTCGAGCCGGGGTGGGACACGCTGCTGCTCGCGGTGTCCTCGACGGTGACGACCGCGGCGGGCGCGCTGGTCCTGAGCCGTCATCCCCGCCATGTGATCGGCTGGCTCCTGGTCGCGCAGGGTTTCATTTCCGCGCTGTGTGGCGACCTTGCGCAGGGCTGGGGGCTGCGTGCGGCGGCCGAGGGTTGGCCGCTGGGCCAGCCTGCCGAGTTCGTCGCTTCCGCGAGCTGGCTGCCGACGGCGCCGCTCGGGGTCGGCGTGCTGCTCCTCTTCCCGACCGGCCGTCTGCTCGGACGGAGGTGGTCCCTGGTTCTCGGGCTGAGCGTCATCGGGGCCCTGGCCGCCGAGCTCGGCTGGGTGTTCAACCCGGACGCCGGCGAGGTCTACGTCTCCGGCCGTAATCCGTACGCCGTGGACTGGCTCCCGACCGACGAGCTCTTCGTCGGGGGGTTCTCGATCGTGGCGGTGTCGCTGCTCGCAGGTCTCGTCGCGGTCGTGATCCGGTTCCGAGCCTCCAGTGAGGTCGAGCGGCTACAGCTGAAGTGGTTCGCCCTCGCCAGTGGCGCCCTCGCGGTCGGGCTGTCGCTCGGAGGCGCGCTGTGGTGGGTCACGCCGATCGTGCACGTCGTCCCAGCTTTGGTGGTCACCATCTGGCCGATCGCCATCTGTGCCGCGATCCTGCGCTACCGGCTCTACGACGTCGACTTGGTCATCAGCCGGACTTTCACCTACGCGACGCTGACGGTCCTGCTCGCCGCGGTGTACGCCGGGGCCGTGCTTGTGCTCGGCGCGGTCGTCGGTCGCGACTCGGTCTGGGTGACCGCGGGGGCCACACTGCTCGCCGCGGCGGCGTTCAAGCTTGCGCACCGTCGCGTGCAGGACGTGATCGACCGGCGCTTCCGTCCACAGCGTCACGACGCGCTGAGCGTGGTCACGGCGTTCGTGGACGACCTGCGCCAGGACCGGGCCGAGCCCGAGGACGTGGTGGACGCCCTTCGCGCGGCGATGCGCGACCCCAGCCTCGATCTGCGGTTCGTCCTGCAGCCCGACGAGCCGACCGTGGATGAGCGGGGCCTTCCGGTCGCGGATGCCGACCCGGATCGTGAACGCGTCCTGGTCCGGCGCGGCGGGATGACTCTCGGTGAGGTCGTCTGGTCCCCACACAGCGACGCGGACCGTGCCCTCCTGCCATCGGTGCTCGAGGCGGCGTCGATCGCGATCGAGATGGCGCGGCTTCGGGTGGAGCTGCGGCAGAGCCTGGATGAGGTCGACGAGTCCCGCGCTCGCATCGCGGCCGTCGCGGACGACGAGCGCAGGCGCCTGGAACGCGACCTTCACGACGGCGCCCAGCAGCGGCTGGTCTCGATCGGCCTCACGCTGAGGCACGCGCAGCACGAGCTCGCCGGGCACCCCGAGGAGGCGCGCCGAACCCTCGACGGGGCCGTCGTGCAGATCAGCGCCGCGATCGAGGAGCTCCGCGCCCTGGCGCACGGCCTGCGCCCGGCGCTCCTGCAGGCAGGCCTCGGCCCGGCCCTGCGCGAGCTGGCCACCCGGTCGCCGGTGCCGGTCGTCGTGACCGCGACCAGTGACCGGTTCCCCACGGACATCGAGGCCGCGGCGTACTTCGTGGCCTGTGAAGGACTGACCAACGCCGTCAAGCACGCCCGCGCCGGAAAGGTGCGGCTCGAGGTCGCACGCCAGGACTCGACCCTGATCGTGAGTGTCGCCGACGACGGTGTGGGCGGCGCCGCGGTCGGTCGCGGCTCCGGGCTGACCGGACTGTCCGACCGCGTCGCCGCCCGCGGCGGGCGACTGGTGATCGACAGCGTCCGCGGCCGCGGGACCACCCTCAGTGCGGAGCTGCCATGCGCGTCGTGATCGCCGAGGACCAGGTGCTGTTGCGCGAGGGACTCGCGCGGCTGTTCGCCGACGGCGGCCACGAGGTGGTCGCCACCGTCGGCGACGGCGACGAGGTGGTCGAGGTCGTCGACCACGGCGTCCCCGACCTGGTCGTGGTCGACATCCGGATGCCACCGACCTACACCGACGAGGGGGCGCGCGCGGCTCGGACGATCAAGGACCAGCACCCCGATGTCGGCGTCCTCGTGCTCTCTCAGCACATCGAGACCACGTACACCGTCGACCTCGTCGGCCGGCCGGGTTTCGGCTACCTCCTCAAAGACCGGGTGCTCGAGGTCGACGAGTTCCTCGCCACCGCGGGCCGGGTCGCGGCCGGGGGGTCAGCTCTCGACCCGGCGGTCGTCGGGACCCTCGTGCAAGCCACGGCGGGAAGTCCGCTGGCCCGGCTCTCCGAACGCGAGCGACACGTGCTCGAGCTGATGGCCGAGGGGCTGACCAACACCGGCATCGCGCAGCGCCTGGTGCTCAGTGAGCGAACCGTCGAGGCGCACGTGCGGCACGTGCTGCTCAAGCTGGACATCCCCGAGAGCGACGAGGGCAACCGCCGCGTCCTCGCCGTGCTGACTCACCTGCGGACGGTGCACGACTGGAGCTGAGTCGAGCCTGTCCTGCTGGAGTCGCTCGAGCGGAGATCAGCAAGTCTGGGTTGCTCCGAAGGGCCGAGATGCATGAACCGCCCACCCGCTGCCTGCCAGGTGGCTGATCGCCAGGAGGGCATGCTGAGCGGGCGGCGCCAGGTGGGTATGCCGGGGGGCTCTCGGGCGAAGAGCTACCTAGCTCCGAAGATACGTAGTGCACTACGTAGTCGCGCGGAGGCCAGATCGTGTCGATTGCGCCAGGATCGATTTCGACATCGAAGTCCCACGCGGAGCCCCCTGGAGTGATGCCGCGATGTACGAGCCCACTGAGCGACCGAGCCTCTTGAAGGTCTCGCTGGTCCCTGAACCCCCGTGTCTGTTCCTCGACCTACGAGGCGAGCTCGACCTGTGCAGCGTCAGTGAGGTGCCCCGGGACGAGTTCTCCTCGCGGCGGGACCTGACGACGGTCCTGGTCGACCTGGGTGGGCTCACGTTCTGCGACCTCACCGGCCTCAGAGCGCTGCTGACCTTCCGCCGGATACACGAGGCACAGGGCCGATCGGTCGTGGTCGTCCGGGCGAACCCATTCCTCTCTCGGTTGATGCGCCTCTGCGGCATCACGGACCGGCTGGAGTTCGCGAGCCCCGCCAGCGCCCCCGTGTGACCCGTCGAAACCCGGAGAGCCGCCGCACCATCTGGGCCCAAAGCGGACTGAGGCTGACCGAGGGAGGTACAGCGAGGCGTTCCGAGCCTGTGACAGTCAGCCCTGCCTGCCGTCGACCGACGTGATCGTGTGCTCCGCGTAGAAGCAGACCAGACCCTGGATCGCGGCCACAGCCGGGATGGGGTCCTCGTACGACCAGGCCACGTCGACGCCGGCGGCACCGGCCGGCTCGTAGGACCAGTACGTCGCCCGCCCCTTGAACGGGCAGAAGGTCGTGGTCGTCGTACGTCGGAGCAGGTCGAGCCGGACGTCCTCGCGGGGCAGGTACCAGCGGGGAGGACAGCCGCGCTCAGACAGGAGCGTGGCCCGGTGGCTCTCGGCCAGGACAACCTCGCCGATGCGGACCTGGATCCGGCCACCGGCCGGTCGCAGCGAGATCCGGTGCCCGTCGGCACGCGAGTGGCTCAGGTCGCTGTCCTCTCGAGGCCGGTTCATCCGCGACGCGCCGCTCGCTCGACCACCCAGGCGACCACCTGGGTGCGCGAACCGAAGCCGAGCTTGCGAAGGATGTGGTCGACGTGGCTCTCCACCGTCCGCTGGGAGATCTGCAGCTGCTCGGCGATCTCCCGGTTGGAGAGACCGCCTCCGACGAGATGGGCAACCTCGAGCTCCCGGCGGGTCAGCGGGACCTCCTCCTCCGGCTCCTCCTCGACCGGAGCCCGCTCCAGCGCCAGGGCGAGCAGCTGCTCGTCGGACAGTTCCGCGCCGCGCCGGAACGCCGCTCGGAAGGCAGCGTCCCCACGATCGATCCCGGCGTTCTCCTCGTTGCGCCGCCGGGTCACCGACAGGTACGGCACGGCGTCCGGGTCCACGCCCAGGTGCCGCCACAGCGCGTCGGCGGCACCGAGCAACGTCGCGGCGCGTTCCGGGCGCCGCTCAGCGGCCGCCACCCAGGCCAGTACCTCGAGGGTGAACGCCGAGGCCGAGCGGTCACCGAGCTCCATCTTCATCACCAGCGCCTGCTGCTCGAGGTCGGCCGCCGTGGCCGGGTCGCCACGCAGCAGCGCCAGCATCCCGAGCGCGGCCAGAGCGTAGGACCGGACGTGGACCTCTCCGGCCGGTTCGGTGAGACCGACACAGGACTGCAGCGCCGTACCGGCGCCGTCGAGGTCGCCGGTGAAGCTACGGCACAGTGCCAGGACGAGCAGGGCCGAGGACTCCACCGGCCCGTCGCCTGCCGTGCGTGCGGCGGTCACGGCCTGTTCCAGAGGGGCAAGCGCCTCGGCGGGGCTGCCATGCCAGGTGGCATCGACGGCACGCGCTACGAGCACACGAGCACGGACGGCGTCGTCGGCCGCAGAACCGGCGACCAGCGCCACAGCCTCGTCCAGCATGGGCTCGCCGGTCGCCGCCTCCCCCTGCAGGGTCGCAGTCCAGGCCGCCATCGCGAGTGCTCGGGCACGGGTTCCCGCGTCGGCCTCGGCGACCGACAACGCGCGCGCCAGCCAGTGCCTGGCCTCGCCCAACCGCCCCGTCACCGCCCAGTACGGCTCCAGTGCGGTCACCATCTCCAAGGCGTGAACCGCGCGCCCGGGATCGCCGACGGCGTGGCGGAGCGCCTCGCGCAGGTTGCCGTGCTCGCGCCGCAGGGTGCGGTACCACCCGACCTGCTCGGGGCCGAAGGAGGCGTCTGTGGAGGCCCGGACCAGGTCGGCGTACCACGCCAGGTGCCGATCCCGTCCGGCATGCAGCTCTTCCGCGGTCAGCCGCTCGGCGGCGTACTCGCGTAGCGACTCGAGCATGCGGAAGCGCACGTAGGACGCGCCGTCGTCCTCGCGGGTGAGCACCGACTTCTCCAAGAGCCCGTCGACGAGGTCGAGCACGTCTGCCCGGTCGACGTCGTCGCCGGCGCACACCGCCTCGGCGGCCTCCAGTGGGAACCCGCCGGTGAAGACCGACAGGCGGGCCCAGAGCAGCTGCTCGCGGGGGGTGCACAGCTCGTTGCTCGCCTCCAGGGAAGCCCGCAGCGAGCGCTGCCGGGCAGGCGCGTCCGGCGCGCCCTTGGCGAGCAGCCGTTTCCGGTCGCCGAGCCGGTCGAGAATGCCCTGGGGCGACAGCACGAGGATCCTGGCCGCGGCCAGCTCGACGGCCAGCGGCACCCGCTCGAGCGCTTCGCAGAGCTCCGCGATCGCTGCGGCGTTGTCCTCGGTCAGCCGGAACGAGGGCAGCGCGGCGGCCGCCCGGGCGGCGAAGAGTGCCGTCGCATCGTCGGCCGTCAGCGGTCCGACCGGCATGACCACCTCACCGGACACACCGAGCTGCCGCTGGGACGTTGCCAGCACACGCAGCCGAGGTGCCGTGGTGAGCACCACCGACACCAGCCTCACCACTGCGTCGAGCATGGCCTCACAGCCGTCGAGAACCAGCAGGCCCGCACGGTCAGCGAGCGCCGTGGCGACGTCATCGGCACCCGCCGCGCCGCCTGGCAGCTCGACCCCGAACGCGCCGGCCACCGAGTGCCCCAGGAGGTCGGGATCGACCAGGTCGGCGAGGTCGACCTCCCACGTGTCCTCCCGGCGGACCCGCTCGTGGTCGGCCGCCGCGGCACGGGCCAGGGTCGTCTTGCCGATCCCGCCCGGCCCGGCGAGCGTGACAAGTCGGGCCGAACCCAGCGTCCGCCGCAGGTCGGCGAGCTCCTGGCGGCGGCCCAGCACAGACTCACCCGGACGCGCCGGCACCACGGCCGGCCACGGGTGTGGCATCGGCTGCTGCGTCGGGTGCCGCATGCTGTCCTCGATCCTGTGTCGGGCGGGCACCCACCCGCTTGGAAAACAGGTAGGGGTACCCGTAGATCTGCCGTGTTGCCAAGGTGCCGTGCCGGGCGACGATAGGGGGGCCGTTAGGGAGCGGTGGGAGGCGCTTCCCGGCCCGACCACGTGGCTGCTGGGAGGTGCCACGAGGTCGGTGAGGGACTAGTCCCTGGCACGTCCCTCGTGCGAGGCCCCTGGATCCTGGCCCCGATCCAGGGCTTTCGCGCTGCCTCGGCATCGCCTGCATCCTTCCGCCCCGCGCATCCAAGCCGTCGGTGACCGTGAGGTGACCGGCTTGTCTAGTAGCCGTAGGGCTTCGCCGTCCCGAAGTCGTAGGGCAGCGGCGGTGCGTCGTCGTGGTGCTCGGCGCACCATTGGTCCCGGGAGCCGGACGAGGTGAGCGGCGGAACGTATGACTGCACGGTCAGTAGCGTCCGCGCTGCGGTCTCGGCCTCGGCCTCGATCTTCGCGGCGACGAGGGCACGTGCCTCGGGGGTCTGCGCGGACACCAGGGCCTCGGCGTTGCGCCAGGCGGCCTCGCGCCAGCCGGAGACCATCTGGAACAGTGCGAGGTCGGTGAGTCCGAAGGGGTCGCCTGCGTCGTCGGCTGTGGGGTCGAACCGTGCCGCGATCTCGGCCAGCAATGGCTTGGTTGCGGTATAGAGCCACTGCTCGACCGCGTCGTAGTCGGGCTTGCGCGACGACCCGTCCGGTGCGACAAGTCCGACACCGGCGAGCACGAACGGCAGGTCACGGTTGATGTGGGCATTCATGCCGAGCAGCAGGCTGCCGCTACCGCTGACCCGCTTGTCCCGTGAGGCGTCGAAGGCGACTCGCCACGCCTCCGGCACCGAGGCGCCCGAGTGGTAGGCGTAGTAGGCGTCGGTGTAGTACTTGGCGAAGACGGCGTCCTGGTGGTTGGCGAACGGCACGTCCTCGTAGTAGTCGGGGATGTCGCGGCTCCACCCGTAGGTCTGCGTCATGCGCAGGTAGGCGCGAGCGAAGACCGCGTCGTGCGAGCAGCTCTTAGCGGTGTCGTCGGCGATGCTCGCCAGCTCCTTCAGCGTCGCCTTGAGACAGTTGTCGCGGCCCGCGACGCAGTCGTTCTCACTGGACGGCACGTGCTCCTCGGTCCAACCCGCGAGGTGCGACGACCACGCCACGTTCGGCTGCGGCTCCGGTGTCGGCTGCACGAGGGCCGACGCCGTCGGGCCGCCGGCGACAAGCGCGGCGACCAGTGCTCCCGTCAAGACTCCCCCCGTCCAGCGAGCACGACGAAGCAAGGACTTCGCGGACAACATGGCTCCCTCCCCAGGCAGCACGATGCGCAGACCTCTTGTGTACAAGAGGGGGCACGACCAGGCCCAGCGGTCTAGCCCGGTCGGGCTAGACCGATCGGGCTACTCCCGCTCGGTCACGCCCTCTCGCTGGGCGGCCACCCACGAGGCCAGCTGGGCCCGGGAGGTGAAGTTGAGCTTGCCGAGGATGTGGGCGACGTGCCCCTCGGCGGTGCGCCGCGCCATCACCAGCCGCTCGGCGATCTCGCGGTTGGTCAGGCCCTCGGCCACCAGCTCGGCGATCTCGCTCTCCCGGGGGGTCAGCCGCGCCTCGTCGCCGTGCGTGTCCGCAGTTGCCGGAGCCGCCGTACGTCGCCCGGCGGCGAGCGCCACGGCATCGTCGAAGCGCAGTGCCGCACCCTCCTCGAAGGACCGCCCGAAGGCGACATCGCCCAGCGCCTCGCGGGTCCGTGCGAGGCAGCGGTCGTGGTCGTCGTGCAGGTGGCCGAACAGGCTCGCACCGATCGAGTCGAGCGCCGCCTGCACCGCGCCGAGTAGCCGGGCGGCCTCCGCGGAGTGGCCGGCCTCGGACTCCGCCCACGCGACCACCTCGACCGACATCGCCATGCCCATCCGGTCGCCGAAGGGCTCCTTGAGCCGCAGGACGTCACGGGCGTACGTGCGCGCCCGGGTGCCGCGTCCCAGCCGCCACTGGACCAGTGCCTCCACCCAGCGCGCCAGGGCAGCGCACCAGCGCTCGGAGGCGGCCTCGCTGAGTGCGATGCACTCCTCGGCGTACGCCATCGCCCGGTCCGGATCCCCCAGAGTGGCGTGCACCGTCGCGATCTGAACCAGCGCGAGCGGGACCCCGAACGGGTCCATGCCCTCCCGGTGCAACGCCAGCGCTTCCTCCAGCAGCGGCACCGCCGCGGCGGGTTCGCCCCAGAAGGCGGAGGCCAGCGCCAACCCGTGGAGGGCGTGCGCCCGCCACGTGGCGTTCCCGACGGCCGTCGCTGCTGCGAGCGCCTCCTCCAGCAACGGCCTGCCGACGTCGATCTGCCCTTGCAGGACAGCCAATCTGCCCGCGACCTCCAGACCTGCGGCCCGCGCAACGCTGCGCTCGACGGGCTCGTCGTCATCCGGCGACGGCAGCTGAGACAGCAGACGCTCCACCCACGCCCGGCCCTCGCCGAAGCGGCCCACCATGACCCAGTGGTGCTGAAGCGCAGAGGCCATCCGCAGGCCCTCGACAGCGTCGGTCGGGTCGTGTGCCAGTCGTTCCAGCGCTGCGCCGAGATTGTCGTGGTCGGCGCGCAGCCGGGCGAACCAGTCGACCTGGGTCGGGCCGAAGAGCTCCCCGGCAGCGGTCAGGGCCAGCTCGGCGTACCACCGCCGATGCCGCGCTACGTACCGTGCGGCACCCCCGGTCTCGGTCAGTCGCGCGTCCCCGTACTCACGCAGCGACTCCAGCATGTGGAAGCGGGCCGCACCGCCGATCTCGACCGGTTCGCGCACGAGCACCGACTTCGCCACGAGCCCGTCGACGACGTCGGGGAGCACCGCGTCGGGGAGGTCGTCGTCACAGGCGACCGCCTCCAGCGCCGCCAGGTCGAAGCCGCCACTGAACACCGACGCGCGCGCCCACGCCAGTCGCTCCCGCGGCTCGAGCAGGTCGTGGCTCCAGTCGAGCAGCGCCTGAAGCGTCTGCTGGCGGGGCAGGGCCGCCCGGTTCCCTCGGGTGAGCAGGGCGAAGCGGTCGCTGAGCCGGTGGAGGATCTGCTCGACGGTCAGAGACCGCACCCGCACCGAGGCCAGCTCGATCGCGAGCGGCATCCCGTCGAGCCGCCGGACCAGCTCTGCCAGCGCGTTCTGGTTGACCGCAGTGACCTGGAAGGACGGCCAGCTCGCGGTGGCCCGGTCGACGAAGAGCCGGATGGCGTCGTAGTGCATCAGCGCCTCCGGGGACCTGGCGGCCTGGCCGGGGCCGGGCGTCGGCAGCGGCGGCACGGTGAGCACCAGCTCGCCGGGCAGCCCCAGTGCGTGCCGGCTGGTGACCAGGACGCGGACGCCAGGGCAGCTGGCCAGCAGCTCCGCCGCCAGCGCAGCGGCGGCCTCCTGCACGTGCTCGCAGTTGTCGAGCACCAGCAGTAGCTGCCGGTCACGTAGGTGCGAGACCAGGCGCTCGGTGGGGCTACCTCCGTCGATGGAACGGATGCCCAGCGCCCCGACCACGGTCTCGGGCACCAGGTCGGGCACGAGTACAGGGGCCAGCTCCGCGACCCACGCGCCGCCGGCCATGGTGCGCTCCTGGTCCGCCGCCGCACGGAACGCCAGCCGGGTCTTGCCGACCCCACCGGGCCCGAGCAGCGTCACCAGCCGGTGCGCGGCCAGCCCGTCACGCACCGAGGCGAGCTCGTGCCTGCGTCCCACGAAGCTCGACAGCTCCGCGGGCAGGTTGCTCCGCCGTTCCGCCGTGGTCTCGCCCATCGCACGGCAACCCTAGCCGGGTGGCCCGCCCGCATCCGTGCGACGCGGACGGCTCGGCCCGCGGATGGAACCTTCTGTCCCGACCGGACGTCTCAGTGACATGAAGTCTGTCGCACCGCACGCCTTGGCGGCCGCCTCTCTCCTGGTCGTGGCCGGTTGCGGCACCACCGCAAGTGGAGGCAACGTGACCGCTGAGCCAGAGCCTGGAACCGGCTCCGTGCAGGCCGGGAGGACCGAGCTGACCGTCGCGGTGAGGGGTGGGCCGGGGAAGG
>Ga0208537_1000046_pt1 | contig 19183 bp, 17 predicted proteins | sample MayberrySE_TuleA_FD_185672 | JGI IMG/M metagenome (GOLD analysis project Ga0208537, IMG submission 185672) | Natural and restored wetland microbial communities from the San Francisco Bay, California, USA, that impact long-term carbon... | ecosystem: Environmental > Terrestrial > Soil > Wetlands ...
GGGCCTCGCCGTGGTCGTCATCGGTGCGGCGATGATCGTCGTCCAGAACCAGCGGGCCGACCGGGCCCGTCTCGAGGAGGTGCTGGCCCGCCTGGCGGCCGCGGTGGAGCGCCAGGGCCTGGCGGCCGGCGCCGGCCAGGGCATGACCGGTCTCGGCGGGTACGTCGTGGCCGGTACGACGTCGTACCACCAGATCGACTGCGGCCTGCCGGAGGCACGGGAGGAGGCCCGCGTCGTACCCATCGAGGACGTCCGCAGCGGCGGCCTGGCGCCGTGCCGGGTCTGCCGGCCGCCGCAGTTCGGCCGCCTGGTGCCCGGCCGGGAGCCCACCCCGTCCCCCGCGGGCGGCTGAGGAAGGCCGGGGGTGCGCCGAGCCGGCGGCCGCCACCGCGACATACTCGGGGCACCCCGATCCGCTGAGGAGCCTCCATGCGCGCTGTCCAGGTAGTCCGGCTCGAAGGTCCTTCCGGCGTCGACGTCGTCGACGTGCCCGAGCCCACCGCCTCCGAGGGCCAGGTCCTCGTCGACGTGCACGCGGTGGGCGTGAGCTTCCCCGACCTGCTGCTCTCGGCCGGGCAGTACCAGCTCAAGCCGGAGCCACCCTTCCAGCTCGGCGTGGACTTCGCGGGCGTGGTGCGGCAGGCGCCCGGGCGCTCCGGGTTCGCCGCCGGTGACCGGGTCGCCTGCGTGCTCCCTTACGGCGGAGGCGCGGACGTCGTCGCGCTCGACCCGGAGAGCGTCTTCCCGCTGCCCGGCACGATGACGTTCGAGCAGGGCGCGGCGCTGCCGATGAACTACCTGACAGCCCAGTTCGCCCTCGCCACCCGCGGCCGGCTGCAGGAGGGCGAGACCGTCCTGGTCCACGGTGCGGCCGGCGGTGTCGGGACCGCCACCATCCAGGTCGCCAAGGGGTACGGCGCCCGGGTGGTCGCCGTGGTGTCCACCGAGGAGAAGGCCCAGGTGGCCCGGGCGGCGGGCGCGGACGAGGCCGTCCTCGTCGAGGGCTTCCTCGCCGCGGTCAAGGAGCTCACGGACGGCCGCGGGGTCGACGTCGTGGTCGACGTCGTGGGAGGGGACCTCATGACGGACTCGCTGCGCTCGCTCGCGCCGTTGGGGCGGCTGCTGGTGGTCGGCTTCACCGCGGGTGCGATCCCCGAGGTCAGGGTCAACCGGCTGCTGCTGAACAACATCGACGTCCGCGGCGTGGGCTGGGGCGCCTACGCCATGGTGCGTCCCGGGTTCATGCGCAAGCAGTGGGGGGAGCTGGTGCCGATGATGGAGTCCGGGGCCGTGAACCCACCGGTCGGCACGACGTACGCGCTCGAGGACGTCCGGGGGGCGCTGACCGACATGGCCGAGCGGCGGGCCACCGGGAAGTCGGTGCTGACCCTACGTTGACTGGGTGTGTCCCCGGGGCTCAGGCCTGGAGCTCGGCGTACTCCTCGTGCTCCTGGACGAACTTGCGGATGAAGGGGCACTTGACCCGCAGGCGCATCCCGCGCTCGCGCACGTCCTCGAGAGCGCCGCGGGCGAGGTTCGAGCCGATTCCCTGTCCCTCGAAGGCGTCGTCGACCTCGGTGTGCGTGAAGACCCGCACTCCGTCGACGTCGCGGTACTCCGCGAAGCCGGCCACGACGCCGGACTCGGTCGAGGCCTCGTAGCGCCTGCGCTCCGGGTTGTCCTGGATCGTGACCTCTGCCAGCTCGCTCATGACTTCAGTTCTACCCGCAGCCCGGTGAGGCACACCTCAGCCCTTGACGGAGCCCTCGATCATGCCGCGGACGAAGTACCGCTGCGTGAAGAGGTAGACCACCACGACCGGCAGCGCGACGAGCACGGCGCCGGCGGCGAGCAGGGACGTGCCGGAGGTGTACTGGCCCTGGAAGTTCGACAGCCCGAGCGGGGCGGTGCGCAGGCCCTCGTCGACGACCATCACGAGCGGGATGAGGAACTCGTTCCAGGTCCACATGAAGACGAGCAGGGTCATCGTCAGCAGCGCGGGTCGCCCCATCGGCAGCAGGATCGACCAGAAGACCCGCAGGTGCCCCGCCCCGTCGAGCCGCGCAGCCTCGACGACCTCGCGCGACGAGCTACGGAAGTACGTGCGCATCCAGAAGGTGCCGAAGGCCAGCGACTGCGCCACCTGCGGCAGGATCAGCGCGGCGTAGGTGTCGGTGAGCCCGAGCGCCCGGAGGTCGTAGTAGAGCGGGACGACGAACGCCTCGTTGGGGACCATCAGCCCGAGCAGGAACACGTAGAACAGCGCCGAGGAGCCGCGGAAGCTCATCGTGCCGAAGGCGTACCCGGCCAGCGAGGCCAGCATTGCGCTGACGACCACGACGCTCACCGCGACCACCAGGCTGGTGCGAAGGTAGCTCCCGAACCCGCCCTCGACCCAGGCCTCCGCGAAGTTGGAGAGCGTGAAGGCCTCCTCGCTGCCGATCCGGTCCGGGCGCAGCGCGAGCACCAGCACCACCAGCAGTGGTCCGACGGCGAAGGCGGTTGCTGCGAGGAGCACGGCGTAGCTGACCAGCCGCTCGAGCCGTGAGGTCATTCGTCGGCCCCCTCGGCGAGCCGGTTGATGGCGATCGTCACCAGCAGGATCACGGCGGTCAGCAGCACGGCGACGGTCATCCCGGTGCCGACCTCGGACTTCACGAAGACGCGGTCGTAGACCTCGTACGCCGGGACGCGGGTCCTGCCGCCGGGCCCTCCGCTCGTCATGACGTACACCAGGTCGAAGGTGCGCAGCGCCGCGATGATCGTGAGCGTCAGGGCCACGGCGAGCTCGCCGCGGAGCGCCGGGAGGCTCACCGCGAAGAACTCCTGCACCGGGCCGGCCCCGTCGAGCCGCGCGGCCTCGTACAGCTCGCGCGGCACCTTGGCGAGGCCGGCGAGGAAGAGCACGAGGCACAGACCGGAGGTGAACCAGGTTCCGACGAAGCCCACCGCGACCAGTGCCCATGACGGCTCTCCCAGCCAAGCCCTGGCGAAGCCGTCCAGACCCACCGCACGCAGCAGGTCGTTCACGAAGCCCTCGGGCTGGTAGAGCGTCTGCCAGGCGATGCCCACCACCACCATCGCCACGACCTGGGGCAGGAAGAGCATGGTGCGGAAGAACCCCAGCCCGCGGAGCGGGGTTCGCGACATCATCGCGGCCAGCGCCATGCCGACGGTCACGGGCAGGAAGCTGAAGAAGACGACGAGCACGAGTGCATGGCCGAAGGGGGCGCGCAGCTCGGGGTCGGTGAGGACCTCCCGGTAGTTGTCGATCCCGACGAACGTCCCGAGGCCGAGACCGTCCCACTCGTAGAAGGACAGCCAGACCGCCCGGATGATCGGCCACAGGAGGAACGCCCCGAACACGAGCAGCGCGGGGGCGATGTAGAGGTACCCGACGGCACGGGGCTCCCCGGGAGGGCCGGTGGGCCGGCGCTCAGGGGGAGCTGTTGAGCGACGTACGGCGCTCGCGGGCACGTGGGTGGTCGCCACCTCCGTCACTCCTCGAGGGACGAGGTGTAGTCCTCCTCCAGCGTCGACAGGAAGTCGTCCGGCGTGGTCGACCCGCCCAGCAGGTCCTGCACCTGCGCGGAGAGGACGTCGTAGGAGTCGAGGGTCGCCCAGTCGAGGTACGGGGTGAGCGCGTCCTCGCCGGAGGCCTGCTTCCAGGCGTCGATCACGTCCGACTGCGCCTGACCGGTCGTCTCCGCGTCGGTCTCGAGGACGGGGAGGTTGCCGGCCTCCTGGATCATGCCCATCGCCTCGTCGCTGGTGATGAAGTCGAGGTAGGCCGCCGCCGCGTCGGCGTTCTCGGAGGCCTCGGTGACCGCGAAGGGGAGCCCGGTGGCCCCGGTCACCGCGAGCTCACCGGTGGGGCCCACGGGCGGAAGCATGAACCCGAGGTCGTCGCCGAGTGCTGCCTGGAGGTCGGCGAGCAGCCAGGTGCCGGAGATCAGGAAGACCCCCTCGCCCTTGGCGAACGCCTGCCAGGAGGGGTCGTAGCCGAAGCCGTTGAAGCCCTCGGTGAAGAAGCCGCTCTCGGCCCAGCCCTGGATGGTCTCCGCGGCCTCGGTGTTCTCCGGCGTCGTCCACGAGGCGCCCTCCCGGCCGAAGCCGAGGTCCCGGACCTCCTCGCGCGACACGAAGGCGTTCTGCACGAAGCCGAACTCGTGGATGCCCGGCCAGGCGTCGAGGTTGCCGAACTGGATCGGGATCTCGCCGGCCTTCTTGGCGGCGGTCAGCGCGGCCTCGAAGTCCTCCCACGTCTGCGGAGGCTCGATGTCGAGCTCCTCGAGCTTGGTGCGGTTGTACCAGACGCCGACGAGCTCACCGGTCTGCGGAAGGCCGTAGAGGTTGCCCTCGCCGAAGGTCTCGCCGTCCTCGCTGTACGACGACACGGCCCGGACCGACTCGGGGAAGCGCTCGTCCCACCCGTAGGCCTCGGCGTACGGGTCGAGGGGCTGCAGCTGCCCGGCCGTGACGAAGGCGCCCATGCCGGAGCGGGAGTTGTTGGCCTGCACCACGTCGGGTGCGTCGTTGCTGTTGATGGCGAGCCGGAGGGTGCGCTGCAGGTCCTCGAAGGACCGGGAGACCCGCTCGATCTCGATGTTCGGGTACTCCTCCTGGAAGGCCTTGTTCAGGGCCTCGATCTGCTCGGCCTGGCCGCCGCGCACCTCCTGGTCCCAGACCGTGAGGGTGATGTCGCCCATGGACGCGACGTCGGTCTCGACCTCCGACGGCTCGGGCTCGTCCCCGGCGTCGGGGCTCGAACCCGGCGCACAAGCCGTGGCGGACAGGACCAGCGCGGCGCCGAGGGCTGCCCACCACGGCATGGTCGGTGACTTGCTCATCGCTTCTCCTTGCTCTCTGAGGCGGTCCGGTCCCCCGTCCGCACCGGTTGTCAGGGGGTAGGGCGCAGGTTGATCGTGGCCGATGCGCGGTCGAACTTCTCGTGTGCCGCGCTGAGGTCCGGGAGGTCGTCGAGGAACGCGTAGTCGTGCGCCTCGGCAGCCTGCGGCGAGGTGCTCTTCCACCAGTCCCGGACCGCCGCCCACCCGGGAGCGGCGAGGGCGCCCCCGAAGTCGCGCACCGAGAGCGCCGCGACGAGGTTGGCGAAGCGCAGCCGCTGCTGGAGCGGCCAGCCGCGGAGCGTGCCCACGACGAGCCCGGCGAGAAACACGTCACCGGCGCCGGTGGGGTCGAGCGCCTCCACGGGGACCGACGGCGCCCAGGCCGTCTCGCCGGTCGTGCTGTCGGCGGCGAAGGCGCCGCCGGCGCCGCAGGTCACCACGGGCAGGGGAACCCAGTCGCGCATCGCAGCCAGTGCCGCACCGGCGCTCGTGGTGCCGGTGTAGGCCATCGCCTCGACCGCGTTCGGGACGAAGGCATGGCAGCCCTCCAGACGCTCGCGGAGCTCGAGCGAGTCCCACCGCTCCGAGGCGTCCCAGCCGACGTCGGCGAAGATCAGCGTTCCGCGGTCGATCGCCTCGCCGACCCAGCGCGGCCTCTCGTCGCTCGCGTCCATGAAGCCCACCCGGCTGACCGGCGGCTCCCCGACGAGCTCCTCCATCGGCACCGGCGAGCCGTGGGCGTGCGTGACCATCGCGCGGTCGTCGTCGAGCGCCAGCGACACCGTCACGGGAGAGTGCCACCCGTCGAAGCGCCGGGAGTGGGACAGGTCGATCTGCTCCTTCTCGGAGAGCACCTCCCAGCAGTAGTCGCCGTACACGTCGCCGCCGAAGGCCGCGGCCAGGGACGTGCTGAGCCCGAGGCGCTTGCAGGCCACGGCGAGGTTGGCGACACCGCCGGGGCTCGACCCCATCCCGTCGGTCCACACCTCGTGCCCGCCGCTGGGGGCCGTGAGCATGCCGGTGAACACGATGTCGAGGAAGACCGTCCCCGTGAGGAAGATGTCGACCTCGGGGTCGGTGATGCGCTCGGTCGCTGGCTCGTCCACGTACACCTCCGTCGGCAGTCTCTCACTGTGGAAGGCTGCTCTACGCCAGGTGTGGCTCGCGGGCGAGTGGGGACTCCCCGGCAGCGACGTCCGGCTGGTCGCCGAGAAGCAGGGACGGAGGTAGTGCTGACATGAGGCTCACGGTGCTCGGGGGTGGCGGCTTTCGCGTCCCGCTGATCTACCGCGCCCTGTCCACCGAGCCGGAGGGGCCGGAGGTCGACGACCTCGTCCTCCACGACCTCGACCCCGGGCGGCTGCGTCGGATCGCGGCCGTGCTCGAGGGCCTCGCCGCGTCGCCGGAGGCGATCCGGCGGCCGCGGGTCCACCTCTCGACCGACCTGGCCGAGGCGGTCAGCGGGGCGGACTTCGTCTTCTCGGCGATCCGGGTCGGGGGCCTGGCGGGGCGCGTCTGCGACGAGCGGTCGGGGCTCGACAACGGCGTCCTCGGCCAGGAGACCACCGGCGCGGGCGGTGTCTGCTACGGCCTGCGGACGGTGCCGGTCGCCGTCGACATCGCCCGCACCGTGCGTCGCCACGCCCCCGGCGCCTGGCTGATCAACTTCACGAACCCCGCCGGCATGGTGACCGAGGCGATGTCCGCCGAGCTCGGGGACCGCGTCGTCGGGATCTGCGACTCCCCCGTCGGGCTGTTCCGGCGGGTCGCGCGGGCGCTCGACGTCTCGCCCGGCGACGCGTGGTTCGACTACGCGGGCCTGAACCACCTCGGCTGGCTGCGGCGGGTCGTGGTCGAGGGCCGCGACATGCTCCCCGACCTGCTCGCGGACGACACCGCTCTGTCCTCGATCGAGGAGGGCCGGCTGTTCGGGCCGGACTGGCTCAGGTCGCTGGGCTCCGTGCCCAACGAGTACCTCTACTACTGGTACTTCACCGACGAGGCGGTGCGCGCGGCCAAGGCCGCCGAGGCCACCCGCGGGGAGTTCCTCCTCCGCCAGCAGGGCGCCTTCTTCGAGTCCGGCCCGGAGGCGAGTCCGGCGCAGAGCCTCGCGGCGTGGGAGCGGACCCGGCAAGAACGGGAGGAGACCTACATGGCCGACGCCCGCGACGTGTCAGGGGCGGGCGAGCGCGGAAGCGAAGACCTCGAAGGGGGTGGCTACGACCGGGTCGCGCTGCGGCTGATGCGGGCCATCGCCCACGACCGGCCCACCACGCTCGTCCTCAACGTCCCCAACGTCACCGCCCTGGGGGGCCTCGACCACCACGCGGTCGTGGAGGTTCCCTGCCACGTCGACCGCCACGGACCGCGACCGCTCGCCGCGGGTGCCCTCGAGCCTTCCGCAGCCGGCATGGTCGCCTCCGTCAAGGCGGTCGAGCGCCAGACCATCCACGCCGCCCTGGCCGGATCACGGACCGCCGCGGTGCGGGCCCTGGCGCTGCACCCGCTCGTGGACTCGGTCACCCGGGCCCGCCGCATCCTGGAGGACCAGCTGGACGGGTCCCCCGAGCTGGCCGAGGTGCTGGTCCGATGAGCTTCCTCGAGACGGAGCTGGCCCGTCAGCCCGACGACTGGCGCAGGGCCGGTGAGCTCGCGGGGGCCTTCGCCGACGTGCTTCCCTGCCTGGGGGAACGCGTGGCCATGTTGGGCTGCGGCTCGTCGTGGTTCGTCGGCCAGGCCTACGCGTCGCTGCGTGAGGAGAGACGCCACGGGGTGACGGACGCCTGGTCCGCCGGCGACCACCGGCTCCACCGCGGGTACGACCGGGTCCTCGCCGTCACCAGGTCGGGGACGACGTCCGAGGTCCTGGACGTCCTGGGGCAGTGGCGCGGGAAGGTGCCGACCACGGTGCTCACCTGCGTGCCAGACAGCCCCGCCGCCGAGCTCGCCGACGCCGTGGTGCCCCTCGACGTCAGCGAGCGCAGCGTGGTCCAGACGAGCAGCGCCACCACGGCGCTCGCCGTCCTCCGCGCAGGTCTGGGCGAGGAGCTCGGGCCGGTGGCCGACGCCGCGGCGGCCGCCCTCGGCGAGGACGAGGCGGACCTCGGGTCCCTCCGGAGGGCGGAGCAGGTGACCTTCCTCGGCGCCGGGTGGGCGGCGGCCGTGGCCGCCGAGGCGGCGCTGAAGCTCCGCGAGTCCGCCCAGATCTGGGTCGAGAGCCACCTCGCGAGCGAGTACCGGCACGGGCCGGTCAGCGTCTCCGGCCCCGGACGGTCGGTGTGGGCCCTCGGCGAGCTGCCCCCGGGCCTGGCCGACGAGATCGCGGCGACCGGCGCTCACCTGGAGTGGCGCGACGTCGACCCGATGGCCGAGCTGGTGCGGGTGCACCGCCTCGCCGTCTTGCTGGCCCGGGACCGCGGCCTGGAACCGGACCGGCCGCGCCACCTGTCGTACTCCGTGACCCTCTGACCTGATCCGCCCGGGTGACACGGTTGCTCGAGCAGCCCGGCCTGGCTATTGCCAGGGCGAGCAGGGCGGAGAAGCGTGAGCATCAACCGGTGGCGCCGCCGGGGCGCTGCCCCGTTCGAAGGGGGTAGATCGTGTACGCACGTTCCACCACCGTCCAGTCCCAGCCGGACTCGATCGACGCCGGCATCGTCTACGTGCGCGACGAGGTCATGCCCGCCCTCCAGGAGGTCGACGGGTTCGTCGGCTGCTCCATGATCGTGGACCGGGACACGGGCCTGTGCATCGTCACCGCCAACTACGCCTCCCCCGAGGCCAGGCAGGCGAGCGCGGAGCGGGTCATGCCGCTGCGCGACCGGGCCGCCGCCGTGCTCAACGCCAGCTCCGTCGCGGTCGACGAGTGGGAGATCGCCGTCCTGCACCGCGACCACCACGCCCCCGAGGGTGCCTGCGTCCGTGCGACGTGGTCGAGGATCGACCCGGCCGAGGCCGAACGCGGCATCGGCTTCTGGAAGCTCGGCATCCTGCCGGCGGCCGAGCAGATGGCCGGCTTCTGCAGCGGCAGCCTCATGGTGAACCGCGAGACCGGACTCGCGGTCGGCACCTTCACGTTCGACAGCCGGGCGGCCATGGAGGCCACACGGGAGAAGGCCGCAGAGCTCAGAGCGGGTGCGGCCGAGGAGATCGACGTGGAGATCCTCGACCTACGCGAGTTCGAGCTCGCGATAGCGCACCTGCACGCACCCGAGATGGCCTGACGAGCCCGTTCCCGGCGGGCGAGGCGCACCCCGCTCGCCGGGCCTCCGCCGCCTGGTCGCGCTGCGAGCCCGACCTCCGGTCGTGGCTGGGTCGCGGCGTTAGGGTGGGCGCCGTGACGATCCTCGACGACGCCAAAGACGGCATGAACCTCGACATCCGTCCCCAGGACGACCTCTTCGGGCACGTGAACGGCGCCTGGCTCGATACCGCGGAGATCCCCTCCGACCGCTCGAGCTGGGGCCCCTTCGTGAAGCTCTCCGACCAGTCGGAGGAGCGGGTCCGCGAGATCATCGAGGACGCCGCCGCCGGGAGGATCTCCGGCGAGAACGGCAAGAAGATCGGCGACCTCTACGCCAGCTTCATGGACGAGGAGCGCATCGAGCAGCTCGGCGTCGAGCCGATCGCCGGCATGCTGGCCGACGCCGCGAAGGTCGCGGACACCAGCGAGCTGCTCCATTTCGTCGGTGAGCTCGAGCGGCTCGGCGGCGGCGGCCTGTTCGGCTCCTACGTCGACACCGACGACCGCAACTCCGAGCGCTACGTGCTCAACCTCGTGCAGGGTGGCCTCGGGCTCCCCGACGAGTCCTACTACCGCGACGAGAAGTTCGCCGAGATCCGCGAGGCCTATCTCGGTCACCTCACCCGGATGTTCGCCCTCGTGGGCCGTGCCGACGCCGAGCAGGCCGCGCGCACGGTGCTCGACGTCGAGACCCGGCTGGCGGAGGGTCACTGGGAGCGCGCGGAGACCCGCGACGTGCTCAAGACCTACAACCTGACCTCGGTCGATGAGCTGGCGACGCTGGCGCCGAGCCTCGACTGGACCGCCTGGCGCAAGGGGCTCGGCGCGTCGGAGGAGGTCCTCGCGGAGTCGGTGGTCCGTCAGCCGAGCTACCTCTCGCACCTCTCGACCGCGCTCGACGAGGTCCCCGTCGAGCAGTGGCGCGAGTGGCTCGCGGCCCGGGTCGTCCGCCGCGCGGCGCCGTACCTCTCCTCCGCGTTCGTCGAGGAGAACTTCGACTTCTACGGCCGCACGCTCAACGGCACGCCCGAGCTGCGCGCCCGGTGGAAGCGGGGCGTGGCGCTGGTCGAGGGTGCACTCGGCGAGGCCGTGGGCGAGGAGTACGTCGCCCGGCACTTCCCGCCGAGCTCCAAGGCGATCATGGACGAGCTGGTCGCGAACCTCATCGAGGCCTACCGCCGCAACATCGCGACCCTGGACTGGATGGGCGAGGAGACCAAGGAGCGGGCGTACGAGAAGCTCGAGACGTTCAACCCGAAGATCGGCTACCCGAAGAAGTTCCGCGACTACTCCGCCCTCGAGATCCGCCACGACGACCTGATGCTCAACGTCGAGGCGGCCGCGGCCTTCGAGACCGACCGGCAGCTGGACAAGATCGGCTCGCCGGTCGACCGCGACGAGTGGTTCATGCTTCCGCAGACCGTCAACGCCTACTACAACCCGGGCACGAACGAGATCTGCTTCCCCGCCGGGATCCTCCAGAAGCCTTTCTTCGACCCCGAGGCCGACGCGGCCGAGAACTACGGCGGCATCGGCGCGGTGATCGGCCACGAGATCGGTCACGGGTTCGACGACCAGGGCTCGCAGTACGACGGGCTGGGCAACCTCAACGAGTGGTGGACCGAGGCCGACCGGGCGGCGTTCAAGGAGAAGTCCGACAAGCTGGTCGAGCAGTACAACGCCTTCGAGCCCCGCGACCTGCCCGGTGAGCGGGTCAACGGCGCCCTCACGGTCGGCGAGAACATCGGCGACCTCGGTGGCCTGACGATCGCCCACAAGGCCTATCTCATCAGCCTCGGCGACGAGCCGATGGCGGAGCACGACGGGCTCACCGGGTCGCAGCGGGTCTTCCTGAACTGGGCGCACGTGTGGCGCACCAAGCGTCGCAAGGAGCAGGCCCAGCAGTTCCTGACCGTCGACCCGCACAGCCCGGCGGAGTTCCGCGCGAACATCGTGCGGAACCTCGACGAGTTCCACGACGCCTTCGGCACCGGCCCGGGGGACGGCCTGTGGCTCGACCCCGAGGAGCGCGTCCGAATCTGGTGAGCCCCACCCGGGCGGTGGGCGCCGCCCGGATCGGGGCGTTTCGCCCACGTCCTGAGGGGAACCTGACGCCGACCTAGACTGGACGCCGGGACGGGACGATCGGCAGGGCGCCGGGGGGTGGCGATGACAGTACGTCGGACGCGGTCGACGTCCTTGCGCGCCCGCGGCACCGCCGTGGCCGCCGTACCCCTGCTGCTCGCTCCCCTCTCCGCCTGTGCGCCGGAGACCGTCGCCGCCGACCAGCGCCCGGTGTCCGAGGAGTCGCTCGGGGCTGTGGAGGAACCCGCACCGAGTCGCTCGGCCCGACCGGGACCGGAGAGCAACGCCTCCGAGAACGCCGCGGACCCTGCCTCTGAGCCGGCGCCCGAGACCACGCCCGCGCAGGCCGCCGTCCACGCGCCGGTCGGACCGCTCGCCGACGCCGCCCCGGTCGCGCCGGCCCCCGAGCCCGAGCAGAAGGAGCTGAAGGGCGGCGGCTTCGCGAACGCGGTGCCCGGCAGCGACGCACCCGACCGCGAGGTCGACGTCGGCCCGCAGTACGCGGTCAGCGAGGACCTCGACATCGAGGAGATCGAGCGACTCGTCGAGGCGGTGGAACGGATCGCCAAGCGCCAGTCGGTCCAGCAGCCGCTCGCCACGGGTGGCTCGGTGGCAGCGGCGGTCGGCACGTTCAGCTACCGCTGGTTCGCCGACGGCACGGTGCAGCCTGACCCCGCCTGGGTGGCCGCGAACATCCGCACCGAGACGGTGCCGATCCTCGGCAGCGTCACGGGTCACCGGGTGCTCTTCCCGCAGCTGCGCGGGGCTCTGCGCGAAGTCGTGGCCCGAGGCCTCGCGGACGAGATCCATCCCGAGGAGTTCGGCGGCTGCTACGTGCCGCGGTTCATCGCGCGCGACCCGAACAAGGGCCTGTCCCTGCACACGTGGGGCATCGCCGTGGACCTCAACGTCCCCGGCAACCTGCGCGGCGTCGCCGGCGACATCGACCGCGACGTGGTCGCGATCTTCAAGAAGTGGGGCTTCGCCTGGGGCGGCGACTGGAACTACACCGACCCCATGCACTTCGAGCTGGCCCAGATCGTCAGCGCACGCTGAGCCACGGGCCCCCCCGGGCCTCAGACGAGGCGCGCGACGGTCTCGACGAGCCGGGGGTCCTCCGGTACGACGCCGGGGCTGAACCGGGCCACCACCTCGCCGGACCCGTCCACGAGGAACTTCTCGAAGTTCCACTGGACGTCGCCGGCGCGGCCCTGCTCGTCCGCGGCCTGCACGAGCGCGGCGTACAGCGGGTGCCGTGCGGCCCCGTTCACCTCCACCTTCTCGGTCATGGGGAACGTGACGCCGTAGGTCATGGAGCAGAACTCCTCGATCTCCTCCGACGTGCCGGGCTCCTGCCCGCCGAACTGGTTGCACGGGATGCCCACGACGGTGAACCCGCTGTCGACGTACTCCTTGTGGAGCTGCTCCAGGCCGGTGTACTGCGGGGTCAGCCCGCACCTGGAGGCGACGTTGACCAGCAGCGCCGGCCTGCCACCGGTGATCTCGCCGAGCGTGGCCGGTGTCCCGTCGAGGCGGGCGATCGGGGTGTCGAGGAGGCTCATGCCGAGAGACTAGCGAGGGGGCGGAAGGGCGGGCCCCGCGCCTGCCTGGCGCTGCAGGGTCGCCTGGATCCTCGCGAGCACCAGGGCCAGCGGCGGCCACGCCGAGCGGCCGCGCCGCACCACCGCGTAGGCCCGGAGCCGGATCTCCGGGTCCGTGAGCGGCAGCGTCACCACCTCCGGTCGGGTGAGCTGGTCGGCGGGCAGCAGTCCCACGCCCAGGCCGGCCGCGACCAGCTCCTGGACCAGCTCGAGGCTGTCCACGCGATGGCTGACCCGCGGCTCGAACCCCGCCATCGACGCGATCGTCCGGACCACGTCGGCGTCGGCGGTGTTGCGGGAGTTGGCGATCCACTCCCGGTCGGCGAAGTGGGCGAAGACCCGGCGAGCGTCGCCGGTGACCCCGGCATCGGCGGCCGGGACCCCGAGCGCCCATCGTGTGGTCCACAGCGGGGTCGACTCCAGGGTCAGGTCGGAGCCGGACGGCGCCAGGTCGTAGTCGTAGGTGAGCGCGAGGTCGACGGCGTCCGTCCGCAGCAGCGCGAACGCCTCGTCGGGCTCGTGCTCGTGGATCAGCAGCCGGACCTTGGGGTGCGACCGGGCGACCTCGTGGAGGACAGGCATCAACGTCGTGCGCACCGCGGTCGCGAACCCCGCCACCCGGACGGTTCCCGCGGGCTCGGAGTGCGGGTCGAGGTCGAGCCGCGCCGACTCCACCGCGGCCAGGATCGTCACCGCGTGCTCGGACAGTCGCCGCCCTGCCGGGGTCAGGCGTACCCGTCGGCCGTCGGGCTCAACGAGCGGCGTCCCCGCCTCGCGGGCGAGCGCCGCGATCTGCTGGGACACCGTCGAGGTCGTCGTCCCCAGCTCCTCGGCCACCTCGCGCATCGACCCGAGCCGTGACAGCTCGAGCAGCACAGCGAGGCGTCGGGTCTCCATCCACAGGATTGTCCACGAACTGTGGACAATGTGTCCACGATTCTCACGTGGACGTGGACGATTGCTTCGTGGCGTACTGGCTGCATGAGCACGACGCAGGAGCTGGGCACCGGGTCCACGGCCAGGCACGGAGCGCGCACGGGCGCGTCCATGGCGGTGGCGTCGATGCTCGCCGTGCAGCTGGGGATCGCCACGGCGGTCGGGTTGTTCGACCAGGTCGGGCCGCTCGGCGCCGCCTGGCTGCGACTGGCCTGGGCGGGCCTGATCATGCTGGTGGTGCTCCGCCCGAGGCCCTCCACCTTCACGCGGGCGTCCTTCGGGGCCAGCGTCGCGCTCGGCATCGTCACGGCCGGGGTGACGATCCTGTTCATGGAGGCGGTCCAGCGGCTTCCGATGGGCACTGCCAGCGCCCTGGAGTTCCTCGGGCCACTCGGCGTCGCGGTGCTGCGCAGCCAGGGCAGGGGCCGCCTGTTCGCGGCCGTGGCGGCGGTCGGCGTGCTGCTCCTCACCGAGCCGTGGCGCGGCGAGACCGACCTGGTCGGAGTGGCTTTCGCCCTCGGTGCGGCGGTCTGCTGGGCGGCCTACATCCTGCTCACGCAGCGTGTGGGCGACGCGGTCACCGGCGTCCAGGGCCTCGCGGTCTCGATGCCCGTCGCGGGCCTCGTGGCCACCGCAGTGGCCGGCCCGACGGTCGCCCCGCTGCTGACGTGGGAAGTGGTTCTCGCCGGGCTGGGACTCGCGATCCTGCTTCCGGTGATCCCCTTCACGCTCGAGCTGCTCGCCCTCCGGCGGCTCACCGCGGGCGCCTTCGGCACGTTGATGGCGCTCGAGCCCGCCTTCGCGGCGGTCATCGGCCTGGTCGCGCTCGGCCAGGTGCCCGGCGCCCTCCCGATCGCGGGGATCGCCTGTGTGGTGCTGGCCGGCATCGGCGCGGAGCGCACCGGTGCGCGTCACCGAGTCCCGGCGGAGGCAGCCGAAGCAGGAGCGTGACGGTCTCGGCCTGCACCGCCTAGGGTCGGGACATGAGCGACGCGCGACTCGACGAGCTGGTCGAGGCGCTGCCCGTCGGGGCGGTGCTCGTCGAGCCCGAGACCATGGACGCCTACCGGTTCGACTGGTCCCGCGACCGGGACGCGGGTACGCCGATCGCGGTGGTCCGGGCCGAGAACGCCGCCCAGGTGCAGACCGCCGTGCGATGGGCCGCGAGGCATCGGGTGCCCGTGGTCCCGCGCGGAGCGGGCAGTGGACTCTCGGGCGGGTCGAGCGCCGTGGACGGTGGCATCGTGCTGAGCCTCGAACGGATGCGGGCCGTCGAGATCGACCCCGCCACCCGGGTCGCGGTCGTGGAGCCGGGCGCGCTGAACGCCGAGGTCAAGACGGCCGCCGCCCAGCACGGGCTGTGGTACCCGCCCGACCCGTCGTCGTACGAGATCTGCTCGATCGGGGGCAACATCGCCACCAACGCCGGCGGGCTGTGCTGCGTCAAGTACGGCGTGACGACCGACTACGTCCTCGGCCTCGACGTCGTCCTCGCCGACGGCACGCTGGTCACCCTCGGCGGCAAGCGGATCAAGGACGTCGCGGGCCTGTCGCTGCTGAAGCTCTTCGTGGGCAGCGAGGGGACGCTGGGGATCGTCACCCGCGCGATCCTCCGGCTGATCCCGGCGCAGGGAGCGCGCTCCACGCTGGTCGCCACCTTCCCCACCGTCGACGCCGCCGCCCGCGCCGTGGTGGCGGTCGGCAGGACACTGCGCCCCTCGATGATGGAGCTGATGGACAACGCCTCGGTCAACGCCGTGGAGGACTTCAAGCCGATGGGCCTCGACCGCTCGGCAGGGGCGTTGCTGGTCGCGCAGTCCGATGCTCCCGCCGCAGCCCGGTCCGCGGAGGTCGAGGCGATGCGAGCCGGCTGCGAGACCTCCGGCGCCTCGGAGGTCTTCGTCACCGACGACGCCGACGAGGGCGAGATGTTCGTCCAGGCCCGGCGCATCGCGTTCCCGGCCATCGAGGCCCGCGGGTCCCTCCTGCTCGAGGACGTCGGCGCGCCCGTGCCGCTGCTTCCCGAGCTGCTGGCGGCGGTCGCCGAGGTGGCGAGGAAGTACGACGTCGAGATCCCCGTCGTGGCGCACGCCGGCGACGGGAACACCCACCCGATCATCGTCTTCGACCCCACCGACGAGGAGGGCGAGGCCCGGGCGCGGGAGGCGTTCGCCGAGGTCATGCGCGCGGCGATCGCCCTCGGCGGCACCATCACCGGCGAGCACGGTGTGGGGCGCACCAAGAAGGCCGCGCTCCCCGACCAGCTCGGCCCCGACGTCATGGCGCTCTCCCGCAGGGTCAAGGACGCTCTCGATCCCGAGGGGATCCTCAACCCGGGCGCGGTCTTGTAGTTTCGGGCGCATGAGCACTCCCGCACCCGGAACCTTCGCCGCCCCCGTCGTCGAGCGCCGGCTGTTCGGGCCCGGCCCGTCCAACCCCTACCCGGAGGCGACGGCCGCGCTGTCGCTCCCCCTGCTCGGCCATCTCGACCCGGCGTTCCTCGAGATCATGGACGACACCTGCGAGGACCTGCGAACGGTCTGGGGCACCCGCAACGCCCGCACCCTCCCGATCAGCGCGACCGGCTCGGCAGGCATGGAGGCGGCCTTCGTCAACAGCGTCCGCCCCCGCGACGTCGTGGTGGTCGCGGTCAACGGCCTCTTCGGCCAGCGGATGTGCGACGTGGCCGCGCGGTGCGGCGCCGAGGTCGTCGCCGTGGAGCACGAGTGGGGCACGCCGGTCGACCCGCAACGGGTGGCCGACGCACACCCGAGCCCCGCGGTCATCGCGGCCGTCCACGCCGAGACCTCCACCGGCGTCCGCTCCGACATCGCCGCGCTCGGCGAGATCAAGGGTGACGCGCTGCTGATCACCGACGCGGTCACCTCCATCGGCGGCATCGAGCTCCGGTCGGACGACTGGGGGGTCGACGTCGGGTACGCCGGGACGCAGAAGTGTCTCGGGGTGGCCCCGGGTCTCGCGCCGTTCACGATCAACGACCGCGCCTGGGAGCGGCGGGTGGAGAAGCCCCAGTCGTGGTACCTCGACCTCGGCCTCCTCGGCGGGTACGCCGGAGCCGGCCAGCAGCACGGGTCGGGCGGGCGGACCTACCACCACACCGCCCCCGTCGCGATGGTCGCGAGCCTCCACGCCGGTCTGCGCCGGATCCTCGACGAGGGCCTGGAGGACGTCTGGGCCCGGCACGAGGAGGCGGGGCGGATCCTCCAGACCGGCCTGCAGGAGCTGGGGCTCGACCTGTTCGCCGCCGAGGGCCACCGCCTCCCGGAGCTCACGACGGTCCGCGTGCCCGACGGCGTGGACTCCGCCGCCGTACGCCGGTATCTCCTCGAGCGCCACAACCTCGAGATGGGAGCCGGTGCCGGGGAGTACGCCTCGACGGTGTGGCGGATCGGCCTCATGGGTCACAACGCCCGTCCCGACGCGGCCCTGCTCGCGCTCGCGGCGCTGGAGGACGCGCTCAAGGCAGTCGGCTGACCGTCCCCGGCTCAGACGCGGCTGGGCCCCGGGTCGAGCGCGGCGAGCGCCATCTCCTCGAGCATCGAGCGCATCTGGTCCTCCGACAGCAGAGCGCTGTGGGGCGTGGAGTTGAGCAGCCCGAACACCGCGTGCGCCATGGCGCGCGCCCGGTCGGCGGGCAGGCCGCGATGGATCTCGCGCAGCTGTTCGACCCACAGCTCGACGTACCGGCGCTGGAGGTCGCGCACCCGTTCGCGGGCCTCCTCGGGGAGCGAGGCCCAGTCGCGGTCCTGGACGATGATGAGGGCCTTGTTGGTCAGCGCGAAGTCGATGTGCCAGTTCACGAGTGCGTGCAGCGCCTCGCGAGGGCCCTCGGCCTCCCGCACCCGTTCCCGGCCGACCGCGAGGAGCTCCTCGCTGATCGAGACCAGCATCTCGGCGAGCATCGCGTCCTTGGACGTGAAGTGCCGGTAGAGCGCGGGCCCGGAGATCCCGCAGGCGGCGCCGAGGTCGGCCACCGAGACGCCGTGGAAGCCCCGCTCGGCGAAGAGGCCCGCCGCGGTGGCGAGGATCTGCTCTCGACGGCTGCTCACAGAGCAAAGGTTAGTGACCGTTCACGTGCTGATCAATTACCAGGGGATGTCGACGTTCTGTGTCTCCCCATGGTGATATCACCGTGGGAGGAGACAGATCTCCTGCATCCCTTGGTAATTGGTCCGGGTGGACGTGGAGGTTAACGATCGCTAACATCGGGCGGGACCGACGATGGAGGTGACTGTGGGCGCGACGGAGATGCGGGACCTGGTCGAGGACCTGCGACAGCGTCAGGCACGAGCTCGGGAGGGCGGGTCCGAGGCGGCCCGTGCGAAGCACCTCGAGCGCGGCAAGCTGCTCGCCCGTGAGCGCGTCGACCGGCTGCTCGACCCGGGCAGCCCCTTCCTGGAGCTGAGCCCGCTCGCGGCGACCGGGATGTACGACGACGCGGTCCCCTCGGCCGGGATCGTGACCGGCATCGGGCGGGTCAGCGGCCGCGAGTGCGTGATCGTCGCGAACGACGCCACCGTCAAGGGCGGCACGTACTACCCGGTCACGGTCAAGAAGCACCTTCGCGCGCAGGAGGTCGCGCGCGCGAACCGGCTGCCGTGCATCTACCTCGTCGACTCGGGCGGGGCGTTCCTCCCGATGCAGGACGAGGTCTTCCCCGACAAGGAGCACTTCGGCCGGATCTTCTTCAACCAGGCCAACCTCTCGGCCCAGGGCATCCCCCAGGTCGCGGCGGTCATGGGCTCCTGCACCGCGGGTGGCGCGTACGTCCCCGCGATGTCGGACGAGTCCGTGATCGTCAAGGAGCAGGGCACGATCTTCCTCGGCGGGCCGCCGCTGGTGAAGGCCGCCACGGGCGAGGTCGTCACGGCCGAGGAGCTCGGTGGCGGCGACGTCCACGCCCGCAGGTCCGGCGTCGTGGACCACCTCGCCGCCGACGACGCGGAGGCGCTCGCCATCGTCCGCTCGATCGTCGCCACCTTCGAGCGGGTCGGCACCGGCCCGGGCGCCGTCACGGGCCAGGTCCTCGAGCAGCAGACCCCCGAGGAGCCGGTGGACGACCCGGAGGGGCTGTACGACGTCGTGCCGACCGACTCGCGCACCCCCTACGACGTGCGCGAGGTCATCACCCGCGTCGTCGACGGCTCCCGGTTCCACGAGTTCAAGGCGCTCTACGGCGAGACGCTGGTCTGCGGCTTCGCGAGGATCTGGGGCTACCCGGTCGGGATCGTCGCGAACAACGGCATCCTCTTCAGCGAGTCCAGCCTCAAGGGCGCCCACTTCATCGAGCTGTGCAACCAGCGAGGCATCCCCCTGGTCTTCCTCCAGAACATCACCGGCTTCATGGTCGGCCGGGAGTACGAGAACGGCGGCATCGCCCGCGACGGGGCCAAGCTGGTCACGGCGGTCGCCTGCTCCGTCGTACCCAAGTTCACCGTCGTCATCGG
>Ga0208537_1000047_pt1 | contig 19180 bp, 17 predicted proteins | sample MayberrySE_TuleA_FD_185672 | JGI IMG/M metagenome (GOLD analysis project Ga0208537, IMG submission 185672) | Natural and restored wetland microbial communities from the San Francisco Bay, California, USA, that impact long-term carbon... | ecosystem: Environmental > Terrestrial > Soil > Wetlands ...
CGGCGAGGTACTTCCAGCCTCCGAGGCCGGGACGGACCTCCTCGACCCGGGACGAGAGCATCACGGCGATGAGGGCGGCCACGAGCAACCACGACGAGCCGACGAGTACGTCGACCCCGCCGATCTGCCCGATCCGCCACGTGCCGGGTGGGCGCTTCGCGGCCCCGCCTGGTCGTCCTGTCGTCTGCTCCACGGCACCACGCTATCTCGCGCCCTGTCCGAAAAGTGTCGGCCCTCTCGCCTAGGGTTCTCGACATGACCCAGGACGTGGAAGGCAGGACCTCTGTCGACGGGGTCGAGGTGCTCGGCTCGCTCTCACCGAGCCGCGCCGGCGACTTCATGACGTGTCCGTTGCTCTACCGCTTCCGCACCGTGGACCGGCTGCCCGAGCCGTTCTCGCCCGACGCCGTTCGCGGGACGGTCGTGCACAAGGTGCTCGAGGACCTCTTCGACCTGCCGGCCCCCCGTCGCACTCCCGGCCAGGCAGCCGAGCTCCTCCAGCCCGCCTGGGAGTCGGTGCTCGAGGCCGACCCGGAGATCGCCGAGATGTTCGGCGAGGAGGGCCCTGAGGTCGGCGCCTGGCTGGCCTCGTGCCGAGACTCTCTCGAGCGGTACTTCGCCCTCGAGGACCCCACGCGGCTCGAGCCGGCCGAGCGCGAGCTCTACGTCGAGACGCTGCTCGAGTCCAAGCTTCTTCTCAGGGGCTTCGTGGACCGCGTCGACGTCGCGCCCACTGGCGAGATCCGCGTGGTCGACTACAAGACCGGCAAGGCGCCGCCTCCCGCTTTCGAGGCGAAGGCGCTGTTCCAGATGAAGTTCTACGCCCTCGTGATCTGGCGCACCCGTGGCGTGGTCCCCGCCATGCTCCAGCTGATCTACCTCGGCAGCGGCGAGCTCCTGCGCTACTCCCCCGACGAGGCCGACCTGCGCGCCACCGAGCGGAAGGTGGAGGCGCTGTGGAAGGCGATCTCGCTCGCGGAGCGCACCGGCGACTGGCGTCCCCGGCGCAGCGCACTCTGCGGCTGGTGTGCCCACCAGGCCCTGTGCCCGGAGTTCGGCGGCACCCCGCCCGAGCTTCCCGTGCTCCAGATCGGCGCTACGACTCCTGGACCTGGACCTGCGGTTCGAAACTGAGCGCCGCGTCGGCGGCAGTGACCTCGCGAGCCGTGATCTTCCCCGCCTCGATCTCCTCGGCCCAGTGGCAGGCGACACGGTGACCGGCGCGCAGCTCGCGCAGCTCGGGCCGCTCTGTGTCGCAGCGCGTCTCCTGCCGGAACGGGCACCGCGTGTGGAAGCGGCAGCCGTTCGGCGGGTTCGCCGGCGAGGGTAGGTCGCCGGTGAGCAGGATCCGCTCGCGCGTCTCCTCGACGACCGGGTCGGGCACGGGCACCGCGGACATCAACGCCTTGGTGTAGGGGTGCATCGGCTCGTTGTAGAGCTCGTCGGAGTCGGCGTGCTCCACGATCCCGCCGAGGTACATCACCGCCACCTCGTCCGACACGTGCCGGACCACCGCGAGGTCGTGGGCGATCACGAGATAGGTCAGACCGAGGTCGTCCTGGAGCTCTTCGAGCAGGTTCAGCACCTGAGCCTGGATCGACACGTCGAGCGCCGAGACCGGCTCGTCGGCGATGACGAACGCGGGCTCCATCGCGATGGCCCGGGCGATGCCGATCCTCTGCCGCTGCCCGCCGGAGAACTCATGGGGGTACTTCCGGGCTGCGGACGCTGGGAGGCCCACCTTCTCGAGGAGCTCGCGGACCCTGGTCTCGCGGTTGTACTCGATGCCGTGCTCGCGCAGAGGCTCGGTGAGGATCGTCTCGATGCTCTGTCGCGGGTTGAGACTGGCCAACGGGTCCTGGAAGACCATCTGCATGTTCTGGCGCTCCCTGCGGAGATCCTCACCCTTCAGCGTGGCGACGTCGACTCCGTCGACCCACACGCTCCCCTCGGTGACCGGCACCAGTCTGAGGATCGCACGCCCCAACGTCGACTTCCCGCAGCCGGACTCCCCGACCAGGCCGAGCGTGGTGCCCCGCTTGATCTCCAGGTCAACACCGTCGACCGCGTACACGTAGCCGGTCGTCCGCGACAGGAAGGCTCCCCCGCGAATCGGGAAGTGCACCTTCAGCCCCCGGACGGACACCAGGGCGTCGTCGGTCTTGGGGTCGGGGGTCTCAGGACTCTCAGAAGTCTCGGGACTCTGTGCGGTCACGGGGTCACCGCCTCCGTTCTCTGGTCTGCGGAGAGTGGGTTGTGGCAACGCAGCTCACGGTCACCGTCGGGGCGCAGCTCCGGCGGATCAGTGGCGCATCTCTCGACGGCGTTGCCGCAACGCGGCGCGAAAGCACACCCCCGCGTCCACGGGAGGACGTTCGTGGGGGATCCCGGGATCGGCTTCAGAGGCGCCCCGCGTGGCGAGTCGAGACGTGGCACGCTCTCGAGCAGCCCTCCGGTGTAGGGGTGGCGGGGGTTGCCGAAGAGCACCCGGCGCGTCGCCGACTCCACGATGCGACCGGAGTACATGACGTTGACCTTGTCGCACAGCCCGGCCACGACCCCGAGGTCGTGCGTGATCATCAACAGCGCGGCACCGGTGTCCGCGACGAGCTCCTTGAGTAGCTCCAGGATCTGCGCCTGGATGGTGACGTCCAGGGCTGTGGTCGGCTCGTCGGCGATCAGGAGCCGCGGCTCGCAGGCCAACGCGATCGCGATCAGCATCCGCTGTCGCATGCCGCCGGAGAGCTGGTGGGGGTACTCGCCGAGCCGACGCTTCGGGTCGGGGATCCCGACCCTTACGAGGAGGTCACCCGCGCGGGCCGAGGCATCCTTCTTGCTCAGCTCGAAGTGCCGGCGGAGGACCTCGGTGATCTGGATGCCGATCGGGACGACCGGGTTGAGGGAGGTCATCGGGTCCTGGAAGACCATCGCGATGTCGCGACCCCGGATGCCCGACATCTTCCGCGGCGGCCAGCCCAGGATGTTCTCGTCGTTGTAGCGGACCTCGCCCGAGGTGCGGACTCCCCGCTTGGGCAGGAGCCCCATGATCGCGAGCGAGGTGACGGACTTGCCGCTGCCGGACTCCCCCACCAGACCGATGTGCTCGCCGGGACGGATGTCGAAGGACACCTCGTCGACGGCACGGACCTCCTTCTGGCCACGAACACCGAAGGTGACGGCGAGGTCACGCACGGAGAGGAGTGTCCCGTCGTCGTTGAGCGCTCCCCTGCGCGTCGTCTCGGTCGCCGGGGTGGAGGAGTCCACGAAGTCTGCGGTCACGGTCATCGCCTCGTTCGGGGGTCGAGGGCCTCACGCATGGCCTCACCGAGCAGCGTGAAGCCGAGCGCGGTGATGGCGATCGCGGTGCCGGGGAGGAGAGCCAGCTGCGGCGCGGCGTCGAAGCGGTCCTGCGCTGCGACGAGCATGCGCCCCCACTCGGCCACGGCCGGGTCGCCGTCACCGAGCCCGAGGAAGGACAGGGCGGCGACCTCGATGATCGCAGTGGCGAGGTTCAAGGTGGCCTGCACGATGGTTGGCCCCACCGAGTTGGGGAACACGTGGCCCATGATGATCTTGCGCTTGCGGATACCCAGGGCGTCGGCGGCCAGCACGTAGTCGCTCTTGTTCTGCGACAGCATGGAGCCACGCAGCAGCCGGGCGAAGATCGGCACCTGGGCGACGCCGATGGCGATCATGACGGAGTAGGCGTTCTGCCCCAACACGGCCGCGATGCTGACCGCGAGCAACAGACTGGGGATCGACAGCATGATGTCGACGACGCGCATGATGATCGTGTCGACCTTGCCCCCGAGCCCGCCGGCGAGGAGGCCGAGGAACGCTCCTACTGTCAGGCCGATGATGGTGGAGACGACGCCGTACACCAGGGACTGGCGCGCACCGTAGAGCATCTGGGTGTAGAGGTCCGAGCCGAAGCGGTCGAGGCCGAGGCGGTGCTCCTCGCTCGGCCCGGGGACATCTGTCGGCGTCACCTGCCCGGACCACTGGGTCGACGCCGGCTCGTACGGGGTCAGGAGTGGCGCGATGATCGCGATGACCACGAACGCCAGGACGATGAGCGCACCGGCGATCGCCGTGGGGTTACGGCGCAGCCGCTGCCAAGCGCCTCGCCACAGGCTCAGACCGCGGGTGTCCTCCTCGAGGGCGCCCGGCACCGGAGCCTCGGTGTGACCCCCGACCGGACCGTGCGAGGGAGGAAGAGGGATCGTCATGAGACACGCACCCGGGGGTCGATGACGCCGTAGGAGACGTCGACGGCAAGGTTGATCAGCGCGTAGATGATGGCGATGAAGAGGATGTAGCCCTGCAGCACCGGGTAGTCACGGCTGCCGATGGCATCGAAGAGATACTGCCCCACCCCGTTGAACGCGAAGACCGTCTCTGTCAGCACCGCACCTGAGAAGAGCAGTCCGGCTTGAAGTCCGATGGTCGTCACCACGGGCAGGAGCGCGTTGCGAAGGATGTGCCGTCGGCTGATCACCGCCGAGGAGAGCCCCTTCGACTCAGCTGTGCGGACGTAGTCCTCGTTGACGACCTCCGCCACCGAGGCCCGCGTGATGCGGACGATGATGGCGAGCGGGATGGTTGCCAGCGCGAGCGCCGGCAGGACCAGGTGGAGAACGGCGTCCCAGGCGGCGTCCCACTCACGAGTCAGGATGCCGTCGAGGACGTAGAAGTCCGTGATGTGTGTCGCGTTGATGCGTGCATCCTGTCTCCCGGTCGTGGGGAGCCAGCCCAACCAGTCGGCGAAGACCAGCTTCAGAAGGATCGCGAGGAAGAAGACCGGCGTCACGACCCCGAGGAGCGAGGTGGAGACGACGGCGGTGTCGATAGGACTGCCCTGGTGCCGCGCCGCGAGGTATCCCAGGGGGACGCCGACCACGACAGCGATCATCAGGGCCGTAATACCGAGCTCGAGTGTCGCCGGGAAGCGGTCGAAGAAGCTCTCCACCACCGGCTGACCGGTCTTGATCGAGTCGCCGAAGTCGCCACTGAGCAGTGCCTTGACGTAGAGGAAGTACTGCGTCAGCAGCGGCTCGTCGAACCCGTAGAGCTCACGGACGCGCGCGATGCCCTCCGGCGTCGCCTTCTCGCCGAGCAGCGACCGGGCTGGGTCGCCCGGTAGCGCCCTCACCCAGGCAAACAGCAGGATCGAGAGGCCGACGAGCACTGGCACCATGAGGGCCAGCCGCCGGAGGACAAAGCGCAGCATCCTTGAGGCTCATCCGTTCTTGTCAGCAGTCGAGCAGGACCGGTCAGGAAGGGCTAGGTCACTCCTCGATCGTGACCGTGTTGAAGACCTCGTCGTTGACCGGGCTCTGCTGGAATCCCTCCACGCCGGGCGCGAACGCGAGCGACGGCACGGGGTGGGCGATCGGGACACCGGGGAGGAACTCCATGATCTGGACGTTGAGGTCCTCGTAGAACGGGGTCTGCTCCTCCGCGGTCGGGATCCCGCGCGCCTCAGTGACCGCGGAGAAGATCTCCTCGTTCTTGAAGCCCCACTCCGGGTTCTCGGCCCCGAAGAAGACGCCGACGAAGTTGTCGGAGTCGTTGTAGTCACCGGTCCAGCCGAGCAGGTGGATGCCGTGGTTCGCCGAGCCCGCGATCTTGTCGAGGTAGTCGGGGTCCCAACGGTCCGCGACCGGCTTCACCTTGAGGCCCACGGCCTCGAGCTGAGAGCGGATCACGTTGAACGTGTCCTCCGGCGAGGGCATGTAGGGACGGCTCACGTCGGTCGGGTAGTTGAACTCGATCGTGGCACCCTCGGCACCCGCCTCGGCCAGCAGCTGCTTGGCCTTCTCCGGGTCGAAGTCGTAGGTCGGCACCTCGTCGGTCCAGCCGTTGACGAGCTCGGGCATGAACTGGGTCGCGACCGGGGTGCCCTCCGGCAGCGAGGCGCTGACGACCTCGTCCTTGTTGATCGCGTGGGCGATCGCCTGACGGACGCGGATGTCGTCGAGCGGCTTGGTCTTCTGGTTCATGCCGAGGTAGAGGATGTTGAAGGCGTCGCGGTTGACGATCTGGAACCCGGCGTCCTCGAGCGGCTGGATGTCCGCGGGACCGACCAGGTCGAACCCGTCGATCTCACCGTTCTCGAGAGCCGTGGCACGAGCCTTCGGGTCGGCGATGGCGACGAACGCGATCTCGTCGATCTTGGCCTTCTCACCCCAGTAGTCGTCGTTGGCCGACAGCGTGACCTGCTTGCCACGCTCCCACGACTCGAAGACGAACGGACCGGTGCCGACCGGGTTGCCCGTGGAGTACTCGGTGGTCCGCGGGTCGGCCTTGGAGTCGTCCTGGAACTTCTCCAGAGCGGTCGGGCTCTGCATGGAGAAGGCCGGCAGCGACATCGCGGGGATGAACCCGGCGAAGGGCTCCTTGATCTTGATGGTGACCTTGTCCTCGCCCTCAGCGGTGCACGAGTCGTAGATCGCCGCGTCCGCCTTCTCGCCGGTGGCGAAGCCGCGGAAGAGCTTCTGGTAGTAGTAGGTCAGAGCGTCGCTCTGGGCCGACTCCGGCATGTTGTACCAGCGGTCGAAGTTGAAGCAGACCGCCTCCGCGTTAAAGTCCGTGCCGTCCTGGAACTTGACGCCCGTCTCGAGCGTGAAGTCGTAGGTCAGGCCGTCCTCGCTCGTCTCCCACGACTTCGCGAGGAGCGGGGCAGGGTCCGCGGTCCCGGGCTTGGTGCCGACGAGGCCCTCGAAGATCTGACGGTTGACACGGAAGCTCTCGCCGTCCTGTGCAAAGAAGGGGTCGAGCGTCACCGGCTCCGCGGCGCCCGCGAAGACGAGGGTGCCACCCGTGGCCTCACCGTCGCCACCGCCACCGCCCTCGCGCTCGCTCTCTGCGCAGCCGCTGAGCACGAGCGCGGCGCTGATCAGGGCGGCCGTGCCTAGCGCACGGCCTCGCTTGAATCTGGTGTTCACATTCCACCTCACTGTTGCGTGCCCCCACACGGATGTCAGGGCGGATCGGGTGGACCTTACTCCCCCGTCACATCGCCCGGAAACGACCTACACACCCCTTGAGGTCGCAATATCGCAACAATCAAGCAGGAAGTGGTGCCGGAAGGGTGGAATATGCGAGTCCGTCCAGGCTTGGAAGGAAGACCCGCCTCGGTCCTGGGAGCACGGGGACGTGGTTGGGGACGACCAGCACCGTGCAGCCGGCAGCCTCCGCTGACCGGGCGCCGGTGTTCGAGTCCTCGACGGCCAGCGTGCGCGCCGGATCGACCCCTAGGATCGCTGCGGCCTTCTGGTAAGGCTCCGGATCCGGCTTTCCCTTGGTGACTGCGTCACCGGTCACCACGACCTCGAAGGTCCCCTCCGGCAACCCGGCCAGGATCGGCGCCACGAAGCGTCGGTAGGACATGGTGACGAGGGCGCATCGCACGCCGTTCGCACGGAGGTCGGCGAGGAGGTCCACTGCGCCCGGACGCCACGGCACCCTCCGTTCGACGTGCGCGACCACGAGGTCGAGCAGCTCCTCGACGATGTCAGCAGGCTCGCGGTCGATCCCCCCGTGCTCGCGGATGTAGCGACCCGACTCGATGAGGTCGTTGCCCACGAGGTTCAGCGCGTGCTCGGTGCTCCACTTCCCGCCGTACCTCTCGACGAGCTCGAACTCGGACTCGATCCAGTAGGGCTCGGTGTCGACGAGGGTGCCGTCCATGTCCCACAGGACGGCCTCGGCCTGCTCCCCCACGCTCAGTCCTCGGGTTCGTAGCCGAGGTTCGGCGACAGCCAACGCTGGGCCTCGGCCAGGGTCCACCCCTTCCGGCGGGCGTAGTCCTCCACCTGGTCGCGGGAGATCCGCCCGACGACGAAGTACTGAGACTGAGGATGGGAGAAGTACCAGCCGCTCACTGCGGCACCGGGCCACATCGCCATCGACTCCGTCAGCTCGATGCCCGTGCTCGCCTCCACGTCGAGGAGGTCCCACAGGACCGCCTTCTCCGTGTGCTCGGGGCACGCCGGGTATCCCGGTGCGGGCCGGATCCCCTGGTAGCGCTCCTTGATCAACGCGTCGTTGTCGAGATCCTCGTCGGAGGCGTAACCCCAGAACTCCCGGCGAACGCGCTCGTGGAGCCGCTCGGCGAAGGCCTCGGCCAGCCTGTCCGCGAGAGACTCCAGCAGGATCGCGCTGTAGTCGTCGAGACGCTCCTTGAACTCCGCGATCTTGTCGGCCGAGCCCAGACCCGCTGTCACCGCGAACGCGCCGACGTAGTCGTGCAGGCCGGTGTCCTTGGGGGCCACGTAGTCGGCCAGGGAGCGGTTCGGCACGTTCTCGCGGTGCTCGCCCTGCTGCCGCAGGTGCTCGAGCCGGGCGCGGACCTCGCCCCGGGACTCGTCGGTGTAGACCTCGATGCTGTCGTGGTCCACGGCGTTCGCGGGGAAGAGCCCCACCACGGCGTTCGCGGTCAGCCAGCCCTCCTCCACCACCCGGTCGAGCATGTGCTGGGCGTCCTCGAAGAGCTTGCGCGCGGCCTCACCCGACGAGGGGTTGTTGAGGATGTCGGGGAAGCTGCCCTTCATCTCCCACGCGTTGAAGAAGGGCTGCCAGTCGATGTAGTCACGCAGCTCTGCCAGCGGGTAGCCCTCGAAGACGCGCACGAACGGCGTGTCGCCGTCCATGGCGGCGGGGCGGGGTGGCCGGTAACCCTCCCACTCCACGGGCGTGCGGTTCTCCCGCGCCCTCTGCAGCGAGAGCATCGGCCGGTCGTTCCTCTTCTGCGCGTGGCGGCGGCGGATCGAGTCGTAGTCGGCCTCGACGTCGGCGAGCAGCTGTGGCCGCTGCTCGTCCGAGAGCAGGGCTGCAGCAACAGGCACCGAGCGAGACGCGTCCTTCACCCACACGACGGGTCCGTGGTACTTCGGGGAGACCTTCACGGCGGTGTGCGCACGGGACGTGGTGGCGCCGCCGACCAGGAGCGGGATCTCGAAGCCCTGGCGCTCCATCTCGGAGGCGAAGCTCACCATCTCGTCCAGCGAGGGCGTGATGAGGCCGGAGAGCCCGACGATGTCGGCGCCGACCTCCTTGACCTTGTCGAGGATCTTCTGCGTCGGGACCATCACGCCGAGGTCGAAGACCTCGTAGTTGTTGCACTGCAGCACGACTCCGACGATGTTCTTGCCGATGTCGTGGACGTCGCCCTTGACGGTCGCCATGACGATCTTGCCGTTGCTTCGGCCGGCGTCCGCAGGGTCCTTCTCCGCCTCGATGTAGGGGATCAGGTGCGCCACGGCCTTCTTCATCACGCGCGCGGACTTCACCACCTGGGGCAGGAACATCTTGCCGGATCCGAAGAGGTCGCCCACGACGTTCATCCCGGCCATCAGTGGACCTTCGATGACCTCGATCGGGCGACCATCGCGCGCGGCGATCTCCAGCCGCAGCTCCTCGGTGTCCGCCTCCGCGAACTCGTCGATGCCCTTCACCAGGGCGTGGGTGATGCGCTCCTCGATCGGCAGGGAGCGCCAGGAGTCGTCGGGGCCCTGCGCCTGGCGGCCCTCGCCGTTGTACTCCTCGGCGATCGCGAGCAGCCTCTCGGTGCCCTCGGGGCGGCGGTTGAGTACGACGTCCTCCACACGTTCACGCAGCTCGGGGTCGATCTCGTCGTAGACCGCGAGCGCGCCCGCGTTGACGATGCCCATGTCCATCCCGGCCCGGATCGCGTGGTACAGGAAGACCGCGTGGATCGCCTCCCGGACCGGGTTGTTGCCCCGGAAGGAGAAGGAGACGTTCGAGACCCCGCCGGAGACCAGCGCTCCGGGGAGGTTCTCCTTGATCCAGCGGGTGGCCTCGATGAAGTCGACGCCGTAGTTGGCGTGCTCGTCGAGGCCCGTCGCGATCGCGAAGATGTTCGGGTCGAAGATGATGTCGGTCGGCTCGAAGCCCACCTCCTGCGTGAGCAGGTCGTAGGCCCTGCGGCAGATCGCGGTCCGTCGCTCGAGGGTGTCTGCCTGGCCGTCCTCGTCGAAGGCCATGACGACCACGGCTGCGCCGTACTTGCGGCACAGGCGGGCCTGCTCGAGGAACGCGGCCTCGCCCTCCTTCATCGAGATCGAGTTGACCACGGCCTTGCCCTGGATGCACTTGAGGCCGGCCTCGATGACCTCCCACTTGGAGGAGTCCACCATGACCGGCACGCGGGAGATGTCGGGCTCGGCGGCGATCAGCTTGGTGAAGCGGTCCATCGCCTCGACGCCGTCGATCATCCCTTCGTCCATGTTGACGTCGATGATCTGGGCGCCGGCCTCGACCTGCTGCCGCGCCACGGCGAGGGCCGCGTTGTAGTCGCCCTCCTTGATCAGGCGTCGGAAGCGCGCCGACCCGGTGATGTTCGTGCGCTCGCCGACGTTGACGAACAGCGAGTCCGGCGTGATGTTGAGCGGCTCGAGGCCCGACAACCTGCACGCGGGCTCGTGCTCCGTGGGCACGCGGGGGGCGCTGCCCCGGACGGCACGGGCGACGGCTGCAACGTGCTCGGGCGTGGTGCCGCAACAACCGCCGACCAGGTTGACCAACCCGCTCTCGGCGAACTCCCCGATGATTGCCGCGGTCTCCTCGGCCGCCTCGTCGTACTCCCCGAAGGCGTTCGGCAGGCCGGCGTTGGGGTACGCGGAGACGAAGCAGTCCGCGAGGCGGGCCAGCTCGGCGAGGTAGGGCCGCATCTCCTTGGCGCCGAGGGCGCAGTTCAGACCCACGGCCAGTGGTCGGGCGTGCCGCACGGAGTTCCAGAACGCCTCGGTCACCTGCCCCGACAGCGTGCGACCCGACGCGTCGGTGATGGTCCCCGACACGACCACGGGCCAGCGCCGCCCGCGCTCCTCGAAGAGGGTCTCGAGCGCGAAGATCGCCGCCTTGGCGTTGAGGGTGTCGAAGATCGTCTCCACGAGCAGCAGGTCTGCTCCCCCGTCGACCAGGCCGCGGGCCTGCTCCAGGTAGGCCTCGACCAGCTCGTCGTAGGTGATGTTGCGCGTGCCGGGGTCGTTGACGTCCGGTGAGATCGACGCGGTCCGGTTGGTGGGCCCGAGCGCGCCGGCGACGTATCTCGGCCGGCTCGGGTCCTGCTCGGTGACGTCGTCGCAGGCGGCACGCGCCAGCTGCGCGGAGACGAGGTTCATCTCGTAGGCGAGGTCCTCCATGCCGTAGTCGGCGAGGGAGATCCGCTGCGCGTTGAAGGTGTTGGTCTCGACCATGTCGGCGCCGACCCGGAGGTACTCCTCGTGGATCGCGCGCACCAGGTCAGGCCTGGTGAGGCTCAGGAGGTCGTTGTTGCCCTTGAGGTCCGAGGGCCAGTCGGTGAAACGGTCACCGCGGTAGTCGGCCTCCTCGAGGCGGTGGTGCTGGATCCTCGTCCCCATCGCTCCGTCGAGCACCAGTATGCGGTCGCGGAGGAGAGCGGTGAGCTCCTCCGTGACGTCAGGACGGACCGTGGGGGGCAGGGTCACAGAACTCCTCTTGTCGGTAGGGCAGGTGGGTGCACCTCCTCACCAGGCTAGGCGCCGCCTGTGAACCGCTCCCCCTCGTCCGGATGGTGACACCCCCCGGTGACCCCGAACGTGCATCGCTGCGGTGCCCAGACACTACGCTGGGGAGGGTGATCGAGCTCGAAGAGGTACCCGACCTGGAGTCCCCCGTCCTGATCGCAGCCTTCGAGGGCTGGAACGACGCCGCGGACGCCGCCTCGGCGGTCGTGGACCACCTCCTCAAGGTCTGGGACGCGCGCGTCGTGGCTGCCATCGACCCGGAGGACTTCTACGACTTTCAGATGAACCGTCCGGTGGTCGGCACCAACGACGCCGGCATGCGCAAGATCACGTGGCCGTCGACGCAGCTGTCCATCGCGCGACCGCCGGGCGCGACCCGCGACGTGATCCTGCTGCGAGGCATCGAGCCCAACATGAGGTGGCGGCAGTTCTGCGCCGAGCTGCTCGCCGCGGCCGAGGAGCTCGGCACCGAGATGGTGGTGACCCTCGGCGCCCTCCTCGCGGACACCCCGCACACCCGTCCCATCCCGGTCAGCGGCACCGCCACCGAGCCCGAGCTCGCCGACCGGCTCAAGCTCGAGCAGTCGAACTACGAGGGTCCCACCGGGATCGTCGGGGTGTTCCAGGACGCCTGCGTGCAGCTCGACATCCCGGCGGTGTCGTTCTGGGCCGCGGTCCCCCACTACGTGGCCCAGCCGCCGTGCCCCAAGGCCACGATGGCGCTGATCGGCCAGATCGAGGAGCTGCTCGAGATCTCGATCCCGCTCGCCGACCTCCCCGAGGAGGCCCGTGCTTGGGAGCGCGGTGTCGACGAGCTCGCCGAGGAGGACGAGGAGATCGCCGACTACGTGCGCGCGCTGGAGGAGACCCGCGACACCGCGGAGCTCCCGGAGGCCAGCGGCGAGGCGATCGCCAGGGAGTTCGAGCGCTACCTCAAGCGACGCGAGACCGGGGACCAGTAGGCCTAGAGCCTGATCCCGAGGCGGGCGTCCAGCAGGTCGCACACGTCGCCGCAGCCCTCACCGTCGCCTTGGGCGGTCGTGGCCCAGACGTCGATCGCAGCGAGCGCGGCGGGGGCGTCCAGGTCGTTCGCCAGGTGCCGGCGTACCTCGGCCACGAGCCTCTCGGCGTCTGCCTCGCAGGCCCGGTCCGCGCCGGCGCGCCACTCGGCGAGGCGCGACTCAGCCCGTGAGAGGTCCTCGTCGGTCCACTCCCAGTCGCTGCGGTAGTGGTGGCCGAGCAGGGCGAGCCGGATCGCCATCGGGTCGGTGCCTGACTGCCGCAGCCGCGAGACGAAGACCAGGTTCCCCCGCGACTTCGACATCTTCTCGCCCTCGTAGGCGACCATGCCCGCGTGCATGTAGGCGCGTGCGAACGGTGCGCCGCCGGTCACGGCCTGGCCCTCGGACGCGCTCATCTCGTGATGGGGGAAGACCAGGTCGCTGCCACCGCCCTGCACGTCGAAGGCGGCGCCGAGGTACTCCAGCGCGATCGAGGAGCACTCGACGTGCCAGCCCGGGCGGCCCCGGCCGAGATCGCTGTCCCAGGCGGGCTCACCGGGTCGCTCTGCGCGCCACAGCAGCCAGTCGAGCGGATGCTTCTTGCCGGGGCGCTCGGGGTCACCACCACGGTCGGGGAAGATCTCGACCATCTGCTGCTCGCTGAGCCCGGACACACGCCCGAAGCGGGGGTCGGCCTGGGCCGAGAAGTACAGGTCGCCGTCGACCTCGTAGACGTAGCCCCGTTCACGCAGCCGCTTGATGAGCCGCACGGCGAGCGGGATCGACTCCACGGCGCCGATGTAGGCGTCCGGTGTCAGTGAACGCAGCGCCTCCATGTCGGCGCGGAAGAGCTCGGTCTGCTCCTCGGCAAGGTCGCGCCAGTCGGCGCCGGTGGCCGTGGCCCGCTCCAGCAAGGGGTCGTCGACGTCGGTGACGTTCTGGACGTAGCGCACGGCGTGGCCCGCGTCGCGCCAGGCGCGGTTGAGAAGGTCGAAGGCGACGTAGGTGGCCGCGTGCCCCATGTGGGTGGCGTCGTAGGGGGTGATGCCGCAGACATAGAGGCGAGCAGTGCCCTCAGGGCTGGTCTCCTCGACCGCTCCGGTGGCGGTGTCGAAGATGGAGACCACGGGCCCGGGCCCGAACTTCTCGAGCGAGGGGACGTCCGGGCTCTGCCATGCGCGCATGCTCGAAAGCCTAGCCAACCGTGGTCAGAACGCGGGCCACGGGATTGCCGGCCACTCCCCGGACGGGAGCGGCATCCGGTTTGCGGCGAGCAGCTCCTCGCACCGCTCCCGCAGCGCCCCGACCTCGTCAGGCGTCAGCCTCCGGTCGAGGGCCGACCTCAGCGCCCCGCCCGGGGCGGCGAGCTCCGCGGCGAGGCGCGAGAGCGCAGCTCGCTCGTCCTCGCGCAGCGGCAGCGTCGCCCAGCCCCAGAGCACCGTGCGCAGCTTGGGGTCGACGTGGAAGCACACCCCGTGGTCGACGCCGTACCGGTGCCCGTCGGCCATGGCCAGCACGTGCCCGCCCTTGCGGTCGGCGTTGTTCACGAGGGCGTCGAAGACCGCCATCCGGTGCAGCGCAGGTGTGTTCTCGTGCACGAGGGACACCGGGCGCCCCTCGCCGTCGGCGGCGTCGAGGACGTGGAGGCACCCCTTGGGAACCTCACCCACCGGAACGACGTCGACGGGGTTCTGCCTCTCGTCCGGCTCCCGCCAGACCTGCACCATGCCCGGCCCGAGCGGCCCCTCGCGCTCGATCGTCAGGGGCACGACATCCCAGCCCAGGGCCTCGGAGACCAGGTACGCCGCGACCTCCCGGCCGGCCAGCGTCCCCTCGGGGAAGTCCCACAGCGGCCGCTCGCCGGAGACCGGCTTGTAGACGCACCGGACGCTGCGCCCGTCCGACGATGCGGCGGCGACGAGCGTGACGTTCGACGCAGGGAGGATCCGCCCGCGGATCTCGAGCTCGCCGTCACGGAGGACGGCGAGCTCTTCCTCGCCGGTCACACGCTGGTGCGCCGGAAGCCGTTGGCGCGCGGGCACAGGTGGCCCTCCGGGTCGAGCGGCCCTCCGCAGAACGGGCAGGGCTGTCGCCCCGCGGCGACGACGGCCTGCGCACGCTTGCTGAACGCGCGAGCCAGGCCGGCCGGCATGCGGACGACGAACAGCTCCTCGGGCTCGGGCTCCTCGATCTCCTCCTCCGGCTGGTCCGGGGCGACGACCGACTCCTCGGTGAAGGGGAACACCTCCACCACGATCCGCTGGTCGGCGGCGTCCCACGACAGGGTCATCGTGCCGGCCCGGAACTCCTCGACGATCGGCTGCTCGAGCGGTTCGTTGTCCTCGAGGTCGAGCGGGGCCATCGCGGGGACGGCGCCCTCGCCAGCGCGCGCGTCCATCACCTCGTCGAGCAGCTCGTCGATCCGGGTGGCGAGGACCGAGACCTGCTGCTTCTCCAGTGCGACGCTGGTGACCCTCGTGCCGGCTCGTGCCTGGAGGAAGAACGTGCGCTGGCCTGGCTGACCGACCGTGCCGGCCACAAAGCGCTCCGGCGGGTCGTAGGAGTGGATGACGGGAGCCATGGTTCTGACCTTAGGGGGTCCGGCCACGGCGTCCGGCGCTCGTGTCCGCGCGGACGCTTCCCGCCCCGCCGCCGAGGGCCGCGTCGCTGTCGTGACGGCCGTGCCGCGTCCTCTTCCTGGGGGGCTTGAGGCCGCTCATGTCACCGGCGACCGAGTTCACCGAGAGCACGAAGGGGCGCAGTGGGGTGTAGCGCACCACCGACAGCGATGCGGGGTCGACCGCGATCCGCTGGAAGAGGTCGAGGTGCATGCCGAGCGCGTCGGCGAGGACGGCCTTGATCACGTCGCCGTGAGTCACCGCCAGCCACACCGCGTCGGGGCCGTGCTCGACCTCCACGCGCGCGTCCCACTCCCTTGCTGCGGCGACGCTGCGGGCCATCATCTGTGCCATCGACTCGCCCTCGGGGAAGGTGACCGCTGAAGGATGCGCCTGGACGGTGGCCCACAGCGGCTCCTTGGCGAGCACCTCGAGCTCCTTGCCGGTCCAGCTGCCGTAGTCGCACTCGAGGAGGCGGCGCTCGGAGGTCACCTTCGCCGAGCCGTTCTGCAGGCGGCTGACCTCCCTGGCGGTCTCACGGCATCGCTCGAGCGGGCTCGTGACGATGGCCGCAAGGGCAAGGCCGGCGAGCCGCTCCCCCGCGTCCCTCGCCTGCTCGAGGCCGTGGTCGTCGAGACGCACCCCCCTGGTGCGCCCCGCGAGCACGCCCGTCGCGTTGGCCGTCGTACGTCCGTGTCTGGCCAGGATCACCGTTGCCATGAGAGTGACTCTAGAGGCCGTAACCTGACCCGCATGATCGTCGACTGCGCGTTGTACCGCGACGGTGTCCGTGTCCCCCTCGACGTGAGCAGCGACGACCTGGGAGCCGTTCGCGACGCCAGGCGCGGCGACGGCGACCTCGTGTGGGTCGGTCTGCACGAGCCCGGCCAGGAGGAGATGGGCCGGGTCGCGGAGCTGTTCGGGCTGCACCCGCTGGCGGTGGAGGACGCGCTGCACGCGCACCAACGGCCGAAGCTCGAGCGGTACGACGAGACGCTCTTCCTGGTCCTCAAGACCCTCTGGTACGTCGACGCGCGCGACGCCGTGGAGACCGGAGAGATCGCACTGTTCGTGGGCGGCGACTTCGTGGTCAGCGTGCGCCACGGCGAGGGCACCGAGCTGCACACGGCCAGGCGCGACCTCGAGCAGCGAGCCCATCTGCTGGGCCACGGCCCAGCGGCTGTCATCTACGCGATCTGCGACCGGGTCGTCGACGGCTACGAGGACGTCGCCGCCGAGGTCGAGATCGACGTCGACGAGGTGGAGGCTTCCGTGTTCTCGACCACTCGCAGCGACGACTCCGAGCGGATCTACGTCCTCAAGCGTGAGCTCTCCGAGATGCGGCGTGCCGTCAACCCCCTGAAGGACCCGATGAAGCGGTTCGCCGCCGGCCAGGTGGCGGGGGTCTCGGAGCAGTCCGCCCCGTTCTTCCGCGACGTCGCCGACCACCTCGTCCGGGTCTCGGAGACGATCGAGTCCCTGGACGGGCTGCTGTCGACGGCGTTCGACGCCCTCCAGGCCCGGATCAGCGTGCAGCAGAACGACGACATGCGGAAGATCTCCGCCTGGGTGGCGATCGCCGCGGTCAGCACGCTCGTGGCCGGTGTCTACGGCATGAACTTCGAGTACATGCCCGAGCTGCACTGGGACTACGGCTACTTCGTGGCCCTCGGTGTGATGGTCGTCGCCTCGGTGGCCCTCTACCGGCTGTTCAAGAAATCAGGCTGGCTCTAGCCCGGTGGGGTCAGGCGGCGAGGACCCCGAGGCTCAGCATCGTGAGAGTGAAGGTGCCGAGCGCGATCCGGTAGATCACGAACGGCAGGTAGGACCTGGTGCTGACGTAGCGCAGCAACCACGCGATCGCGGCGTACCCGACGACGAACGAGACCACGGTGGCGACGAAGGTCGGCCAGGGTCCGTAGATGTTCTCCCCGTGCGGGATCTCCGGAAGCTCGAAGAGGCCCGCCCCGACCACCGCGGGGATGGCGAGCAGGAACGCGTAGCGCGTCGCGGCCTCCCGGTCGTAGCCGAGGAAGCGGCCCATGCTGATCGTGGCTCCTGAGCGCGACACACCGGGGATGAGGGCCATCGCCTGCGCGAGGCCGAGAAGGACCGTGTGCTTGATGTTCATCTGCCGGATCGTGCGGTCGCTCTTCCCGACCCGGTCGGCGACACCGAGGATCACACCGAGGACGATCAGCGTGGTGCCGATGATCCAAAGGTTGCGGAAGTCGTTCTCGATGACGTCCTTGAGGGTGATGCCGAGCAGCACGATCGGCAGCGAGCCCACGATGATGAACCAGCCCATCCGGGCGTCGAGGTTGCCCCGCCAACGTGGGTCGACCAGCGAGCGGACCCACGCAGAGGCGATCCGCCAGATGTCCTTGCGGAAGTAGATGAGCACCGCGAGCTCGGTCCCGATCTGAACCACGGCGGTGAACGCCGCCCCCGGGTCGCCCCAGCCGAACAGCTCCGGGAAGATCCGCAGGTGCGCGCTGCTCGAGATCGGCAGGAACTCGGTGAGCCCCTGGAGCACACCGAGAAGGGCAGCCTGGAGGAAGTCGAGCACGGGGGTTCTCCTGAACGAGCGGACGGACCCGCCAAAGCCTACGCACCCGCTCTCCCGGCGAGGCGAGCACGTCCTGACCTGCGGGTCTGGATACCGTGTCCCCCATGCAGCAGAGGTTCCTGGGTCGTACCGGTCTGCGTGTCTCCCGGCTCGGGCTCGGCACGCTGACCTGGGGTCGTGACACCGACGAGCACGAGGCCCGCGACCAGCTCATCGCCTTCACCGAGGCCGGCGGGACGCTTCTCGACACAGCCGCAGGCTACGGCGACGGGGCGTCCGAGGAGCTCGTCGGGTCCCTCATCGGCGATGTCGTCGCGCGTGACGACATCGTGCTCGCGACGAAGGCGGGGATCAGCCGGGCGCGGGGGGTCCGTGAGACCAACGCCTCGCGCGGCTATCTGATCTCCACCCTCGACGCCTCCCTCAAGCGGCTCGGCGTCGACCACGTCGACCTGTGGCAGGTGCACACCTGGGTCGACGACACTCCCCTGGAAGAGACCCTCACGGCCCTGGACTTCGCCGTGACGAGCGGCCGCGCGTCGTACGTCGGGGTCTCCAACTACTCCGGCTGGCAGAGCGCCAAGGCCGCCACCTGGCAGGCCGCCGTGCCCGGCCGCGCGGTGCTCGCGTCGAACCAGGTGGAGTACTCCCTGGTCAACCGCTCCGCGGAGGCCGAGGTGATCCCGGCGGCCGAGCATCTCGGCCTCGGCGTCCTCCCGTGGTCCCCGCTCGGGCGTGGGGTGCTCACCGGCAAGTACCGCACCGGCACGCCCGCGGACTCCCGTGCGGCCTCACCGCACTTCTCGAACTTCGTCGGCACCTACCTCAACGACCGCAACGCCCGGATCGTCGAGGCGGTCGCCCGGGCCGCCGACGGCCTCAGCTGGTCCCCGCTCGAAGTGGCGCTGAGCTGGGTTCGGGACCGGCCGGGGGTGACCGCCCCGATCGTCGGTGCCCGCACGGCTGCGCAGCTGCGCGGCTCGCTGACCGTCGAGGAGTGCGAGCTCCCGGCCGAGATCGCCATCGCGCTCGAGGACGTCTCGGCACCCCCCATCTGAGGGAGACCGGTCGCACTCCTCACCGGGAGCGTGTCACGATGACTGCATGTCCCGTGCACCCATCGCCACGACGCCGAGACGTCGCGCTCTCAACCCAGGCGTGGAGTACGAGTTCGAGCGGCTGACGATCTCCCGGGACCTCTCCCGCAGCGCCGTCACGCGGATGCTCACCGACCGCGCCGAGCACGGAGGCTGGGAGCTCGAGCGCGTGCGCCTCTCCCCCGACGGCACGCGCAGGGTGGTGCTTCGCCGCAAGATCATCCGCCAGCAGCGGGTGCCCTACCTGATGTTCTGACCCCCCGGCGCGTCCACGTCCGACCGATACCCCTTGCCGGGCTCCGCCGGATTTGCGTAGGTTCTGTGAACCGGAGTTACAACCTCGGTTACCCAACCCAGGACACGCCCACAGTCCGTCAGGAGA
>Ga0208537_1000048_pt1 | contig 18973 bp, 15 predicted proteins | sample MayberrySE_TuleA_FD_185672 | JGI IMG/M metagenome (GOLD analysis project Ga0208537, IMG submission 185672) | Natural and restored wetland microbial communities from the San Francisco Bay, California, USA, that impact long-term carbon... | ecosystem: Environmental > Terrestrial > Soil > Wetlands ...
GACCCAGTCGTCCGGGGCGGTGTCGTGCCACAGGGACAGCGAGCGGTAGTCGCTCAGCGGACGCCCCAGGAGTAGGTCTGCTTGCGCAGCTTGAGGTACATGAAGGTCTCGGTCGACACGACGCCCTCGATGGTGCGGATCCGGTGGGACAGCACCTCCAGCAGGTGCTCGTCGCTCTCGCACACCACCTCGGCGAGGAGGTCGAAGGACCCCGCCGTGATCACGACGTAGTCGACCTCCTCCATCTTCGCGAGCTGGTCGGCGATCGGCTCGAGCTCGCCCTGGGCCGTGATCCCGATCATCGCCTGGCGGGCGAAGCCGAGCTCGAGGGGGTCGGTCACCGCGACGACCTGCATGACGTTGTTGTCGATGAGCCGCTGCACCCTCTGGCGGACCGCAGCCTCCGAGAGGCCTACCACCTTGCCGATCGCGGCGTAGGAGCGGCGGCCGTCCTGCTGCAGCTCCTCGATGATCGCCTTGGAGACGTCGTCGAGCGCTGCACCACTGTTGCGGTCTGACCTCGCTGCTCTGCTCACACTAGAAATAGTGGCAGCAGCGCGGGAGAAGCGTCAAAGGTACGCGCCAAGAAGTCGAGGGAATTCGTTGCATTCATGTTTCTTATCTACGGAATCACTTGTACACCTGGGATCAGTTTGACAAGATCCACACAGATCACGTCCCCAGAGCCCTCGCGGACGGCATGAGAGGAACACACATGTCACAGCAGTCTCGATCCGCGCTGGACCCACTCGTGGCGGCCGCGCAGCGCAGGGGGATGAGCAGGAGAGGGTTCCTTCGAGGGGCCTCGCTCTCCGCTCTCGCGTTGGGAAGTCCCAGCCTTCTCGCCGCCTGCGGCACCGAGGGGGCGCAGCAGACCGCCGAGTCGTGTGTCAGCGAGGACCTCTCCTCCAGTGAGAAGGTGCTGAACTTCTCCAACTGGCCGTCGTACATCGACGAGCAGGTGAAGAAGGTCAACGGCAAGAAGGAGACCGTCCTGCCGACGCTGGAGGACTTCGAGGCCGAGTCCGGCATCCAGGTCACCTACAACACCGACGTGAACGACAACAACGAGTTCTTCGCGAAGGTCCGCAACCAGCTCGCCGACTGCCAGCCGACCGGAAGGGACATCTTCGTCCTCACCGACTGGATGGCCGGTCGCATGGTGCAGCTCGGGTGGATCCAGAAGCTCGACATGGCCAACATGCCCAACGTCGAGGCCAACCTCGTGGCCAACCTGAGGTCCCCGTCCTGGGATCCCAACCGTGAGCACAGCGTCCCGTGGCAGAGCGGCCTCACGGGCATCGCCTACAACGCGAGGTACACCGGCGAGGTCAAGAGCATGGAGGAGCTGCTCACCCGTAGCGACCTCAAGGGCAAGGTCAGCCTGCTCAGCGAGATGGGCGACACCATGGCGTTCATGCTGAAGATCGTCGGTGCCGACCCCGAGGACTTCTCCGACGACGAGTTCGGCCAGGCCCTCGACCAGCTCCAGGAGTACGTCGACTCCGAGCAGATCCGCCGCTTCACCGGCAACGACTACATCCGCGACCTGAACGCCGGCAACATCGCCGCCTGCGAGGCCTGGTCCGGCGACGTGATCCTGATGCAGTACGACAACCCCGACATCAAGTGGGTCGTCCCCGAGGAGGGGCTCTCGCTCTGGTCGGACAACATGCTGGTGCCCAACAAGGCCAGCCACAAGGCCAACGCCGAGAAGCTGATGGACTGGTACTACGACCCGGAGGTGGCTGCCCGTCTCGCCGCCTGGGTCAACTACATCTGCCCCGTCGAGGGTGCCCGCGAGGCGATGGAGAAGATCGACGCCAGCCTGGTCGAGAACCCGCTGATCTTCCCCGACGAGGAGTTCCTCTCGAACGCCTTCGCGTTCATGTCGGTCGACGAGAAGACGCGCGAGCAGTACGAGACCGACTTCGCGCAGGTCATCGGAGCGTGATAGCCGACCATGTCCTCCGCTGACCTCGTCCTCTCCTCCGTCACGAAGCGGTTCGGTTCCTTCACCGCCGTGGACGACCTCGACCTCACCGTCCCGGAGGGCTCGTTCTTCGCCCTGCTCGGCCCGTCGGGGTGCGGCAAGACGACCACGTTGCGGATGGTCGCCGGACTCGAGGAGCTGACGGCGGGCACGATCCGGCTCGGTGACACCGACATCTCCCATCTGAGGCCCTACAAGCGGCCCGTCAACACCGTCTTCCAGAGCTACGCGCTCTTCCCCCACCTGACGATCTTCGAGAACGTCGCCTTCGGGCTGCGGCGCCGTCGCGCCGACAACGTCAAGACGCAGGTCCAGGAGATGCTCGAGCTCGTCGAGCTGGAGCAGTACGCCGGGCGCAAGCCCGCCCAGCTCTCTGGAGGCCAGCAGCAGCGGGTCGCGCTGGCACGTGCCCTCATCAACCGCCCGCAGGTGCTGCTGCTCGACGAGCCGCTCGGCGCCCTCGACCTGAAGCTGCGCCGGCAGATGCAGCTCGAGCTGAAGCGGATCCAGACCGAGGTCGGCATCACCTTCGTTCACGTCACCCACGACCAGGAGGAGGCCATGACCATGGCCGACACCGTCGCGGTCATGAACGCGGGCGTGATCGAGCAGATGGGGGAGCCGCTCGAGCTCTACGAGAACCCAGCCACGACGTTCGCCTCCAACTTCCTCGGCCAGTCCAACCTCGTCGCCGGCCAGGTACTCGAGCGCAGCGCGGACACCGTGCTGCTCGACGTGCAGGGCACGAAGCTGGTCGCGCCCGCAGCCCGGGCGCAGTCGAGGAAGCCGGACGTGTGGGTCGGCGTGCGCCCGGAGAAGGTCTTCCTCGCGGCAGCGGAGTCCGAGACCGACGACGGGTCGAACGCCCTGCGGGGCGCCGTGGTCACCGACGTGAGCTTCGTCGGCGTCAGCACGCAGTACCTCGCGCGGCTGCCGTGGGGCCAGGAGCTCACGGTCTTCGAGCAGAACACCGGCGCTCGCGAGTCGTTCCGTCGTGGCGAGCGTGTCGACCTGCACTGGATGCCGGGTCACACGTTCCTGCTCGACGCCGCGCAGGACGCCTCGGCAGGAGTGGAGAAGGAGGAGGACCTGTGAGCGTTGCCGCGGCCCACGTCGGACCCGGCGAGCAACAGCTCCCTCAGGACCAGCCGCAGCGCAAGCGCGGGCTGGCCGGCTACCTCCTGCTCCTCCCCGGAGCGCTGTGGCTGCTGGTCTTCTTCGTGGTCCCGACGATCACCCTGATCAGCACGAGCCTCTACGACCCGACCGGGTCGATCACCAGCGGCTACGAGATGACCTTCCACTGGCAGAACTACGTGGAGGCGGTCCAGGAGTACGCACCGCAGCTGTGGCGCTCCTTCTTGTACGCCGGGATCGCGACGATCGCCTGCATGCTGCTCGGCTACCCGCTGGCCTACGCCATCGCGTTCAAGTCGGGTCGCTGGAGGAACCTCATGCTGGTGCTCGTCATCGCGCCGTTCTTCACGAGCTTCCTGGTGCGGACCCTGTCGTGGCAGCTGCTCCTCGGCGACAACGGCTGGGCGGTCGACGTACTCCGCACGCTGGGCATCCTCGGAGCCGACGGACACCTGCTCGCCACACCGTTCGCCGTGGTGACCGGGCTGACCTACAACTTCCTGCCGTTCATGGTGCTCCCGCTCTACGCCAGCCTGGAGAAGATCGACTCACGCGTCCTCGAAGCCGGGGCCGACCTGTACGCCGCGCCGTTCACGACGTTCCGCAAGGTCACTCTGCCGCTGTCGATGCCCGGTCTCGTGGCAGGGACGTTGCTGACCTTCATCCCCGCGGCCGGTGACTACATCAACTCCGAGCTGCTCGGGACGCCCACGACCCGGATGATCGGCAACGAGATCCAGGACCTCTTCGCGGCCGGCGCCTACCCCGTGGCAGCCGCCCTGTCGGTGACGCTGATGGTCGTGATCGTGTCGATGGTCTTCTTCTACGTACGACGTTCGGGCACGGAGGACCTCGTATGACCACCGTCGCCTACCGAAGCCGGCGCTGGCTCGGGGACCGGATGGTCCTGGTCTACGCGTTGCTCGTGCTTCTCTACATGGCGCTGCCGGTCTTCGTCGTGATCCTGATGTCGTTCAACGACCCCGCGAGCCGGCAGAGCTACGAGTTCGACGGGTTCACCTGGAACAACTGGACCAACATCTGCGGTCCCTACCAGCTCTGCTCGTCGGTCGGCACCAGCCTGAGGATCGGACTGCTCTCGACGCTGCTCGCCACCACACTCGGGACGCTGATGGCCTTCGGCATGGTCCGGCACCGCTTCCGCGGTCGCGCGGTGGCGAACATCGGCATCTTCCTGCCCATGGCCTCTCCCGAGATCGTGCTCGGCTCCTCGCTGCTGGCGTTGTTCGTCAGCGCCGGCCTGGGCGGGGTCCTCGGCTTCTGGACGATCTTCGTCGCCCACGTGATGTTCTGCCTCTCGTTCGTCGTGGTCACGGTGAAGGCGCGCCTCAGCGGCCTCGACCCCCGGCTGGAGCAGGCCGCGATGGACCTCTACGCGAACGAGTGGCAGACCTTCTGGCGGATCACCTTCCCGCTCGTCTTCCCCGGCATCCTGTCCGCCGCGCTGCTGAGCTTCTCGCTCTCCTTCGACGACTTCATCATCACGAACCTCAACGCCGGTCAGACCGTCACGTTCCCCATGTTCGTCTGGGGCGCCGCACAGCGCGGGATCCCGCCCCAGATCAACGTGATCGGCACGATCATGTTCCTCCTGGCGCTGACGCTCGTGGTGGTCGGCGAGCTCGCCCGCCGGCGACGGTTCGGCCGGTAGCCAGTGCCACTGGACGGAACGTCCGCGAAGGTGCGCAGAAGGATGCAGCCGGGCCGGGCGGCCGGGGCGGCGCTGTCCGGGGCGACCCCCCAGGTGCTGTGGCTGAACGACCCGGCGCGGCCCGAGCCGCTCCCCGCGCTCCGCGGGGAAGCCCGCGCGGACCTCCTCGTCGTCGGCGGCGGCTACACCGGGCTGTGGACCGCGCTCCGCGCCAAGGAGCGCGACCCAGGACGCGACGTCGTGCTCCTCGAAGCAGGCCGGTGTGGCGACCAGGCGAGCGGCCGCAACGGTGGCTTCGCCTCCGCGAGCCTCACCCACGGCTTCCACAACGGCCGGGCCCGGTGGCCCGACGAGCTCACGGCCCTGGACGAGCTCGGTGCGCGCAACCTCGCCGACATCGGTGACACGGTGCGCCGGTACGGCATCGACTGCCGCTGGGAGGAGACCGGCGAGCTGATGGTGGCCACGGCGCCACACCAGGTCGAAGAGCTCGCGGAGCTGTTCCGCGACATGCGTGCGGCCGGCCACGACGTGGAGCTGCTCGACGAGGACGGTGCCCAGGCCGAGGTCCGCTCCCCGACGTACCTCGGCGCTCTGCTGGACCGCACGGGGACCGCACTGCTCGAGCCGGCGCGGCTGGCCTGGGGCCTGCGGGACGTGTGCCTGTCGCTCGGCGTGCGGATCCACGAGGGGACCCCGGTGACGGGGCTCGCGCGAGTGGGGTCAGGCCTCGGTGTCCGCACACTCGCGGGGGTCGTGCGCACGGCGCAGGTCGCACTCGCGACGAACGCCTTCCCGCCGCTGCTGCGCCGCCTGCGACTCATGACCGTGCCGGTCTACGACTACGTGCTCGCCACCGAGCCGCTCTCGCCCGGGCAGAGGGCGAGCATCGGCTGGGCCGGGCGGCACGGCATCGGCGACTCCGCCAACCTGTTCCACTACTACCGCCTCACCCGCGACAACCGGATCGTGTGGGGCGGCTACGACGCCGTGTACCACTACGGCAGCCGGATCGGGCGCGACCTCGAGCAGCGCGACGCCACGCACGGCCTGCTCGCCGAGCACTTCTTCGCGACGTTCCCCCAGCTCGCGGACGTGCGGTTCACCCATCGGTGGGGTGGGGTGATCGACACGTGCACCCAGTTCAGTGCGTTCTTCGGCACGGCGTACGACGGGCGCGTCGCCTATGCGACGGGCTACACCGGCCTGGGAGTGGCGGCGACGCGGTTCGGCGCCGACGTGATGCTCGACCTGCTCTCCGGGGAGACGACCGAGCGGACGTCGCTGCGGATGGTCCGGGAGAAGCCCCTGCCCTTCCCGCCCGAGCCGGTGCGCTACGCCGGGATCCAGCTCACCCGCCGGTCCCTGGCGCAGGCCGACGAGCGAGGAGGGCACCGGAACCTGTGGCTCCGCGCCCTCGACCGGATGGGCCTCGGCTTCGACTCCTGAAGACCCTCCGGCGCTCGGCTGTGAAGCCTGTCCGGGGAGGCCGGTAGGCCGTCAGGTCCCCCAGCGCTCGGTGCTCTGGTAGGGCCGCATCGGCGGGGCCTCCCGAACCTCCTTCGACTCGTCGGGGAGGATGGACCAGGCCTTCTCGAGCACGACGCGGACCTTCTGCTCGATCTCGTCGAAGTGCTCCTGCTCGCAGGTCAGCGGCGGTGCGAACTGGATGACCGGGTCGCCACGGTCGTCCGCGCGGCAGTAGAGGCCCTCGTCGAACAGCGCCTTGGAGAGGAAGCCGCGCAGCAGCTTCTCGGCCTCGGCGTCGTTGAAGGTCTCCTTGGTGGCCTTGTCCTTCACGAGCTCGATGCCGTAGAAGTACCCGTCTCCCCGGACGTCGCCCACGATCGGGAGGTCGTTCAGCTTCCCCAGTGTCGAGCGGAAGGCGTCCTCGTTGGCCTGGACGTGCTCGAAGATGCGCTCGTTCTCGAAGATCTCGAGGTTCGCGAGGCCGACCGCCGTGGAGACGGGGTGGCCGCCGAAGGTGTAGCCATGGGCGAACATGTTGGTGCCCTTGAGGAACGGCTCCATCAGGCGGTCGGAGGCGATCATCGCGCCGAGGGGGGAGTACCCGGAGGTGATCCCCTTCGCGACCGTGATCATGTCTGGCTCGTACTCGTAGCGCACGGCGCCGAAGGCGTGCCCGAGCCGGCCGAAGGCGCAGATGACCTCGTCGCTGACGAGCAGCACGTCGTACTCGTCGCAGATCTCGCGGACCCGCTGGAAGTAGCCGGGCGGCGGCGGGAAGCAACCGCCGGCGTTCTGGACCGGCTCCAGGAAGACCGCCGCGACGGTCTCGGGGCCTTCGGCCTCGATGGCGATGGCGATCTGGTCGGCTGCCCAGCGGCCGAACGCCTCGAGGTCGTCGCCGTACTCGGGGGCACGGTAGAAGTTCGTGTTGGGTACCCGGAAGGTCGAGGGCACCAATGGCTCGAAGACCGCCTTGAGCGCGGGCAGGCCGGTGATGGACAGCGCGCCCTGGGTGGTGCCGTGGTAGGCGATCGCCCGGCTGATCACCTTGTGCTTCATCGGCTTGCCGGTGAGCTTGAAGTAGTTCTTGGCCAGCTTCCACGCGGTCTCCACCGCCTCGCCGCCACCGGTGGTGAAGAACACGCGGTTCAGCTCACCCGGAGCCAGGGCTGCCACGCGCTCGGCGAGCTCGATGGCCGTGGGATGCGCGTAGGACCAGAGTGGGAAGTAGGCGAGGTCACCGGCCTGCTTGGCGGCCGCCTGCGCCAGCTCGGTGCGGCCGTGGCCGAGCTGGTTCACGAAGAGACCCGAGAGAGCGTCGAGGTACTTGCGGCCCTGCGCGTCCCACACGTAGGGGCCCTCGCCCTTCACGATCACGGGAACGTCGGCGTTCTCGTAGCTCGAGTGTCGGGTGAAGTGCATCCAGAGGTGGTCGCGGGCGGACTGCTGCATGGCGGCGTAGGTGGGCTGGTCCATCGCGTCGAATGACATGTGATGCTTCCCTTTGTGCGTGCGGGCAGACGTCCACCATCTTGCTAGTAAAGGCCACCGTGCGCAAGTGATTCCGTTGTTGTGGCGTTATGCAGATAGTCATGTCGTGGCTCTAGTCTGGCTAGTGCTACGGATTCCGAAGATTGAGGGTGAAGGTGAGGGCAGTGTCTGCAGCGGTCTTCCGCAACGGGGGTGTCTTCGACGGTCGGCGGCACCGGCCCGGTTTCGGTGCCGTGGTGGCCGACGGGCGGGTCACGCAGGTGGGACCCGATGCCGGTCTGGAGCCGCCCGCCGGGGCCGAGGAGGTCGACCTCGCCGGAGGTCTGCTGCTGCCCGGCTTCCAGGACGCGCACGTGCACCCGGTCCAGGGAGGTCTCGAGCGGCTCCGCTGTGACCTGTCGGAGATCGACACGCGGGACGGCTACCTCGCCGCGGTCCGGGCCTACGCTCACGCGAACCCCGATCGGCTCTGGATCGGCGGTGGTGGCTGGTCGATGGCGGTCTTCGGACCCACCGGGCCGACCGCGGCCGAGCTGGACGCGGCGGTGCCCGACCGGCCGGTCTTCCTGCCCAACCGCGACCACCACGGGGCCTGGGTCAACTCACGCGCGCTCGAGCTCGCCGGCATCGACCGACGCACTCCCGACCCGGTCGACGGGCGGATCCAGCGCGACGCGCAGGGCGACCCGACCGGCACCCTGCACGAGGGGGCCATGACGCTGGTCGAGCGGCTGATCACCGACACGACCGACGAGGAGTACTACGGCGCCTTGCTCAACGCCCAGGCTTACCTCCACTCGATGGGCATCACGGCCTGGCAGGAGGCGATCCTCGGCGACTACGCGGCGCTCGACGACCCGTCGTCGGTCTACGTGAGGGCGGCCGAGGCCGGGACCCTGACGGCGCGAGTGCGCGGTGCCCTCTGGTGGGAGCGCGAGCACGGCCTCGAGCAGGTGGAGGGGCTCGTCGAGCGGCGGAAGGTGCTCCAGCGGGACCGCTTCGTGCCGGGTGCGGTGAAGGTGATGCAGGACGGTGTCGCCGAGAACTACACCGCGGGGATGTCCGCGCCGTACCTCGACGGGTGTGGCTGCGGGACCGACAACCGTGGTCTGTCGTTCGTCGAGCCCGGGCTGCTCCGGGAGGCCGTCGTACGCCTCGACGCCGAGGGCTTCCAGGTGCACTTCCACACGATCGGCGACCGGGCCGTGCGGGAGGTCCTCGATGCGGTCGAGCAGGCACGTACGACGAACGGCGCCAACGACCTGCGTCACCACCTCGCGCACATCCAGGTGATCCACCCGGACGACCGCCCTCGCTTCGCGGCCCTCGGAGCGACAGCGAACATGCAGCCGTTGTGGGCCGCCTACGACGAGCAGATGGTGGACCTGACCCTTCCCTACCTCGACCCGGAGCGGGTCGGTTGGCAGTACCCCTTCGGCGACCTGCTCAGAGCGGGCGCGCCCCTCGCCGCGGGGAGCGACTGGCCGGTGAGCTCCCCGGACCCGGTGGCGGGGATCCACGTGGCGGTCAACCGGACGGTCCACGGCGAGCGGGGGCGAGCCGGGACCGAGCCGTTCCTCCCCGAGCAGGCGCTCCCGATCGAGCAGGCGTTCGCGGCCTACACCTCCGGGTCCGCTCGCGTGAACCACCTCGACGAGACCGGCACGCTGGCACCGGGAATGCTGGCCGACCTCGCGGTCCTGGACCGGGACCCGTTCCTGGGCGAGCCGGGGGAGATCGGGGCTGCGAAGGTCGCCGCGACCTACGTCGACGGGGTGCGCGTGTTCGGCTGACCGACCGTTCCCGGGGGTGGACGTCGCTATCGTCGCGACATGGACATCTCGGACACTGCCAGGAGCGGCTCCCGAGGCAGCTCTGCCCAGCCGGTCGGCAAGGCGGCGGACCTCGTCCTCGAGGGCGGCGGGGTCAAGGGCATCGCGCTGGCCGGCGCTGTCGTCACGCTCGCTGAGGCGGGCTACCGCTTCCCGCGCATCGCCGGTACGTCTGCCGGGGCGATCGTCGGTGCGGTGCTCGCGGCGCTCCAGCGCAGGGCGGAGCCGCTGACCGGGCTCACCGAGGTCGCTCGCACGCTCGACTACCGCCGCTTCCGCGACCGCGGCCTCCCCGGGAGCCTGCTCGGGCCGTTGGGCTTCCTCACCGACGGGCTCTCCCTCCTCGTGGAGGGGGGCGCCTACGAGGGCGACTACCTCGCCGACTGGCTGGCCGGAGTGCTCGGTGACCTCGGTGTGAAGACCTTCGGGGACCTCCTCACCGATGACCCGGCCGACGACGGAGCGACGCACCATCGGTACTCCCTCGTCGTGATGGCCAGCGACCTCTCACGGAAGCGGCTGGTGCAGCTGCCGTGGGACTACGCCGAGTACGGCCTCGACCCCGACGAGCAGCAGGTGGTCGACGCGGTGCGTGCCTCGGCCTCCATCCCGTACTTCTTCGAGCCGGTCCTTCTCGAGGGAAGCCGCGGCACCTCGACACTCGTCGACGGGGGTCTGCTGTCGAACTACCCGATCAGCAGCTTCGACCGGATCGACGAGCTGCCGCCTCGATGGCCGACCATCGGGGTGCGCCTCGACGCTCTCGGCATCGGCGGCGGCTCACGAGGCGCTCCTCCTGCTCCGGTACGAGGGCCGGTGCGGATGGGCATCGCGCTCGTCCAGACGGCGATCGAGGCGTGCCAGGCAGAGCACGTCCTGGACCCGTGCAACGTCGCCAGGTCGGTCTACGTCGACACCACGGACTTCGGCGCGATCGACTTCGACCTCACCGAAGCCCAGCAGGAGGCGCTGCTGCGTGCCGGCGCCGGCGCGGCCGAGGTGTTCCTCGAGACCTGGGACTTCGAGTCCTGGCTGGCCACCTGCCGCTGAGGCGTTTCGACGGAACCGGGTCGAACTCCTCCGTCGAGGGGGTCCGTCACAGAAGATTCCGTGGCTCGAGCCCCGTTTGCTATACCGAATCCGTAGTGAGATGACTACGCTCATCCCGTCGGGCCGGAGCGTCCGACGTACCTGATCTCGACGTGTCCGGACGACGGCGACCCACCTGGTTGTCGGCCGCGCGCGACAGACGAAAGGCACACAGGGATGGCTGAGACCGCGAAGCAGTTCCGCAACATCATCGGGGGAAAGGCGGTCGACTCCGCCTCCGGCGAGACCTACGACATCGTCAACCCCGCCACTGGCGAGAAGTACGCGACGGCGCCGGCGTCGAGCGCCGAGGACGTGGACCGCGCCATGAAGGCGGCCGACGAGGCGTTCGAGACCTGGGGCGAGACGACACCGGCCGAACGGCAGCTGGCGCTGCTCAAGATCGCCGACGCTCTCGAGTCCCGCGCCGACGAGTTCGTCCAGGCGGAGTGCGAGAACACCGGCAAGCCGATCCAGCTCACCGCCGAGGAGGAGCTGCCGCCGTCGGTGGACGAGCTTCGGTTCTTCGCAGGCGCCGCCCGGGTGCTCGAGGGCCGCTCGGCCGGGGAGTACATGAAGGGCTACACCTCCATGGTCCGGCGTGAGCCGATCGGCGTGATCGGGCAGGTGACCCCGTGGAACTACCCGCTGATGATGATGATCTGGAAGATCGCCCCCGCGCTCGCCGCCGGGAACACCGTGGTCCTCAAGCCGTCCGACACGACCCCCGCGACCACCACGATGTTCGCCGAGATGGCCCAGGAGTTCCTGCCGCCCGGCGTCTTCAACGTCATCTGCGGCGACCGCGACACCGGCCGCGCCATCGTCGACCACCCGACCCCGGAGATGGTGTCCATCACCGGTTCGGTCCGCGCCGGGAGCGAGGTCGCCCAGTCAGCGGGCACCAAGCTCAAGCGCACGCACCTCGAGCTCGGCGGCAAGGCGCCGGTGGTCATCTTCGACGACGCCGACCTGGAGGCGGCCGCCGAGGCGATCGCGACCGCGGGCTACTTCAACGGTGGCCAGGACTGCACCGCGGCCACGCGGGTCCTTGCCGCTCCCGGCGTCCACGACGACTTCGTCGCCGCACTGACCGAGCAGGCGAAGAACACCAGGACCGGGATGCCCGACGACCCCGACATCCTCTACGGAGCCCTCAACAACCAGAACCAGCTCGCCCGGGTCAGCGGCATGGTCGAGCGCCTGCCCGGCCACGCGCACGTCGAGATCGGCGGCTCGCGCCAAGGTGACAGGGGTTTCTTCTACTCCCCGACCGTCGTCTCCGGGCTGCAGCAGGACGACGAGGCGATCCAGGAGGAGATCTTCGGCCCGGTCATCACGGTCCAGAGGTTCACCGACGAGAAGGAGGCCCTGCGCTGGGCCAACGGCGTGAAGTACGGCCTGTCCTCCTCGGTGTGGACCAAGGACCACGGCCGGGCGATGCGCATGGCCAAGGGGCTCGACTTCGGCGTGGTGTGGATCAACACGCACATCCCGTTCATCTCCGAGATGCCGCACGGCGGCTTCAAGTACTCCGGCCACGGCAAGGACCTCTCGTCCTACAGCCTCGAGGACTACACGCGCATCAAGCACGTGATGTCCTACATCGGGGAGTGACGGCGTGCGGATCCTCCTGATCGGCGCCGGGGGCGTCGGCGCGGCCTTCACCGCCATCGCACGGCGGCGCGACTTCTACGAGTCGATCGTGGTGGCCGACCACGACCTGGTCCGTGCGGAGAAAGCCGCCGCGGCCGACGACAGGTTCGTCGCGGCCCAGGTCGACGCGTCCGACGTGGACGCGGTCGCCCGGCTGGCCCGCGAGCACGGCGCCACGCACGTGATGAACGCGGTCGACCCGCGCTTCGTCATGCCGATCTTCGACGGTGCGCTCGCGGCGGGTGCGGACTACCTCGACATGGCGATGAGCCTGTCCCTGCCCCACCCGGAGTCGCCGTACTCCGAGACCGGGGTGAAGCTCGGCGACGAGCAGTTCGCCAGGGCGGGGGAGTGGGAAGCGGCCGGACGCCTGGCCCTGTGCGGCATCGGGGTCGAGCCCGGACTGTCGGACGTGTTCGCCAGGTACGCCGCGGACCACCTCTTCTCCGAGATCGACGAGCTGGGCACCCGCGACGGGGCGAACCTGACCGTCGAGGGCTACGACTTCGCACCGTCCTTCTCGATCTGGACCACGATCGAGGAGTGCCTGAACCCGCCCGTGGTGTGGGAGAAGGACCGCGGGTGGTTCACGACCGAGCCGTTCAGCGAGCCGGAGGTCTTCGACTTCCCCGAGGGCATCGGCCCGGTGGAGTGCGTCAACGTCGAGCACGAAGAGGTGCTCCTGATGCCACGCTGGGTCGACGCGCGGCGGGTGACCTTCAAGTACGGCCTCGGCAACGAGTTCATCGAGGTGCTCAAGACCCTGCACAAGCTCGGGCTCGACAGCACCGCGAAGGTCAGGGTCGGCGGGGTCGAGGTCTCGCCGCGCGACGTGGTCGCCGCGTGCCTGCCCGACCCCGCGACGCTGGGCGACCGCATGCACGGCAAGACCTGTGCGGGCCTCTACGTCACGGGCAGGGGCAAGGACGGCAGCCCGCGGTCGACGTACCTCTATCACGTGGTCGACAACGCCTGGTCGATGAGCGAGTACGGTCACCAGTGCGTCGTGTGGCAGACCGCGGTGAACCCGGTCGTGGCCCTGGAGCTGCTGGCCGCCGGCACGTGGAGCGGCAGCGGTGTGCTGGGGCCCGAGGCGTTCGACGCGGTGCCGTTCCTCGACCTGCTGACGGAGTACGGCTCGCCCTGGGGTCAGCGCGACGACTGACGAGGGCTTCGCTCAGAAGCCGGGAGTGACCCACCAGCCCATGTCCACCGGCTTCTGGGCACGCTCGGATCGGTCGAAGCACTGCCAGCGTGACGGCATCCCGGTAACCCACTCCAGGCGGTAGCTGCGGTAGTTGCCGCCGGCGAGGTCGTTGCACTCGGCGGCTGCGGCGCCGTGCAGAGCGGGTGTGACCGGAGGACCGTAAAGGTAGAACGCGGCACCGCCGAGGAGCCCGAGGGCGAGCCCCGCGCTCCGCATCTTGGCAAGCGACCGGCCGGATGCGCCTGTCACAGAAACGCCCATGTCCCGCCTCCAATCCCGGTCGGGCACCTGTCGTGTCCGCCCCCCTTGTCGCAAATGTAGCGGTCCGGGCGATTGCCGGTCCCGACTTTGCCGATGCCCATCGGGACGCCCGGGGGCGTCGCGGGCAGCCGGTCGGCACCGCGGTCGACGGCTCAGGCGGTCGCGTCGAAGGCCTCGCCGACCACGTCGAAGGCCTCGTCGAGCAGGTGGTCCGGCATGGTGAGCGGCGGGAGGAAACGCAGCACGTTGCCGTAGGTCCCGGCGGTGAGGGTCACCACGCCCCGTGCGTGGCAGTACGCCGCGACCGAGCCGACGCGGACGGGATCAGGGGTTCGCCCGTCCGCGCCGACGATCTCGACCGCCATCATGGCCCCCCGGCCCCTGACGTCGGCTGCTCCTGGGTGGCGCTGCGCGATGGCCTGGAGCCGCTCCCGCATGCGCGTGCCGATCTCGCGGGCGCGCGTGACGAGGTCGTGCTTGCGCATCGCCTCGATGGCGCCCACGGCCGCCGCGCAGGCGACCGGGTTGCCGCCATAGGTCCCGCCCAGGCCGCCGACGTGGACGGCGTCCATGACCTCTGCGCGACCCGTGACCGCAGCCAGCGGCAGCCCGCCGGCCATGCCCTTGGCGGTGGTGATCAGATCGGGCACGACACCCTCGTGGTCACAGGCGAACCAGTCCCCCGTGCGGCAGAAGCCGGTCTGGATCTCGTCGGCGACGAGGACGATCCCGTGCTCCTGCGTCCACTCGCGCAGCCGGGGCAGGAAGCCGTCGGCCGGCACGACGAAGCCGCCCTCGCCGAGGATCGGCTCGATCACGAGGCAGGCCAGGTTCCCCGCTCCGACCTGCGTGTCGAGCACGTCGATCGCTCGGTCCGCCGCCTCTGCACCGCTGATCCCGGTCGGCTCGCGGAAGGGGTAGGAGACCGGGGCCCGGTAGACCTCGTTCGCGAACGGTCCGAACCCCTGCTTGTACGGCATGTTCTTCGCCGTCATGGCCATCGTCAGGTTGGTCCTGCCGTGGTAGGCGTGGTCGAAGACCCCCACCGCGTTGCGCCCGGTGTGGGAGCGGGCGATCTTGACCGCGTTCTCGACGGCCTCCGCGCCGGAGTTGAACAGCGCCGACTTCTTCGCGTGGTCTCCGGGTGTGAGCTCCGCGAGCAGCTCGCAGACGTCCACGTAGCCGTCGTACGGGGTCACCATGAAGCAGGTATGGGTGAAGGCCGCGACCTGTTCTGCCACGCGCCGGGCGACCTCGGGCGCCGCGTTGCCCACGCTCGTGACGGCGATGCCCGAGCCCAGGTCGATCAACGAGTTGCCGTCCGCGTCGACGAGGACGCCGCCACCCGCCGCCTCGACGAAGACCGGAAGCATGGTGCCGACACCCGCGGCGACGTGCTGCTGGCGCCGGGCCAGCTTCGCGCGGGAGACAGGCCCCGGAACCTCGGTGACGAGCCGACGCTCCTGAGGGAGCCCGGGGCCGCCGGAGTGGGGCGAGGTGCCAGCGTCGTGCATGACAGACAGGTTAGGCTGTCGAAACACCTTTTGGCTACGGATTACCCTGTGATGACTTGTGTCAACCCCTGAAACAGTGGCGATAGGGCCGCGAAAGAAATGATTCCGTTGTTGATTGCGGGCCAGTGGGAGAACGGTCCCACGCCGCTCGAGGTACTCGCCCCGCACGACGGGAGCGTTGTCGGTCGGACGTCCTACGCCTCGGCCGACCAGGTGGAGCGTGCCGTCGCCGCGGCCGACGCAGCTCGATCCGAGGCTGCCGCCCTGCCACTCCACGCACGCGCGGAGACCCTGCTCCGGGTGAGCACGCGCATCGCGGAGCGCAGCGAGGACTTCGCGGGTCTCGTCACCGCCGAGAGCGGCAAGCCACTCACGTGGGCGCTCGCCGAGGTGGGAAGGGCCGCGTCGGTCTTCCGGCTGGCGGCGGAGGAGACGAGGCGCTGGTCAGGCGAGGTGATGCGGCTCGACAACGACCGCGCGGGCGAAGGGCGGATGGCCTACGTCCGCCGCTGCCCCAAGGGTCCTGTGCTCGCGATCTCGCCGTTCAACTTCCCCCTGAACCTCGCCGCCCACAAGGTCGCGCCTGCTCTTGCGGTCGGCGCACCCGTGGTGCTCAAGCCCGCACCGAAGACCCCGCTCTCGGCTCTGCTGCTCGCGGAGACCATGCACGAGGCGATGGTCGAGCACGGCCTTCCTCCGGGGATGGTGAGTGTGCTGAACGTCGAGAACGAGCGCGCCTCGCTGCTCGTCCAGGACCCCCGGCTACCCGTGGTCTCCTTCACCGGCTCCGGTCCGGTCGGCCACGCCATCGCCGCCGCGGTGCCCCACAAGCACGTGGTGCTCGAGCTCGGGGGCAACGCGGCGGTCGTCGTCTGCCCCGACTACGACCGCCCGGGCGACCTCGAGCACGCGGCGCAGCGGATCGCGGCCTTCGCCACCTACCAGGCCGGCCAGTCGTGCATCAGCGTCCAGCGTGTCTACGCCGTCGAGAGCGTGTACGACGGCCTCCGGGACGCCCTGGAGAAGGCAGTGGCCGGCCTGCGCACCGGAGACCCGGGCGACCCCGCCACCCACGTCGGGCCGATGATCGACGAGGCGGCCGCACGTCGCGTCGAGGAGTGGGTCGGCGAGGCCGAGGCAGCCGGGGCGACCGTCGTCGTCGGAGGCGCGCGGGAGGGGACGACGTACCCCCCGACCCTCCTCGAAGGCGTGCCGGATGACGCGAAGGTGATGCGCGAGGAGGTCTTCGGCCCCGTGCTCGCGCTCGAGCGGGTGGCGAGCACGGCGGAGGCGTTCGCCCGGGTCAACGCCTCGCGCTTCGGGCTGCAGGCCGGCGTCTTCACCCATGACATCGGCACCGCGTTCCTCGCCCATCGTGAGCTCGAGGTCGGTGGCGTGGTGGTGGGCGACGTGCCGAGCTACCGGGCCGACCAGATGCCCTACGGCGGCACGAAGGAGTCGGGGGTGGGGCGTGAGGGTGTGCGCTACACGATGACCGACCTGACCTACGAGCGCGTGATGGTGCTGACCGGCCTCGACCTCTGACCGCGCGCCGCGTGGCCGGGCGACCTCCGACCGGGCGGCCTCTGACCGCGCGACCGGTGGGCCCGGGCGACCTCCGACCGGACCCGGGGGTGGCCGATGGAAGGATGCTCCGCATGAGCTCGCGCCGTGACGTCGTCATCCTCGGATCCACCGGCTCCATCGGGACCCAGGCACTCGACGTCGTGCGAGCCAACCCCGAATCGTTCCGGGTCGTCGGACTCACGGCGGGAGGCTCGAACCCCGACCTGTTCCGGGCCCAGTGCGAGGAGTTCGCCCCCTCCTTCTCCGGTCTGGGCGAGGAGTCCTCGGTCGAGGCGGCCGCGCTGCCGTGCGACGTCGTGCTCAACGGGATCACCGGCGCGGTGGGGCTCCGGCCGACGCTCGCCGCCCTCGACGCGGGCAACACCCTGGCGCTCGCCAACAAGGAGTCGCTGATCATCGGCGGGCCGGTCGTGACCTCGAGGGCCGCCCCCGGGCAGATCGTCCCGGTCGACAGCGAGCACAGCGCCCTGGCCCAGTGCCTGCGCGGTGGACGTGCGGACGAGGTGCGCCGCCTCGTCCTCACCGCGAGCGGCGGACCGTTCCGCGGGCGCTCCCGTGACGAGCTACACGACGTGACGCCCGAGCAGGCCCTCGCCCATCCGACCTGGTCGATGGGGCCGGTCGTGACGATCAACTCCGCGACGCTGGTCAACAAGGGCCTCGAGGTGATCGAGGCACACCTGCTGTTCGGCATCCCCTTCGACGCGATCGACGTCGTCGTCCACCCGACGTCGGTGGTGCACTCGATGGTGGAGTTCTACGACGGCTCGACGCTGGCGCAGGCCTCTCCGCCGTCGATGATGATCCCCATCGCCCTCGGGATGGCCTGGCCGGACCGGGTCCGCGACGCCGCGCCCGCGGTGGACTGGACGCGACCCGAGAGATGGGAGTTCTTCCCGCTCGACGACGAGGCGTTCCCCGCCGTACGCCTGGCGCGCGAAGCGGGCAGCCGGGGCGGCACGGCTCCCGCGGTCTACAACGCCGCGAACGAGATCTGCGTCGAGGCGTTCCTCGCCGAGGAGATGAGGTTCACCGACATCGTGTCGACGATCGAGGAAGTTCTCGGGCAGCACGACGTACCCTCGTCTGGGAAGGACCTCTCTGTCGAGGACGTGCTCGCCGCTGACGCGTGGGCGCGAGCCGCGACCCGCAACGAGCTGGAGCGCCGTCGATGACCGTGGTGATGTACGCCCTGGGCGTCGTGCTGTTCGTCGTCGGCGTCGCTGCCTCGATCGGCCTGCACGAGGTCGGTCACCTGGTGCCCGCGAAGAAGTTCGGCGTCAAGGTCACCCAGTACTTCGTAGGGTTCGGGAGGACCATCTGGTCTCGGCGCAGGGGTGAGACCGAGTACGGCGTCAAGGCGATCCCGCTCGGCGGCTACGTCAAGCTCGTCGGCATGCTCCCGCCGGGACCCGGCGACGACCCGAGCCGCATCCGCAAGAGCAACACGGGGATGTTCACCCAGATCATCTCCGACGCCCGCGCGGCGGAGTACGAGCTCGTGGAGCCCGGCGACGAGGAGCGGCTCTTCTACCGCCTGCCGTGGTGGAAGAAGGTCATCGTGATGGCCGGCGGGCCGATGGTGAACCTCGTGATCGCCTTCCTGCTCTTCAGCGGCGTGTTCATGCTGTACGGCGTCCCGCAGCCGACCACCACGGTCGACACGGTCTCCGCCTGTGTCGTGCCCGGGCCCGAGGGCGACCGGGACTGCACGCCCGCCGACCCGGTGTCCCCGGCCAAGAAGGCCGGACTCCTGCCCGGTGACGAGATCCTGGCCTTCAACGGGACGGAGGTCACCTCCTGGGACCAGCTCGTCGGGCTGATCCGCGACAACGAGAACGGCGACGCCACGATCGTCTACGAGCGCGACGGTCGCGAGCAAACCACGACGACGAACACCACCGTCGAGACGCGGCCCTCGCTCGAGGACGGCCGGGAGTACGTCGAGGTGGGCTTCCTCGGGGTCACCCAGAGACCCGAGCTCGTCAAGCAGGGGCCGGCGTTCGCCGTGGCCGAGATGGGCCGGATGACCTGGACCACCGTCACCTACCTCGGTGAGCTCCC
>Ga0208537_1000049_pt1 | contig 18823 bp, 12 predicted proteins | sample MayberrySE_TuleA_FD_185672 | JGI IMG/M metagenome (GOLD analysis project Ga0208537, IMG submission 185672) | Natural and restored wetland microbial communities from the San Francisco Bay, California, USA, that impact long-term carbon... | ecosystem: Environmental > Terrestrial > Soil > Wetlands ...
CTGCTTCCGACGTACCGGCTGTGGATGCTGAACGCCCAGCCCGGAGTCCCGGACCGGGAGGGCGTGCACCTCGAGACCTCCTTCGTCGGTGTGGGCATGCGGTCGAGCCCGCGGCTGCACTACATCCCGTCGCGCCTCTCGCTCGTCCCCACCCTGTTCGAGAGCCGCAACCCGCCCGACGTCGTACTCCTGCACACCTCCGTGCCGCGCGACGGGTCCGTGTCGCTGGGCACCGAGGTGAACGTGCTGCCGGCTGCGATCGAGGCCGTACGCCGGAGGGGCGGGGTCGTGCTCGCCCAGGCCAACCGCTTCATGCCCTACACCCACGGCGACGCGGTCGTGAGCCTCGACGACATCGACCTGCTCGTCGAGGTCGACGCCCCCCTCGCCTCGCCGCCGACGATCCCCGTCGACGACGCATCCGCGCGCATCGGCGAGCTCGTCGCAGGCCGCGTGCACGACGGCGCGACGCTTCAGGCGGGCATCGGCGCGGTTCCCGACGCCACGCTCGGCGGCCTCCGCGACAGGCGCGGGCTGCGGGTGTGGACCGAGATGTTCAGCGACAGCGTCCTCGAGCTCGAGCGGGCCGGCGCGCTCGACCGGGACCGCTCGATCACCACGTCCTTCCTCTTCGGCTCACCGGAGCTCTACGCGTGGGTGGACGGGAACCCCCGGGTGCAGATGGCGCGCACCGAGACCACGAACAACCCTGCCTCCATCGCCGCCAACGCCGCGATGACCAGCGTCAACACGGCGCTCCAGGTCGACCTGTTCGGGCAGGCGAACGCCTCGCGCATCGGGGCGAAGATCTACTCCGGCTTCGGTGGCCAGACCGACTTCATCGTCGGTGCGCTGCACAGCAAGGGCGGACAGGCGCTGATCGCGCTGAGGTCCTGGCACCCGAAGGCCGACCGGTCCACGATCGTCCCTCTCGTCGACGAGCCGGTGACGTCCTTCCAGATGACCGCGGTGGTGACCGAGCAAGGCGCGGCCGGGGTCTTCGGCCACGACCAGAAGTCCCAGGCGCGCAACCTCATCGAGCAGGCGGCGCACCCCGACGTGCGCGAGGAGCTGTGGGAGGAGGCCCACGCTTTGAGCCTCGCCTAGCAGCCGCGGCCCAGTCCGGTCTCGGCGACGTAGGTGTGTTCGGCGCCGTCCCGGTCGGTCATCACGATGGTGGCGGTCACCTCGGAGCAGGGACCGGACAGGTGGTACTCGAACGGGAAGTTCAGCAGCTCCTCGCTGCCCTTCGGGTCACTGGTCGTGAACGACTGTCCGTAGTTGGCGGCGTTGGCGGGGGCGTCCACGGTGTAGGAGGTGATCTTGTAGCCGCGCGTGGAGTCCCAGACGAACGAGCTCAGGCAGTACCTCCGTCCGCGGTGGTACGCGCTGAGGGCCGCGTCGATCTTCGGTGTGCCGGAGGCCTTGGCCTCGAACGGCCGACCGAGGTCCTGCTCGGCGGTCGGGTCGGAGCAGACGTCGGCGGGTCGAGGCTGGACGGCGGTGTCCTCCTCATCGCCTTCGCTGGTGCATCCGCCGGCGAGGCCGCCACCGAGCAGGACGGCCAGTGTGGCCGGGAGGAGGCGGCGTCGCATTGAGGCTCCTGTGTGTCCCGTGAGGCCACGGGCACTGGTCGAGTCGGCGGGACGGGCGCAGCCTCTCACAGCGAGGTCCTGATCGGTGGGTGCTCCGGTCACGTCTCGGCCGCCTCGTCAGTGGGCGCCGGCCCGGCGTTCGACCGTTTTGACGAACTCGTGCTTGGCGGCCGTGTATCGACGGGGGTCGTCGGAGTGCTCGAGCGCGATTCTGCGCTTGAGCGCGACGTAGGCAGCCGCGGCGTCGTGGTGCTGGCGAAGGTGGTCCCGGAAGGCGAGCATCCGCCGCCAGTAGTGGCCGTCGAGCCGTGTCAGGTGCAGGTGATGCGTGCGCGGGCGGCTCATCTCGTCAGGCCCCTTTCGGAATACGCGTCGGCCAGGATCGTCAGCCTCGGACTCGGGGGTGTAGAGATAGCCGATGCTTTCCAGGGTGTGCACGACCTGGTGAAAGCGCTCGTAGTCCGACAGCCCGACCAGGATGTCGATGGTCGGCTTGGACGGCATGCCAGCGACGGACGTGCTGCCGATGTGTTCGACGGCGAGCATGCGGGATCCCAGCGCGTCGCTGAGCAGGGTCTCCTCCTCCGCGTAGCGGAGCGGCCAGGTGGGGTCGTAGTCGGACAGGCGAACCTTCGCCGGCCGGTACGTCGACGGGGTGCAGGAGCTCTGGGGATCGGGTTCCACGGAGCCTTTCTACATGGGGCCACGGACATGCAGGTCGCCCCGTCGTCCAGGCCCTGAAGCTCGCGAGATCGGGGCGCGGAGGCCGGTGAGTGGCGGCCGTCCGTCAGGGCTCGACGACGGCGCCTCGGGACTCGGCCAGCACGATCGCTCCGCTGAGGTCGACCCTGGTGCCGTGGAGCTCGGCCGTCCCGAGGTCGGCGCCGTCGAGCGTCGCGCCACGAAGGTCGGTCGCGCGAAGAGTGGCGTTGCGAAGACTGACGCCCGTCAGGTCGGCTCGACGCAGGGAGGCACCGCTGAGGTCGGCCTCGGACAGGTCGGCCTCCTGCAACGCGATGCCGTCGAGGTCGAGCTTGGTCAGGTTGGCACCGCGCATGAGGACCGACCTCCAATGTCCTCCGTTGACGGTGATCGGGCGCAGCGTGCAGTCCACGAACGTGCTCCCGGTCAGCTTGCAGCCGTCGAAGGTCGCGCCGAAGAAGGAGGTCCTCCGGAAGTCACAGGCCACGAAGGCCGAGCTCCTGTGCGTCGATGCGTTGAACCGGCAGTTCGTGAAGACACAGGACTCGAAGGTGGCCCCGCGGCTGACCGAGTCGGTGAGGTCGACCTCGCGGAAGGTGCAGCCCCGAAAGGTCTCACCCGACAGGTCGCGGGCGTACCAGTCGAGGTCGATGAACTCCTCATCCAGCCACGTGGCTTCGCTCAGGCTCATGGCCACACGATTGCAGAGAGGTCGGACATCCCGGCCTCCGAGGCAGGCGGGCGGCCGGCGACGGCACCCTCAGCGACTCGGCACCTGTGCGACGATGCGCTCGGCGAACTCGAAGGCCCTGGTCAGGTCGAGGGCATCCGGGTGTGCCTTGTTGATCCCGCCGAGAAGGCCCAGGGGCAGCCACGTGTCGTAGCCGCGGCACGCGAACGAGCCGACCACGTCGTACCCCCTCTCACGCAGCATCGCCTCCAGGGATGGTTGCCACGGCAGGGACTGCGACCGGCCGGCGCCTGCCGTGGTGAACACGAAGGCGCGGGTGCCCGTGACCGGTGGCAGCCGCTCGACGAAGTGGCGTAGCCGCGGGTGGTGTGTCCCGCCGTAGATGCCCGACCCGAACCCGACCACGTCGTAGTCGGCCAGCGTGGTGGGGTCCACATGCTCGGGCTCGCGGACCTCGGCGCCGAGCGCCTGGCCCATCGCGCGTGCCACCGCTGCAGTGTTGCCGTGCGACACCGAGACGCAGATGAGCAGCGCGCGGGTGCGGTGCCCCCCGTCACGGGTCCGTGGTCTGGTTCCACGACGTGTCTCCATGAGACGAGCCTCGGACGCCCTGGGCGGCGGGTACCAGGGGCGAAGGTCATGCGACCCCTACCCGATGGAGGGTTCGTGGGTGGATCGGGAAAGATAGGACCCATGAGCACGCCTTCGTTCTCGCGCCCCGGCGCCGTCGACCTGTCCGCCCTGAAGCGTCCCGCCGCACCTGCGGCCAGCTCCACCGCCGGGCCGTCCGGTGGCGCCGGTTCCGCGGCAGGCGGAGCCGGTTCCTACACCGTCGAGCTGAACGAGCAGAACCTCCAGAGCGAGCTGCAGGGCGCGGGCAACGCCCCGGTCGTGCTGGTCTTCTACTCGGGCCAGAGCCCGGCCAGCGTGACCCTCGCCGACGACCTCGACACGCTCGCCGGAGAGTTCGAGGGCCGGTTCCTCCTCGGCCGGGTGAACGTGGACACCAGCCCGAGCATCGCGCAGGCGCTGCAGATCCCCTCAGTGCCGCTCGTCGCCCTCGCCATGGGAGGCCAGCTCGCACCACTGCTCCAGGACGCCCCGCCGCTGGAGGAGCTGCGGGACCTGATGAACCAGGTTCTCCAGGCCGCCGCCGCGCAGGGCATGACCGGGCGGGTACAACCGCGCGGCGGCGCGACCGAGGACGAAGGCGGCGAGCCCGAGGTCGACCCCCGCTACGTCGCGGCGCAGGACGCGCTGGCCGCGGGCGACATCGACGGGGCCGTCGCGGAGTACCAGAAGCTCGTCGACGCCAACCCCGCAGACGTCGAGGCCGCCGGGGGGCTGGCGATGGCGAGGGTGCTCCAGCGCACCGCCCATCTCGACGCGAGCGCCGCGCAGGAGGTGCGCGCGGCAGGGGCCGAGCGGCCCGACGACGTCGATGCGCAGACCCTCGTCGCCGACCTCGACCTGCTCGGTGGCCACGTGGAGGACGCGTTCGCCCGGCTGATCGACCTCGTCCGGCGTACCTCCGGCGAGGACCGCGAGAAGGCTCGTGGGCACCTGCTCGGCCTGTTCGCCGCGGTGGGCAACGAGGACTCGCGCGTCCTCAAGGCCCGTCAGGCGCTGGCCTCGGCGCTCTTCTGAGTCACCGCCCGCTGCGCCAGACGGCGAAGGACCGGCTGGTCCACCCGTCGCCGGACCGTCCGGGTGCCCGGCCGAGCCGACGGCCGCCGTACACCACCGACCCGTCCGGCCGCTGGTAGGTCTGCCAGGCACGCGCGCCGACCTGGTCGACACCGCGCTCCTCCCAGTTGCAGACCCCTTGGGGGAAGGCCTCACGCAGCCGGCTCCACTGGGCGTCGGTGAGCTCGACCGGGTAGTAGTCGGTGCGACGCAGCGGCTTCAGCGTGCACTTCTGCACGTCGGTCTCGATGCCCTCCCCGGCGACGGTCCTCGGCGTGCCGTACCGGGTCTGGACGTCGGGGAGCTCGCACACGACACCGACGCCGGGGACGTCCACCTGCTCGACGCCGGGGAGCTGGGTGCAGCGGTCCTGGAGGTCCGCGGGACGGTTGGTCACGATCTTGCGGGCGAGGGGGAGCTTGCGGCGGTCCCTCTCGACGGACGTCAGCCAGCGGTCCATGGCCACGAGGCCGTCGCGCGTGTAGGACGTGTCACCGACCAGCGGCACCGCGCCGTACCAGAGCACGTGGTTGCGGTGGTGGCCGTGCTCGCGCTCGAGCCGAGCGCGGACCGCGAAGGAACGGTAGGCGTCGTGGAAGGCACCCGGGTCAGGTCCCCGGAGGTCGATGATCGCGACCCGGTCGAGGTTGTTCGCAGAGTTCACGCCTCCGCTGAGGTAGGAGTTGCGCAGTGCCGGCTGGTTGGCCTCGAAGCGTTCGGGGCGCGGGTTGAGGTCGATGTCGCTGCCGTCGACCTTCGCATTGAGGTCGACGAACTGCGCCGGCGTGATCCGTCCCTGCTGGAGCGCCTGGAGGCCGTACTGCACACCGACGTTGTCGACGGGCAGTCCGCCGAAGCCGTGCCCGACCTGCTTCTCCTGCGGTCCCCAGTCGGCCGGGCGGCGAGGCCCGACCACGTTGACCGTGTAGTCGTGGAGGGTGCAGCGCACACCGTCGGGGTTGGTCTCCGCGTCGTACAGCTGCTCGTCGCTGACCCCTGCGCAGCCGCTGTCGGGGTCGGCGAGGGAGGTCCAGTAGAGCGAGTCGAGGATGACCGAGTTCACGTGGTTGGGGTGGCCCTCGACCGCGGCGATCGCCTGCGGCTCCCACGCCACTCCCGGTGCCCACCGGTCCGGCGCCTCGAGGTAGGCCCGCAGCAGGTGGTAGTCGACGAGCTGCTGGCCGGTCGACCAGGCGTCGGGGAAGCTGCACTGCGGCAGGATGCCCTGGTAGATCCCTGGGTAGGCGTTCGCGACCTGCTGCTGGGTGAGCGAGCCGCCGGAGCAGCCCGTGCCGATCGTGAACCGGATCCGGCCGTAGCGCTCGACGATGCGCTCCTTGGCCATGACCATCGACTCGGCCTGCGTGACCAGGTTGCAGTTGTGCCCGGCGTTGTTGAGGGCGGTCGACATCACGACGTACCCCCTGCTCAACGCCTCGACGGGGGCACCGCTGCCGGTCAGGTCGCTGGTGACGCTCGGCGCCTCACCGCTCTGCCGGTCGATGCCGCAGCTGTGGCCGTGGGTGATCAGGACCTTGTGGTTCCACTGCTTCTGCGGCGCCCAGGCCGTCCACCGCCTGCCCGGCCGGTAGAGGGTGGCGATCTTGTACTGGTCGCGGTTCTGGTACCCGGTCTCGACCCTGATGACGAAGGGCACCCGGTGCCCCTGGTCGGTGGTGGTCTCCGCGAGGTCTGCCGGGGGGTTCTTCGGGTCGTAGGGCTGGAACTGCCCGGTCACCGACGAGCGGTACATCAGCTCGTAGCGAGGCGGCTGGTTGCACTGCGCGTCCCTCGCGGTCTCCTGGCACACCCACGGCCGGACCTGCGGGCCGCTGAAGACCGGACCGCCGTTGGGGTGGTTGGTGATCACGACCCGATCCGTGGTGCGGCCGGGAGCACTCGCGACGAGCCGGTTCCGGCCGACCCGGAGGCCGCGGACGAGCCCCTCGTAGCGGCCGCTGCGCCGGAGGGCGAACATCTTCGTCACGTCGCCGCCGTTGAGCCGCATCCGCACCGAGCGGGGTCGGGTGCCTCGGGGGAGCCGGACGGCCACCAGCGTCTCTCCGGCCGAGACCAGGTCGGCCCGGTTGGACACCACCTGGATCGTCAGGGGCGGCCGGTCCTCCTGCGCCTGCGCCGGTGGGACGTAGGGGAGGGCGCCCAGTGGAGCCGCGAGGCCCAGGGTCACGAGTGCGGTGAGGGCAGGGCTGCGCCAGCGAGACCGGGTCATGCGAACTAGAACGAGTTGTCGTCGAGCAGGTCACGTGAGGCAGGCACGCACGCGGTCAGAAGGCGCGGCCGGACTCGGTGTACGACGGCCCTTCCCCTCGTGCGTTGGCGAGGGCCGACTCGACCCGCCGCGCGGTGAAGTCGGCGCACCGCTCGCGCACCTGCTCGATCGTGCAGAACTCCGCCGCGCGGATCTCGCGGGGCTGGACGACCACCTGCTCGATGATCGCGGGGTCGTGGACGCCGCCGTCGAAGACCAGGCACAGGGCGTCGTCCCAGCCGCTCCACGAGGGCAGCCAGTCGGTCAGCAGCAGCGACTCCGTGCTGATGTCGAGGGAGAGCTCTTCGGCCACCTCGCGGCTCACGGCCAGCTGAGGCGACTCGTGGACCTCCACGACACCGCCGGGGAGGTCCCAGTCCTCCTTGTAGGTCAGCCGGCAGAGCAGCACCCGCTCTTCCGGGTCGCGCACCAGCATCTGGGCGATGGCCCGCTTCCGCGGCAGGAAGGAGTTGAGCAGCTCACGGAACCCGCCCGGCTCGGTGATCGGCGGGTCGGTGGCGAGCCGAGCGAAGAGAACCCGGTCCGCGCGGCCCTCCTCGAGCCTGCCGTGGCCGCGCACGACCCCCTCACGCCGCAGCCCGGACCTGGTCGCCACGCGCATCGCGCGCTCGTTGCCGGAGTCGACGTAGGCCTCGACGCGCGCGAGCCTGAGACCCCGGAAGGACCAGTCGACCAGCAGGTTGACCGCCCGGGTGGCCAGGCCGCGTCCGGTGAAGCCGGGGGAGAGCTCCCAGGTGAGGCGGCCGATCTCGTCGGCGCCGACGGTCACGCAGACCGCGCCGACCTCCTCGCGCTCGTGCACGACGGCGAAGAGGTGCACGCCCTGCTCGGCGGCTCTCTCGCCGTCACGGGGCTCGAGGATGACCGTGCCGTCGGTCAGGTCACTGCTCACCTTCGAACCTTAGCCAGAGCGCTCCGAGGGGCGGCACGCTGAGGGTCGTCGAGGCCGGCTGGCCGTGCCACTCGGACTCGTCGGCCACCACTCCGCCCATGTTGCCGACGCCGGAGCCGGAGTAGACGTCGGCGTCGGTGTTGAGGAGCTCGGCCCATCGGCCCGCCGCGGGCAGCCCGACGCGGTAGTCGTGGTGCGGGACGGCGGAGAAGTTGACGATGCAGGCCAGCTGCGTCCCGTCAGAACCGCGGCGCAGGAAGCTGAAGACGTTGTTGCTCGCGTCGTTGGCGTCGATCCAGGCGAAGCCGGACTCGTCCTGGTCCAGCGACCACAGCGCGGGGGTGTCGGCGTAGATGTGGTTCATGTCGCGGACCAGCCCCTGAACGCCCCGGTGCTCGACGTGGTCGAGCAGCCACCAGTCCAGCTCACGGCTCTCGGCCCACTCGGACTCCTGCGCGAACTCCGAGCCCATGAACAGCAGCTGCTTGCCGGGGTGGGCCCACATGAAGGCCAGGTAGGCGCGCAGGTTCGCCAGCTGGCGCCAGCGGTCGCCGGGCATCTTGCGCAGCAGCGACCCCTTGCCGTGCACGACCTCGTCGTGGCTGATCGGCAGGATGTAGTTCTCGGAGTAGGCGTAGACCATCGAGAACGTCATCTGGTGGTGGTGGTACTGCCGGTGCACGGGGTCGTTCTGGATGTAGCCGAGGCTGTCGTGCATCCAGCCCATGTTCCACTTGAAGCCGAACCCGAGCCCGCCCAGGTGCGTCGCGCGGGTCACGCCCGGCCAGGAGGTGGACTCCTCGGCGATGGTCATCGCGCCGGGCACGCGCCGGTAGCAGGTGGCGTTCATCTCCTGGAGGAACTGCACCGCCTCGAGGTTCTCCCGGCCGCCGTAGACGTTCGGCGTCCACTGGCCGTCCTCTCGCGAGTAGTCGAGGTAGAGCATCGAGGCGACCGCGTCGACGCGCAGGCCGTCGATGTGGAACTCCTCGAGCCAGTAGAGCGCGTTGGCGACCAGGAAGTTTCGCACCTCCTTGCGGCCGAAGTTGAAGACGTAGGTGCCCCAGTCGGGGTGCTCGCCGCGAGTGGGGTTCGGGTCCTCGTAGAGCGGGGTCCCGTCGAAGCGGGCGAGGGCGAACTCGTCCTTCGGGAAGTGCGCGGGGACCCAGTCCACGATCACGCCGATGCCGGCCTGGTGCAGGCGGTCGACGAGGTAGCGGAAGCCGTCGGGGTCGCCGAAGCGCGCGGTCGGTGCGTAGTACGACGTCACCTGGTACCCCCAGGAGCCGCCGAACGGGTGCTCCATCACGGGGAGGAGCTCGACGTGGGTGAAGCCGAGGTCCTGGAGGTAGGGGACCAGGTCGTCGGCGAGCTCGGAGTAGCTGAGCGGGGTCTCCCCGTTGCGCTTGCGCCAGGAGCCGAGGTGCATCTCGTAGACCGACATCGGCTTCTGGTGGACGTCGGTGGCCCGGGCCCGGCGGGTCATCCACTCGTCGTCACTCCAGGTGTAGCCGGAGTCGTAGACGACCGAGGACGTGAGTGGCGGCACCTCGGTGTGGAAGGCCATCGGGTCGGCCTTCTCCCGCCACTGGTTGTCGGCGCCGAGGATCAGGAACTTGTACCTCGTGCCGGAGCCGACGCCGGGGACGAACAGCTCCCAGATGCCGGAGGTGCCCATCTGGCGCATCGGGTGCTCGCGGCCGTCCCAGTCGTTGAAGTCGCCCTTCACCCGCACCCCGCGGGCGTGGGGGGCCCAGACCGCGAAGGACGTGCCGGTGACCGGGCCGCTCGGGCTGTCGTAACGACGCACGTGCGCGCCGAGCACCTGCCACAGCTCCTCGTGCCGGCCCTCGTTGATCAGGTGGATGTCCATCTCGCCGAGCGTGGGGAGATAGCGGTAGGCGTCGTCGACACGATGCGGCTGCCCGCCGGCGTAGGCCACGTCGAGGCGGTAGTCGGGGACCTCGGGCACGTCGAGCACACCGCGCCAGATCCCGCCGTGCTCGTGCTCGAGAGGCACCGTGTCGCCGTCGTACACCACGGTCACGGAGTCCGCGAGCGGGCGCAGCACGCGCACGGTGACCGCGCCGGCGTGCACGTGCGCCCCGAGGACGGAGTGGGGGTCGCCGTGCTCGCCCTTCACGATCTGCTCGAGCACGTGCTGGTCGAGGGGGAGGGCCGTTGCTGTGCTCATCTACTCGCTCGCCTCCTGCGCGTTGTCGCTGTACACCGGGGTGCTGGTCAGCCGGGCGATCGCCGAGAGCGGGATCGACAGCCAGCTCGGCCTGTTGCGGGTTTCGTACACCGTCTCGTAGACGGCCTTGTCGACCTCGTAGGCCCGCAGCAACGCCCGCTGCGCAGGGCTCATCGCCGCGTCGTTCGCCTCGGACGTACCCTCGCTCGCCTCCAGGTAACCCGCCAGGAAGGCCGAACGGTTCCGCTCGGCCCACTCCAGCGCGCGGTAGGCGATCTGCGGGCCCCGGTCCTCGACGTCGGCCTCGACGGCGTGCGCCGCGTAGTCGAACGAGCGCAGCATGCCCGCGACGTCGCGCCAGCGTGAGTCGGGGCGGACCCGCTCCGCGAGCGGCTTGGCCGGCTCGCCCTCGAAGTCCACGATCTTCCAGCCGCGGACGGTGCGCAGCGTCTGGCCGAGGTGGTAGTCGCCGTGGACGCGCTGGATCGGCACCGGCTCGTCGATCCCGGCGACCGCGGCGAAGGTCGCCTCGAGCGCCTCTCGGTGCGGCTCGAGGCCGGCCACGACGCCCACGGCCGCGTCGAGGCGGCGGCGCATCGCGGCGGCCAGCTCGGCCAGGTCGTCGCGCCCCCAGGTCTCGACCGGGAACTCGTGAGCCAGGGTGTCGTGGACCTCCGCGGTGGCGATGCCGAGCCGGTGGGACTCGGCGGCGAAGTCGCCTCCGACCTCGTCCGCGTGGAGGTCGCCCTCGGCGAAGAGGTCGCGCACACTCGCGAGCGCGAGGTCCCAGCCGTCGCTGGCGGTGCGCAGGAGCTGCTGGATCATGGCGAGCTGCAGCGGCTCGTCGCTGCCGTGAGCCGGGGCCTCGAGCCAGCCGTAGAGGGCGGCGACGTGGTCGCTCTCCGCGCGGGTGAGCGCCTCGTGGATCTCCACGTCGGGGTTGCGCCCCGGGGTGATCTTGCGGAACAGCTTCATCAGGCTGTCCTCGCCGAACCGGACCGAGGAGTTGCTCTGCTCGCCCGAGAAGAGCGAGCCCTGCGCGTCCAGGTCGAGCTCATGGCCCTCGAGCCGGTGGAACCACATCTCCTCCGTGCGCTCCCGGCGGGAGAAGGCGGCCAGCCACTGCGCCGTGGCCGCGCGGTCGTGCATCGCGTCGTAGGCGTGCACCTCGCCGAGCTCCTCGTCGCGCCAGACACCGACGAGCGCATGGGCGAGCCGCTCCTGGACCTCCGGGTAGTAGGCGAGAGGCACCTGGTAGAACTCGATGTCGCCGTCCTCGTACTGGACCGTGGCCAGCTCGATGCGCACGTGCGGGGCCCCCGGGGCCGGCTCCGGCTCGATCCAGCCGAGACGGCGTACGCCGGACACGTGCATCGCTCGGCCCTTGCCCCCGAACCACCGGGCCTCGGCGATGTAGGCACCGAGGTCGTGGAGGACGTTCTCGTCGACTGCGGTGCTCACGACTCGATCGCCCCCTCGGCGTGGGTGGGACGCGGCAGCCGGAACCAGTAGAAGCCGTAGGCGCCGAGCGTCAGGAGGTAGGGCAGCTCGCCGATCTTCGGGAAGCGGACGCCACCGAGGAGCTCGATGGGCTCGATCCCCTCCCAGCGGCGCAGGTCGAGCTCGACCGGCTGCGGGAAGCGGGAGAGGTTGTTGACGCAGAGCACGGAGTCGACCGCGCCGTCGGGCGCGACGTACTCCCGGACGTAGCTGAGCACGCTGGGGTTCGAGCCGCCGAGGTCGGTCATGTCGCCGAGCCCGAAAGCCTCGTGCTTCTTGCGGGCATGGATCATCCGGCGGGTCCAGTGCAGCAGCGAGGAGGCGTTCTCGAGCTCCGCCTCGACGTTCACGCGCTGGTAGCCGAAGACCGGGTCCTGGATCACCGGGAGGTGCAGCTTGCCGGGCGTGGCCACCGAGAACCCTGCGTTGCGGTCGGGGGTCCACTGCATGGGGGTGCGCACCCCGTCGCGGTCACCGAGCCAGATGTTGTCGCCCATCCCGATCTCGTCGCCGTAGTACAGCACCGGGGAGCCGGGCAGCGACAGCAGGAGCGCGGTGAACAGCTCCATCTGGTTGACGTCGTTGTCGAGCAGCGGGGCGAGCCGCCGGCGGATGCCGATGTTGGCCTTCATGCGGGGGTCCTTGGCGTACTCACCCCACATGTAGTCACGGTCCTCGTCGGTGACCATCTCCAGGGTCAGCTCGTCGTGGTTGCGCAGGAAGATGCCCCACTGGCAGTTCGTGGGGATCTCCGGGGTCTGCTCCAGGATCTCCGAGATCGGGAAGCGCGACTCCCGCCGGACCGCCATGAAGATGCGCGGCATGACCGGGAAGTGGAAGCACATGTGGCACTCGTCGCCGCCCTTGGCGAAGTCGCCGAAGTAGTCGACGACGTCGGAGGGCCACTGGTTGGCCTCGGCGAGAAGGATCCGGTCGGGGTAGTGCTCGTCGACGTAGGTGCGGACCTTCTTGAGGAACTCGTGGGTCTCCTTGAGGTTCTCGCCGTTGGTGCCGGGCCGCTCGTAGAGGTAGGGCACCGCGTCGAGGCGGAACCCGTCGATGCCCATGTCGAGCCAGAACTTCAGGGCCTCGAGCATCGCGTCGTGGACCTCGGGGTTGTCGAAGTTCAGGTCGGGCTGGTGGGAGTAGAAGCGGTGCCAGAAGTACTGCTGGCGGACCGGGTCCCAGGTCCAGTTCGACGGCTCGGTGTCGACGAAGATGATCCGGGCTTCCTCGTACAGCTCGTCGCTGTCGGACCAGACGTAGAAGTCACCGTAGGGGCCGTCCGGGTCGTTGCGGCTGGCCTGGAACCACGGGTGCTGGTCCGAGGTGTGGTTCATGACGAAGTCGATGATCACCCGGATGCCGCGCTCGTGGGCCGCGTCGAGGAACTCGTGGAAGTCGTCGACCGTGCCGCACTCCTCGAGGATGTTGGTGTAGTCGGCTACGTCGTACCCGCCGTCGCGAAGTGGCGAGGTGAAGAACGGCGGCACCCACAGGCAGTCGACGCCCAGCCACTCGAGGTAGTCCAGCTTCTCCGTCAGGCCCTTGAAGTCGCCGACGCCGTCGCCGTTGGAGTCCTTGAACGAACGGACCAGGACCTCGTAGAAGACCGCCTTCTTGAACCAGTCCGGCTCGTGCGCCGGGAGCCCTTCCGCCGTCTCGGGCATCTGGTGGGGCTCGGCCCCCGAGGTTGTCACAGACTGGGTCACAGGGTGGGCCTCCGAACGGTGAAGATGTGGGCAGGCTGGTCGTGCGGGTCCAGCCGGACGTAGTTGTGCTCACCCCAGGTCCACGAGTCGCCCGTGAGCTCGTCGTGGACCGTGAAGCGGTCGGTCCAATCCATACCCAGTGCCGGCATGTTCAAATGCACGGTCGTCTCGCGGGTCGCGTGCGGGTCGACGTTCACGACCACGAGCATCAGGTCGCCCTCGTGCCGTCCGTCCTCAGGACCCTTCGCCAGCTTGCTGAAGACGAGGACCGACTCGTCGTCGCTGTGGTGGACGGTCAGGTTGCGCAGCAGCTGGAGGGCGCGATGCTGCCGCCGGATCTCGTTGAGCCGCGTGATGTACGGCGCGAGCGTCCTGCCGCTGCGCTCGGCGCCCTCCCAGTCACGGATCCGGACCTGGTACTTCTCCGAGTCGAGGTACTCCTCGCTGCCCGGCTTCACCGCGACGTGCTCGAAGAGCTCGAAGCCCGCGTAGACGCCCCATGTGGGCGAGGCGGTGGCCGCGATCGTCGCGCGGATCTTGAACGCCGCCGGGCCGCCGTACTGCAGGTAGGCGTGGAGGATGTCGGGCGTGTTCACGAACAGGTTCGGCCGCATCACGTGGCTGGTCTCGTGGGAGAGCTCGGTGAGGTAGTCCTCGAGCTCCCACTTGGCGTTGCGCCACGTGAAGTAGGTGTAGGACTGGTGGAAGCCGACCGTGGCGAGCGCGCGCATCATGGCGGGCTTGGTGAACGCCTCCGACAAGAAGATCACGTCCGGGTCGGTCTTCTGGACCTCGCTGAGCAGCCAGTCCCAGAACTCCACCGGCTTCGTGTGCGGGTTGTCCACGCGGAAGATGCGGACGCCGTGGCTCATCCAGTGCCGCACGACCCGGAGCACCTCGTCGTAGATGCCCTCCGGGTCGTTGTCGAAGTTGATCGGGTAGATGTCCTGGTACTTCTTCGGCGGGTTCTCGGCGTACGCGATCGACCCGTCGGCCCGGGTGGTGAACCACTCGGGGTGGCTCTTGACCCACGGGTGGTCCGGGGCAGCCTGGAGCGCGAGGTCGAGGGCGACCTCGAGATCGAGCTCCTTGGCGCGGGCGACGAAGTCGTCGAAGTCCTCGAGGGTGCCGAGGTCGGGGTGGACGGCGTCGTGACCACCCTCGTCGGAGCCGATCGCCCACGGCGAGCCTGGGTCGCCCTCCTCGGTCACGAGAGTGTTGTTCGGGCCCTTGCGGTTGACCTTGCCGATCGGGTGGATGGGCGGCAGGTAGATGACGTCGAAGCCCATCGCGGCGACCGCGTCGAGACGTTTGGCGGCTGTGCGGAAGCTGCCCGAGACCACCTTGCCGGTCGCCTTGTCGACGTAGGCGCCCTCGCTGCGCGGGAAGAACTCGTACCAGGACCCGTAGAGGGCCCGGGGACGGTCGACGTACAGCTGGTAGGGGCCCTCAGCGGTGACCATGTCGCGCAGGGGATGTCGGGCGAGGATGTCGTCGACGGCGCGGGAGACCGCGGCGGCATAGCGGACGTCGGCCGGCCGCCTGGTGTCCTTCATCGCGGTGATCGCGTCGTCGAGGGTGCGGCGGTCGGCCTTGCGGGTCGCCGCGGTCGCGGGCAGGTCGTCGCGGACGCGCTCGAGAAGCAGGACCCCCTCGGCGAACATCAGCTCGACGTCGATCTCCGCGGGGATCTTGATCTCCGCGTTGTGTCGCCAGGTGGCGATCGGGTCGGACCAGCCCTCCACGGAGAACGTCCAGGCGCCCTCCCGGTCCGCGGTGACCTCTGCGCGCCACAGGTCGGGCTTCTCGGGGTCCTTGGTCATCCGGACCCACGGGCGGCGCTCGCCGTCGGGATCGGTGAGGACCACGTCGGCGCTGAGCGCGTCGTGTCCCTCGCGGAAGACCAGGGCCGTGACCTCGAACGGCTCATCCACCACCGCCTTGGCGGGATAGCGAGCGAGATCGACGACAGGGGCGACGTCCATGATGGGAATTCGTCCAACCATGCCCCCAATCTGTCCGATTGACAGCACCTCTGCAAGTAAGGGTTGGATCGATCCAGACATGGGTACGGTCGCCGGTTGGACGCCGCCCGCTGCCCGCTCAGCCGCGTCCGAAGACCTGGAGCTCCGAGGCCCGGACCGAGAGGTCGCGGTCCGAGGCCGCCTTGCAGTCGGTGTCGTTGAGCGGGTCGTTGTCCTGCTCACCGGCGTAGCCGGCGAAGCCCGTGCACTGGTTCTCCAGGGCGACGAGCCTCACGTGCGTCGCCCGCGTGTCGGGTACGTCGAAGGTGCGGAGGTTCAGGTTCGGAGCCACCGGTCGCGGGCGCACCGCAGGGAAGGCGTTGCCCCGACTTGTGTAGATCCGCTTCCACGTGGCCCTGCTGGTCGCGCACCCACTGCGGCACACCTCTATCGCGAACCTCCTCAGCGCGGTGAACCTGCTCCCCGAGTCGGGGTCGCTGGCGTCGTTCCCGGCCGGTCGCAGCATCGCACTGACGTGGACCTTGCGCACGAGCCTGCGGCCGCCCGCGAGGTCAACGACGACGTAGGGGTTCTTGCCGCGGGCGTCGACGCTGGCGGACTCGTTGACGCCGGCCCAGTTCGTGGCCTCGGTGTCGTCGATCAGGCTCGTGGCGTTGACGGAGCCGGCGCTGGCGGCGACCACCTTGGCCCCGGCGTACCTCGAGGCGAGGTTGCGGCTCACCTTCATCACCTTGGTGACCCGCTGGCCCGCCTTGACGGTGATCCGGCCTCGATGCATGCCCGTGCCCTTGCCCTGGAACAGCAGGGGGTAGGTGCCCGGCGCGAGCTTCACGACGTTGCGCAGCTTCGTGCCCCCGAGAGTGTCGGCCACCGGGGTCGCCCGTGCCTCGTAGTGGCCGATGAGGAACCTGCCCGGCGCGTTCTTGCCGCCGGCCCTCGCCGCGAGCCTGACGGTCGCGGGCTTGGTCCCGGGCACGCGGTACCCCGGCCGGGGCTGGTGGGAGTCGGCGTTCGGGGTCTGTGCGTCCACGCCCATGCCGTTGGCCGCGAAGGCGCTCCACAGGGTGCGCTGGTTGGCGCCGCGGAACCGCATCTTGTCCGCTGCGAGCATGGCGTCCCGGGCGTCGAGCATGCTCGTCGCGCCCTGCTGCAGCAAGAAGCTGTCGAACATCAGCTGCAGCCAGCGTCGGTTCCCGGGGCAGCGGCCGGCCGGGAGCGGCGAGCTGGTCCCGGTGCCCGACGCGCAGCGACGCTGCAGCCGCGTGTCGCCGGAGGGGAACCGCCTGTCGTACTTCTTCACGAGCGCCTTGCGGACGTCGTACTGCACGGCGTTCCAGATCTCACCGTCGGCGTGGACCTCCGGGCCGGTGCTGTCGAACCCGTAGTCGCCGTACTGCAGCGGGTTGCGGTTGATCGCGTAGTCGCGGATGCCCGCCGACTTGTTGCCGGTGGCGTACGGGCCGACGGCCCACGGGTTCGACCCGGTCGAGTAGCCGTGGGAGATCAGGTACTCCGCGGCGACGAGGTCGCCCCAGGACTCGCCCATGGCGCGGCCCTGCTCGGAGGTGAGGCCCTCGTCCGGGCCACCGACCATGCGGTTGGTGGTGGCGTGGGTGTACTCGTGGCCGATGATGCTCATGTCGAGGCCGCCATCGGCGCAGGGGGAGTAGAACGCCGCGGCGATCGGCTGGAAGAGGTACTGGTTGGTGATGCCGGGGATGCCGTCCTGCAGCGTGATCTGGTTGGCGTTGTCACGCCCCAGGTAGGACGGGGACCCGCCGCTGAGGGCGCCGGCCTGCGCGTCGCCCACCTCGGGATCGTTCTCCCGTGTCGGGTCCGGGTTCCCGCCGAGGTTGCGCACCTGCATGTTGTAGTTCTCCTCGGTGAAGCCGAGGGAGTACGCGTGGTCGTGCATGCGGTTGTGCGCGACGAAGAGGTTGGTCACCGAGGCGTCGATGTCGTTGCCGCCCGGGACGAGGTTCGCCGGGTCGCACTTGCTGTTCTGCCAGGCGTCGGTGAACTCCGGCGAGTAGTCCCGCTCCGCAGAGAGCGGACCCTGCGCGCCGCCGGGGGTGAGCGGGGAGACCCACGCCTCACGGGTCATCGCGTTGTTGCCGGAGGTGGTGGCCGTCGGCAGGCCCGTGGTGAGGTCGACGTCCCACGGCGCTCGCGAGGCGAGGTTGCGCAGGGCGCCGGGAGGCACGTCGCAGCCCGGGACCCGCTCGCCCTGGAACCTCGTCTCCCAGCAGCCGGTGACGCGGTTGCCGGGGACATGGGTGGTCGAGTAGTCCAGCTGCGGGTTGGCAGTGAAGTAGGTCCACCTCGGCGGGTACGGCGCGCTGACCGACGGGGTCTCGGTGTCGGAGGTCGTGATGGCACCGACGTACTCACCCGGGGCGACGAACGGCACCGTCGGGTCCTCGAAGGGGCACGCCTGTGCGCTGTAGGTGCCGGCCGGGATCTTGTCCGCGGTGTACGTGGCGATCTCGGGGCTGGTGCCGAGGTCTCCGCTGGTCAGGACCTCCCCGTCGGGGCCGAAGATCTTGATCACGAGGTCGTTCGCGGGGTTCACCGCGGTGGCGGCGACCATGATCTGCTTGGTCTTGCCGTCGGTGAGCTCGAACTCGTGCCTGGGCCCGCAGTCCTCGGCGGTGATCGCGCCCTGCATCTGCGTCGTGCCCTCGCGGGCGCTCGCGTAGGCGTGCTCGACCTGGTTCTCCCGGTGCAGGACCTTGCCGGTGACCGCGTCGACCATCAGCGTGTAGGCGAGCGCCTCGCCACCCTCGACGTCGACGAGGTTGGTCTCGAAGACCGGCCGGACCGTGCCGTCGGCGAGCGCCAGCGCGCGGAGGCGGACCTGTTGCTCCTGGGCGAAGCCTTCGACCTTCAGCCGCGTCCAGCCACTCTCGACGGCGTCGGTGATCGCCGTGAGCGGCGTCTCCCGACCGATGCTCGTCGCGGCGATCTGCCAGGCCTGGACCGGGGTGAGCTTTGCGGCCTCCGGCGTACCGGTCGTCCGCGTGAGCGACGACGAGACATAGGCGACCCGGCCGTTCGAGACACCCACGGTGACCATGCTGCCCAGTGCGGGGGAAAGGTCCCCGAACGTCTGGCGGAAGAGCACCGCCCTGGCGGGGCTGTCCGCCAGCTTCTGGCTGGAGACCAGCTCGAGGGCCGTCACCTGGTCGCTGCTGAGGCCGAGGGCGGCCCGGTGCTGCTGGAGCCAGGCTCGGGCGGCGGCGACCTCGTCGCTGCCGGCAGCGGGTCCCAGGTCGCCGTCGGCCGCGAAGATCGAGGACGGTGTGCCGAAGGTGTTCCAGCGGACGGTGGCGCCGAGCGAGGAGGCGGCCTTGAGCTGGGCCTGCGTGGGGAGCGCCGTGCCCCGCAGGTCGAGGTCGGGCAGGGACGGGGGAGAGTCGCCCCAGGTGGCGAAGGACTTGTCGCGCGCCGCGTCGGTGGTGGACGCGACGGTGCCGGTGGCGGGGAGCTGGGCCAGGCTGAGGATGACGCCTGCTGCTGCCAGTGCCGAGCCGGTGCGGACGGCCCGTGGGCTGAAGGGCATGGTGTGCCTCTCGC